>VFQT010002108.1_pt1 | contig 21342 bp, 22 predicted proteins | sample 3512381 | NCBI WGS metagenome assembly VFQT01 (sample SAMN10412376, study PRJNA504923) | tailings metagenome | isolation source: Relicate 2 Philex TSF3 active mining site | place: Philippines: Tuba, Benguet | collected 2017-08-29
ACAGCATGTGCAGTTCGTGATTCCGGCTGGGGTTTGGCAAGCTGGGCACTGTATGGAAAGTGGTAAGTACTCCCTCTTTGGCTGCACCCTCGCGCCGGGATTCACGGGAGATATTTTCACAGGGGGAACACAAGCAGAGTTGTTGAAGTTATATCCGGATCGTAAGAAAGATATTTTGGAATACGGTTTGGCTGGTGGAGAGACCGAAATGCCGGAAGGGTTTGCTTCTTAAGCAAAACATCATTATTCCTAAGATACAGGATGTTGATGAGCGCGGATAGACGTCGAAAAGAATTATTAATCAACATTATCAGAGTTTATCTGCGTCCAATTTTTTCTTAAAAACAAAACTGACCTCGAAATAATTATTCGAGGTCAGTTTTGTTTTTTATTCTCTTCTGGCTTATCTCAAGCTCATCCAGTTCAGATCTCTCAACCCGGCAGCCAGGTCTTCGCGGAAATCTTCTTCAGACATTCGCCATTCCCAGTTGCCGCCAAGTTTGCTTGGGAAGTTCATACGGGCTTCGCCACCCAAGCCGAGCACATCTTGCATGGGAGCAATAGCAAAGACCGCCACAGACTTCCACACGGCACGGATAAGGTCCCACGAGAAGTCGTGACCATCGACACCAAGATAACGGCGGGCGAAATCTTTTTCCACTTCAGGAGCGTTGGCATACCAACCTTTGGCGGTATCGTTGTCATGTGTACCGGTGTATGCAACACAGTTCGGAACATAGTTATGCGGCATGAAGGGATTTTCCGGTCCGGTAAAGCCGAATTGCAAGACTTTCATGCCGGGCAGGTCAAACGCGTTCAATAATTCAATGACATCAGGAGTGATTACTCCCAAGTCTTCTGCCACAATGGGTAACCCTGTGCCGGGGACAATGACTCCATTACCAAGGTCTTCATCAATGGCGCGGAATAAATCCTTGCCCGGACCAGGCACCCAGCGTCCATGTTCGGCGGTGGTATCGGTGGCAGGTATTTCATAATAACCAGCAAAACCGCGGAAGTGATCAAAACGCAATATATCCACCGTCTGCAATACCGCGCGGACGCGTGACAACCACCAGGCATAGCCCTCTTTTTTGTGGACTTTCCAGTTATAGAGCGGGTTGCCCCATAATTGACCCGTCGTTGAAAAGAGATCAGGGGGAACACCAGCCACAACCGTGGGATTGCCCGCTTCATCTAGAAAGAACAGGTCGGGGTTTGCCCATACATCTGCTGAATCGTAGGCGACAAAGATGGGAATATCGCCCATGATCTGAATCCCTTTTTCATTGGCATACTCACGGAGCTTTGCCCACTGACGGAAAAACAGGAATTGATAAAAAGAATAGCGTTCAATGTCTTCATATAGTTCTTTCTTTGCTTTGTTGAGTGCGGTCTTTTTACGAGCCCGCAAGGCAGAGTTCCAACCGTTCCATGCGCCGCCGCCATTGGCTTCTTTTAATGCCATGAAGAGTGCAAAGTCATCGAGCCAGTAGGCATTCTCAGCGCAGAAATAGTTGAAGGCTTCACGTAAAGGCTCGGGGTTGGCTTGGTAACGCTGAAAAGCTTTCAGGAGAAGATCAAGCTTTTTAGGAATGAACAAGCCAAAGTCCACTTTTGAGGCGGGCAAGTCTTTCATCCCATCAAGGTCTTCGGGAGTCGCTAAACCTTCAGCGAGCAGATCATCCGGGCTGATAAGGTAGGGATTGCCCGCAAATGCAGAAAAGCATTGATAAGGTGAGTCGCCATACCCTGTGGGACCGAGCGGCAAAATTTGCCAAAGCTTACTGCCAGTGGCTGCTAGCCAATCTACAAAACGATATGCTTGCGGACCAAGGTCACCAATACCATAGGGGCCGGGCAAACTGGTGGGATGAAGAAGAATTCCAGAAGAACGTTTGAAAGCCATGATTTATTTCACCAAAGACTGATAGAGTTTTAAGTATTCCCGCGCAGAGGCTCCCCATGAAAAATCTTTTGCCATGCCATTACGCTGTAAAGCCTGCCATTTTTCACGGTCGGGTAAAACCTTTAACGCGGCTTTGACGGCACTAACCAGCGACATGTGATGTGCTTTCTCAAAAATAAAACCAGTTTCATTTGGAATAACCGTATCTTTGAGCCCGCCCACCGCACGGACCACCGGCACACAGCCATAGCGCATGGCGATCATCTGCGCGAGACCGCAAGGTTCATAACGAGACGGCATGAGGATCATATCGGCGCCAGCATAAATTTGACGGGCGAGATTCGCATCGAATCGTAACTCGGCTTTGATCTTCTCTGGGTAAAGGTTTTGCAACTCTCGAGCCGACTCTTCCAACTTTGGGTCGCCGGTACCGAGAATTACGGCTTGAAATTCAATGCGCTTCATGTTCTTGAGCGCGGTAAAAGCGAGGTCGACCCCTTTTTGAACATCCATGCGCGAGATAATGGCAAGGAGAGGAATGTTTGGGTCACGTCTGAGTCCCAGTTTTTCCTGCAACAACTCTTTATTCTCAGCGCGACGATCAAGAGTATCAAGGTTGTAATTAACACTGATGGCTTTATCCACAGCAGGGTCAAAAGAAACTGTGTCGATACCATTCAACACACCGCTTAAAGTTTCTTTGCGAAGTGCCATGAACTCATTCAAGCCACAACCAAATTCTTCGGTGAGCACTTCACCAGCGTAGCCCGGCGAGACCGCCACAATTGCATCTGACGCCCAAAGTCCTAACGGCAATGGCAGAACACGCGCCCATTCAGGCAAATCGGTTTGAGCAAGCTGAATACGATACTGATCAAGGATAGCGCGAACATCCGCACCCATGAATGGCATATTATGCAATGTAAGCACATTTGCTATGTGCTTTACGCCAGCTTCCCATCGTTTGGTCAAATTGACGTACAAGCTCAATGCGGTATGCCAATCATTCGCATGAATGACATCTGGCTGCCAATTAATATGTTTGGGTAATTCCATGGCTGCCAAGGAGAAAAAAGCGTACTTTTCAGCATCCAACTTTGCATCAAGAGAATATACAGAACCACTCGAACGGATGGGTTCGCCTCCAATGAAATACACAGGCATTCCATCTAATGTGGTTTCAAATGCTTCTACTTCAATTTCCGAGTCACCCCGTGGGATGGAAAATAACTCGATCGGACGAAGATTTTCCGCCTTCACAGCCGGGTGATGCGGCAAAACCAGCCTTACATCCAGTTTCACTTCATCATTGGAAAGAGCACGCAATTCTCGCGGCAAAACCCCTGAAACATCGCCCAGACCACCGACTTTGATGAATGGGTCGGCTTCCGCGGCGAGGAAAAGCACATGGATTGTTTTAGACATGGGGGCTATTTTACACCTTTCGAGGTCTTATTCAACCACGACCCCACTCAGGTCATCTTTCGGTTTGGGGTATTTCATCTTTAACCCATTTAGGGTATCCACCAACACAGTGGAAATAACCAGGTCACGATACCATTTGCGATTGGCTGGCACGATATACCATGGAGCGTATTCGGTACTGGTTTTGTTTAGAACATCTTCGTAGGCTGCTTGATAATCGTTCCATAATTTACGCTCTGCCAGATCTCCCACGCTGAACTTCCAGTGCTTGGATGGGTCGTCCAAGCGAGCTTGCAGGCGTTCTTTCTGTTCGTCCTTACTGATATGCAGGAAGAATTTCAAGATCGTCGTACCATTTTCAGCAAGCAGCTTCTCAAATGCATTGATCTGCTCATATCTCTTCGACCAAATTTCCTTTGGTATGTAGTTATGAACACGCACCACCAACACATCTTCATAGTGGCTGCGATTGAAAATCACCAGTTCTCCGGTGGCTGGCACCACTTTATGGACACGCCATAAGAAATCATGTGAGTATTCTTCCGGTGTCGGCACTTTGAAACTCGCCACTTTCACACCTTGCGGGTTAACGCCTTCAAAAACACGCCGAATGGCGCCATCTTTTCCACCCGTATCCATTGCCTGCAGAACCACCAGTATCTTATGTTTCCCTTCGGCATAAAGCAACTCTTGCAATTCCTGGAGTTTTTCATTTAATTTTGCAATTGCTTTAAGACCTTCTTCTTTTCCACCCTTGAAATCGCCCGTATCTTGCGGGTCCCGTTCTGCCAGTACGATCTTCTTTCCCGGTTCAACCAGATGTTGTTTCATGAGACCTCTGAAAGACATGACCTTAAAAATGAAACCACCTCCGCGCTTTGAAGGTGGTTGATCTTGGGGCGGATGATGGGGCTCGAACCCACAACCACTTGAGCCACAGTCAAGTGCTCTGCCATTGAGCTACATCCGCCATATGAAAGCGGTCGGTATTTTACCACAATTCATCATAGGTTCAAGAGCGCAAGAACCTCTCCATCGACCATTTCACCGGTCTCTACAAACCCATAAGAGGCGTACAGCTTGCGCGCCAATTCGTTCTCCGGCTCATAGCTGATGGCAATCGATCTAACCCGTTCATCGGCACGATACGTATCAAGGATCCAGCGCATGCCCAATTTCCCATATCCTTTGCCTTGAATCTTTTCATCCACCATCAGGCGGTAGATAAAGCCTTGAAATCGCGAATATGCAAAGTTGTAAGAGATCATCAAAAACCCAACCGGCGCGTTCTCAACATACATGCCATACGGGTGCATATCCCAATGCCCTTCCCCAGGAAGGTCTTCGCCGAATTGTGCTTCAGCGATCGAATACAAGTTAGACGCCACAAAATGCTTCTGGTCATCCCGAACTTTCAGGGCGATCAGTTCTTTCCAATTCTCTTTTGTGACGGCTCGAACCTCAAGCATTATTCAAGATACCTTGGATTGACGCAAGTAACGCCTCTCGCTTGACCTGAACCTGCTCGCCACTCCCAAGGTTTTTAACCACGACCAAGCCTTGTGCCGCTTCATCTGGACCGATGACCAACACAACTTTTATCTTCATCTTGTCTGCAAATTTGAACTGTTTGGGCAGTTTAGTCGGCTCTGGCGAGACCATCACATCCAAGCCAGCTGCACGCAATTCTGCCGCAAGCGCAAATGACTGCATCCACAACTTATCGTCAAAGACCGTCACCAAGACCTGCGCAGGACTTGGGATGAATTCAGGCACCAAACCAGCTTCCTGTAAAATGATGCCAATGACCACATCCCCCATTGCAAAGCCAACACCCGAGAGAGGCTGTCCGCCAACATCAGCAAGAAGGTTGTCGTAACGTCCACCACCGAAAATGGCACGCTTCAGAGAACCCGTCACATCAAAGGCTTCGAAGACGGTGCCGGTGTAATAAAGGAGTCCACGCATGATGTTCGGGTCAAATTTGACGTAATCTTTTACGCCCAATGCCTCGAGAGCCGCAAACAGGCGGACCAACTCGTCACTCTTCTTCCATAAGTCAAAATTGCCGAGAATAGATTTCAAACCGTCCAATTGAGCTTGGGTTAATCCAAGATCGAACGCATATGTATCCCATTTGGCGGGTTCCATTTTGGTACGGCGATCCACCAAATTTGAAACATCGAGCCGTTTCTCGGCTGGAATTCCCAAGGCATCGAATTCAGAGTCCATCAGGCGGCGATTATTCACATAGATCAGAGCCCGCTCCGGGCTGAGTCCGACCGAGCGCAGGAACGTCGCACCAACAGCGATCAGTTCAGCATCCGCTTCTGGCGAGTTGACTCCCAACATATCCACGTTCCATTGGAAGAATTCACGCGAACGCCCTTTTTGTGGCTGCTCATAGCGCCAAAACGGACCGAACGACCACCAACGCACTGGGAAGGTCAATTCGCCCTGCTTTGCCGCGATCATGCGCGCCAACGACGGCGTCAATTCGGGGCGCAGAGTCACAAAATCGCCGCCGCGATCTTCGAACGTGAACGACTGCTTCTTGACCAACTCCTCGCCTGATTTTGCCGCATACAGATCTATGGTTTCGATGAAAGGTGCATCCCATTCCTGATAACCGAATGCTTGCGCAACCGAACGAACCTTACCATAAATAAAGTTTCGCAGCGCCATTTGCTCCGGGTAGAATTCTCTTGTGCCTTTTACTGCTTGAATCTTGTTTGCCATGTAATCTCCAAATGTCACGCATTTTAACATGACTCATCCAAGGATTAATCGCAAATAAGCATTTCAAAATTCAGCGAGTGAATTTTGGTATAATGCTCCCAACAATTACAAGGAGAGACTATTATGAAGATCGACTATCAGGAACCCAGCAAAGACCTTTTAATGCGTATCGACATTCACGAGAAATACGGCTCTGCCAACATCGACGTCTGGACAAACGACCTGCTCAAACCTCAGGAAGGCATGAGCATTCTTGATGTAGGTTGTGGTGCAGGAAAACTTAGCTTTTTGTTCGATGATTACACCAAAGGCAAGGCAAAGATCACAGGCGGTGACTTTTCGAATGAATTGCTCGATAAGGCACGCGCCAAGAACAAAGAACGCGGCTCAAACATTGATTTTCAGTTTCTTGACTTCAACGAGAAGTTCAATTTTGCTGACAACACGTTCGACCTATGCACCAGCGCTTTCGCGATCTACTACGCCTCTGACCTGAAATTCACATTTGGTGAGGCACATCGCGTGCTCAAGCCAGGCGGACGGCTTTTCGTCTCCGGTCCGCTCCCCGAAAACAAGCAGATGTTCTATGACATCATCAAGGAAGCCACCAACGCCACCATTCCGCCCATGCCCGGCTCCTCGCGCTTCAAAGGTGAGATCTTCAACACCATTGATAGCATCTTCGCCAAGACCGAACTGCACAAGTTCGAAAATCACCTCACTTTCCCTGAAGTGGCACCGTTCATTGACTATGTCCGCGCTTCATTGAGCGAAGACCGCCGATTGTGGACCTCCATGTTCAACGGCAAGGATGAATACGAAGCCCTTATTGGCAAGATCCAGGCTGTTGCTCAAAAGTGGCTCGACCGTGACGGCAAATTGGTGATGACCAAAGTCGTTGGCGGCATTCTGGCAACAAAATAAACCGACCTCGGACGATAGACCATCGGCGTTCAAACCATCGTCAGTGGTCTATCGTCCCAACGTCCAACCCCATGAACTTCTTCGGCAAACGAGTCCTCTTCATTGGCGCGCACCCAGACGACATCGAGTTGGGATGCGGGGCATTATTGCATCACATCGTCAAGAATACAGATGCAAATGTTTTATGTGTCACCCTATCTGATAATCAAAAAAATCCAGACTTAAAAAAAGTCAAGAATGAACATCTCAATGCCATGCAGGTCCTTGGAGTGTCTTCAGAAAGTGTGGTCTTGGGCCCCTTCACCACTCGAGTATTTCCAGACTCACGGCAGGATATTCTTGAATACTTTCTCAAACTCCGCAAAGAGTTCAAACCTGATCTGATATTCACTCATTCCAAACAAGATGTCCATCAAGACCATAACACCATGACCGATGAAGCCTTAAGAGCTTTTCGCGGTATCACTGTGCTGGGGTTTGATGTGGTGCGCTCATCCTATGGTTTCTTCCCGCACTTCCTTGTGGAAGTAACTGAAGAAGATGTGAACAAAAAGATCGAAGCCTTGTCACAATATGATACCTACCAAGACCGCTACTATTTCAACTCCGAGTTGACCCGTTCCATCATGGTTCGGCACGGTGCGTTGGCGGAACGTCCATTTGCGGAGGGATTTGATATTTTAAGGATCGTAGGGAAGTTCGAATAATTCAGAATTTATATCGTTTAATAAAACAGGCTTCCAAATTGGAAGCCCGTTTTTCATCTTGGCGCGATCAACGACTCGGGTGGAATGCCGCGCCACATTTCGATGCGCCGGAAGGATTCGACATAGCCCATTTTATAAAAGCCAGGCAAATGCGGGTCGTTGACCTGAATGTTTTCTATGTGCGTATCCAGGCGCGGATATTGATGATGCAAATGGGAAAGAAAGGCGTATGCCATCACAGCAGGGTCGCCAACCTCTGTTTGATAAATGAAATGCGTCAATGTGAATTTCTGACGTTGATAGACCAGCCAGCCGCGGCTGCCATCTGGAAGTGTCAGATACAGACCGGAAATATCCTGCGCATGGCTCAAGGATTCAGATTGATTTGTCCACGGCTGGGTACCGCGGTTATAGCCGACAAGATCCAGTGCCTCGTAGCGTTCCAATCGGCGAGCATCGGCAATCACTGGCTCAATCATCTGTTTTGAAGGAGAACGGCGCAAGATCAACAATTCCCCCACCTCATAAAACCCAAGTTTCCGAAATAATTCATGGGCAGGGATATTATTCTTGATGACTTCAAGCATGGTGAAATCAATACCCAACAGGTGAGATTGCTCCAATAAACTGCGGGTAAGCGACTCTCCCACACCGCCCCGCCTTGTAGATGGGATCACCCCTAAACGAGTGACCCATGTCCGTTCAGCCCGCACTCCCAACATGGCAACTCCACGCATAACCCCATCTTCCGAAGCAACAAGGGAATGTTCTAAATTCACATCGTACGATTGAACATATTCCACAAGACGTGATGCGTTCATGGGCATCGGCACCAGATAATCCACCCGAGTTTGGTTGTAGATCGCGGTCAACTCATCGATCGTGAAATGACTGGCAGGGATCAATTTAATGGCAGTATTCGACAAAGAGGACATCCTTGTTACCGACAATTATCTTCCTTGCAGAAAGTTCTCTATTTGGGCAACAAAATCCTGAACCCGAACAATAGGCTTTCCAATGAATCCATTGCACCCATAACTCTCAGCCATATGCTTGGCAGTATCTGCTGGCCAGGCAGTAAAAGCGATGATCGGAAGATTTTCAAAAGCGGGAACTGCTCTTAATTGTCCTGCCAGTGTCAAGCCATCGTAATCGGGTAACCCCAGATCAAGCAGGATGAGGTCGGGTCGAGCCTCCATCGCAAGTTGATATCCAGCCTCGGCATTCGAGGCGGGAATGACATCATACCCGCGCGAGGTTAAGATCTTTCGGGCAAGTTCCAGGTTATCAGGGACATCTTCGACGATGAGTATTTTAGTCATGGAGCACCTTGAAAATCACATCAGAGAATGAATATTGTCTAAATAATGTTACCACCACAAAACGATAAAAAAGCCCCTACCTTCCGGTAGAGGCTTTATAACTTTTTATACTTTGGGGATACCAATGAATATTATCCCATCGCGGACTTGCACCGGGTATGCCGGAATATCCACCACGGCTGGCATTTGAACCGCCTGCCCCGTGCGCATGTCAAACTCTGCTCCATGCCGGGGACAAACAACATTGAAACCTTCGAGCATCCCATCACCCAGCGGACCATCATCATGGGTACAAACATCGCCAATTGCAAAAAACTGCCCGGCAATATTGAATATCACCACAGGTTTGTCGCCCAAATCCACAAAGAGGCGTTCGCCATTCGGCACTTCTGAGGCAGGTGCGATCTCAACATATTCTACTTTTGTGTCATCAAGGGTTGTGTAATTGAACATTATAGTTTCCAACTAAGAAAGAACGGATCAAAGACCGAAGAGTTACTCCACTAGATCGTCACCAGCTTCGCCCAGACCATACACTCCAGCTTTCAAAACCTTCAAAGAAAGCAGAGCACACTTCAATCGCACAGGTCCCAGGTCGATGCCAAGCATTTCAAGAATGTCCTGCTTGTTGAGCTTCTTTACTTCATCCAAGGGCTTCCCAATGATGGTTTCCATCAATAGATCCGCCGAGGCTTGTGAAATGGCACAGCCATGTCCATCGAAGCGAGCTTCGGAGACAACACCATTGGCATCCACCCGCAGATCGATCTGAATATGGTCACCACACAACGGATTATTGTCCGCAAAAGAAATATCATGCGGATCCAATTTTCCACGATAGGATGGGTTTTTATAGTGCTCGATGATTACTTCACGATAGAGATCATCCATACGTTCTCCAATTTTATGTGTCAAGAACCTCGTATCCGGCTCTAACACCTGATATTTTATCCAAACATTTCTTTCACTTTATACAATCCCTTTACCAGCATATCCACTTCATCTTTGGTGGAATACAAATAGAACGAAGCGCGGCTGGTGGCAGGGATGCCGAATTTTTCGTGTAAAGGCTGAGCACAGTGATGTCCGGCACGGACCGCAATTCCATCCTGGTCCAAGATCTGAGCCACATCATGCGGATGCACACCTTCGAGGGTGAAAGCTGCAACGCCGCCTTTTTTATCTGCAGAGGGACCGAACAACTTCACACCGGGAATCTCTTCCAAGCGGTCAAGCGCATATTCGGTGATCGCATGCTCATGGGCTGCAATGTCCTTCATGCCAACCTGGGTCAGATAATCAACCGCCGCACCAAAGCCAACCGCTTCAGCAATGGCAGGCGTCCCCGCCTCAAACTTATGTGGAAGGGTATTAGGGCGGAAGGAACGCAGTTTCACTTCCTTGATCATGTCACCACCGCCGAGAAAAGGCGGCATGGCTTCGAGTAAAGCAGATTTCCCATACAAAATGCCAATCCCGGTTGGTCCGCACATTTTGTGAGCCGAGAAGGCATAGAAATCTGCATCAAGAGCTTGCACATCCATAGCAAGGTGCGGAACAGATTGAGCACCGTCCACGAGGACAACAGCACCCGCGGCATGAGCCAGTTTGATGATCTCCGCCGCCGGGTTGATCGTGCCCAAGACATTGGACATGTGTGTAAACGAGACTAATTTCGGGGTCCGGTGAAGAAGCGTTTTATAAGCATCCAGGTCCAGCAGACCTTCTTCTGTCACGGGGATGAAATCCAGCTCAATGCCGCGCTCCGCCTGAAGCATGTGCCACGGCACAAGATTGCTGTGATGTTCCATCTCGGTCAGAACAACAAGGTCACCTGCCTTCAAGTTAGCACGAGCCCAGGAATATGCAACCAGGTTGATCGATTCGGTTGTATTCCGGGTGTAAATGATCTCGCGCGCAGAAGATGCATTGATGAACTTCGCAATCCGTTCACGCGCGCCTTCATACATCGTTGTAGCTTCTTCAGCCAGCGTATGCACGCCACGATGGATGTTGGCATTCGAGCGGCGATAATAATCGTTCATTGCCTCGATCACCTGCACAGGCTTTTGTGAAGTGGCAGTTGAGTCAAGATAGATCACGCGTTTGCCGTTGGCAGTTTCGCGATCCAATATCGGAAAATCTTTACGAACTTGATCTACGTTAAGAGTCATGGGGATTTATATAACAAAGAGACAGGTAAACATGTACACCTGTCTCTTTGTATACATGCTTACCTGTTCAAGGCTTTCTAATAATCTGGAATGATGTCCTTTTTCAAGGCGGGTTTCTTACCGGTCGATACTGGGCGGATATGCTCAGAATTCAATGGATACCAAAGAATGCGATCCGGCACCATCCAACCATCGGTGAGGAAGACATTCGAGCGGAATTGCACCGCTACCATCTTGTTATCCACCTGCACCACAATGCCTTTTATCCATCCGCGTACACGTTCGCGTCCTTTTTCATGGTCGCAAAATACTTCAACGGTGTCACCCACTTCGAAGGCATACTCAGGTCGGGGCGCTTTCATGAAGGTGAATGGATTTGAGTTGGCAGCGCTCCCGGATGATGATCTTCGCAGCAAAGGTTTGGCAGGCTGGCGAATTTGGCTCGACAGGTTGATCGTGCGAGTCACTTCCATGGGTTTCTCAGCGGTTGATGGCTTTTTCTTTACAGATGAAACAGAAACCTTACTCACCGGCTTGGCGTTTTTCGCAACCACTTTTGCTTTGGGCTTTAACTTTGAAACTGCTTTACGAGCGACGCTTGTTTTTACCACCCCTTTTTTTATTGTTGGTTTCACCTTTGCCACCGCTTTCACCTTAGATTTGGTTTTGGATTTAGACTTAACTGTCATGACTCACTTCCTGCGAACAAATATCGAGACGCTTCCGCCTCATTCTTAAGCGAAACCTGACCCAACACTTCTGACATTTCTTACTCTGATAAAGACCTGACAGGTCTTATACCTGTCAGGTCTGATCACCTTACGCCGTTAACTTGATCTGGATCGCCTGCTGGAAGCGTTCACGCACACCTTCAAATGGGATGCGCTGCATGATGGGGTCAAAAAAACCTTCCACCACCAATTGTTCAGCTTCCTTTTGCGGAATACCGCGAGACTTGAGATAGAAGAGGGGTTCCTGCTCAAGTTTACCAACGGTCGCGCCATGTGTACAGCGCACATCGTCGGCAAGAATTTCCAAACCGGGAATTGAGTCTGCGCGCGCCTGGTCATCGAGGACGAGGTTGCGGTTGGCTTGGTAGCCATCGGTCTTTTGTGCGCCGGGAGCGACATAGATCATACCCTGCCAGACCGAACGGCTCTTGCCCTTGAGCGCACCTTTGAAAAGCAGGTCGCTGGTGCAGTGCGGAGCGAGATGATTCTGCTGGGTATCGTGATCGAGGTGCTGGGTTCCATCAGTAAAGTAGAAGCCAGACATGCGTCCCTGAGCGCCTTCACCAGCCAGGTCGAGGTCAGAGAAGTTCTTGGTCAGGCGTGAACCGACGGCACCGAAGATCCAGTCGAGGTTGCCGCCGCGATCCACGCGGGCGCGTTCGTGGGAGAAATTCCACACATGGCGTCCCCAAGACTGTAATTCTACAAAGCGCAGGTTGGCATCTTTGCCAACGTAAATTTCTACTACACCGGCATGCATGGCATGACCCACTTCATCAGGCGACGCCGCTTCATGGACGTAGGTCACCGAAGCGCCATCTTCCACATAGACGATGAGGTGTGAAAAGTGTGCAAGATCGGAACCCGGTCCCCACAGCACAGAGTGGAGAGGCTGTTCCACTTGCACGCCTTTGGGAACGTAAAGCAGAACACCATTCTCGGAGAGAGCAGAAGCCAAGGCAGCAAACTTGCCATCTTCCGGCTTGACAACCTGACCGACCAATTTCTTGAGCAGGTCGGCATGATTCTTTTCTGCGGTGCGGAAGTCGGTGAAGACTACGCCTTTTTTGGCGAGGGATTCATCCAAATCCACATTGGAGCCGCCGGGGAGCAGGGTGATCTGTCCGCCGTGCTGTTCACCAGTAAGAGGCTTGAGCAATTCTTCGGGAACAACGGGCAGGTCTTCAAATGCACCCGCTTTGGGGAGTTTGAAATCAGAAGCAGGCAACAAACGCAGATCGGTGCGGCGCCAGGCTTCGTCTGTGGCGACGGGGAGGGAAATCTTCTGGAAGGCGTCCCAGGCACCGGCGCGGAATGAGGCGAGTCCGCTCGTGGAAGGGACATCTGCCTCCGTAAAGTTAAATTCCTTCGCGGCAGTGTCGGCGCGTCGTCCTCGTGATACGGTTACTTTTGGTTTTTCTTGCATGTTAGCCAATCGATCCTTCCATCTGTAACTGGATGAGTCGATTCATTTCGACTGCGTATTCCATTGGGAGTTCTTTAACGAGCGGTTCGATGAAGCCGGAGACGACCATGGTGGTGGCTTCTTCTTCGCTGAGACCGCGTGACATGAGATAGAAGAGCTGTTCCTCGCCCACTTTGCTGACCGAGGCTTCGTGACCGATGGTCACATCATCTTCGTCGATCTCAATGTAGGGATAAGTGTCGGAGCGGGATTGCGGGTCGAGCAGGAGTGCATCACAAACCACATTGGACTTGACGCCCTTCGCGCCCTTGTACACCTTGAGCAAACCACGATAAGAAGCGCGTCCGCCGCTCTTGGAAATGGACTTGGATGTGATCTTGCTGGTGGTATTCGGCGCAAAGTGAACCATCTTCGAGCCGGCGTCTTGAATTTGACCCTTGTTGGCAAATGCCATGGAAAGCATTTCACCGTGAGCGCCAGGTTCCATCAAATAGCAGGAAGGATATTTCATCGTAACCTTCGAGCCAATGTTGGCATCCACCCATTCGTGTGTGGCATTCTCAAAGACTTTTGCGCGTTGGGTCACGAGGTTGTATACATTGGTTGACCAGTTCTGAATGGTCGAGTAACGGGAGCGAGCACCCTTCTTGACGATGATCTCGATCACACCAGAGTGGAACGAGTCGGTGGTGTACTGCGGAGCGGTACAACCTTCCACATAGTGCACCTGCGCGCCTTCATCTACAATGATGAGCGTGCGTTCGAACTGACCCACATTGGCAGTGTTCAAACGGAAATACGCCTGAAGCGGAAGGTCAACCTTCACGCCCTTCGGCACATACACGAAGGAACCACCAGACCAAACCGCAGAGTTGAGCGCGGCAAATTTGTTATCTTCGATCGGAATGACCGTCCCGAAATATTCGCGGAACAGGTCGGGGTGCTGGCGCAAACCATCTTCAATGGAAAGGAAGATCACACCCTGCTTGGCAAGATGATCCTGAATGGAGTGATACACCATCTCCGATTCATACTGTGCGCCCAAACCCGCCAAAAACTTCTGTTCGGCTTCCGGCACACCAAGTTTGTCGAAAGTTCGCTTGATATCATCGGGCACATCGTCCCATGATTTTTCACTTTTTTCGGTCGGCTTGACGTAGTAGTAAATATTCTCGAGGTCGAGTTCTTTCAACTCGGGTCCCCAGTTCGGCATGGGGCGTTTTATGTAATGATCGAGCGCCTTGAGGCGGAATTCGAGCATCCATTGCGGTTCGCCCTTCATGCGTGAAATATTCTCAACTACTTCACGGCTCAAACCTTTTTCGGATTTAAAGGTGTAGTTATCATCGCGGTCGTGAAAACCGTACTTGTACTCACCGATTTCATCTAAGATCTTAGTATCGTCTGACATTTGATTCACCATTTTCTAGATAACGTGCCGCTTCATGCGGACCCGTCACCTGGTACTAGTAAATGAACAGTGGACTACGCCGCAGCTTCTTCGGACTTCTCGCGCAGCCAATCGTAGCCATGTTCTTCGAGGTGCAGGGCGAGTTCAGGTCCGCCAGATTCAACGATACGTCCGCCCATCATCACATGCACGAACTGCGGTTTGATGTAATTCAACAGACGCTGATAATGTGTGATGACCAGCACCCCAAGTTCGGGACCGGAAAGAGCGTTCACACCTTCAGATACAATGCGAAGCGCATCGATATCCAAACCAGAGTCAGTTTCATCCAAAATGGAGAAACGCGGTTTGAGGGTTGCCATCTGCAAGATCTCGGCGCGCTTCTTTTCGCCGCCGGAGAAACCATCATTGAGGTAACGACCAGCAAAATTGTGGTCCATCTTGAGGGCATCCATCTTTTCCTTTAACATCTTGCGGAATTCAGGGATGGGCATACCTTTGTCTTCGGGGTTTTCGGCGCGGCGGCGGGAATTGATCGCCGAACGCAGGAAGTTCGCCACCGTCACACCGGGGATGGCAACTGGATATTGGAAAGCAAGGAAAATACCCGCGCGTGAACGTTCATCGGGTTCCATTTCAAGTACGTTCTCACCGTCCAATAGCACTTCACCGCTGGTGACAGTGTAGTTGGGGTGCCCCATCAACGTGTATGCCAAAGTGGACTTGCCCGTCCCGTTGGGTCCCATAATGGCGTGAATTTCACCCTGCTTAATGGTCAGGGTTAGCCCTTTGAGGATTTCCTTATCCTCAATGCTTACATGCAAATCCTTGATCTCTAACTGCGACATGCTTTTAAACTCCTACAAGAATTACCGCTTTTGCGGTGAAAATTAAGCCAATACTGGCGTTTTTACTGATCGGATGGGCATTATAGCAAAGCCGAGGGGATTTGTCAATATTTATGATATTTTTCTAGTATATTAATTCGGGAGATTAGCTGATACCTAAACTCAAAATTTGGTGAGAAAAGTACACAACAAAAGGGATGATAAAATTTAATAAATTTCCATGAACAAAACGAATAATGTTTCTTCACTTTGGTTCGGACTTCTTCTATATTGGGGGCTTGTACTATTTCTTTTAGTCATTTCACTCAAAATAAATAATGGGTTTTTCGGTTACCCTATCGATGACACATATATCCATATGGCTATGGGAAAGCACCTTATTATGGATGGGTACTGGGGTGTTTCGCAATTTGGGTTTTCATCCAGCACGTCTTCCCCACTTTGGACGTTCCTCATCACCGTTTCTTACATGGTTTTCGGGGTAAATGAATATTCGCCATTTCTACTCGCCTTAATTCCAGGAACCCTATTAATTTTTTACAGTCACTCGATCCTGTCAACTAAATTAGATGCTTTCAGACTAAAGATATCTCTATCTGCGATCATCATTTTTACACCACTCGCCATGCTTACCCTTTCCGGCATGGAACATATCTTGCACGCTTATCTAACGATCATTCTATTGTTCACAGCAATCGAATACCTTGATAATTTTCAAGCGAGCCAGAAAAGCACCTTATTAATGATTTTAATTTCGGCTGTGATTACGATCACTCGGTATGAAGGACTATTTCTTATTTTTTCTTTATGTCTAATTTTGCTCTTGCAAAGGCGACTCAATCAAAGCATTCTTATTGGAGCAGCCGGATTGTTGCCTATTATTGTTTATGGGCTTTTTTCCATCTCGAAGGGATGGATGTTCCTGCCAAATTCAGTTTTGTTGAAGGGGAATTCCCTTCAATTCTCCCTGGAGGGGTTTTTGCTGTTTTTTCAGCGACTTCTAACCAACATCCTGTTAGCCCCACATATTTTCATATTGTTACTAGCAAGTATTGGTGTGTTCTTTTGGGCAAAACAGCGCCAAATCACCTCCAATAAAGAAAAATACCTGACAACCTTATACGTGATGACCGGATATTTGCATATGCAATTTGCAAGTGTGGGCTGGTTTTACAGGTATGATGCTTATCTCGTTCTGACCGGGATACTCTTAATCGCATGGATCGCAGCTCAAGGACTTAAGACTGCCAGATCAACCGAGCAGGGTAATCTTCTTAAAAATTCGGCATTCTTATTGCTTGGGGTACTCCTCATCATGCCACTTACCATCCGTGCCGCAATGTCCCATTCGCAATACCCCACAGCCACAAAAAATATTCACGATCAGCAATCTCAAATGGCATTATTTATAAATAAATATTATGGCGGATCCGTTATTGCTGCAAATGACATTGGGGCGATCAACTACATTGCTGATGTAAAAACTCTCGATCTGTTTGGATTGGCGAGTCTGGACGTCGCCCAGGCTAAACGTAATGGAAATTATGATGCTGATACGATCCAAGAACTTGTTTTGGATAATGGTGTAGAAATCATTGTCATTTACGATGCTTGGTTCAAAGATAATCGCCCTTCTGAATGGATCGAGGTCGGAAAGTGGAAGATAGCCAACAATGTAGTGTGCGCTGATGATACGGTCACTTTTTATGTACCGAATGAATCATTTAAGTCCAAAGCGGTCAAGAGCCTGCAAGAATTCTCAATCTTTCTTCCAAATGATGTGGAACAAAGTGGACCTTATACCGGTCACTAAAAGGTACAGGTATAATCCCGCCGCTATGAATAACCCATCATTTGACCTCGTAATTTTCGATTGCGATGGAGTGCTCGTTGACAGTGAGCCGCTCGCCAATCGCGTCTTTTCACAGATTGTCAGCGAACATGGTTTCGCAGTGGATGAACCTGAATATCTAAAAAAATTCTCTGGCGTTACGCTTCCTGAACGGATCAGTACCGTCGCAGAAGAGTTAAATTGGTCACCACCCCGGAATTTCCTTGAAGTTTTCGACGAACGCCTGGCAATATTAACGGAACAGGAACTGCAACCTATTCAAGGGATTCATGAACTTGTGCAAAGTATGACGGTTCCAATCTGTATCGCATCAAATGGGACGCGAGAAGAAGTTAACCATAGACTGAGGCTCTCCAAACTGGCTCCATTTTTCGGGGATGCCATATTCAGTGGACATGAAGTCCCTAACCCAAAACCTGCTCCAGATGTTTATTTGGCAGCAGCCAAGGCATTTGAAGTGCCGCCTTCCCGTTGCATTGTCATTGAAGACAGCATACCTGGGGTAACAGCAGGCGTCCGGGCAGGGATGCGGGTGTATGGTCATGCCGCATTTACCCCAGCAGAAAAACTCAAAGCAGCAGGCGCAATTCCTTTTGCAAATATGTTCGAATTGAAAGAGATGCTTGGTAGTGAATTCAGCAAAGTGATATAAAAAGAGGTGATGAGCCAACACTCATCACCTCTTTTTATTCCAAATAGTAATTCTTTAGCCGTTCTATATCATGCTCAGTCAATTCCAACCCATCGCGGACATAATTCTCAAACGAGCCATGCACGGTCTGAATAGCCGTAAAAGCAGCGTTTAAGTAACTCTCATCAGCCTTCATGAAACCTCGAATACCATCCATATATTTTCTACCCTTCACGATGCTTCCCACAAACAAATTCCATTTGTAGGCATCCAGAAAATAGCGATTGGTCAACAAATAATCCTGCATCACCACGTCTTGTGGAACACCGAGAATTCGTAACAGAGATGCTGCAGCAAACCCGGTACGATCTTTGCCTGCAGCGCAGTGGAACAAAACTGGTCTTCCGTTGGATGTAACCAGTTCACGATAAAAACGCTTGTACTCAGGTGTGAATTTCGTACCAAGTTCGGTATTTGTCGCAAGCATGAATTTGGCAGGATCGATAGACTTCATATTCTTTACCAACTCATCCCGCTGATCATGCCAAACCTTTGTGCTGGAATCCAGCATGGGTAATGACACCAGCTTAACTGCATCGGGTAAGCGGTCTGGTTCCCGTTCTGCCTCATTTTCTGATCGAAAATCGAACACATGAGACAAATTCAAAGACGCCAAAAGATTCAGATCAATCTCGTTCAACTTATGCAAACTATCAGAACGGTACACCACTCCCCAGCGGACTCTCCTGCCATCTGAAGTGGGATAACCGCCAAGATCACGGAAGTTCTTTGCCTTGGCAAAAGGAAGCTGACGGCGGTGTTTTTCCATGCGATAAGGCTGGGTTCCTGACAATTCCAAACTGCTTTTCATAGCTTCTCCTAAAGAAGCGCCTATTATAGCGAGATATAATTTCGCTCTGTTTAATTGGGCATTAAAAATCAATTAAGGAATTTGATTTGAGAGGACAAATGGAACCAATCTTTCTAACACCTATTGCGATCATAAATAATTCACGCACAGAGATCGAGGATGATAACTGGGGCGAAATCATTTCAGTTATTGAGTTGGATGAATCCATACCTGAAGAAGCTTTACTCGAAATTGAAAGCTTTTCCCATGCAGAGGTCATCTACTATTTTCACCTTGTTCCCGAAGCTAAAATTGAAACAGGTTCACGCCATCCACGTAACAACATGGCTTGGCCCAAAGTAGGAATTCTCAGCCAACGGGGTAAGAACAGGCCCAATAGGCTCGGAGCAACTATCGTCAAAGTTTTGAAGCGGGAAGGACGTCAATTACACGTTCAGGGATTGGATGCCATCGATGGGACGCCTGTCCTCGATATCAAGCCGGTCATGCGTGAATTTCTTCCAAGAGAAGCTGTGCACCAACCGGAATGGGCAACAGAATTGATGAAGCAATATTGGAAGAAATAACTCACAAAATAAACATAGTTTCTTCATCAATCTTTTATTCGTGTTATTTACACTGTATGAACTTTAGAGAAGGAGAAAACATGGACAACGACGATAAACCAATTGGAACGATCCTCAACCGCAGGGATGTCTTAAAGATCTTTGGCATTGGAAGCGCAGCGACAGTAGTAGCATCATGTGCACCAGAGATAGTTGAAACATTATCCCCTACCTCTGTGCCGCCAACGCTACCTGCGACACAAGCAATTGCAACTCTTGCAAATAGTAATGCGATCCCCGCATGTGTAGTGCGCCCCGAAATGACAGAGGGACCATATTTTGTTGATGAGATGCTCAATCGCTCAGATATTCGTTCAGATCCGATGAATGGTGCTATTTCGCAAGGTGCTCCGCTTGAATTGACATTTAATGTTTCTCAAATCAATGCAAATGGATGTATGGCTTTTTCGAACGCTCAAGTAGATATTTGGCATTGTGACGCCTTTGGTGTGTATTCGGATGTGGAAAATGCTCAAGGAAAAAAATTCCTGCGCGGATTTCAACTAACAGATGCAAATGGTGTGGCAAAGTTCGTAACGATCTATCCGGGTTGGTATCCCGGGCGGACGGTTCACATCCATTTCAAGATTCGCGTCAACAATTATGATTTCACATCGCAGCTGTTCTTTGACGATGCCTTTACCGACCAGGTATATTTACAAGATCCGTACACCCAACGCGGAGAGCGTAATACACGAAACCTGAACGACAATATTTACAACAATGGCGGAAGTCAACTCTTGTTGAACACGGTTCAAACAGACACAGGCTTTGCAGCCACATTTGATATCGGATTACAGATCTAACCCCTTCAAATCTCCCTCGAAACTCGGGAGATTTTCATTTCCCTTTATAATCGCAACCCATACCACTCAACCGGAGGAGCCATGAAAGCCGTTCGATTTATCGGTGTTAATCAGCCGTTGCAAATGCAGGAAGTTCCCGTCCCCGAGATCGGCGAACGCGACATTTTAGTAAAGGTCAAAGCGGCGGGAGTTTGCCATTCAGATGCTCATTACCGTGCAGGGATCTCCCCGGTGCGTCCTGTGCCCCTCACCTTGGGACATGAAGTGGCGGGTGTGGTTGAGAAAATTGGGTCACAAGTGACCAACGTAAAAATCGGCGATCGGGTTGCGCTTCACTACAACCTCTCTTGCGGCGACTGCTATCACTGCTCCACTGGTAACGACCAATTCTGCGAAAAAGTTCTGATGATCGGTCATTTCACCAATGGTGGCTATGCAGAATATATCGCTGTTCCTGCCCGCAATGCGATTCTCTTGCCAGATGAAATTCCTTTCGAGCAAGGCGCAACCCTGATGTGCGCCAGCGCCACTGCCTTCCATGCGCTCCGCAAGAGCCGCATCAAAGGCGGGGAAACGGTGGCAATTTTCGGCGCGGGCGGACTCGGTCAGTCTGCCATTCAACTGGCAAAAGCCTTCGGTGCACTGGAAGTTTTCGCGGTTGATATCAATGAGGGGAAACTTGACCTTGCCAAACAGCACGGTGCAACACCTGTCAATGCCAAACAAGTGGATGCAGTGGCAGAGATCAAACGGCTCACCCATAACAAAGGTGTGGATGTTGCCATTGAAATGATCGGCTTGCCGCAAACCATGAAACAAGCGCTGCAAGTGGCAGGTGTGATGGCGCGCGTCGTCATCGTTGGGCTTTCGAACAAAACACTTGAAATTCAAACCTACACTGAACTTCTCGGCAACGAAGTAGAACTCATCGGTTCCAACGACCATCACTTGCAGGAACTTC
>VFQT010002109.1_pt1 | contig 21329 bp, 19 predicted proteins | sample 3512381 | NCBI WGS metagenome assembly VFQT01 (sample SAMN10412376, study PRJNA504923) | tailings metagenome | isolation source: Relicate 2 Philex TSF3 active mining site | place: Philippines: Tuba, Benguet | collected 2017-08-29
AGCTGCAGGTACTGGTTGCAGTTCCCGTTGGTCAGGCCGAACTCGCTGCGGTGCGCGCACCACTGCAGCCCGTTGTTGTCGCTGGCGTAGAGCGCGTGCGCCGTGCCGAGCTGCATCAGGTTGGACAGCGACACCGCCGTGCCGCTGCCTGAGCGCATGCTGGCCGCGGCTGCGCCGAGTACCGCCACGAGCAGCGTGGAACTGGCCACACCCACGGCAACATCAGTGATGGTCATGGCACGACGGGTCCCGCGGTTGGTGATCGTGGTCATGGAGCAGGCTCCAAGTCAGGCTGTTGGGCACCCGGAACGCATGGATGCATGGTGTGAGAGGTGGCCGGCCGCACGCGACCGGTGCGTGGACAGTATGACCCCGCCGCCGGGTCGGGTCAAGGAGCGGGTGGGGGATTCAAAGCACCAGCTCAGCCGTCGATCGCGAGAGTTCGAGTCGGAATCAAGGCCGCGCCCGAAGCCGCGTCCCGCGATACTGTCAGGAGCCCGTGCTTTCTCTGCCCGAACAGCGCCTGCACTCGCTTCATGCCTTCCTGGTGTGTGGATGGATCGTCGGGATGCTGGCTTCGCCGCCGATCGAGGCGGCCTGCTACACCGTCATGGTGCCGGTTGCGCTCTTGCGCATTCGTGCACTGACGGCGCTTCGAAACGATCGTCTGCTGCTTTGGGGTGCGCTGTCATTTGGCTTGCTCATGGCCCTGGCAGCGATCTCCCTGACGTGGGCACCCCCAGTCACGGATCACGTCTTCCCGATCAGGCTCGCCACCGTGCCTGTGCTTGCAGTCTTCTCTGGCGCGCGGGGCTCTGAGATCCGACTGGCCTGCTTCATCGGAGGTGGGTACCGAGTGGCCATGGGAGCGCTCGGACTGGTTGGAACGGAATTGCCCACGTGGCTCCTTCCAAGCCACTCGTCTCACGAGACCCCAGGCCTGTTGGCGTTTGGTGCGGCCTCCCTGAGCCTCTTCGCAGAACCTCGATGGTGGTTCCGGGTGCTCCCGGCCGCGACCTTGGCACTGTGGACCATGGCGGCGGCGCAGATCCAGTCGGTTGGATCCGTCATCGCCACCCTGGTTGGTGGGTTGATCGGATTCCTTGCATCATCGCGAAGCATTATGCGGGGGTGTGCTGCGATCGTTGTGGTCACGCTCACGATGGCGAGCCTTGGCGTTGCGCTCAGAGGTTCCCCGCTCTGGATCAAGGCGGATCGCAAGGTCGCAGCGCTCTTGGATCGCAAGGAGTCTTCGAAGTTGGATCTTTCCGCCGCTGCCATGGACACGGCGCTGTCCCGCCGACTGACCATTTGGTACTGGACCATGTCGCGCCTGCCGGGCGCCCCCGTCGTCGGCCGTGGAGCGGGCTCATGGGAGAGCGACTTCAAGGCAGCAGTTGCGTCCGGCGAACCGCTGGTTCCGTGGGAAAAGACCACAAGTCGCGTCGGATCGCAGTCGCATGCCCACAATCTCTTTGCGCAGACCATGTATGAGTTTGGCGCGATTGGGCTGCTCTTGCTCATCACCTGTCTCGCGACCTGGTCGTCGACGATCTGGCGCTCAACCGATCAGGTCACAAGAGTGTTCGGCATGACGCTCGTGGCAGCGTTCACCGTGTCGCGATTCAACGGTCAGGGGGACCTTCTGAATCGGGTCTCCATCCTGTTTCTGGGCCTTGCCGCCTGCCTTGCAGGTGCGCAGCGATTCGATCGGCGTCATGCACGGAGTGAGTAGGGCTCCCTACCGAACGCGCCACGACGGAGGCAGCAGTGTTGACGATGATGCGACGATGAGGTCAGTGTGCAGGTCGCCGCCGTCCGAGGCGTGAAGTCGCAGGAGATCCCCCATCGAAGAGATGCGTCGCAGGTGCCGAACGCCGCGCTTGCTGTCCAAGACCATTCCGCCATCAAGCAGTTGTCCCAGCAAGGCGGTTCCATCGACGGGCGATGACGCTAGGTATCGAAGGTCGAACTCAAGGATCCCTAGGCGATCGGGAATGGTTTCAAGACGCGTGAAGCCCCGCATGGCGACGCCCTCATATCCCTCGATATCAATCTTGAACACGATGGAGTCAATGTTTCGCTGTGGGGCATGATCGCCAATCATCGTGTCGAGCCGCACGGATGCGACCGGAACGTGCTTGCAAAGCCGGTCCGGGGCTGATACCACGGCAGACGCGGTCCCGGAAAACGTCGGATCGATGTGGAGCATGGCCTCCTCGCCGTCCTTATCGCTCGCGAGTCCGTGCACCAGATAGATACGTTCCCGGTCAGGATGCCGTGCCAGGGTGGCTTGGACGATGGGCAAGAGTGCTGGATTCGCCTCAAGACCAAGCGCCTGCGTACCGGGCGCATACCGCACGCCGAGCAGGCACTCGCCGTAGTTCGTTCCCACGTCGAGTGCAAGATCAGGCTTTAGATGGTTGACTGCGTCCATCCACAGCCGTCGGGCTGTCGAGACCTGACCGCGCGCCGCACGACGAGCGATCAGATTCCGGGCGAGGCGGTCTTCGGGGTTGATCTCGAGTGGGACGGGGCCGCCCGGGAGGTGAACGGCGCTGGGGTATCGGGTGCCGTATCGAGCCAGCAGGATCAGATCGGCGATCGTCGAGCGAAGTCCCATGCGACCACGATCCTATCCCGAGGCCATGCCCCGGTCAGGCCTGATCCAACCCGGAACCGACTCCGCCGCGCCGGAGCGCCAGTGAGCCGAGCTGCCATCGGTTCATGAACTGCCAGAACTTCCGCGAGAGCCATGGTCGATGTCCGTGGCGCCAAGCTTCCTGGGTGCGCTCCAGGCCAGCATCCGGATCGAGCGAACCGGGATGGCGCAGCGGCCACGCCAACGAGCCGGTCGGGTTGTCATCCCACAGGAACCCGCGTGTGCAGTTGGTGGCTCCGTCGCCGCCGCCAATGTGGGAGATCAGGTTGACACGAGGCACCAAGCTGAGCCCATCGGCTAGGAAGTGTGCGAGGTGGAACTGCCGCGCCCAGTTTCGTGGAGGCGACTCACGCGCGATCTCATCGAATCGGCGCGACCAGTACTTTGAGCTGACCCGACCCAGCGGCTGCAGGGGTGGGTGAGTCGCCCTTTGTCGCCAGTCACTGATGTCGAATCGGTAGAGTTGCCAGGCGCGCCTCCAACTTGCCCAGCCATGGCAGTCGAAGACTCGGACGGCCGAGTATGACGGATCCGCCCGGTCCCCCGGGCGTGCGAACCTTGAACCCCGAATGCTCATGACCCTCGGATGGTCGGCATAGCGCTCGAGCAGCTCGGAGCAGAATGGCAGGAAGTCCGGGGCAGGGAGGCAGTCATCTTCCAGAATGATGCCGTAAGGCTCATGCTCGAAGAACCAGCTCAGCGCTCCCGAAACAGCCTGTCCCAGGCCTTGGTTGGCGGGAAGGAACCGAGTTTTCACCGTACATGACCATGGCAGAGCGGTCAGCATGTCACGCACGTGCCTGCACTGATTCTCGTCGTTTGGAAATCGGGCGTGGTCTCTCGGGCCGTCCGCGGCAACGTACATGCGCGGCGGACGGCATGCGGCCAGCCGAGCGATCACACGCTCGAGCGTTGCCATCCGATTGAAGCCCAATAGCAAGACAGGGGCCAGCTCCATGATCGGGAGCCTAGTCCGCGGCTCGGCGTACGGGGCGCGCCCATACGATGTGCACGTCCATGACGGTCGATGAATCCCTGTCCCTGCCCCCGCGAAGCTTGCTGCGGACTGGCGCGAAGCTTCGCGACGTACTCGAGATCCTCAACACACCGTTCAAGCACGCTCAGGATGCGCTTCGTTTTCCCCGCAGCGAGGGGCGATTCCGGGCAGCTTTGGCCCAGCAGGTTCAACGATGCGATCCGGTGATCGTGTACTCGTGCACGAAGACGGCTTCCACCTCCGTCGAGCGTGCGCTGGAGCGGCACCCAGGGATCGAAGCCACCAAGGCCCATTTTCTGCAGCCGGCGCACTTCTGGCGCGGGCCGATGACCCGGCCCATCGCTCCTTCGGGCCTGCTCAAGCACCGATCGATCGCGCAGTGGCCTGTTCGCGAGCACGTGTTGTGCGCATCTGCGCCGATCCGCATGGTGTCGCTCGTGCGTGAGCCGATTGGGTTCAATCTGTCCAACTACACCTATTTCGGTCGGGCGTATTGGATGCGCACGTTCTGGCGCGGTTCGCCATGGCGCTCCACCGCGTGGCTGATGGACCACTTCCTGAAGACCTTCCCGCACGAGTCGTCCAGCCTCTGGTGGGAGCACGAGTTCAAGGCGACCACCGGCATCGATGTCCTGGATCGCGGCTTCGATGCGGTCAGGGGCTGGCAGCGCTATACCAACGAGCGCTTCGATTGCCTTGTGCTTCGCGCTGATGTTCCGGATGCCCAGAAGGCCCGGGTGCTCAGCGACTGGCTTGGCGTGTCGGGGATCACGGTTGAGCGCGAGAACGCCAATGACACCCAGTCGGCGCCTGGGGTCTACGAGCGTATGAAGGCAGCCATGCCGAGTCAAGGCGACTACGTTGGCCGGATGTTGGATCTGACGGCCAGTCGCGTGTTCTTCACGCCGGAGCAGCGGGCGGCGATTCGCGATCGCTGGCTTGCCGTCGGCGGCTCGTTGTAAGTCGCCGCGGGCCGACGGTGTGAACTTCAGACCATGACGGGTACGCCGGGCTGCGTGGCTGCGGCCTTGCCTGGCTGTTGTCTAGTTCGCCATCGCCTTGCGCAGGGCGGCGAAGCCGTCCTTGATCACTTGGTCGCCGGCGGCGCGGATGATCGTGGTGCCGACCGCGCTGACCAGGCCGCTCATCTTCACGATCGTCGCGGTCCAAGCCATCTGCGTGCCGGTTCCGTCGGGCACGAGATCCATCTTGGTCTCGACGCTGAAGGCGGTGCCGATGCCGGTGGCGTCCACGCGGATCGTCACGTGCTCGTCGTGTCGCTTCTCCACCAGCGTGAAGGTCATCTTCAGGGTGGTGCGGATGAAGCTGAAGCCCGGCTTGACCTGGCAGAGCACGCTGTCCGGGCCGGTGCGCGTGGCGCTGACCATGCCGGGCACGACCTTGCTCAGCGCATCAAGATCGGTCAGGAAGGCAAACGCCTTGGCAGGCGGGGCGTCCAGGTGTTCGGTGCCGCTGAAGGGCTCGTGCGTGGCCATGCGCGGAGTCTAGGCCCGCGATCGCGTGATGGGTGCTCGCACCAGCTCGCTGCATCGCCGCTCGCCCGACATCAGCAAGCCGATTATGGCCGCTCTGCGGATGTTTCTGGCGACCATTGATCCCGTCGAGACTCCTCGTAGCATGGTTCCCTTCTGGGTTGTACTCATGCCACGGCGATTACCGCGAATCCTTGACGCGTCCTCGCGTCGCACCAAGCAATGGCTGATGGTGGGCTGGGATGCCGCCTCGGCGGCGCTGGCGCTGCTTGGCGCTGTGGCCCTGCGGCTGGGCACCACCACCCCGTGGCAGTCGGTGCCTTGGTGGGAAGCGGTCGCCTTCGCGTGCCTGGTGCCCGTGGCGTTCCAGCTCCTTGGGCTCTACCGCGAAATCACGCGCTACGTCGGGCCGCGCGTGGCGTTCACGATCAGCCAGGGCACGGTGATCGCGTGCATCGCGCTGGCGATGCTGCTCTTCGTCTCACCAGACCGCGGCGTAGGTTTCCCGCGCACGGCGATTCCGATCGCCGGGCTCATGGTGCTGCTCTCCAGCGGTGGCATTCGCTTGCTCGTGCGGCACATGCTGCGGGCCACAGTGGTCGGCACACGTCGGGTGGCGATCTACGGTGCCGGCGATGCCGGCGCGGGGCTCATGATCGCCATGGCGCAGGATTCGGCCACGCAGGTGGTTGCCTTCTTCGATGACAGCGTGAGCCGGTCCGGTGGAGCGATCCGTGGTGTACCGATCTTCGGCACGGATCGACTCACGGAGCGGCTGGTGGCGCTCAAGATCGAGGCCTTCCTGGTGGCGCTCTCGCCCGGCGCGCGCCGCAAGCAGCACGCGATCCTGGAGCAGGTCAACCTGATGGGCGTGCCAGTCCTGGTGGTGCCTACGCTTGCCGAGATCCATGGCGGCCAAGTCCGGGTGGACCAGCTGCGCCCGGTGGCGCTCGAGGATCTTCTGGGTCGCGAGCCTGTCACGCCTGATGGCGCGTTGCTGGGGGCTGATGTCACTGGCAAAGTCGTCATGGTCACCGGCGGCGGCGGTTCGATCGGCAGCGAGCTCTGTCGGCAGATTGCGGCGCTCGGGCCGGCGTCCTTGATCATCATCGATCACGGCGAGTTCAACCTGTTCCAGGTCGACAGCGAGCTCAGCCGACTGCTTGCGCAGGGCGCGCCGGGCTCAAGCCGTGTGTCGCTGCACCGGCACCTAGCCAGCGTGACCGATGCGGTGCGCATGGATCAGCTCATCGCCCAGCACCTGCCCGACACGATCTACCACGCGGCGGCGTACAAGCATGTGCCGATCGTCGAGGACAACGAAGCCGAGGGCGCCGAGGTCAATGTGCTGGGCACGCTGCGCGTGGCCGAAGCTGCCATTCGCCACAGCGTGGCCAAGGTGGTGCTCGTGAGCACGGACAAGGCCGTGCGCCCGACCAATGTGATGGGCGCCACCAAGCGCCTGGGTGAGCTCGTGCTGCAGGGGCTGCAGGCGGAGCTTGAGCATGCTCGCGTGGTACCCGATCAATCACCCCGAATGCCTGGGCAAGGTTCCCCGATCGCCGAGCTGCTGGCGCAGCGAGCGGAGCGTTGGCGTGCGCGGGGGCAGGGGGTCAACCACGACCAGCACGCCGATACGCCGCGTCGCACGGTGTTCACCATGGTGCGGTTCGGCAACGTGCTCGGGTCAAGCGGCAGCGTGGTGCCGATCTTCCGTGAGCAGATCGCGCGCGGCGGGCCCGTCACGGTCACCCACCCCGAGGTCACGCGCTACTTCATGACCATCCCCGAGGCCGTGCAGCTCATCCTGCAGGCGGGGGCCATGGCCCACGGCGGCGAGGTCTTCGTGCTCGACATGGGTGAGCCCGTGAAGATCGCCGACATGGCGCGCAACATGATCCGCCTGGCTGGGCGCAGCGTGCGCGATGCCGAGCACCCCACCGGCGAGATCCAGATCCAGTTCACGGGCCTGCGCCCCGGCGAGAAGCTCTACGAGGAGCTCATCATCGGTGGCGATGTCGATCGCACCACCCATCCGGCGATCATGACTGCGCGCGAGGGATTCGTGCCGTGGGGTGAATTCGAAGACACGCTCCAGCGTCTCGAGGCGGCGGTGAGCCAGCGCGATGGCAAGGCCGTGCGCGCGATCGTGGAGCGCTTGGCGGGTGTGAAGCGGCCACAGGGCCCGTCGACGATGTCGGGGCGGAGCTGACTCGGCATTCTGGGCACTGGCCTGGCGGGGTTGCGGAGCCCTTTCGTCGCCGTCAGTGCGACACGCCATCGCGCCGCACCACGCGCCACGCGGTGAGCCACAGGATCTGCAGGTCAAACCAAAATGACTGTCGGCGAAGGTACTCCTCGTCGAGCTCGACCTTTCGCCACTCAGGAATGTCGTCGCGGCCGTTGATCTGTGCCCAGCCGGTGATGCCTGGGCGGAGTGCGTCGATGCCGCGAGCCTTGCGGGCTGCGATCAGTTCGTGCTGGTTGAACAGCGCGGGGCGGGGGCCGACCAGGCGCATTTCACCCTTGATGACCGACCACAGTTGCGGCAGCTCGTCCAACGAGAGCTTGCGCAGCACGCCGCCGACCGGCGTCAGGCGACTGGCGGGGTCGGCCAGCTTGTCAGTCGCCACTTGCGGCGTGCCCACCTTCATGGTCCGGAACTTGGGCATCTGAAAGATGCGCCCGTGGCGGCCGACGCGGGGGGACCAGTAGAGGATGGGGCCCGACGAAGTGAATGCAACTGCTGCTGCGGCTACTACAGCTGGTAGGACCGCGAGCGTAGTGAAACCGATTGATAGCACGAGATCCGCGGCGCGCTTCATTCAGGCCCTCTGGGCGATCCTTGCCGCGTACCTTCGTAGGCGAGCATTTCCCGCAAGCCTTGTTCAAGCGTAAGAGGCGCCTTCCAATTCAACGAGTCCACCATCGAACGGTCGGCGATCACGGCATTCTCGAGCAATCGCATCACCTTGGAAGCGGAACCCGCGGCGAAACCTGACCTGCGGGCTACCGCTGCGCCGGCGAACAGCAGCCACTCCGGCGCCGGCAGCGTCCAGGCGGTCCGCCCGACGATTTTCCCCATTCGCTGTGCGAGCTCGAACACGGTTGGCGTTTCCGGATCCGAGGGCATCGCTAGCACAGTCTCGGTCCCCGCGTGCTTGGTGGCACAGAGGATCGCGTCGAGGACATTTGAGATTCCGATTACGGAGCGTCGCACCTTTCGGCAGTGGCTTGGAAGCGGACGCCCGGACCGAACCCAGTTCGCCAGATGACGCACCGCTCCTGGCGCACCAGGGCCGTAAACGGCGGGTAGCCGAAGGATGCTTAGAGCTGTCCCGCTATCTGTGAGCGCCTGGGCGACCGCTTGTTCCGCACGCAGCTTCGATCGTCCGTACGCGTTCGTCGGTCGCGGCTCTCCATTGACGCGTAGCAAGCCACCCGGTGCTTGGCCTAGCGCAGCTATTGAGCTGATCAGCACGAACCGCCGTGCGCGGCCTCGGGCGGCGATCGCCAGCAGCCGGGCTCCCTCCGCGTTGGTCCGATGGAACTGCTCCTCGGTCGGCTCGTGCGGGGGATAACGGTGCGCCAGACCCGCGAGGTGCACCACCGCGTCGCAGTCGAGCGGGAGCAAGTCCACGGACGACGGGTCGTCGCAGTCGTAATGGTGAAGGCTCGGCCCCGGATCGGCCCTGCGCCGGCCGCAGCGCAACACCCGCCAGCCAGCCGACTCGGCAGCCGCCGAGAGCCTAGCCCCGATGTATCCGGCAGCGCCGGTGAGGAGCATTACTGGGGCGTGGTTGTCAGATTGGAACTCCATGACTTATGCGCGGAGCGTTGGGCTAGTTCACAAGTTAGGAGGCGAACCGGATCGGTGGACTTGTCATCGCTGCCGGCAGACTACTTTGCACCGATGCCAAGTCGGTATCGCCTGCCCAAGTGGCGTAGCACTACGGCAAACTTCGCTGCGTTCATTGGGTTCACGTCCCTATCACCTCTCGTTCTTTCGAGTGCTGGCTGCTTCCCGCTGGCGGGAATTGTTGATGCATCCCTGCTTTCGAAGGTACTCCGTATCTTGACGGTTGCCCTGTTCTTCGTCTGCTGCATACCACTCAAACCCGGGCGCGTCGGAGTTTCCGTGTTGAGTGCTCTGTTTGGCGCGGGCATTGCAGTCTTGATGTACTTCGCGAGACCGGAATCGCTGGATCCCTTGGACACCCTGTTCTGGAACGGCTTGGCTTACATCGCGATCACTGCGCTGTTGATCGGATCATACTCCGGTTGCGGACGGCTTGGCTGGGAAGGGCTTGATGTCGCTGTCTGCGTTGGGGCCCTTCTGTCTTTCGGGCTATACACCTGTGGTTGCTATCAAAGTGATAACGGCGGATGGGTTGGTGGAACAGGGAACGCAAACAGTTTCGGCTTTCTGTGCCTCATGGTGTTCTACCGCGTGCTCTTTGACACCGCAGCATCGTGGTGGCGGGCCTCTGTTGCCTTCTTGGCAACGGTCGGCGTGTTTGGTTCAGGATCGCTGTTCTGTTTTCTTGGACTCCTGTTCGCGTTGTCGTATGGAGTTGTCATGGGCAGATCCATAGTAAGGCGCAGGATTTTCTTGCTCCTTGGCGCTGGGACAATTGCGATCGTTTCACTCCTGGTGATCGATGGCATATCAGTGGCCGAGCCGGTACATCACATGATGCTGAAACTGAGGTCAACGATGGCCTTATTAATGAATGACACCACCATCGACCTTTCGCGCAGCGTCGAACTTCGAAACGCGATTTGGCGTGACATCATCTCGGATTTCGCGGAGTCGCCGGAATCCCTTCTGATTGGTGGGCTGGGGGGCTATCGATACTTCGCACTCGATAGCCAATTGCTCACATACGTCGCTAGCTTTGGCTTTCCAGTTGCCGCTGCAATGCTCGCTCCCATCGGGGCAGCCATTCTTCGTCTGTGTAAGGCGGATTCTAGGCAGCCCGCCTTCGAATGCCAGTTGCTGCTCGCGATTGCTTTCTTGCTGGTAAACCGATGTTTAGACTACTTCACTGCCGGTGTGGCAATCGCAATGCTCATCGCGCAGGTGCGTGGATGTAGCGCGTCAATTGTTCGTACGGAGCGAACGATTTCATGATCGATGCAGCAAACAGCCTCGTTTCAGTTATCATGCCCGCGTTTAACTCCAGTGCGACGATTGAGTCCGCTCTCCAGAGCGCGCTGCGGCAGTGCGTCCAAGGCATTGAGGTGCTCGTCGCCGATGATGGTTCCACCGACCGCACGCCGGAGGTAGTTCGCTCGATCGCCGCGCGGGATTCGCGTGTGCGGCTGCTCAGCACCGCGGGAAGAACTGGACCTGCGCGGGCGCGCAACGCGGCGATCTCTGCTGCGCAAGGGCGATGGCTCGCGTTCCTCGACAGCGATGATGCATGGCATCCTGCAAAGCTAGGGCGCCAACTTGCGCATGCGCGAGAAACTGGCGGCTCTTTCGTGTACTCGGGCTACTGGCGTATCTCCGAGGACGGGCGACTCGCTGGCATACCAGTCCGCGTGCCGCGTGCGATCGGCTATCGCCAACTCCTCGCCAACTCCGCGATCGCGACTTCGACCGTGTTACTCGATCGGGAGGCGCTCGGGACGCCAGTGATGGACGCAGGGGTTGGTTACGACGATTTCGAACTTTGGACGCGCCTGCTCGCCAACGGCGCTGTCGCGGTCGGTATTGACGAGCCGCTTATGGCGTACCGGGTGCGCCTCGGATCGGTAAGTCGCCGGCGCTTTCGCATGTCGCGGGAAGTGTGGAAGGTGCTGCGGAACCGGCGAGGGGTTTCGTTGCCTTTGGCGTCGCTGTGCTTTGCGAGTTACGCGTGTCGCGCGGCCCTCAAGCAACGCCGTGGTCGGCCCTGCCTGCCCGCCGACAGCGTGCTTCCGCCGGAGCTCGTCGCGTTGCTGCGCGGTTGAGCCACGGGCTACGCGCTGCGTACGAGGTGGATCCGGACCGGTCCGCCGTCGCGCACCTCGATGGAAACGCGGTTGCATTGCGGCCCGGGCGCGCGCACCGGCACGCGGATGTCGAAGTCCCCCGCATCCACCGCATGCGCGTGGCCGTCCACGTCGAGCGTCGCTCGGGCGAGCGCCGTCCCGTGCACCGTCAGCGCAGCCTTCCCCGGACCGATCGTGATCCATGCCTCGAACGGGAAGCCTTGCGTGACCGTGCCGGGGACGTCCGGGCGACCCTCCGGCCACGGCGCGTCACTGACCACGTAGGGCAGGGCTTCCGGGACGGTCAGGTCGAGGTCCTCGGGCGGGGTCCATGCCAGTCGCCGCCCGATCGCACGGGCGGGCGCCCCGGCAACCACCGTAAACGGGTCCACCGATCGCGTCACCACCGCGTTTGCGCCGACGACGCAGCCCTTGCCGAGGCGGACCCCCGGGCAGATCACCGCGTTGGTGCCGATCCAGCAGTCGTCGCCGATCGCGACCGCCGCGTCCGGCAGCGGGATGCCTCGGCGCCGGCGCGCCTCCTCCTGCTCGCGGATCGGCAGCCACGGCGTGTCGCGGAACGGATGCGATCCAGAGGAGACGAAGATGTTCGGTGCCAGGATGCAGCGCGTGCCGAGCGACACGGTGCCGTTGATCGTGCACCGCCGCTGGATCGTCGTGCCGGGCCCGATCGACACGCGGCCGCTGCACTCCAGCTCGACGTGGTCGGCGATCCAGACGCGCTCGCCTGCGCGGATCGCGGCCCCGGCGGCGGCTTGCAGCCGCGTCCGCCTGCCGACCGCGCACCGGTACCCGATCGAGACTTCCCCCGTGACGGTGCACGTCGGATGGACGCGCACGCCCCGGAGCGCGAACGCGAGGCAGCGCGCCCAGCGGACCGGCGGCGATCCCGAGAGGATCCTGTGGATGACGGTCATTGCCGTGATTCCCTCCATGCGACGCCGATTGACGAAACGTACGCACCGGCCGCCAGCGCCACGGCGAGCCACGCGACGGACTGGACGGTCAGCGGGATGCCCTGCGGAAGGGTCAGCCACCACGCGCCCGCCATGACGAGTGCGGAGACGGTCGTCACCAGGAGGAGCCGCCCCTCCGCACCGACCACCAGCGCGAAGCTGGACCAGTAGTCCGAGACCCGCAGCACGCCAACCGCGATGAACAGCGGCGCAATTGTGGTGGATTCGCCAAACTTCGGGAACCACTGGCGCACCATCAAGGACCACGCGAACGCCGCGATGGGAAATGCTGCCAGGCCCAGTGCTGCGAGCAGCGTCGAGTACCGCACGGCCTGCAGGAAGGCCCCGCGACGCCCGAACTCGGCGTGGACCTTCGCCAGCCGCGGGAACATCGAGGCGTTGGTCACCATCTGCAGCGCTGATGCCACGGTGAGGGCGTTGGCGGCGAACGCATAGACGGCGAAGGCCTCGACGCCGACACTCCGCTCGGCGACCCACCGGTCGGCGTTCTGGACGGCCCAGCTGACGGCGTACACCGCGAGGAGCATCGCGGCCGCGCGCCAGCGCAGGTCATGGATGCGGCGCATCGCCAGGAGCGCCGAGGCGATTGCCGGCGTCCCGCTCCGTTCCGAGATCCCCCCCAGCATCGCGGCGCTGATCGCGAACGTCGCGGCCGCCTCCGCACCCGCGGCCCACGGTCCCGACGAACCCAGCCACATGACCGCGATCCCGCAGCCGGCCACGGCGACGGAACGGGCCAAGTACTGCCCCGCGAAGCCCATCGTGCGGCCACGGCTCCTGCTCTCGATCGTCATCAGCACGAAGACCTGCTGCGACATTCCGTGCAGCACCCCGACCATGAAGGTCGCGCGGTCCAGCGCCTGCCCGCCGCCCGCCGCGGGGATCGCGAACGCCGCCAGGAGCCCGGCGGCCGCGCACCCGGCCGCGACCATGAGCGCCTGCGCGAGCAGGACCATGCCGTGGCGCTCCTGCCCGCGATGGATGCGGACGGGCATCTCGCGCTGCAGCATCGTCTGCAGACCCAGCGACCCCAGCATGCAGAAGGACCCGGAGACGAGCAGTGCGGCGCTGTACCTGGCGAACTCCTGGACCTCGAGGATCCGCGCCGCCGCCATCAGCCGCGCCATCATCAAGCCGAGCGCGAGGACCAGGACCGGCGCGTACGCACCTTCGCGGACGAGGCGCCGCAGTGCCGCGCCCGGGGAACCGGCGATCACGTGACGCTCCGGAGCTCCGTCGCTGCCCTCCGGTCGTGCATGACCCCGTAGTCGAACAGCGCGTACTGGACCTGCAGGAGCAGGCGCGGCGCCCTCGTCGGCGTCAGCCCCTTGTGGATGCACAGCGTGTCCTCGGCGAAGCCGGTGCCCGCAGGTGCGGTGATCTCGAGGATTTTCTCCGGCGGGTAGGTGGCGGCGATCTCCTCGTCGGTGTAGCGGCGAATGTTCCAGCGGTCGCCCGGCCGGACCAGCGGCGGCCGGTCCTGCGAACCGACGACGCACACATGGGCGCCGTCGCCCGTGGCCACGTCCGTGACGTAGAAGAACAACTTGAAGAAGCGAAAGTCGTCGACGTCACGGTGGTACAGGTGCGCGTGGCGGTCTCGGTCCGCCGCGCTCGCCTGCACGGGGAAGGTCCACCAGAGGTTCGTGCCGACATGCACCGGGACCGAACGGAGGTACCTGATCGCGATCCACTCCAGAAGCGGGTCCGTGAGCAGCCGTTCCACGACCGAGCAGGCGGTGGAGGTGTTGAAGTACTGGGCTACGAGCACGGTCTTTCCGAGCGCGCGCTCCGCAGCGAGGCGATCGGCGGGCATGAAGCCGTGGCCGGGGTTGCGGTCGGCGTAGCACGGGTTGCGGTCCGCCCACTCCCGGATCTCGCGCACGACCGCGTCCGGCAGCCGGAGGCCGAAGGCGACGCCGTCCCGCTCGAGATCCGCCACAAAGCGCTCGCGGTCGAGCCCCGGGAACATCGTCCGGTCCATGCGCTGGACGCAGGAGTCGAGGCGGGCGCGCGACTCGGCCGACTCAAGCAGCGCCTTCGATGCCGCCACCGCACGCCGCACAGTCCGGAACCGCCCGAGCCCCCGCATTACTGTGTAACCGGGCCGGTCCAGCAGTCCTGTGGCGAGCGTGGAAAGTCTTGGCATGCGGTTGAGGATACCGCCGTCTCAGCCGCGCAGCCGATCGCCCTTCGGCATGCGGCCGCGGACCGTCAGCAGGGCACGCGCCGCGAGTGCGAGCGGGGGGCGGTGCCATTCGCCCTCGGCCCTGTGTCGGCGCACGACCTCGGCCTCAGCGACGATTCGCTCCCAATCCTCCCGCTCCATGAGGTCCAACACCGCGTCCTCTTCGGCCTGCCCATCCGCCGTGCGGACGTCGTCCGGCTGCGTCCATCCGGACGTGATCGCGGCCTCGAGTTGCGCGAAATCAGCACCGTCGCGGAACTCCCATTGACTACCTTGGCTGTCCGCGATCGGCCGCATGTAGCGGCAATACTGGGTGGTCCGGAACGCGTGGGTGTGGATCGACCGCAGCGCCCGCCGGATCCGCTCGCGCGGCGCGACGTCGCGGATGGCGAGCGCCGATTCCAGCGCGCCCGCGCCGACCGCATCGCCGACAGCGCCACTGCGGCGGTAGTAGCACGGCGCCAGCGCAAGCACCGCGCGCCCGGCGCAGGCCGCCTCGATGCCGATCGTGCCGCCGGTCGCGAGTACCAGGTCCGCCTGAAGCATCAGGGACCGTGTGTCCGCGTCGCTCTCCGGCTCGATGAACTCGTACCCACGTTGCCTGCACCAGTCGCGGTAGTACCGCGCCGCCGATGTTCCCGGCGTGCCCGCGATCCGTTCGCCCCAGACCGGATGGCCCCGGACGACGACGGACACGTTCCCGCCGAGCCGCGCGACCACGGCATCGATGGCGTCCCGCATGTCGCCGAGTTCCTCCCAGCCCTCCTCGCCGCGCACCTCGTACTGACTGCTCGGACCGACCAGCACACGCGCCGTCGCTGCGCCGCTGGGCCAGGCCGCTGGCTTGCGGTCGGGGTTGTATGACCGCCACTCAGAGACCGGCAGGCGCATCACTCGCCGCGCGATGAACTCCGCCGCGAGCAGCGCCTGGTCCCAGAGCAGGGGGCTTTCCCGGAACTGCAGCTGGAGCCGTTCCTCGTTGCGTAGCGAATTGCAGTCAGTCATCGCGAGGATCCGGATCCCCGTGTCGAACGATGCGCGTTCGACCGTGACGAAGGGGATGCCGCGCGCGCGCGCCGCGCGGATGGCCGCGCGCGTGATGTCCATCCGCCCGTTGAAGACGGCCAGCGCATCCAGCCGTTCGCGGCCGATCCACTCGTGCACGATTGCGTGCATCCGTGCCGCGGCCGGCTTGAGTCGGGCCTGCAGTGCGATCGCCTCGGGTGAACTCAGCAGCGACTCGTCCTCCTCCCGCAGCAGCGTGCGGACGCTGGAGAGCACCTCCGCGGGGTTCCACCCGGGTGCGGCCTCCCGCGGTGTGCGCACGCCGCGTGCGCTGTGGATGTTTAGGTCAGGGTCGGATCGCAGGCCGGCGATCGAGCAGCCCACGCACCCCAGCTTCCCGCGGCCGAGGAGGGCCCTGACGTAGCAGTTGTCCACCGTGCCGTCGCAGCTGAGACCGACGACGCGGTGCCCTGCCGCCCGCGCCAACCGCCCGAGCCACGTGACATGCTCGACGTGGGGACGGAAGGTCGGGCCTGTGAAGAGTCCGAGGTTCATGCGTCGGCTGGGCAGAAGATCCTACACGCGCCGCGTCAGACGAGGTCCCATCGCACCGGGGTGCCGCGCTTCACCGACGTGCGCAGCACGCGCCCGACCACGAGGTCCGACGCCGCCGGCGGCAGCCCGTGCCCGGGCCGGATCGCGCGGATGTCGCCCGCAGCGACGACCGCGCCCGCCGGCAGGTCGCGCACGAAGTAGAGCGAACGCCGGAAGACCATGCTGCCCGATTCCGCGGCGCCTGCGCCGTAACGCACATGGCCGAGCCCCTGCCACGCCCTGTGCGTCTCCTCGACGAGCGCCCGCATCTCGGCGGGCTCCAGCGAGAACGCGGAGTCCACGCCGCCGTCGGCCCGCGACAGCGTGAAGTGCTTCTCGATCACGGTGGCGCCCAGCGCGATGGAAGCCACCGCGACCCCCACGCCCAGCGTGTGGTCCGAAAGCCCCACTTCGCACCCAAATGCCTCGCGCATCGCGGGGATGGTGCGGATGTTCGAGTTCTCGGGGCTCGCCGGGTAGGAGCTCGTGCACTTTAGGAGGACGAGGTGGCAACAGCCCGCGTCGCGCGCGGCGCGCACGAGCGCGTCGATCTCGCCGAGCGTCGCCATGCCGGTGGAGACGATCATGGGCTTACCCGTCGCCGCGACCCTCCGAATGAGCGGCAGATCGGTGTTCTCGAAGCTCGCGATCTTGTAGCAGGGGACGTCGAGCGTCTCGAGGAAGTCGACTGCGCTGTCGTCGAACGGCGTGCTGAACGGGATCATCCCGTGCTTGCGCGCGCGGTCGAAGATGGGCGCGTGCCATTCCCACGGGGTGTGCGCCTCCTCGTAAAGGTCGTACAGGCTTCGGCCGGCCCAAGGGCTCTTCGGGTCGGAGATCACGAACTCGCCCTCGCGGATGTCGAGGGTCATCGTGTCCGCCGTGTAGGTCTGGATCTTCAGCGCGTGCGCACCCGTCGCGGCGGCAGCGTCCACGATCGCGAGCGCGCGGTCCAGAGAACCGTTGTGGTTGCCGGAGAGCTCCGCGATCACAAGGGGGGGGTGGTTGGTACCGATCGCGCGGCCAGCGATGATGAGGGACCTCTCTGTTGATGTGACGTTCATGGCATCGGTTCGATGGTGATCCTGAACTTCCTGTCGTGCAGGGTGAAGTACGCGGGGTAACGTTCGGGATCGGCCAATCGCAGCAGATCGAAGCTGTCCATAAGGGGCCTTCGCGGATCGATCTCGCTGTCTGCTGGCGTACGGCGGCGGTAGTAGGAGGGCGTGCCTTGTTGCTGGGTGGGCGTATGGCGGTCGCAGTTCTGCAACGCCCAGCTCATGAGTTCGATCTGCGTGTCGAACAGCCTTGCGTTGATCTCCCCGAAGGTCGCCGATCGCGGCACATTGAACGAAAGCTGCCTCCAGATGTCGCCGGAGTCGACGGGATCAGCGGCGTTCAGCAAGGTCATCGTCAATTCTGTCTGACCGTCGAGCAGCTGCCAGACATGCGGCGACATTCCTCGGCCAGTGGGTAGCGCACTCGCATGCAGCACCAGAGTGTGACGGTAGCGGCTACGCGCCTCGGCACGCACGATTTCTTGGCACGACACCAGAAAGAGGAAGTCGCCCCCGCGTGCTTCCGCGACGGTCCGGATGATCTGAACGTCGGCGACCGGTGCGACTTCGTTCGACCACCGGTCCAGCGGTACGTTGACCGGATGCCGTGAATCCGAGCACAGGACCGTTACCTTCTTCATGACAACATTCTATTGGCAATGCGTCGGGAGCCCATGCCGTCAACCGCCGACCGGCCGGCCGAGGACATCTCGCGGAGTCGTTCGACGTCGTGTCTGAGGCCGATCGCGGCGGAGACTGCCGACGCCGGATCGGGCGCGGGCACGGCCGCTCCGCATCGCTCGGCGGCGTCAGCGATCCGTCGCTGGTTCAGGGCGATCGGCATGACGATGCCGGGGATCCCGTCCCTCATTCGCTCGAACAACGAAACGCCGGCCGCGCCGATCGCCACCGCGATGCCTCGGCCCCCCGCATCGACCGTCTCCGATGGCATGAGCATTCGAGCCCATCCAAGATCTCGGGTGAGTCGCTCGACTTCCTCACGATGCGGGGCGCTGTGTCCAAGTTGGACCCATGCATGGAACGGATCATCGTCAAGCCTTGCCTTGGCGAGTTCTCTGAGTACGTGGGAAGTCTGGTTTGTAGAATCCGAGGCTCCGAAGGCAACGAGAAAGTCCCTGGGCGCGTTGAAATGGGGAGGGGGCGTGGGCACTGTCGATGTCACCGCAAATGCAAGTCCGCACAGGGTTTTGGCCCGCGGTGCGATGTCCCCGTACTCCGAGCCGATTCCTGCCGCGTTCACTACGAGGTCCGCTTCGAGCGGCCGGTCCATGAGATCATCGAATGCCGCGATGCGTGCACCGCCAGCGCGCGCGGCGCGCTGCCATGCCGCTCCAAGTTGGTAGCTGTCGACGATCAGCCAGTCCGCCCCGGCTCCTGAGATCGCGAGGGTTTCCGCAGCATCGATCTGCTGGTCATCTTCAGGGGCCTGCAGTTCCCCCTGTCGGCCCGACGTCGCCGATCGGTGCAGGATGCGGATGCATCGTTCGCCGACCCCGCGTCCAACCAGAAACGGCGCAGTGTCTTCGTCGCACGCCCACCGAACCGCCGCGCCGATGCGCGACAGCTCATTCGCGACCGCCACCGTGCGCGCCGCGTGCCCCGCGCCGATGCGGGGCGACGCGGCCGTTCGAATAGTCACTCGGAGGATCGGTGCGCCGCCGCCTGGCGTCACGCGATCGCCTCGCGCAGCACCGCCACCACGCGATCCTGCTGCGCGTGCGTCAGCCCCGGGTGCAGCGGCAGCGTGATCGCCCTGCGGTAGTAGCGCTCGGCGTTCGGGAAGTCCCCCTCCCGGAACCCCAGGTCGCGGTAGTACGGCTGCAGGTGCACCGGGATGTAGTGCACGTTGACGCCGATCCCCGCGGCGCGCATGCGCTCGAAGACCTCGCGACGGCGCGGCTCGAGCGTCGCGTCGAGCTGGATCACGTACAGGTGCCAAGCACTCCGCGCCCCGGGGCGGCGAGGCGCCGGCGCGACGGGAAGCCCGCGAAGCAGCGCGTCGTACCGATCCGCGAGCTCCGTACGCATCCGGACGAACTCCCCGAGCCGGCGCATCTGGCTCTCGCCGAGCGCGGCCTGCAGGTCGGTCATCCGGTAGTTGAGCCCAAGGTCCACTTGCTGGTAGTACCAGGGTCCCTCGGACTCGCCGCGCATCTGGGCGGGGTCGCGCGTGATGCCGTGGGTGCGGGTCCGCTCCATCGCCCGCGCGAGTTCGTCGTCATCGGTGAGCGCGGCGCCGCCCTCGGCCGTCGTCACGATCTTCACCGGATGGAAGCTGAGCACGGTGATGTCGGCGGTTCGGCCGGCCCCGGTCGGGATCCCGCCGTCGCTGGCGCCGATCGCGTGCGAGGCGTCCTCGATGATCCGGAATCCCCACCGGTCCGCGAGGGCACGGATCGCGCGCATGTCGGCAGGAAGTCCCGCGAAGTCGACGGGGATCACGACGTCGGGGCGGCGATCCGTGCGGTCCGCTTCCTTCAGCTTCGTCTCGAGCGCCTCCGGGCACAGGTTCAGGGTCGCAGGGGCGATGTCCACGAAGTCGACGTCGGCGCCGCACAGCCTCCCGCAGTTCGCGCTTGCGACGAACGTGTTCGGCGTGGTCCAGAGCCGCTTCCCGGGCCCCAGACCGAGGGCAAGGCAGGCGACGTGCAGGGCGCTGGTTGCGCTGTTCATCGCCAGCGCGTGGCGCGCACCTGTTGCGTCCCGGAGCGCGGCCTCGAACCGCGGCACCGCTGGGCCTTGCGTGAGAAAGTCGCTTCGCAAGGCTTCGAGCACCGCGGCCTCGTCGGACGCGTCGATCGATTGCCTCCCGTACGGGATCATCCCGCCGTCCCCGAAAGCGTGCCGGCCGAGCAACCGGGCACGAACGCAGGGTCCACGTGGTCCCGGATCATTGCACGAAGCGCGTCGGCGTCGAGGAAGTCGCCGTTCGACTCGCTGTCGTAGCTGAACCCGGGCGGGACGAGCGTGCCACCGTGCTTCTGCGCATACGCGGTGGCCGCCGCGATCGAGGGGAGAACCGCGAAGAACGCACCGCGGTCGACCGTTGTCGGCGCGTCGGCGGTCGTGATCATCTGCTCGTGGAGCTTCTCGCCCGGCCGGATGCCGACGCGGCGCTTCTCCGCGTCGGGCGCCACGGCGTCGGCGACGTTGAGGATCCGGTACGACGGGATGCGGGGCACGACGATCTCGCCGCCCCACAGGTCCTCGAGCGTGCGCATGACGAGGGCCACGCCCGCCTCGAGCGTGATGTTGAACCGTGTCATGCGGTCGTCGGTGATCGGGAGCCAGCCGTGGCGCCGGTGCTCGAGGAAGTAGGGCACCACGCTTCCCCGCGAGCCGAGCACGTTGCCGTAGCGCACCACCGCGAAGCGCGCGTCGCGCTTGCCGCGGATGTTGTTGGCGCTGACGAAAAGCTTGTCCGAACAGAGCTTGGTCGCCCCGTACAGGTTGATCGGCGCCGCCGCCTTGTCGGTGGAAAGCGCGACAATTCGTTTCACGCCGTTGTCGAGACAGGCGTTGACCACATTTTCGGCACCCATCACATTTGTATGGATGCACTCCATCGGGTTGTACTCCGCCGCGGGCACCTGCTTGAGCGCGGCCGCATGCACCACCGTATCGATGCCCTCCATCGCGCGTGCAAGCCGCCGCCCGTCCCGAACGTCCCCGATGAAGAACCGCAATTGCGGGAACCGGCTCTCCGGGAACCGCTGCTGCATCTGCCACTGCTTGAGCTCGTCGCGACTGAAGATCACCAGTCGTTGCAGTCCCGGATGGTCGCGGAGCACAGTCTCGGCGAACTTCTGGCCGAAGCTCCCGGTGCCGCCGGTGACGAGGATCGAAGTCATGGAATATCCCATTTTAGGAGTCTAACGGTGATACGCAGTGCCGACCGCTAGCGTTCTCCCACTCGTAGAAGTCCACGCGAAAGCGCCTCAAGCGGCATTGCGCAATGTGCTACTCAGCACCATGAGGCCCGAATCCCGACGCGAAGCCGGGCTGGTTGCCAGAGACTGTTGCAGCCCCTCCCGCCATTCGCTTTCGCCTGACGATCGTTCTCCGGCGATAGGGCGGGAGTCGAGCCGGCGCGTCCTATGAAGTCTTCCTGAGACACTCCACGGTCACTTCGAGTCGAGGTGGCGTCGTTATGGCCTGGATTGCATGGCTCCGAATGTGTCGGATTTAGTCTTCGTGTCGTGTAGTTGTCCACATGTCTCGATTTGTTCTCGAGAGCCCTTCATTGCGCGCGCGGCCCTGAAGAGCAGCTCGGCGCGGATCCAGTCTTCGTCGGTGTCGATATCTACGCTGCGCCAGCCGGGGATCTCGACACA
>VFQT010002110.1_pt1 | contig 21329 bp, 17 predicted proteins | sample 3512381 | NCBI WGS metagenome assembly VFQT01 (sample SAMN10412376, study PRJNA504923) | tailings metagenome | isolation source: Relicate 2 Philex TSF3 active mining site | place: Philippines: Tuba, Benguet | collected 2017-08-29
TGACGGAAGCCCGGAAATAGCGGGGTTCCGGTGAGGTGCAGGGGACCGGTCCGGTCCAGGTGAAGACGCCATCTTGCTCGATCTCGTCGCCTGATGTCGACACCCGACCGTCGTCCTTGAGAGGACCGAGCTCGGAAATGAGATTGCCATTCTCGTCGACAGAAAGGAGCTTGAGAGTGGAGGTATCGACATTGGAGTATCGGGTGGTGGAGAGCGTGAAGACCACATCGGTGACGCTGCCGACCCAGGCCTGAGAGGGTCTCGCTGCAAGGGGCTCGTCGAAACGGAAGGCCGGATTGTAGGTAAGAACAAGCCTATCACTGACCGTGCGAAGGCCATCGGTCGCCGTGATGACGAAGACATTATCGCCGGGCTGGAGTGTTACCGGCCCCGCCTGCCAGAAGGGTGCGGGGGACGAAGTCCCCGTCTGCGACCCCATCTGCCACGAAAGCGAGGAGGCGTTGCCGAACAATACCCCGCTAAGGATGACGTTCGGGCTCAGGGTCTCTGCCGTCCCATGGGCCCCGGGCTCGAGAATGCGGACGAGGATACCCTCGGCAGGGAAACCGGTGCTCTGGGGTTCAATATCGGCATCGGAGATATCCGCAGAGACAGTGTCTTCCAAGGCATCTGAAATGTCGATGTTCGCGCTGTCAGAAATATCGTTGGAGGAATCACGACCCATCACATCTCTAGCCTCGTCGGACATATCGGAGACAGCATCCTCCTGCGTATCCGTGATGTGTTCTCGCGCCTCTTCAGCGCAGGCCGCAACACACAGCGACAGCAGAGACAGACTCAAAATCGGCGAAGTTTTACGGATCGTCATTGCTCACCGCGCTCGTGTCACAGGGCGTTCGAAACTCGGTTCTGTGGAGCGGGCTTTTGTCCGCGTCACTTTCCAAAGCATACCGAATCGGGGTTCTGCATGAAAGGTCAGCGGCGCTCGAATACCTGCGCATCGAGTTCGAGCGTCTGCCCCGTGACGCCGAGCTCACCCGAGAGGCTGAGCTTCGCCTTTGGAGCCGCGCACTTCGAGGGACAGGTGCATATGGCGTAGCTACCGTCGCGCGCCTTCAGCGCGAGCTTGCGGCCTTTGGCGGTTGCCGAGACACGCCACTGGGTCACCCAGTCCCACGAGCTCGCGCCGCCGCAGAAACGTTCGCTCCAGTCGGACAACGGAAGCGCCTGGGTCGACTTCTCGTAGAGCACCCCCTGCAGCTCCCCTTCGACGAGCGACACCTCGAGCCGCTGAACGACTTTCCTGTCCCTCTGAGAGAAGGTGCGCGTCTCCCATGTGCCGATGAAGAGCTCTGGGCCGCCCTCGAGGCCGACTGTCGAAGCAGCGGCGACGACCTGCTCTCCAGGTCGGAGGAAGACGCCGGACGCATCAGAGAGCTCGCGTCCATTTGAGCTCCTCTGGAGTTCGATGCCTCGACGCCTTGCCTCGACCGTGCAGCGGGATCCGCATGTACACGTCAGCACCCGCGGAACCTCGCGCGCGAGGATGACGCGTGCCCCTCTGACCGAGCCCGTGACCCGGGCCGTCGTCACCATGCGAAACGTGTCGCGTCCCCCGCAGCTCGAGTCCTGCCAGGCCCTCGGCGCCGGGAACCATACCTCCTCGTAGAGCTCCCCCTCGAGCTTCCCATCGCGCGTGAACAAGTTGAGCGTCCGCTTGACCCACTTATCGAGGACACGGGTCTCGAACTGTTGCCAGGTGCCATCGAGTTCCCCACGAGGTCCCTTCGAGTCCGGAGGAGCGACCGGTATGACGGGCACCTCTGCGTCCGCCTCGGCCTCGCTCGCCACTTCTTCCATCAATCGACGCGCATCGGCCTCGTCTCGAGCCCTCTGCCGAGCGGCCTCGTCATCCGCTTCGGCTGCCTTTACGTCGTTTTTCTCTGTGCTTCGCGCTTCCTTTTCAGCCCGCTGTTCTTCCTTACGCGCCCGCTCCGCCGCTCGTTTCCGCTCGGCTTCCTCTTTGCGCGTCTGCTCCGCCGCTCGTTTCCGCTCGGCTTCCTCTTTGCGCGCCTGCTCCGCCGCCGCCTTTCGCTTCGAGGCTTCGCTCTCGGGCCTTGGCAGCGCAGGTGGTGGGCCTCCGTGTTCGGCGTCGATGATCTCCCGCAGGTCTTTCAACTCCTTCACGACCTCTCGCAGCGCATCCTCCTGTACGCTCCCATCTCCCCGCCCCATCGCCTCGAGGAACGCCTGGCATTTCGGCCGCTGCCCCTGCATGAACATTCCGAACGCATCGTCGCGATTCGGCTCGCGCGCGATGGCCCTCTCGAGCCAGTCACATTGCTCACGCAACGCGTCCTCGTCGGGATTCGCGAACGCTGCCGACATGGACGCCATCACGAGCGCCAGGGTCAGGGGAATTGCAGTTCGAAACGCCATCGGAACTCCCGGGACAAGGGCGCGCACTATACGCAACGCCCCCGCGACCTCAAGCCCTGGTCAAGTTGGTGCGGTCCTGTGAACCTTCATTCCCGGATGCGGGATCACGTCACTGGCCTCGGCGAGCCCGCCCCTGGCGCCTGACTTAGCATGACGACCACGCAGCGTTCGCCATGCTTCAGCGCGATCGCCACCCCTTTCTCGTCATCCGATAGCCTCGCAGTCGCGTCCTGATGCGCGGTCCGCAGGCACGCGGCAGGGCCCTCGACCCCTTCGAACCAGAGGTAGAGTCGGCTATCCGGGCCCCACCCGGCAATGGCACCCGAAAGCGGCGCCGCCCTCCCTCCGAGCAGCTCTGCCGTCCCATGTTCCCAATTAAATCGTCGCACGAAGAGTATCGGGCCGTCACTCTTCACATAACACCACATTGCACCGACCCTGAGCACGATCTCCCCATCGGCGCGGCGTTCGAGTCCGCGATGAAACAGCTCCTGAACACGTTCGTTCTCGACAAACCCCGTCCCGAATCTCCAGCGCCCCTCGCTGTCGAGAGCCAGCCCGCTACCCCGCCTCAAGGCCTCGAGCCATGCGGGTTCGAGGGAGGTCTGCTCTCTCTCGTCTTGACGCGCTCCGCTCATGCTTCACCGCCCTTCTCGCACGCTAGCGACGTTAGCCCTTGCCGCCGATTGCCCCGCGTCATATATGCCGCTCGTGAGCATGACGTTTTCGCCCGGGTTTTCCCGCGAGCTCGTCGACCCTGACGGAGTCTCGGTCGTCAAGCAACTGCAGGATCAAGGCTTCCAGACCTACTTCGTCGGAGGCTGTGTCAGGGACCTCCTCCTGCAACGCCGGCCGAAGGATTTCGACGTCGCAACCGACGCCCGCCCCGAAGAGCTCAAGCGCATCTTCGGACGCCGTTGCCGCATCATCGGTCGTCGTTTCCGCCTCGTCCACCTTCATTTCGGCTCCCAGATCTTCGAGATCGCCACCTTCCGGGGTTTGCCCGGCGACCAGGAGATGGCCGACGACGACTCCGGCTTCGTCGTTCGCGCCAACACCTTCGGCACCCCATACGAAGACGCCAAGAGCCGTGACTTCACCGTTAACGGTCTCTTCTACGATCCAGTGTCCGAAGTCGTCATCGACCATGTCGGCGGGACCGAGGACGTCAAGCGTAAGCTCCTGAGAACCATCGGAGACGCTGAGAAGCGTCTTCGGGAAGACCCGGTTCGCCTCCTCCGCGCCGTCAAATTCGCATCGAGACTTGGCTTCTCCATCGACAGGCCCATCCTCGACGCGGCCCACGCCGCCGCCCTCCTCATACAAACTTGCCCTGCCGCACGGGTCTCGGAGGAACTCTACCGCATCGCCGAGAGTGGACACGCGAAAGAAGCCTTCGACTGGATGCATCGCCTGGGCGTTATCGATGCCCTATTGCCCGAGGTCGCCGATTTCTTCTCGCATGAACACCCCGAACGAGGCCCAATCCTCAGCTGGTTCGAGCAGCTCGACCGCCTCACGGCCGCACACGGTACACTCCCCCGAGAAGCCACGTTCGCCCTGGTAGCCTGGCCTTTCATCGAAACCCAGGTGGCGAGACAGAGCGACTTGCTCAAGCTGAACTGGGGACGCTTCGCTCTCGACGCAGTGAAAGACCTCGCCGTCAGGCTCTCCGTCCCAGTGCGCCACCGATATTGCCTCGCAGGTATGGCCGACCAGCTACGAAGGCTTCGGTCGTTCCCAATTCGCCGCCCATCGCCCCACCATCTGCGAGCGTACGGCGTCCCCCTCGCGCTCACTGCCACGCGAATGAGGTTCAACCTCACCGGAGAAGGCCTCGAGGCCTACGAGGCATGGGCGTCGGAAATCGAGCGTGTCGGTCTCTGGGCTGCTCCTTTCGAGCCGCGACAGGAAGAACCGGAAGGGGGCGACTCGGACTCGCGGTCGCGTCCCCGAGGCCCGGTGACTCAGGTGGTCGCGCGCCCTGAAGGAGGGGGACCTCAGGCTTCAAGAGAACCCCGGCCCCCTAGAGAGACCGCCAGTGCCGAAGAGGGCTCGGAGTCTGGCCCGAAGAAGCGCAAACGACGACGGCGACGGGGTCGAGGCTCCAACGCCCAGACGTAGTTTCTCGGAGCGGTAGACGAGTGCCCCAGTGCCTCAAGAAACCAACCGGGGTGAGTCGCCACGGGCCCGCAGCGACGCCCCCGGACCAAAGGATTACTTCGGGTCGATCTGGGCGACGATTGCCTTGCCTTCGGCGCGAGGACGCACCGACATGTGGCCCATATCGACGAGCCCCTCGAGGTCCTTCGCAAGAGCCTCGCACCAACGGTCGATGTAGGCATTTTCGCGCCCACGAAGACGCATCACGAAGCGGACGCGGTCGCCGTCCTTGAGGAAGGCGCGAGCGTGGTTGAGCTTCGTATCGAGATCGTGCTCACCAGTCTTCGGACGGAGCTTGATCGTCTTGAGCTTCGCGGTCTTCTGGGGCTTAGCCTTCTTTGACAGCTCGTAACGGTACTTGCCGTAGTCCATGATACGGCAGACCGGGGGACGGGCGTCGGGAGCCACCTCGACGAGGTCGAGACCGAGCTCGGAAGCGATTCGGCGTCCCTCGTCGGGCGTGATGATGCCGAGCTGGTCACCGTCGGGTCCGATCACGCGAATGGTCGGGAAACGAATCTCCCTGTTGACCCGGTGCTTGTTCTGGGACGGGGGAGCTCCACGGCGATCGCCCATGCCTCCGTCGCGGTCTCCTCGGAAACCACCACCGCCCTGGAAGCCACCCTCGGGACCGCGGGGCGGACCGTCAGGGCGAGGGAATCCCTCAGGAGGACGCGGCGCATCGGTCCGCGGCGGACCTGGGGGAAACTGCGAGGACTTCGGATTCGACGAGTTCGTAACACACCTCCATGCGAGCCCTTGCGGGCAGCTACGGCCTTGGCCGTCTATTTTCCATGCGCCCGCGACGAGCTCTCTGCTTGAGGATGGGCGCATTTAGCCGAACACCGTCAGCAGATTGCTGAGCGCGTTCGCTGGCCTCGCGCGAAGACGAGACCGCGGCGTACTGAATGACGCGCTCCGCCTCTACGACAACATCAAGCGCGATGCAAGCGGATGGACACATCTATGGTGCCCGAGGGCAGCGGGTTGAACCGAACCCGCACTATTTGCAGTACTCGAAAAGTTCATCTGCGATCAGCTTCGCACCGGTTTCGAACTGGTCCATCTCGTGGCCGACGTCGTCGACAAACTCGAGCGTCACTGACACCTGCGCATTCGTGAGCTCCTCCTCGAGCGCTGCGACGAAGACCGCATAGGCCTTTTCATCAAGCTTACCGACCTTCAGATGGCCCGGCAGTCCAGCGAGTCCAGGGACCGACGGCCCGACACCCAAAGCAGCCAAGGACCATAGCCTCCAGCGACGGCCGTTTGCTCGGGCTCGTTGCCAGGCGGGAACAGTTAGCGTTTGTGATACCGACCTCGATGCGTGAGAGCGGGCCGCTCATCTCGATAGCGCATCCCACGACGAGAAAGACCAGAATCTCGCAACACCCCCTTGACTATTATGCAGTCCGCATATATGTAGTTTGCATCTAAGGCGGAAAGGTGAGACATGAGTCCGACATCAGCCAAGACAGACATCCCTCTCAAAGCGAGCCAAACAGCAGCGGACAACGCCACGGTCGCAGTCGATGTCGTCCTGCTCACGGTCGATAAAGGCGCCCTCTGGGTGACCCTCTATCAGCGCATCAGAGAGCCGCACATCGGAGGCTACTCTCTGCCTGGCGGCCTCGTCCGATCCGACGAATCGCTCGACGAGGCCGCCCACCGCATCCTCGCCGCAAAAGTCGGCATCTCCGGGGTCTTCCTCGAGCAGCTCTACACCTTCGGCGATATCCATCGCGACCCCCGAAGCCGCACGATCACGGTCGCCTACTACGCGCTCGTCGATGCCAATCGCTTCCGCATGCCGCCCATAGACCCGACCGCAATCGACATCCCGAAGGTCATCGCCGCCCGCATCGAGGTCCCCTGGACGGGTGAAACCGGCGGACCTGTCGACGCCACCGGCCCCGAAGGCGAGCCCCTCGAGCTCGTCCTCGACCACGCCGACATCCTCGGGCTCGCCATCAAGCGCCTCCGCGGCAAGCTCGATTACACCCCCGTAGGCTTCCAGCTCCTCCCTGAGGAGTTCACCCTGCGCGAGCTCCAAACCATCCACGAGGTCATCCGCGGCGAGCCCCTGAACAAGGACTCGTTCAGACGCCGCATGCTCGCCTCCCACGAACTCGAAGCGACCGGCGCCCACGAGCGCAACGTCGCCTACCGCCCGGCAGAGCTCTATCGATTCTGCCGCCGCAGCGCGACCTGATTTCCCAATTTGCGCGGCCATCCGCACTGGTTCCTGGCCCGCATCCCTGGCGCCCCTGCGCCGCATCCGAGGAGGTTCTCCATGGCTGAAATCCGCTCCTACCCCGTCCTTCGCCACCTTCGCGCCGAGCCGACATCTCACGTCGTCTACTTCAAGCGCGGCACCCGCAAGAAGAGCGGCCCCGGTCTGAGCTTCTGGTTTGGCCCTCTCGGCGCTTCTCTCGCCGAGGTCCCGCTCGAAGACCGCGACATCGCCTTCCTCATCGCAGGCCGCAGCGCCGACTTCCAGGACGTCCACGTCAACGGCGTGGTCACCTTCCGCGTCATCGACGCCGATCTCCTCGCCCAACGCGTCGACTTCTCCATCGACACGAAGACCGGCCGCTTCCGCAGCGAGCCTCTCGACAAGCTCACTGGCATCGTCGTCAACCTCGCGCAGCAGCTCGTCGCGGGCTTCCTCTCGAAGCAGCCCCTCGCGTCGCTTCTCGCGGACGGCGTCGACGGCATCCGCACGGCCATCGACGCGGGTCTCGCGAACGACCCGGGCCTGCGCTCCCTCGGCATCGGCATCGTCGCGACCCGCGTGAGCTCGCTGAAACCCTCTGCCGACGTCGAAAAGGCCCTCCAGATGCCCGCTCGCGAACGCATCCAGCAGTCCGCCGACGAGGCGACCTTCGCGAGACGCGCCCTCGCGGTCGAAAAGGAGCGCGCCATTCAGCAGAACGAGCTCTCGACCAAGATCGATCTCGCGAAACGCGAAGAGCAGCTCATCTCGCAGCGCGGCCAGAACGAGAAGAAGCGCATCCTCGACCAGACCGAGGCCGAGGCCATCGCGGTCGCCGCACGCCTGAAAAACGAGCGTCTCGCGGCCGAGGGTGAAGCCGAGGGCATTCGCCTCCGAGAAGGCGCACGCGTCGAGGCCGAGAGCAATCGCGTCGCGATCTACCGCGAGATGCCGCCCGCCGCGATGATGGGCCTCGCCGCGCACGAGCTCGCGGGCAAGCTCCAGAATATCGAGCACCTCTCGCTCTCCCCCGACATGCTCGGGACGCTCCTCGAGCGTGTCCTCGGGGCCCAGGCCCGCAAACTCGAAACCCGGAGCTGACCCATGACGACCACCCTGCCTCCACGCGCTGTGATTGTGACCCGCCCGAGCGAGCTCGCCGAGCTCATCGGACGCCATGGGACCCTCCCCCAGGCGAAGTTCTATCTCCGCTCGAGGGGGCAGGATCCTGACGAGCTCGTCCGCCGCCAGGCGACGCTCGAGACCGCTCTGCATGCGGTCTCGAGCGCCATCCCCCTTCACTGGAGACGCGCCCATGTCATGCGCGCGTCCCTCGACCGCTTCCTCTTCGAACCCGAAGACCTCGTCGTCGCGGTCGGCCAGGACGGACTCGTCGCCAATGTCGCCAAATACCTCTCTGGCCAGCCCGTCCTCGGCATCAACCCCGCGCCCGAGCTGACCGAGGGGATCCTCGTCCGCCACGCCGCGAAGGCCTCCGCCGACCTCTATGCCGACTTCGAGAAGGGCCGCTCGCGGACCGAAGACCGCACCATGGTCGAAGCCCGCCTCGCCGATGGACAGCGCCTCGTCGCGCTTAACGAGATCTTCATCGGCCATCGCACCCACCAGAGCGCCCGCTACCGCATCCGCTTCGGCGACACCTCCGAGCGTCACAGCTCCTCGGGCGTCATCGTCGCCACCGGTACGGGCGCGACTGGCTGGGCGAAGAGCGTCACGCGCCATCGCGAAGGGGCCCCTCCCCTGCCTTCACCTCTCGACCCAAGCCTCGCCTTCCTCGTGCGCGAGGCCTGGCCGAGCCGCAACACCGGCTCGAATCTGACCGATGGCATCATCACCAAAGAAACGAACCTGACGCTCACCTCCGAAATGAACGAGGGCGGCACCCTGTTCGGCGACGGTCTCGAGGACGACCGCCTCGACTTCCCCTGGAGTCAGACCGCGACCCTCGGACTCGCCGAGCAACGCCTGAGGCTCATCCTCTAGGTCAAAGCCTTGATAGCAGCGCCTCTGCGAGCATCCCGCCCACCGCAGGGGCGTGCCTTTGGAAAAGCGCGGGCTCGATCAGCTCGAGCTCGTTGATGACAAGGCCGTGCGCCGTGCGCAGAAAATCCACCCGCGCGTAGAGAAGCCGCTCACCGAGGACCTCGGAGGCCACCTCGCATGCCGCTTTCGCGAGCACGACCGCCGCGTCGGTCGGCACCCACGCATGGTCGAGTGCCCCCCAGTCCTCCTGAACCCGATAGTCGCCGGGCACTGGCACCTTCCTCACCCCATGGCTCACCTCACCGTCGATGATGACGACGGATAGCTCCCCCTCGGTCTCCACCGCCTCGAGGTAGGGCTGCAACATGTATCCGAGCCCAGGCGGCGCCTCTGAGAGGTGTCGCGAAGCCTCCGAAATCCCGTCTTCATCGAGCGCAAATCGACAGGTCGACCAGGCATTTGCACCGACCACCGGTTTGATGAACCCGCGCGTCCATCCGCGCTTTCGCAGCTCCCCGAGAGCCTCACCTGGCAAGTCTCCAGGTGAAATCCAGAGCGTCTCGGCCACCGCCAAACCACGGTCCGCGAGCACTCTCAAATAGCGCTTGTCGATATTCCATCGGACAGTCTGATTCGAGGCAAAGAGCCGTGTCATCTCGCTTACCCGGTCGCACCACGCAAGGAATTCCGGTGCACGCGTGTGATAATCCCAGGTCGTCCGGAGCAACACCGCATCGACCGTCTCCCAGGGGAAGTCCGCATCCCAGGCGGGCTCGACGACCTCACATCCACGCACCTCGAGCGCCTCACGCAGGGGCCCCTCGTCGTCGACGACCGGCGGAAAAGGAGCACAGGAGGCGAGCGCGATTCTGAGCATGGCGACTTCCATCAATCTTCAAGAGACTTGACTATCGATATACTTGCTTTCCAAAACACTCGATTTCCAAACATGCTACCACTGCAGGAGAGAGCCTGGGAAGATGACCCGCACCCTGTCGCCAGCTCGCACCGCCTGAGCCTGAGCCTCGCGCCTAATCAGCACGCTCGCCCTCGCGTACGCGATGTGGTCGGCGCTCCCGTCCCAAAGTCGTGGCCTCACCGCGAGCGAGTCGCCCGCGCCCCGCACGATGTCGGCCGGATGGAAGGTCGTCCTCTTGCCGGTCTCTCCAATCTCCCCATCCACCACCGGCAGCTCGAGGGTCCACGTCCGAGGCTCTGGCCGCCTCCCGAGCACTCTCAGCGCGGGCGCGAGCAGCAGGACCGCCGTCACGAACGAGCTCACCGGGTTGCCGGGCAACCCAAAGACGAGCGCGTCCCGGCTCCGCCCAAAGAGGACAGGCTTGCCGGGCTTGATCGCCACCTGGTGAAAGACGATCTCGACCCCTTCGGCTTCGAGGCACTCGCGGACAAAGTCGTAGCTGCCCGCCGAGACGCCGCCAGAAAGGACGAGGACATCACCCTCGAGCCCCTCGCGAATGGCCGCCCGAAGGCTCGACCTGTCGTCGCGCGCGATCCCCCCATCGACGACCCGCCCCCACTCGGCCTCGGCGAGCGCCATGAGGGTCCGGCGATTCGAGTCCCGGATCTGCGCTTGCCCGGGCATTTCATCGATATTCACGAGCTCGTCGCCAGTTGCGATAACGGTCACGCGCGGCCGCCGAAAGACCTCGACTTGCGCTGCACCCACCGACGCAAGCACCCCCGCCGTGAGGCTCTCGATGACGCGCCCCGCCTCGACGACCACGTCGCCGGCCTCGGCCTGGGCCCCGGGACGCGTGACGTTCTCGCCCCGCCTCAGGCCGCCCGCAAGAAAGACCTTGTCCCCTCGCCTTTCCGAACGCTCGACGATTTGCACCGTGTCCGCCCCACGCGGCAGCTCAGCCCCCGTCATGATGGCCATCGCCTCGCCCGCCCCGAGCTCTCGCGAAGGTGCATCGCCTGCCGCGACCTCTCCGACGAGCGCAAACTCTCGACCGTCCTGGAGGTCCTCATGGCGAATCGCAAAGCCGTCCATCATCGATTTCCAAAACGGCGGCTGCGGCCTGTCAGCCTTGACGTCCTCGGCAAGCACGAGCCCCGAGGCTTCCCAGATCGAGACACGCCGCGTCTCGGGCGCCTTCTCTTCCCTCAGCGCGAGCGCGGTCTCGATGACCTTGTCGACCGCCACATCGAGCGGCAGCAGCGTCCCCATCTCCTAGCCCTCCTCTTTCGCAAGCTCATCCCATTTCTTCGCATTTCCGCGTGCTTTTTCCACCGGATATTTTTCGGCATTCTTCTCGATCTTGCGCGCGACCGCCTCCATCAAATCGAGGTCCACCCGCCGCGCGAGGTTGGTAAGACAGATCAGCACATCGGCCATCTCCTCACCGAGCCTCTCCTTGTCTGGCACCGCATCGTGCGGCTTCCACAGAAACAGCTCGAGCAGCTCTCCCGCCTCGACCGAGACCGCCATCGCGAGGTCCCGCGCGGTGTGAAACCGCCCCCACCCACGCGCTTCATTGAACCGCCGGAGCTCGTCCTTCAGCACCACCATCGGCGTCGACGCATCGTCCATTCGTCCCTCCCCTCACCAGAACGGCTACCGCCTCGTCACTCGCTTCGCAAGCAGCAGTTCTAGCCCCCTGTCAGCGAAACCTCAGAGCCCCGCTTCCCCAGGCCCCAATCGGTGCCCATGACTGTCGGCCTGGAGGTCCCATGCCGATGCCCCGCGTGCTTGCCTACACCCTTCGCCCCCTCGCCGAGCTCTCGGTCATCGGCAGCTACGGCCGCGGCGGCTACGCGCTGAATGCGCCGTTCTTCAAGGACGACCTCCCCAACCTCACAGGCTCGACCTTCCTCATCACGGGCGCGGGCTCGGGGCTCGGACTCGCGACCGCGAATCTCCTCGATGCCCGTGGCGCCTCGCTCGTCCTCGTCGGTCGTTCGGTCGACAAACTCCAAGCGGCCGCTGCAAATCTCGCACACGCCGAATGTCTCTCGTGCGACCTCGCCGACCTCGACAGCGTCCGGGCGCTCGCGCAATCCCTCGGCGACCGACCCCTCGCAGGCCTTGTTCATAACGCAGGCCTCATCGCCCATTCCCGAGAGCTCACGCGCGAAGGTCACGAGCGCACCTTCGCGACCCACGTGCTCGGCCCATTCCTCCTGTCACACCTCCTCGCAGAAAACCTGCGCCAGGCCAACGGCCGCATCGTCTGGGTCAGCTCGGGCGGTATGTACACCCAGAAATTCGACCTCGAACGCGCACAAGGCCTCAGCGGACGCTGGGATGGCGTCGTCGCCTACGCCCAGCACAAACGCGCACAAGTCATGCTGAGCGAAGGCTTCGCGCGCGCCTTCGGACCCGCCATCATATCGAACGCCATGCACCCCGGCTGGGTCGACACCCCGGGCGTCGCCTCGGGTCTCCCCCGCTTCTACCGCTGGATGCGTCCTCTCCTCCGCACGCCGGAGCGCGGCGCCGACACCATCGCCTGGCTCTGTGCCGCCCCCCTCGAGCGGACGACGACCTCACACTTCTACCTCGATCGGCGCCCCCGTCGGACCTCGCTCATGCCCGGCACTCGACCGACCGAAGCGGACCTCCAGGCCCTTTGGGAGCTTTGCCGGAATATGACAAAATCGGGCGAAATATTACCGTCGATTTCGACAAATCAACCGTAGAACTGCGACACACCACTTACCCCCGACGGGCGAGATAGACGAGGTGCTCCTCCTTCATCTTCTTGATGGCGCGCCCACCGTCAGGCCTCATCCCCGCGGTTGGCGCGGCGAAGATGGGACGCGGCTGCGAGAGGGCCGCGCGGATTTCGAGCCCTGCAGGCAAGGCCTTCTCGAGCAACGGCAGGACCGGCGTCACCCGATCGCCGACCTGTCCATCGCCGATCATAAGTGCCACAAATCCCTCCGGCTGCAATTGCTTCGAATAATTCGCGAGCACTTTTCCAAGGTCATCGACATAGCGCGAATTGCCAATATCGACCCCCAGTCGCTCGCTCGCCCGCCGGCTGCCGATTTCGCGGTCGGTCGCCTCCGCCAGTGGAAATCCGAGGACGGCGCAGCGCAGCCGATGATGCTCGAGGTAATCGTAGACCCCGGGATAGGGCGGCGAGCTGATAATCGCCGCGAATTTGCCAATATCCACGGGCGGCACCCGCGCATCGCCGAGCACCAGACGCGGCTCGACCGTGCCAGCGGGCACCGCGTCCGCAAGGGCGCTGAGCTGCTCTGCGAGCTCGTCGACCCGCTTCTTCAGCCAGTGGTCGACCCGCCCCTTGGGCGTCATTTCCGTCCGCTCGCGATCGACCTTGATGACCGTGTCGGAGACCTGGCGCGAGACCTTGACGATGATGGAAGACAGCGCCGCGCGCAAAATCCGCGCATGGATGTCGTCGACCTTTTGACACCACGCCTCGAGGACCGCCGCGAGCGACCAGACCTCTTGGAGCGCCTGCGGATCGAACCAGCGACCGACCCGGTCCTTCAACAGGGCCGGTGGTCGCGCGTCCTCGCGAATCTGCCGCGCCGCCTTCAGAAGCTGATGGGATCGCCCGATGAGCGCCGCGCGATCCCCTGGGGACAGCCGTCGCGTCCGGACCCAGGCGACCTCGTGCCCGACGGGATTCAGGTCGTTGCCGAGCGCCGCGCGCCCCGCAAGCATCGCCTCGAGAGGCACCGTGCCCCCGCCCATGAACGGGTCGGCGATGGGGCCAGGAGGGGCCGCCGCGATGAGGGTCCGCGCCGTAAACGGGTGAAGCCGCGCGGGCCAGGTATGAAAGCCGTGGGTAAGCGCGCGCTCGTCGAAATCCGCGGGTGGCGTCGCAGCCTTCTCGAGAAGCGCCTTCAGTGAAGGCTCGCCTGAGAAACGGCTTGGACCACCGATATTGGTCAGCGCCTTGCGCGGCCCATCGGGTCTCGGTCGCTTGAGCTCTACTGGTCGCACTCGCGGCCCTGGCTTCGGTCCTGGCTTCGGTCCCCGCCCCTCCCCTCGCCCGCCATCTTTCACGCCCACCCCCATTCCCGAGCGACAACCGCTCGACAGCGAGGGGCGACATAGCGCATACGCACGACCCATGTCGACGTCTCGCCTCGATCGCTACCTCGCCCACGCGCTCAACATCTCCCGAACCGACGCCCAGAAGTTCGTCCGCCGCGGCCGCGTCACGGTCCACGGCGCCGAGGTCAAAGACCCCTCGATGCACGTCGAGACCGGCGTCGCCCTCGATGACGAGCCCGTCATCCTGCACGGTCGCCTCGTCCTCATGATGCACAAGCCCGCGGGCTTCGTGTCCGCGACCCGCGACGAGCGCGAACACACCGTTCTCGAGCTCGTCCCCGCCGAACTCCGAGCGCGCGACCTCTCGCCCATCGGCCGCCTCGACAAGGACACGACCGGTCTCCTCCTCCTGACCAACGACGGTCAGCTCAACCACCGCCTGACCCACCCGAAGCGCCACGTCCCGCGCGTGTACGAGATCAACTGGGAAGGCACCCTCGTCGACGACGCCATCGCACGCGTCGCCTCTGGCATCACCCTCGAGGACGGCTCCGTCTGTCTCCCCGCCGAGCTCCGCATCACAAGCCCACAGACGGGCGAGATGACGACCCACCAGGGGATGTACCATCAGGTCCGCCGCATGATCGCATCCCTCGGCGGCCACGTGACCCGCCTCCATCGACCGCGCTACGGACCGCTCGAGCTCGGAGATCTCCCGACCGGCGAAACGCGCCGACTCACCGACGCCGAGCTTGCGCTCATCGAAGGCTGATCCCCACAAAGTAAATATCATTCACCGTTCCCGCTGCTGGCTCCGAGAACGCTCCCCCGCGCCCAAGAGCGTTCTTAGCTTTCCCTTGCCATGAGCCCCGATCTCCCGATCGCTTCCAGCCCACCCGCGCGACGGCCTGCGCACACCCAGACCGCCGCCGAGGTAATGCGCGACCAGGGCGTCGATTCCCGCGGCCTGAGCCACGCCGAGGTCGCATCTCGGCAAGTGGTCTACGGACCGAATACCCTGCCCGAGGGCGAAGCGCGGACGACGCTCCAGATGCTGCTCGCCCAGGTCTCGGACTTCATGATCCTCGTCCTGCTCGCGGCGGCCGTCATCTCCGGTCTTGTCGGTGAACCCGTCGACAGCATCATCATCGTCGTCATCGTGGCGCTCAACGCAACCCTCGGCTTCCTTCAGGAACGCCGCGCAAGCAAAGCGATGGCTGCGCTTAGACAGCTCTCGGCCCCATCGGCGCGGGTCCGCCGCGAGGGCATCATCGAGACCATCTCCGCCAACGACCTCGTCCCCGGTGACATTGTGCTGCTCGAAGCGGGCAACGTCGTCCCCGCTGACCTCCGCCTCATCGAGGCCGTCCGCCTGCGCCACGCCGAAGCCGCGCTGACTGGTGAATCCCAGCCCGTCGACAAGTCGACCGCCCCGCTGACTCAAGCCGAGGGACCGCTCGGCGACCGCACCTGCATCGGCTGGAAGGGCACCCTCGTCGTCAATGGTCGCGGCGAGGGCGTCGTCATCGCGACTGGCCTCGACACCGAGCTCGGCCGCATCGCGCGACTCCTCGAGACCGCTATCGAAGTCACCACCCCACTCCAAAAACGCCTCGCCCGCTTCGGTAAACGCCTCGCCTGGGTCATCCTCGGGATTTGCGCCCTCGTCTTCACGATCAACGTCGCACTCGGCAGACCACCCGTCGAAATGCTGCTCACCGCGGTGAGCCTCGCCGTCGCGGCCATTCCCGAAGCGCTGCCCGCCGTCGTCGTCATCGCGCTCGCCCTCGGGGCTTCCAAGATGGTCTCCCACCACGCCCTCGTCCGTCGCCTCCCCGCGGTCGAAACGCTTGGCTCGGTCACCTGGATCTGCTCCGACAAGACCGGCACGCTCACCGAAAATCGTATGCGTGTCGAAGCCTTCTCCGACGGCAAAAGCAGTCTTTCCAGCCCCCCCGAGAGCCTGCTCCGCGCCATGGCCCTCTGCAATGACGTCGTCCCGACCCCAGCACATACCCTCAGCGGAGACCCGACCGAGGTGGCGCTCGTCGAGGCTGCCTACGCCCGAGGCGCAGACAAAGCCCGGCTCGAACTCACCCACCCGCGCAGGTCCGAGCTCCCCTTCGACTCCGAGCGCAAGCGCATGACGACCGTCCACGCCGACGTCGATAACCTCGTCGCCTACGTAAAGGGCGCACCCGAAGCCATCCTCGGACACGCCTTCGAACATCACCCCGAAGCCCGTCTCGAGGCCCTCGCCGAGGCCGAACGCCTCGCCCGCTCGGGTCTCCGCGTCCTCGCCTTCGCCGAGCGGCGCCTCGAATCCATGCCCCCGCTCGAGGACCTCGAGCGCGACCTCACCTTCCTCGGTCTCGTCGGTCTCATCGACCCGCCGCGCGCTGAAGCGGCCGCGGCCGTCGCAGAGTGTCGCAGTGCGGGGATCGTCCCCGTCATGATTACCGGCGACCACCCCGCCACCGCCCGCGCCATCGGGGAACGCCTCGGGATCCTCGATGGCGGCCGCGTCATCAGCGGCACCGAGCTGCGCCACATGAACGACGAGACGCTCCGCGCCGAGGTGCGAGACATCCGCGTCTATGCCCGCGTCGACCCCGAACAGAAAATCCGCATCGTCAAGGCTCTTCAGGACGTCGGCGAATTTGCCGCCATGACCGGTGACGGCGTCAACGATGCGCCCGCCCTCAAAAGCGCCGATATCGGCGTCGCCATGGGCAAGGGCGGGACCGATGTCGCCCGCGAATCGTCCCAGCTCGTCCTCCTCGATGACAATTTCGCGACCATCGTCACCGCCATTCGCGAGGGCCGCCGAATTTTCGACAATATCCGAAAATTCATCCGCTATGTCATGACGTGCAATTCCGCCGAGGTCTGGACGATATTCCTCGCGCCCCTCCTCGGCCTCCCGATTCCGCTCCTCCCCATCCACATCCTCTGGGTGAACCTCGTGACCGACGGCCTCCCCGGGCTCGCCCTCGCCAATGACCCGGCCGAGCCGAACGTCATGAAACGCCCTCCCCGCGCCCCGAACGAGAGCATCTTCGCCCACGGAATGTGGCAGCACATGATCTGGGTCGGCCTCCTGATGGCTGGCATATGCCTCGGCGTCCAGAGCTTCTCCATCGCGTCGGGAGCACACTGGCAAACGATGGTCTTCACGGTCCTGTGCCTCTCGCAACTCGGTCACGCACTCGCCATTCGCTCCGAGCGCCTCTCGGTCTTCTCCCTCGGGCTCACGAGCAACCGCATGCTGCTCTTCACCATCCTCGGCACCATCGCCCTTCAGCTCATGACGATTTATCTCTCGCCGCTGAACACCCTCTTCCGGACCGAGCCACTAACGCTCGCCGAAATCCTCATCTGTGTCGTCGCTTCCTCGGTCGTCTTCTTCGCCGTGGAGCTCGAAAAGTGGCTCATCCGACGCGGTCGCCTCTATGGCGAGCCCGCGTCATCAAAATAACCCCTGACATGTCACTATCTGACAATTCGCTGCGCCTTTGGCGCCTTGAGGTTCGGGTGTGACTTCAGATAATGCGCGAGTGCGTCGACATCAACGATTCCTCCGCGCCGATTCCGTCCCTTCTTCAGTGCATCGAAGCCATCACCTCCGTTGCTGAGGAATTCATTCATCACGACGCGATATTCGCGACCAGGCTCGAGCTTATGACCACTGATCTCGATTTTCGAGGTGTCGATTCGGTCCCCTGGCGTCCCTCCATCCGCTTTGATTGTGTATCGCAGCGTATGTGACACCTGGAGCATCTTCGGTCGCTCACGCGGCTTTCTATCGACATCGAATTGCTGCTCCAACACCGCCTCGACTTCTGCCCCGGTGAGTGTCATCGTGACAAGGGCATTGCCAAAGGGCTGAATGGAAAAAATCTCTCCAAAGGTCACTTCGCCCTCTTTTTCGTCACCGCTCTTCGTCGCACGCAGCAGATCGCCGCGAATGCCCCCCGAATTCATGAACGCGCCCTCCGCGCCTCCCGCTGAGGCATCCTGTTCGGCAAAGAGCTGCGCGTCCGCGATGACGCGACCGAGCAGGCTCTCACCAAGCTCGTTCGGGGCCTTTGGCAAGTCCTCGGCGAGGGTGCCGACGACGCGTCCCGCGACCCCTTTGACGAGCGCCTGATAGCGCGCAATGTGTTGCGTCATCACGTCGTCTTTCGAAACATCGCGCGATATGATGCGGTTGGTCGCGCGCTTTTCGACGAAATCGCCAGTGGCTTCACTGAGGACGAGGTCGAAATCCGTGACGAGACGTCCATTATGCGCCGCCGACGTAATCAAGCGCCCGCCGATATCGCACACATGGGCGGCGTTCGTGTGGCCCGTCACGACGATATCGACCGCGGGGTCGAAGCGCGCCGCGACATCGAAGACCGGACCGGAGATTCCTTCGCATCCGTTGTAGTTTCCGGTCGCAAATCCACCCTCGTGCAACAACACGACGATGGCCTCGATCCCCCGCGCCCTCAATTTGGGGACGAGCGCGTTGACGGTCTCCGCCTCGTCTTTGAACGAAAGCCCTGCAACCCCCTGGGCCGTGACGACCTCGGGCGTCTTCTCGAGGGTCATGCCGATAAACGCCACAGGCACGCCACCAAAACGCCGAACCTCATACGCGGGAAAGGCCGTCTCACCCGTCGCGTCGACGATGACGTTGGCCGCGAGGTAGCCGAACTTCGCGCCCTCGAAACCATCCCCGCCGAAACATCCCTCTGTCGGATGACACCCACCCCGCTGCATCCGAACGAGCTCCAAAAGCCCCTCGTCGAACTCGTGATTTCCGACCGAAGTGAGCGCGAGCCCGAAATGGTTCAGCGCCTCGATGGTCGGCTCGTCGTGGAAAGCCGCCGACAAGAGCGGGGTCGCGCCGATATTGTCTCCCGCCGCGACGACGAGCGTGTTGGGGTGGTCCGCTCGAAGCGTCTCGAGCCAGGTCGAAAAATACTCCGCACCGCCCGCCTCGATAGCCCCATTTGCGGTCTCGATTTGCCCACTCTTGCCCGAAGGCGGCTCGAGAGCCCCATGAAAATCGTTGAACGCAAGGAGCTGCAGCGGGATCGCACGGCAGGGATTTTCCCGACCGAGACCTGCGAGCGCCTCTTTCTCGGACTCGGAGAGTCGAATCCCTTCATTTTCGAGTTGCTCGAGCTTCGAGACATAGGTGCCATCGTCTCCATCGACGAGTCGGCGAACCGTATCGACGGTCGATGCTGACAGTCCAACCTGGAAGAGCCTTTGGGGCTCGAGGCGAGTCAAGGCCTTCATCGCCGCGCATTCGACCGCGGGACTCCACGCCGTCTTATCCGAAGGCGGTACGGTGCCGCGGGCACAAGCGGAGAGCGCCAGGACAGAGATGAGAGTGACGATATCGCGTGAGGTCATGAGACCGATCTAACAGCCTCAGGAGCGATTGTCCCGCCTCTTTGTCAGCCTGCTAGAGCCGCCGCCAGTTGAAGCGCCCGCGTCCGTTGGAGACCTCGAAGAAGAAACCGAACTCGAAGCGGATCATCCCATCGCCGTCCGCGAGTCCATCCGGAGGATTCGGATAGGGCCCCGCGTCACGCATCGCACGCTTCGCCTCGGCGTCCATGAAGTCGAGCCCCGACTGCCGGCTGGTCAGCAGCTCCACGACCCGCCCTTTCGCATCGAGCGTGACCCTCAGAACGGTGTAACGGTCCTTCACGCCATAGACCTCGCCCGTCGGGTCGCGCCTGAGATAGATTTCACCTGGTCGCCACTGCCTCTCGACCGCCCTCTTCATCTGCAGGAAGTAGTCGGCAAAGCGATAGGCGTTGGCGTTGAGCACCGTCTTGTCGCCCTCCTCGATATTTGGCAGGTGGTCGCTCGTGCCATCGGGGTTGAGCGCCTTGTAATTTTTGAGCGCGGACGCGGACCCGCGCACGGGTGACAGTAGCCCCGACTTCTCGCTCGGCTCGCCGTTTTCATCGACAACGGCCTTTGGCTTTTCGACCCGCATCGAACCCGCGTCGCTCACTTTCGGGAAATCCTCGAGCGCTGGTTTCTTTGCCTCGCCCACCTTGGCCTTCGGCTGGGTCTTTGGCTTCTGCTCGCGTGGCTTTTCGGGGGTCGTCTCCGGAGCTTTCTCTGCCTCGGCCGAAGCCTCCGACTTCTGCGCTGTCGCCCGCGTCTCCTTCTCCGTCCGGGTCGTCTTGTCCGAAAGATGAGGCGTCACGACAGGCTTTGGGTCCATCGCCTCGGGCATTTGGGACACATCGACGATCTGCGCATTCTCGGGCACCTCTGGCTCGGGCTTTGGCTCGAGGAAACCCTTGATGCGGGTCTCTTTACTCGGCCCACAGCGCGCCTCGAGGGCCTCTCTCCGACGCGGCGAAATCTCGGCGCTCCGCGTCCCGGTGAGGTCGGCACACTCGAATCGCAACGCCTGCCCCGTCGCGGCCTCCGCAAAGGACCAGAACAAAGGCACCTGAAGCCCGCAAGCGACGAGGCACGCGAAGAGGAGCCTCTTCTTCGCAGCGCTCAATCTGGTCTTTTCGGGTGGCTCGCCTGATGACATCTCTGACAGCTTAGCCACCGGAACTCGTCCCTACAAGCCTCACGCGAGCCTCCTGCGTCCCGGCGCGAGTCGCCTGATCAGCCCGGCCTGGTCAGGGTGACGGTCGCGAGGCGCCCCGCTGCAATGGACCCGTCCTGCGTCTCGAGAGGGGCACGAGTCCCAAGAGCACAGCCGTGAGACCTCCGATTCCACCGGATTCGCAGCCCCCCTTCGAGCGCGTCTTGACCTCAGCCTCCGGCCCGGCGTCGATATCCGATTCGCTTGCATCGACCACGTCACGCGCCTCCTCGGGCGTCTCTGGCTCGACGGGCTCGACCGTCTCTGGACCCGGCTCGGGCTCCGGGAGCTCGACGCAGTCTCCACCTTCACAGCCAAGACCGCTTGATGCGCAATCGACCCGCTCGAGACCGTTGCAACCCTCGACCCCGCCGACACAGAGGGTCGACACCTGACCATCGCAAAAGGCCGAGCCTGGGACACAATCGACGCAATCATCCCGACAAATCCCCTCGACGCATCGCTCGCTGTCCCCGCACGTCCCGCACTCTCCCCCGCAGCCATCGGCCCCGCAGTTTCGTCCGTCACATTGGGGTTCGCACACGCACATCTGAGCGGTCTCGCCAGTGGGGTCCTCGCCTTCGAGACCGCAGTTGTAATAGCCTTGGGCATTGTCCCATCCGCATCCCGCTCCATCGCACGGGAGCCGTTTCAGCTCGTAATTTTCGCAATACAGGACGTCCCCATCCTCACAGCAGCCGCGCCAGGAGACGCCATTACATCCGGCGCTCGGTTGAGACTCTGGACAATTGCGGCAGTCGTTGCAGCCGCAGAGCCACTCGGGGCCCCAGCACAGGTCCGCGCTCGCGTTGCCGAGGCGACAGACACCATCGTAGCCACCTCGTTCGGACACACAGATGCCATCATTGCAAGCGCCGTCCTCTACCCATTGACCTGCTGGCTTGGCGGGAATGGTGCGCGTGACACAGTGA
>VFQT010002112.1_pt1 | contig 21318 bp, 16 predicted proteins | sample 3512381 | NCBI WGS metagenome assembly VFQT01 (sample SAMN10412376, study PRJNA504923) | tailings metagenome | isolation source: Relicate 2 Philex TSF3 active mining site | place: Philippines: Tuba, Benguet | collected 2017-08-29
GTGAAATTGCCGTACCACCGTAGCAAATCTTCCTGGTCGCCGTGGGCGGAAAGTCCGCCGAGCGTATGCACGGTGGCCGAGACGTGGACAAGCTCCCCGTGGATACGTACGGCGGGCAAGCGATCGACCAGCGCCCGGCCGAGCGTACCCGGAGCCTGGAAGCCGGTGATCACGACGTGACACTCCGCCCGCGGCAGATTGTGCTTGAGGTGGTGCAAGACGCGGCCGCCATTACACATGCCGCTGCCGGCGATGATGATCGCGTGGTCGCGCACCCGATTGATGGCACGGGATTCATCGGCCGTGCGGCACAAGCTGAGGTTCGGCAGTTGTGGCATCGACGTGAAGTCGGCACGCAAACGCAACGCCTCCGGGTCGTAGCGATCGACGTGTTTCCAGTACACCTCGCTCGCCTCGATCGCCATGGGACTATCGAGGAACACCTGCCAGTCGCACAGCTGCCACGCGTCATAGTGCAGGCCGAGCAGGTACAACACCTCCTGACTGCGGCCGATGGCGAAAGCCGGGATGATCAGGTTGCCCCGACTGGCATCCGCAGACGCGATGATCTCGCCGAATTCGGCCAGCGTTGCCTCGCGTTCGCGGTGTAGCCGATCGCCGTAGGTGCTCTCCATGATCACGAGATCGGCCTGCTCGAACGGGTACGGGTCGAGCAGGATCGGCGAATCGTACTGGCCGAGATCACCGCTGAAGACAATCGTGCGCTTAACCCCCTCGTCGCTGCACTCGAGCAGCACGCTCGATGAGCCGAGGATGTGGCCGGCATCGCGCAAAATCAGCGATACGCCGGATAAGGGCTCGTACTTCGTGTCATAGCGCAAGGCCCGCACCAACTTCAGTGCACGCTCCACGTCGTCGAGCTCGTAGAGCGGCGTGGCCACGGGATCGTCGGGCTCGCGGCGGCGATTGATACGCTCGACCTCGCGCAGACCGAGATCAGCCGTGTCGCGCCACAGGATCGGCAGCAGATCGCGACACGCGGCGTTGGTGTAGATCGGGCCGCGGAATCCCCGCTTCACAAGCAGTGGCAAACGACCGCTGTGATCAATGTGCGCGTGGCTCAACACCACCGCATCGATGTCCGCCGGAACGAACGGAAACTCGCGCCGATTGCGTTCGGTCGCATCGCGACCGCCCTGGATCATGCCGCAGTCGAGCAGGATCCGCTTCCCGCGCACGGTCAGGATGTGACATGACCCGGTGACCTCACCCGCCGCGCCATAAAACTCGATCTGCACGCCTGCGCTCTCCCGCACTCGAACTTGGGTATATTCTGGCCATACCCGACCACGGATGCTAACCGGGAGAGACCACGTGATCAGTTTGACAGTCAACGGCGAGCGGCACGATATCGATGCAGACCCGGAGATGCCCTTGCTGTGGGCGCTGCGTGATCTCATCAAGCTGACCGGCACCAAGTACGGGTGCGGGATTGCCCAGTGTGGCGCCTGCACGATTCACATCAACGGTCAGCCCGCGCGCGCCTGTGTCACGCCGGTGTCGGCCGCAGTCGGCACCGAGATCCGCACAATCGAAGGTCTCTCGCCAGATGCCACGCATCCGGTGCAGCAGGCCTGGATCGAACTCGACGTGGTGCAATGTGGCTACTGCCAGTCGGGACAGGTGATGGCGGCTGCCGCCCTGCTCGAACAGAACCCCTCGCCCACCGACGCCGACATCGACGCTGCCATGAACGGCAACATCTGCCGTTGCGGGACCTATCCGCGCATCCGTGCCGCCGTCAAGCGCGCCGCCGAGCTCAAGCGTGGAGGTCAGCCCGCATGAGCGCAGCCGAGACGGGTGGACCAGGCTCCAAGCCGAACAGCGGACGCCGTCACTTCCTCATCGGCATCGGCGTCATCGCCGGCGGCGTCGCCGCCGGGCAGTTGCTACGCCCCTACCTTGTGGGCGGAAGCGAGGCGGCACCGAAGGAATTCAAACCGCATGCCTTCGTGCGCATCGGTGCCGACGATCGCGTCACCGTGATCATCGGCAAGAGCGAAATGGGTCAAGGCGTCTACATCGGACTGCCGATGATCCTCGCCGAAGAGCTCGACGTGAATCCGCAGCGACTGGCGGTCGAAATCGCCGGCATCGACCCGGCTTTCAACCATCCGTTCATGCCCGCGCAGTTCACCGGCGGCAGCATGAGCGTAATGACCACCTACGAGGCCTTGCGCCGCGTCGGCGCCACGGCACGACGCATGATCGTGCAGGCCGCAGCGACCGAGTGGGGCGTGCCCGCAGCGGAGCTGCGCACTGAAGATGGCGTGGTGTTCGCTCCCGATGGTCGTAGCGCCACCTATGGCAAGTTCGTCGAGGCGGCCTCCGCCCTGCCGGTGCCGGCCAAAGAAAGCGTGGCACTGAAAAACCGTGCCGACTTCCGCTACATCGGCAAGCCGCAACGCCGTCTCGACAGCCGAATCAAGGTCAACGGGGCTGCGCAATTCGGCATCGACGTCGACCTGCCGAACATGCTCGTGGCTGTCGTCGCCCGTCCGCCGCAGTTCGGCGCATCGGTGCGCTCCTTCGACGCTTCGCAGGCGAAAGCCGTCCGCGGGGTCATCGAAGTGAAGCAAGTACCAAGCGGCATCGCGGTGATCGCCGAACACACCTGGGCTGCCATCAAGGGCCGCGAAGCATTGCGCATCGAGTGGCAGGACGGTCCGGGCGCGACGCTCTCCACGGAGAGTCTGCGCACCGAGCGCCGCGCGCTGCTCGCGCGTACAGGTCTGCTCGCCAAGAACCAGGGTGATGCCCTGGCCGCACTCAGCGAAGCGCGCCGCAAGATCGATGTCGAATACGAACTGCCCTACCTCGCGCACGCCTGCATGGAGCCGCTGAACGCGGTGGCCTGGGTGAAGAACGACCGCTGCGAGATGTGGGTGGGCACGCAAGGCCAGTCGCAGGATGCGCTACTCGTGGCGCAAGCGCTCGGCATTCCGCCCGCCAACGTCAAGATCAACACCACTTTCCTCGGTGGCGGCTTCGGACGTCGCGCGAGTGGCACCTCGGATTTTTCGGTCGAGGCAGCGCATGTCGCCAAGGGTCTCGATCGGCCGGTCAAGGTCGTGTGGACACGCGAGGACGATACACGCGGCGGCTACTACCGCCCCTTTGGCCTCAATCGGGTGCAGGCGGCCATCGGCGCCGATGGTTTGCCGATCGCCTACTTCCATCGCAACGTCAGCAAGCCTGTTCTCGCCAACACGGCCTTCGGCAGTCAAATGATCGGCAAGGACGGTCTGGATCCGTCAACGATGGAAGGCTCGGCCGACATGCCGTACGCGATCCCGAACCTACGGGCCGAAGTGCACAACACCAAAGAAACCGTGCCGTCGCTGTGGTGGCGATCGGTGGGTCACTCGGGCAACGGCTTCGTGGTCAACTCGGTCATCGACGAACTGGCGAATCTCGCTGGTCAAGACCCGTACCGCTACCGCCGCGCGCTGCTGGCCGGAAAGCCGCGCCATCTGGCCGTGCTCGACAAGGTCGCCAGTGCCGCCGGCTGGGGCAAGCCCCTGCCTAAAGGTCACTTCCACGGTATCGCGTTGCAGGAGAGTTTCAACAGCATCGTCGCGCAGGTCGCCGAGGTGTCGGTGAGCGGCAAGCAAGTCCGCGTGCATCGGGTCACCTGCGCAATCGATTGCGGGCTCGCAGTTAACCCAGATCAGGTGGTCGCGCAGATGCAAAGCGGCATCGTCTACGGCCTGTCAGCCGCACTGACCGGCGAGATCACCATCGAAGCGGGCGCTGCCGTGCAAAGCAACTTCGACACCTATCCGGTGCTACGGCTTACCGAGACGCCCGCCATTGACGTGCATATCGTCGACAGCGACGGCCCACTCGGTGGCGTCGGTGAGCCGGGCACTCCGCCGATCGCACCGGCCGTGTGCAATGCGATTCACGCGGCCACCGGCCAAAGAATACGGCGGTTACCGATCTCCGCGTCGCTCGCCTGAGAGATAGTCGACGGCGAGCGCTGCGAAGCTGCGTGACGCAAGCGGCAGCGCCGCCTCATCGATGTAGAACAGCGGTGAATGGTTCGAGGCGGCCGTCGCCGGATTTTGTCCGCGCGGCGTCACGCCCACGAAGTAGAAGAAACTCGGCACGCGCTCAGCGAAGAACGCGAAGTCCTCGGCACCGGTGACGAGCGGCACGGCGCGCACATTGCCGCCTCCCGCGATGCGCTGCAGGCTTGGCAGCACTCGCGTGGTCAGCTCCGGATCGTTGCGCACGACGGGGTTACTGCCCGGATCGATCTCGAAGGTCGCCGTGGCGCCGCTTGCGGCCGCGGTGTTTTCCACGAGACGCCGAATGTTGTCGATGATTTCGCGGCGCTGCTGCGGATCGAAGGTACGGATGGTGCCGATCATCTCCACGTCATCGGGGACGATGTTATTGCGAATCCCGCCCTTGATTGCGCCCACCGTCACGACCGCAGGATTGGCGGTGATGTCGGTCATGCGACTGACCACGGTCTGCAGACCACCCACGATTTGCGCCGAGACCACTACCGGGTCGACCCCTCCCCAGGGCCTCGCTCCATGCGTCTGCCGGCCCTTGACGAGAATGCGGTAGGAGTCGGAACCCGCCATCAACGGGCCGCCGCGATAACCGATCATGCCGGTCGGCATGTTGGAGAACACGTGCAGACCGAACACAGCCTCGGGTCGGTACTTCTCGAGCACGCCTTCCTTGATCATCAGACTCGCGCCACCTTCCTCACCTGCAGGCGCACCTTCCTCCGCGGGCTGGAAGAAGAACACCACCGTGCCCGGCAGTTCGTTCTTCACCGACACGAGCGCCTCGGCAAGACCCATCAGGATCGCCGTGTGTGCGTCGTGCCCGCAGGCGTGCATCACGCCGACGGTTTCGTTGCGGTAGGTCGAAGTCACCTTAGATCGGAACGGTACGTCAGTCTGTTCGACCACCGGCAGGCCGTCCATGTCGGCACGCAAGGCGATCGTGGGTCCGGGGCGTCCGCCCTTCAGCACGCCGACCACCGCCGTCTTGGCGATACCGGTGTCGACCTGCAGACCGAGCTTGCGCAGATGCTCGGCGACGATCTTCGAAGTGCGGAACTCGCGGTTGGACAACTCTGGATTTTGGTGTAAGTCGCGACGCCACTCGACGATGCGCGGCTGCACCTTGGCGATGGCGGCATCGACGCGCGCGGCCAGATCCTCAGCGCCCTGTGCGGGCAGACTGCTGCACAGCAGCACGGACAACAGCCATGGACGAGTGCGTAATGACATCGCGAGCTCCCGAGGACAGCGAGGTGGCGCCACGACGGTAGCGCGGTGCCAACGGCACCGCAATCTAGACGAGACGCACGAGCTCGAAAATGGTGAGTCGCCCGCTTCGCTCGCCGACGGCGATGAATCGACCGTCCGGTGACCAGCGCAGCACCGTCGGTTCAGCGTCGGTCAGGTGAGCATCGAGCGCCCGTGGCGCCTTGCCCGGCAACCACAGCGATACGCGCCAATCGAGACCGATGGTCGCGAGGTAGCCACCTCGAGGCTGGAATGCGACGCCAACGATTCGCTCGGTATGACCGAGTAATTGCACGGGGCGCGATCCTTCCGGGCCCTTGCCGCGAAAATCCCAGACGACGATCTGGTCGTGCGCCACGGTGGCCAGATACTTTCCATCGCCGTCCCACTCGGTGTGTGCAACGCGGCTCGGATACCCGCGCATCTGCGAGTCGCGCCCCGTCGCGAGATACCAGAAATGAACCGAGCCGTCCTGCGTTCCCGTAGCGACCACCTTGCCGTTCGGGCTGAACGCCACCGTCGTGCACGGTGCAGCCCACTTCAAACGTCGCACCTCGACCACATCGCCGTCGAGGCGATGCAGCACGAGTCCGCCGTTGATCGCAGCAGCCAGGTCGCGCCCCGGTTTATCCCAGGCGATCGCCGCGACCACGGCATCGAGCGAACTCAGCGTGCGCTCAGTCTCGAGCGCCGCGGACCACACGACGATCTCACGTCCCGCCGCAGTGGCCAGCCTATCGCCGTTCGGTGACCAAGCGAGTGCGGTCGTCCACTGTTTCGACGGCCGACGCTGCACACGCCGCTCACCCGAATCACCATCGTAGAGATTGACGCAGGAGTCCTGTCCGCTGCTGACGAAGACCTTGCCACCCGGCTGCCATGCCACCGCGATGGCACCAAGCCCGTGCTCCGCCACTTGCCGCGCGCGCAGCGACTCCCCATCGCGATGCAGCAAAAACACCTTGCCCTCACCGCCGGCGACTGCGAGCCGAGTGACATCGTGGGACCAAGCGAGATCGGCCACGTAGTCATCGAGCGCGATGCTGCCGCGCGGTTCGAGGATGGCTGCAGGCTGCTTCATGCGGAAATCTCTGCCTCAGGCGAGACAGGAGTGAAAGCCCGCTTCCAACTCCTGTCGATCGAGCTTGCGACCGATGAACACCAGCGTGTTGCTACGTGGCTTGCCCGCCGGCCAGGGCCGCTCGAGTTGCCCGTCGAACATCATGTGTACGCCGTGGAATACGTAGCGGCGATCCTCGCCTTGCAGCGACACGACGCCCTTCATGCGGAAGATATCTTCACCGCGGCTCTTCAGCAGGTAGGACATCCAGTCGTTGAATTTCTGGGGATCGAGCGGTCGCGGATCACTGATGCCGATCGAAGAAATCTCGCCATCATGGTGGTGCGAGGCAAAGCGCCGCTCCGCCGACGGCTTCGCGCCCTCGAAGCGCAAGTTGAATTCGCTGGGTGCATGCTCGAAGAACAAGGCATACGCACCGGCCCGCGGCACTTGAAGATGGAACTGTCCGCCCTCGTGCGCGGCATCGATACGGAACAACTGCGGGCCGGGCGACAGCGCTCCGCCGCAGGCGACCGCCGTCGGGTCTTCGGCGAAGGCGCGTACCGCGGTTTCGATGGAGGCAGACAAGCCGTCAGCCGTGGCAGCCGCCACCGGCAGCAGCACGACGCCCAAGCCATCGCCATGATCGTGCCCATGATCGTGCCCATGATCGTGATCGTGGCCATGGTGGTCGTGCGCAGCATCCGACTCGGCGCCCGAGCGCAACACGTGCTCACCCGCCGACAGCGAGTACACGCCCGCCCATTCGAACGGATACTGCGGCTCGAGGAAACTGCCATCCACCGCAAGCGCGCGCTGCAGATCAAAGGCACCGACATCGAGAACCTGTGCAATGGGCACATCGGCATTACGGGTGCGGAAAATCCGCGCCGTGCCGTTCATCGCACGGATGCGCCGCTCGATCCGCTCGAGGTCGGCTTCACTGACTAGATCAGTTTTGTTGAGCAGGACGACATCGGCAAAAGCCACCTGCTCTGCCGGCTCGTTCATCTGCTCGAGATGACCCTCGATGTGACGGGCATCGACGAGGGTAACGATGGCATCAAGCACGAACTGTGTCTTGAACTCATCGTCGAGGAAAAACGTCTGCGCAACCGGGCCGGGATCGGCCATACCCGTCGTCTCGACGATGATGTAGTCGAATTTGTCACGCCGCTTGAGCAACTGCCCAAGGATGCGCAGCAGGTCGCCACGTACCGTACAGCAGATGCAACCGTTGTTGGTCTCGAAGATTTCTTCTTCGGCGCCAATGACAAGTTGGTGGTCGACACCCACCTCCCCAAACTCGTTTTCGATCACGGCGATGCGCTTGCCGTGCTGCTCCGACAAGATGCGATTCAGCAGAGTGGTCTTTCCAGACCCCAGAAAGCCCGTCAGTACGGTGACGGGGACCCGATCCGTGGTAGCCATAAGCCGCGCATGATAACGTAAAGCATGGTTGCAACCCCGCACTCTCACGCGCCTGCACACGATCACACGGCCTGCATCGACCAGGCGGTGAGCACGGCCGCGCAGTTGTGCGAACGCAAGGGGTTGAACCTCACCCCCATCCGGCGCCGCATCCTCGAAATCGTCTGGCGGGCACACGAACCGATCGGCGCCTATGAAATCCTCGCCGAGTTGGCCAAGGAGCGCGAGAAAGCCGCACCGCCCACCGTCTACCGCGCGCTCGAATTCCTCATGGATGCGGGGCTCGTACACCGCATCGACTCACTCAACGCGTTTCTGGGCTGCACCGAACCGGGTCACGCGCACGTGGCGCAGTTCCTCGTCTGCCGACAATGTCAGCGCGTGGCGGAGATCGACGATCCGGCGATCAATCGGGTGCTTGCCGAACAATCACGCGTCAAAGGTTTTCGCATCGAGCCTACCTCGCTCGAGATCAAGGGGCTCTGCAGCGACTGCAGCGGCACACGGGTCTAGCGCGCGATCAGATAGATCGCGATGACAAGCAGCAACACCCCGAATAAGCGCGATGCCGTCACCGCCTGCTCGCGAAAGCCAAGCAATCCATAGTGATCGACGATGATCGAGGCGACCAGCTGCCCGGCCACCGTCAGGGCGAGCAATAGCAAGGCGCCGAGTCGCGGACCCGCGAAAGTCGCCGTGGCCACGTACAACGCACCGAACAGGCCGCCGAACCAAGCCCAGGCCGGTACGCTTTCCCACTGAGTGCGATCCGGCCAAGGCTGGCGCAGCACGAATAGAAACAGCAGCAAGGCGACAGTGCCGACCAGAAAGTTCACGAGCGCAGCGGCCGGTGCGCTGCCAAAGCTGCGTGCCAAGGCCATGTTCAAGCCGACCTGCACGACAAGGCCTGCGCCGACCAGCAAGGCGAGCACGATCGACACGGTTTGCATCAGCGATTCCCTCGATTCATAAGCGCGGCCAGCCCGCGACGACCCGCTGCGCTTTTCAGTATCCACAACATCACTCGCCACAGCACTCGCTTTCGCCATGGCACGGGCCGCGGCGGAATGACGGCACGGATGGCCGCGCCGACATCCTCGTGCCGCGGCAGGCTCTTCGGGTTGCGGGACTCGGGCGGCTGCATCGGTTGCCAGAATAGCGGTCGCGCCCCGCCACGCGCTAGGCTTGTGCCATGCATGCGATCCCGCAACACACGAGGCATCTGCTCGAGCGACTGCTTGAGGCCTACTGCGCGCGGATCTGTCCACCGACTGCGCGTAACACGGTGCTGATCGGCTATCGCATCGAGGAAGATCGCGTCTGGATCGACGAACTACGGCGGATCTGCGGAGTTCCGGGTACCCGTCGCAGCGTACCCGTGGCGCGCTTTCGCTACCGCGCCAGCGACGGCTGCTGGCTACTCGATCAACGAGACGAGGCAGGGCGATGGCGTCGTCACCGCGCCCTGGCCCCTACGCGCAGTTTTCTCGAGTTGCTGCGCGAGGTGGATGCCGACCCGGACGGTACGTTCTGGGGCCGCATCGACGGCAAGAGCCTGCGCTGGTGCAGTTCGAAGGGTCGCTGTATCGCCTGCGATCTGCGCTACGGCGAAGTACTCGGCATCGCAGTCAGCGTTCCTGCAACACCACATCGAGCGTGAGCGGCTGACCATCACGGCGCAGTTGGGTGCGTACGCGTGCGCCAACCGGATAGGCCTTCAACGCATCGGAAAAAGCCGCCAAACCGTTCACCGGTTTCCCATCGAGCGACAGCAACACATCCCCTGCACGCACACCTGCGCGTGCCGCCGGTGAATCTGGAACGACGGATTCGGCTTTCACGCCCTCGCCCTGATGCGCGTAGTCCGGCACCAGTCCAAACGACACCTTGCGCGGCGCGGTCGATCCGGCGGCGGGCGCAGCCACATTGGCGATGGTTGCAGTCAGGGGCGTCGGCCGTTGCGCCAGATACTCGAGCGCCTCGCGCGCCACGGTTGCAACTTTCACGAGGCCATCGAGATCGATGCGATCGGCCGTGTCGCTCGGGCGGTGGTAGTCGAGGTGTGCCCCGGTGAACAACTGCACCGCCGGAATCCCCTTCTCGATGAAACTTTGCTGGTCCGAGGACTGACCCGCGCCCGGGATGTTGCGCACGGCGATACCCGTCGAGAAGCCGATACCCCGAAATACATGCTGCCACTCGCTCGCAGTGTCGGTGGCGAGCGCCGACAACTCGCCATCGCGCAGACGACCGACGGTGTCGAGATTGAGCACTGAACGGATGCCGCTCACCGGCACCGGAACCGCATTGGCGACGAAGTGCTTCGAGCCCTGCAAGCCAGACTCCTCGCCAGAGAACGCCACGAACACCACGGTCCGCGGCAACCCCGTACCGGCTGCGGCTCGCGCTAGTTCGAGCATCACCGCCACGCCGCTCGCATTGTCGTCGGCACCCGGATGCACACGCCCGACTTCAGACATGCGCACGCCGGGCCCGCTGCGACCGAGATGATCGTAGTGAGCCGTCACCAGCACGGCCTCGCCGGCGAAGCGCGGATCCGTTCCGGGCAAGACGCCGATGATGTTGCGCAATTCGATGGGTGCGCGCGCACCGGGTGGCGTGAACGCGAAAGGCTGGACGTACCCCGCCGCGCCTGCACTGGCGCCCGCAGCGGCACCTACGCCCATGCCCGTACCCGCACCCATTGCCGCAGGCTCGACGACGGGCTTGAGTTTCGCCTGCTTGAAGGCCTCCGCGACGTAATCGGCGGCGGCCGCCAGCCCCGCCGTGGCTGGACCACGACCCTCGCGCGCAGGATCCGCCAGCCACTCGATGTCGCGCTGCATGTTTTGCGCATCGAACACCGCAGGCAGCCGCGCCAAGGCCGCTCGTCGGCCGTAGCCCCCCGTCGGCAAGGCATCACCGCGTTCGGCGATCGGTCGCAGGTCCACGCGCAGCGGTGAGTCGCCCGTCGACCACTCGCCTTTGTCAGTATTGGTCGGTTCCGTGCCGGAGAACCCGAGCCAGGAGTACTTGCCATAGTGCGGCAACTTGCGCGCAAGGCCCTCGGCTGCGGCGAGCGACTCGAGCGTGATCCAGCCCATCGCCTTCAATTCGTTGCGCGGATGACGACGGACCACCACGAGCGAACGATCCGCGAAAGCAAGGCGGGCAGCACCGAGCACCAGAGCCTCGGTTTCACGGCGAAAGCCCGGCGCCGCATCGGCACCGTAACTGCGCTCCGCCCAAGCGTTGCCGCGACCGAACAGCCAGACCGGACGATCGGCAGGCAATTGCTTCACCTGTCGATCGGTGACGATCTCGAACTGCTGCGCGCCGCCACCGCCCCAAAACTCGAGCATCTTGCGGTAGGCGGTCAGCTCCGCGGCAGGTGCCGTGGCCGGCAACACGGCAAGCACCTGCGGCTCACCGAACATCTGCCCGAGTGATGGCGCCGTCTCGCGGGCGTGCAACAAACGAAAGAGATCGAACTGCGGGTCGGCTTCAAGCGCGAGCGCCGGTGCTTTCGGGGTGAATTCAAAACTCGTCGAAGCCGCAGCGCTCTGCACGGTGAACGATTCAAGGCCCTGCGTGGTACGCACCACCATGGGCACGTCCAACGCGAACGGCACCCCCGATTGGACTTGCTGCAGTTCACCCACCACGCGTCCGTCCGGCCTGCGCTGCACGTTGCGCAGCCGCAGCTCCGGCGCGCCTTCGCGTGTCGTCCACTGGCGAATGAAAGCGTCGAGATCGACCGCGGCCGCCGCACCGTGCGCCCGAGCGAGGTCGGTGAAACTCGCGCGCTTGCCACGCTGCTCACGGTAGAAACGCTGCAAGCCGCGCACGTAAGCAGCATCGCCCACTCGCTGACGCAGCATGTGAAAGGTCATCAATGCCTTGCCGTAGCCCACGGCCTCGGTGGCCGGGCTGTGACGGGAGCGGAACTCGGTCAACGGAAAATCATGTGCCTCGCGCACGAAGTCCCGATACTTTTTCAATGTGTCGCGCCGGTAGTCGGCACCACTCCCCGATTGCTCCTTGTAGAGATGATCGGCGAGATAGGCCGTGAGTCCCTCGCACCAGTTGCCGCTCGCGTAATCGACGAACACCCCGTTCCCCCACCAGTTGTGCAGCACCTCGTGGGGATAGGACGAAGTCAGGATGAACGGAAAGCGAATGATCTGCGGGCCGAGCAGCGTGAAGCTCGGCATGCCGTAACCCGTCTCCCAGAAATTCTCGACGAGCGCGAACTTGTCGTACGGGTAGGGGCCGATCAACGTGCGATACATCTCGAGATTGCGCGCCGTAGCCTCGAGGTACTTCGCGGCCAGAGCCGGATCGTCCTTGCGCAGATACACTTCGGCCGTCACGCCTCCGGCTTGCCGCGTGCGTCGATGCAGCGGACCACCGACGATGTGCAACTCGTCGACCGGCGTGCTCACACGCCACTGCGCACGACCGCTCGTATCGCCCGCGCTGCCGGTACCCGGACTGATGAGTTGCCAGCCTGCGGGTGCATCGACCGACAGGTCGAAGGTGAACAGCACTTCACCCAGATACGGGTACCACAGCGTGCTGCCGGCGAGGTACACGCCGTCGTTGCGGATCACGCCTGCGGTTTCGCTGAAACCACGGGCGTATTCCTGTCCCGGTGTCTCGAAACCAAAATCGAGTTTGCCTCGATAGCTCAGCGTAAGCGGCGAGCCGTCGGCAGGGACCACCATGCGGTATCGCTGTGCACGTCCGCTCTCGAGCATGGCGGCCGCCGAACCGTTGATGCCCTGGAAACCCTGAGCGGGCGCGCCCGTCTGCTTCGCGAGTTCGACGGAAGTCGACGTGATCTGCAGCGGCGCCGCGAGCAGAAACTCGACCGGCTTGCCCGCCTGCTCACGCGGCCACTGCACCTGCACCGTCGCCGTCAGCTCGCCCGCTGCAGGTTCGAGAGCCGCGCGTATGGAATAGTGTGCAACTTCGGCAACGCTTGCGATGGGCAGCAAAGCGAGTGCCCAGACCCATATCGACCGCGCGCGCCGACTCACCGAGCATCCTGTGTTGTGCGTCGAAACACGAGAGGCAACGTCATGCGCACGCCGGCGCGCTCGATCTCGAGTCGTGCGGCATCGCCCCAATCGTACTCACCCACTTTGCGCTGCAAGGCGGCCGTGCCATCGATCATAGTGCCATCGAGTGAGCGCAGTACGTCACCGACGCGCACCCCGGCCGCGGCCGCACTCGAACCCGTCTCGACCTGAATGACCGCCGAGGGCTGCTGCCCTAATCGACCCATCAAAGATACGCCGAGCACGGGCAAAGTCGGCTGAGCCGTGCGGGGGACGCCCCAAACGAACTGGGCGTAGGCCGCGTTGATGCGCTTCGGCACGGTCACCGGAATGAGCGAGGCAATGCCTCCCTTGAAGCCCGAGGCCAACTGCCGCGCGGCACCGAGGTCATAGGCGACATGGCCGGCACCGATCAGCACGACGACGATTTCGCGCGGGTCGGCAGGGTCAGTGAGGGCCTGTCCGGCCTGCCAGCCCATTGCCGCATCCCAGGTGACCTGCGCGCGATAGATGCCTTCAAGCGCTTCGTCACTCATCTTCGCGTGCAAGGGATCATCGTCATCGAAGTACGCGCGTACCAAGGTGCGATGTTCGGTATTCGACAGATCGATGTTCGGCGGAAAGCGACGACGCGTCTCCGGCGGTAAGGCCTCGAATCCCTTGCTGCGCACGGTGCGCACTACATCGCGCGGCGCGTTCAGACCGACGAGCTTCAGCCGCTGGTTGCGCGCGTAGCGGAAGATCTCGCGGTAGTGACCGTAGTGGTGCGACCACACGTCATACCAGCGCGACTCCTCCAAGAAACGCGCTTCGTCGAGCTCACCGCGTGACCAGCGCTCGAGCGCCGGCTGCGGATCCCACGGAAACATCTCGAGGCCGATGATCGGCTTGCGCCCGGCCGCATGCAGAGCCTCGATGACATTCAACTGAACGCGGTGGAACTCGCCGTTGGTGTGCTCCTCGCCGATGAAGAGCACGCGAATGTCCTTGAGCCGCCGGGCTAACTCCACGGTATCGATGAGTTCGCCGGTACGGGTGTCGGTAACTCCGTCGAGCACGACGTCGACGCTGCGCTCGCGTCGCGCCGAATCACCCAGCCGCAACTGCTCGACATCGCTCGCCGCATCCGCCGGCCACGCGAGCACGCCGGCCATCAGGCCGGCGAGCAGCGCGCGAGTCAGCCGTCGCAACAACCCCTACCCGATGTGTAACGGGTTAGAAGTTGTAGCGCAGCGTGACGCCGTAGGTCGTCCGCCGCGGATGCGACACGCTGTAGCGGAACGGGAAGAACGTTCCGCCGGTGTTCACGCCCGTCGGCAGCGAGTTGCTGAAATACACGTCACGGAACGCACCGGTCGGTGCATCTTCATCGGTCAGATTGCGACCCCACAGCTCGAGCGACCAGTCGTCCGTGCGCACGCCGAGAGCTGCGTTGACGTTGGTCGAGCTCGGCACGATCGTCTGGTTGGAGGCGTCGGCAAACTGCTTGCCGCGATGCGCCACGTCACCGCGCAGGAAGAACTCACGATCGCCGGCCAGATCGCGCCGGATCTGGAAGCCCGCATTACCCTGCACCTTGGACGTGCGCAGGATCTGGTTGCCCGACACGTCACCGGTCGGTGCATAGGTCGGGAAATCGATGAAGCTGTCGACGCGTGCACGCTCGTACTTCGGATCGGCGTAGGACACGCCGAGGTTGAAGTCGAGCCAATTGGTCGGTCGAGCGGTCAATGAGAACTCCACGCCCTTGATCGTCGCGTCACCGGCGTTCACGTTCACGCCGGTTGGCGTGACGATATCCTGCCCGTTGATATTCGACACCACCTGCGGGATGACGATGTCCTTCCAGTCAAGGTAATAAAGATCGAGCTCTACACCCACGCGACGATCGAACAGCTCGGCTTTCACGCCCAGTTCGTAGCTCATCAGCTCTTCGGCATCAAAAGCGCCCGGCAAGGTCACATCGACCGTCGGTGCACTCACGAGGCGCACGGTGGTTGGATCGAAATCACCGGATTTCTCCGAGTGCGCAACGCCGGCGAAGAACGTCACACGCTCGGCAGGCTTGTAACGCAACGTGCCGCGCCAGCTGAAGAGCTTCCAGGTGTCGTTACCCGAAGAACCCGTACGCTTGTCGAGGTACGAGCGCCGCTCGTTGGTGTAGCGGGCGTCAACGCTGCCGGTGAGGCCGCTCGTGAAGTCGTACTCGAGGGCACCGAATACCGAAGGCGCCGATGCCTTATCGACGAAGACTTCAGTGAAGTTGGCACCGCCCACCGGATCGTTGAACCAGGGCAGGAAGGCCGCATTGCCGGCGCCCGGAGCGAAGTCCACGACCGTGGTCGGACCCAGCGACGTGCAAGCGAGGCAGAACGAGTAGAAGTCGGCCGGCAGCTTTTGCGTGGCGATCACACCGTCTACACCGCCCGTCGACTTGCTCTCATAGTAATAGCTGCCCACCGAGTAGCGCAGCGCCTGCTCGCGATCGCTGGCCAGTCGCAACTCTTGGCTGATTTCCTGAGTGCGATCGGTCGGCCCGATCTGCAACAGGCCGGTGGTGAAGGTCTTGCGCGGACCTGTGGTGACACCGAGCCCAGGAACCGTGCGCGTCGGCAGCGGCTGGTAGGTGAAGATCGCCGTCTCGCCGGAGTTGCGGCTGCCATCGACGAAGAATCGCTGCGCAAGCTTCGAGTATCCAGTGATCGCCTCGAGCGTCGCGCCGCCTTGGATGTCCCAACTCAACTTCAGGTGCGTGCGGGTCAGCTGACGCTTCTCGCCTGACGCACCCGGTACGGCCGTGAGCGAGGTCTCGGTCACCGAAGGCAACTCGCCACAATAGTTGAGCAGACGGCTAGAACGCGGCGAGGCCACGCCGAGATTTTGGTCGCGGACTCGGCGATCCTCGCAGTTGGCCGCCACGGCGGTGGTCGCCGAGTTGTCGACGTTGTCGCTGGAGAGGTAGAGCCCGAACTCCGCCGTAAAGGCATCGCTGGCGTCCCACAGCAGGGTCCCGTTAAAGGTGTTGAACTCGTAACCGCCGATGGTTTCTTTGCGCCCGGTTCCGGCGTACTGGTTTTCGTAGGAGCCGTCCCACTCGTCATGCAGCAACGTCGCGCGACCCTTCAGGCCGTTTTCGCCGATCGGACCGCTCGCCGTGTATTGCACGAGCTTCTTGCCGTCGTTGCCAAGTGTCACCGTCGCCTTGGACTTGAATTCGTGGGTGGGCTTGGCCGACACATAGTTGATCGCTCCGCTGAATGCATTGCGCCCGTAGAGCGCAGCCTGCGGGCCTTTGACGACCTCGATGCGCTCGAGATCGAGCTGATTGAAGTTGATGCCTTCGCGACCGGCGACGTAGACGCCGTCAAAGAAAATGGCGGTGTTGAGTTCGCCGAAGATATCGATCGGCGCTACGCCGCGGATCACGGGTGCGGGCAAGAAGTCGCCGATCACGTTGGAAAACGTGAGACCCGGCGTGAAGGCTGCTACGTCATCGAGATTACTGATACCGCGCGCCTCGATGGCCTCGGCCGTGAATGCCGTGATCGCCAATGGCACGTCGATGAGCTGTTCGCTCTGCTTGCGCGCCGTGACCACCACTTCCTCGAGTCCGGCACTGTCATCGGACTGTGCCCAAGTTGGCGATGCGGCGCCTCCCGCGATGATCAAAGAAACGGCCGCGGCCGCGGCAACCCGACTGCTGGTATGAATGCCCATTGAGTGACCCCTGTGTCTGCCCGCTATTGTTTTTTGGCGGTTCGTGTGCGAAACGTACACCCAACGCGCACCGGGACGGAAGGGTCTCGAGTGCATGTCCACATAACAAACAGTTTGTTTTGGCCGCGTATCGGGGGTCATCGAATGAGAATAAATCGCATCAGCATGGTGCTGGGGATGGCGTTGGCCGTCGGTTTCATTGGCACCGGCTGCCAAAGCAGCAGCGCCACCCGCACTGCGGTCGCGCGTGATGGCCTCGCCCGCCCGCTTGCACCCGTGACGTTCCCCGCCGGCGTCGAGGTCTCGACGCGGCCACAGGAAATGCCCTCTTGGAAGATTCCGAACATCGGCGAGGCCGCGGAGGCCTACTACGGCCCGGACTCAACGCATCTCATCGCACAGGTCAAAAGTCCACTGGCAGCGAAAAGTCCGCGCGGCCTTTCCGGATTTCTCACCAAGACCTTTACCGACTCCGGCACCGACGAAGTACAGATCAATGATCGCGGGTGGGACGGCTGCTCGTATTTTTTTCCGGATAACAAGCGCCTCGTGTGGACCTCGATCCGCGATCACATGAACCTGCCGCTCGGCAACTGGTCGGACTGGCGCAACTATCCGCAAGGTGCAGAACTCTACGTTTCCGACCGCAAAGGCAAGATCCTGCAGCGACTCACCAACAACACTCAGTATGAAGCGGAAGTCACCGTTTCGCCCGACGGTCGCTGGATCGTCTTCGGACGCATGACCAACGGCAACATGGATCTTTGGATCATGAACTCCGATGGTACGGGCGAGAAGCAGATCACCTTCACCGAAGATGATCAGGAAGGTGCGCCCTATTTTCTGCCGGACAACGAAACGATCCTGTTCCGTGCGTGGAAGGCCTCGGAGTACGACCAAAAGCCGACACCGATGACCATCTACACGATCAAGCGCGATGGCAGCGGTCTCATGCCGCGCACCTTCACGCACGATATGAACTGGGCACCCTATCCCACGCCGGACGGCAAGCACTTCCTGTTCGTGCGCGCCGAGACGCCGCGCAATTGGGAGGTGTACCTCGGTTATCTCGATGGCAAGACGCCACCGAAGCGCATCACTTTCGATGACGGCTTCGACGGCTTCCCGGCGGTCTCACCCGATGGCCGGAAGATGGTGTGGACGAGCTCGCGCAGTGCGGGCCCAGGCGCGGGCTTCATGTCCGGCCTGCAACTTCACGTGATGGACGTCACCAGCCTCAACCTCGGACCCCTCGGCACCGCCGGCACGCGCCGGTAACGACACGGAGACCCTTGCACCCATGGCCAAGAAGACCACCAAACTCGATCGTCGATCCCTGCTCACCGGCGCCGCAGCCGCAAGCCTTGCGGCTGCAGCAGGCAGCCTGCAGAGCGAGAGCGCCGCTGCACAAAACGCAGGCGCGGCAGGTAGCGCGCCCGGCGGCAAGGTATCGGTGTCGCAGCGCGGCGTCTATGAAAAGGTGCCGCTCAAGCAGGACGTCATCAACGTTGCCGCGATCCAATCGCAGTTGTATTCCATCGATCTGCGCGATCGGGCAAACACGCTCAAGCGCAACCTGAATCGCGTGCTCCGGCTGATCGATCTGGCACAGAACTCGCCCGAGGAGTGGGGCGGCGAACGGCGCTGGGGCTCGAAAGTCGATTTGATCACCATGCACGAATTCCCGATCCAGGGCTTCCAGCCGTGGAATCGCAAGGAGCTGAACCAGATCGCGTTCGAACTGCCGGGTCCGGAGTCAGAGGCGATCGGCGAGCGTGCCAAGCGCTATGGCTGCTACATCTCCTGGGGCTGCTACGCCAAAGAAAAAGACTGGCCCGATCATGTGATCAACATGTCAGTGCTGACCGGACCCGATGGCAAGATCGTCAGCAAGCAATGGAAGGCGCGCAACATCCTCGGCCTGTTCGGCGATGGTGCGCTGATCGGCACGACCGTTTACGACGTGCTCGATCGCTACGTAGAAATGTATGGCTGGGATGCCGTCATGCCCGTGGCGCGCACCGACATCGGCAACATCGCCATCACCGCTGTCGGCGCGGAGCCCTTGCTCTATACCTGCTTGGGGCTCAAGGGCGCCGAGGTACTGGTGCTGTCGGTGACCGGCGGCAGCAACGCCGAATCGGCCATAGCCACTGCGCGTGCGGGACGGTTGTACACGATGGGCGTCGGCAACGCCGTCTCACCGAACAACATCGGCTTCCCGGAAGGCTCGGGCACACGCGACGAAGGCACGGTGATCGTCGACCCGCGCGGGACGGTGCTGGCAAAGACCGATAACCATCACGAAGAGATCATCACTGCACGCATCCCGATTGCCGAATATCGCCGCAGCCGCCGCGTACAGGAGTTGCCCATGGCCATACTGCTGCCCGTCCTTCAGCAGTATGATCCGGTCTTCCGCCCAAATGCCTTCCTCGAGAAGCTGCCCGCGACCTACCAGGAAGCCGGCGAACTCGTTCGCAAGCGCATGGGCACGAAGTAACGGAGCCTCGAACCCCCCATGACCGACACCCCCATCGCTGCTGCCCTCGCCGCTCTTCAGGCCAAGGTCGGGCAGCAAGTCCATCTCAGCGACTGGCTGACTATCACTCAGGAGCGCATCAACGCGTTTGCCGATGCCACACTCGATCGGCAGTGGATACACGTCGATGTCGAGCGTGCTCACCGCGAATCGCCTTTCGGCGCACCGATTGCGCACGGCTTTCTGACACTCTCGCTGATGGTGCCGCTGCGTGGGCTCGTCGAAGCCGACAAACCGATCGCACCCGGCGTGCGCAACGTGGTCAACTACGGGCTCAACAAGTTGCGCTTCGCCAACCCGGTGCGGGTCGGCGCGCGCATCCGCGGCCGATTCGTGCTGGTGGCCGTGGAACAGGTTGCGCCGTCAGTGCTGCAAATCACGGAGCAATACACGGCGGAGATCGACGGCGAGACAAAGCCCGCGTGCATCGCCGAAAGTCTGATGCGGCTCGTATTCTGAGCGGCGCAGCAGCCTCTATCGCGCCGCAGTAGTCTCGACCGCCGCACCAGCCCGGACTCTCGCAAACATGAGCGCAGTTTTTCTCGACTTCTCGACGCTGAGCGTCGGTGATCTGGACGTCAGCGGCCTGCAAGCGGCGGCGCCCGGGGTGCGCCTCCTCGAGATGACGAGGCAGGACGAGGTCGCCGCGACGATCGCCGGCTGTCAGATCGTCATGCTCAACAAGCTGCAGATGCCGCGCGAGGTGATCGCGGGTGCGCGTGAACTCAAGCTCGTGGTGCTCGCGGCAACCGGCACGAACAACGTTGATCTCGGCGCGGCGCGAGACCATGGCGTCGCCGTCTGCAACATCACCGACTACTGCACCGCCTCTGTGGTGCAGCACGTACTCGGTGTGTTGCTCAGCTTGACTCAGAAACTACCGCAATACTCGCGCGATGCCGTCGACGGCACCTGGGCGAAGAGCCCGCACTTCACCCGCCTCGTCCACCCGATCCGCGAACTGCGCGGTCGCACCCTCGGCATCGTCGGCTACGGCGTGCTCGGCAAAGCCGTCGCCGAAGCCTGTCGAAGCGCACTTGGCATGCAGGTCATCGTGGCCGAGCGTGCGGGGACGCCATCACAGATCGGATCGAATGCGACGCATGCGGCGGATGGAACACGGACGCCTCTCGAGGAGCGTGTACCGCTCGATGAGTTGCTCGCACGCGCCGATGTCGTTTCGCTGCATTGTCCGCTGACGCCCACCACCACGGGACTGATCGATGCGCGCCGACTGCGATTGATGAAACCTGACGCTCTCCTCATCAATACAGCACGAGGCGGGCTCGTCGATGTCGAAGCACTCGCGCACTCACTGCGCACGGGACAACTTGGCGGCGCCGCCATCGACGTACTGCCGCGCGAACCTCCCGTCGACGGCTCACCGCTGTTCGCACCGGACCTGCCGAATCTCATCGTCACGCCACACACAGCCTGGGCGGCCCGCGAGTCACGACAACGCGCGCTCGATCAGATGGCGGCTAACATCGAGGCGTGGCGCCGCGGCGAGCGACTGCGGCGCGTGGTCTGAATATGAAGACCCTCGGCACAAACCCCCTCCTCGTGCTACTGACCGCCGCGCTGCTCGGTTCGCACAGCACGACGAGCGATGCCCGAGCGGCCGGCCCCGACGAGCTCGTACCGGTGAGCGTCAAGGGCATCGACAGAATGCGACGTCGCGCCGACGTGAACTGGGCCACGTACGACGCCGTGCTCGTTGCGCCGGTGACGGTGTCCTTCAGCAAGCTGTGGGACCCGCGGGACTACGGACGCTTTGGTCTGCGGCCGCGCGACGTGGAGCGGATTCGCAGTAAGGTGGCAACGCTCTCCCAAGTCACCTTCGTCAAGGTTCTGGCCGAGGGCGGATACCGCATCGTCGATCGTGCCGACGCCGGCGTGTTGCAGGTGGAGCCGAATATCATTGATCTGTACGTCAACGCGCCGGATCTACCGGACGAGAACCGTCGCCAGAGCTATGTGCTGGAAGCCGGCGAGATGACGCTCGCGCTCGAACTGCGCGGCTGGGCCACGCGCCTGCGCGACAGTCTCGACGCCGCTCGCCAGAGTCGCTGACCGCGCCTCGCCAAGGCCGGTGACCGCCACGCGCAGCCCCTCAGACCGGCCCGCACGGGTCGGGAGCCTTTCGGCTAAAATGCGCCTCCCCTGTATCGGGGCGTCTTTTTTTTGGTACGACCCTAGATGAGCACC
>VFQT010002116.1_pt1 | contig 21281 bp, 13 predicted proteins | sample 3512381 | NCBI WGS metagenome assembly VFQT01 (sample SAMN10412376, study PRJNA504923) | tailings metagenome | isolation source: Relicate 2 Philex TSF3 active mining site | place: Philippines: Tuba, Benguet | collected 2017-08-29
GTCCCGATGGTGCTTTCTATATAGTTGATATGTATCATGGCATCATTCAAGAATCGGAATGGACCAAGCCTGGTACTTATCTAGGTAAAATGATAGCTCAAAAAGAGTTGTACAAAAACAGAGGGATGGGAAGAATCTATAGGGTGGTGCATGAGAGTATCCAGCCTGATAAAACCAGACCTCAATTGATCAAGGCTAAGGCTGAAGAACTCCTGAAAATACTTGATCATCCCAATGGATGGTGGAGGGATCAGGCTCAACAGTTGTTGATTGTTAGGAATGAACAAACTGTAGTTCATCAATTAAAAAATATTGTGAAAGGAACCAATTTGCCTTTTGCAACAAAGTCTGGTGAGTTAGTTGTTGTTCATGCATTATGGACCTTAGAGGGACTCAATGCAATTGATAAAGAAATCTTATCAGCTGCTTTAAACCACCAACATCCGCAAGTCAGGAAGGCAGCAGTTTGGATCAGTGAGCAATACATAATGCAACAGGATTCTGAAATCATTCAAATCCTTTCAGCAATGAAAAATGATCCCAGTGCTGATGTCAAATTTCAGTTAAGCCTTTCGTTGCGTCATGCAAAACTTCCTGAAGCAATAAAATTGCACCAATCAATTATTGAGGAAAATAAAGAAAATGAAATGATTCAGTTCTCGTATACTGTTTATAAGGAAAGTAAACTGACAAAAGAGTTGGAGGAACAACGTACCAAGAATTTGTCGCCTCTAGAACGCGATCTGGTAAATAAAGGAGCAAAAATTTACAAGCAGTTTTGTATTGATTGTCATGGTACTGGTGGGAAAGGTATTGAGGTTGCTGGTAAATCAATGCCCGCACCACCTTTAGCAGGATCTCCACGTTTGAAAGGAGATAAGATCATGAATATACAAATCATGTTATGGGGATTAAAGGGCCCTGTTGATGGCAAGACTTATCCAAATGTGATGCCTTCTATGCGAGCAAATAATGACGAGTGGGTTGCTGCAGTTTTGAGTTATGTGCGTAATAGCAGTGAAATATGCAATCAATCTTCTATAGTTACTCCACAGGAAGTTTCCAAGGTGAGAGAAGGAATGCCTAAGGAAATACCTGCTGATTTGATGGATGGCATGACCATGCAGATTTTAGAGATCATGAAGTTGGGTAGGGCTGAAAATAAAAATTGGGATCGTAAACGAGGTAAAGTATTTGTAAAACAATAATGCGATTAGTTTGAGTATTTTATTTTCAACTAAACGGTTTTTCATTCTGCTATTGTTGTTACAATCTAGTGCGCTAGTATTTACCCAACCAAAGGAGGTTGTTAATAGTCTGGGTATGCGTTTTGTCGAAATTCAACCAGGTAAAATAATTGTCGGCAAGTACCAGCCGACTGTTAGTCGTGGTTGGGGCTACGACGAAAAAAGAAAATCCGACTTCCCTCAAATCTTGCCAGAATCAGATTTTATATTGGCTTATCAACTTGCTGAAAAAGCAGCATTGCCTGGATTTGAAGTAACCATCGATCAACCTTATTTTATTGGAAAGTTTGAGGTAACGCAAGGAGAGTGGAAGAAAGTCATGAAAGATAATCCATCCTATTTTCAAGGAGATAGGGTTGAGGGAAATTCAGATTTATTTCCGGTGGAGTCAATTAGCTTTAAAGATGTTCAATCATTCATCAAGCAGTTGAATAAACTTGATAAGGAATATACATACAGGTTGCCGACAGAATTTGAGTGGGAGTATGCAGCACGAGCTGGCGCACAGGATGATATTTCCTGGAGTGATATAAATAAAGTCGCTGTAATTGCTTCCAAAACTCCAAAGATGGTCGGCTCGAAATTACCCAATGCATGGGGCTTGTATGACATGTTGGGTAATGTATGGGAATGGGTGGCTGACTATTACAATGAAAAGATATTTGCTGATCCTGTACCATTAAAGAATGGCAAAGAGCATGTATTGAAAGGAGCGCCTTTTTATGGTGATGTAAAAAACGCAACTTACATGACACATGCAGGCGGTCCGGGTAGTAAGTATGATGTTGGATTTAGATTGGTCATGGTTAAAAAGAAAGTGAAATGAAAAAAATCTTCCTCCATCAATTATTGATCGTATTGCTATTTACAACTGCAGTTCAAGCCCAAAAGCAAAAAGATGAAGTAGGATTTAAATCGATTTTCAACGGAAAGAACTTGAAAGGCTGGCATGTGAGTCGATCTACACATCAAGGGACAACACCTAAAGTTGAAATCGAAGATGGAGCCATTGTGATGAGCGATCAACCATTTGGACAAGGTGGTGTATTGCTTACAGATAAAAAATATGCTTCTTTTGAATTGAAGGTTGAGGTTAAATTAGATTCATTTTGTAACAGTGGAATTTTTATTCGAAGCAATGAAGGAGGAGCTGCTTATCAAATTGAGTTGAGTGAACCTGGTAATACTGGGGCTTTGTATGGGGAGAGGTTATCGCCAAGTAAAGTGATGTTAGCTAAAGAATTGAATAAAGTTTGGAAAGCGAACGACTGGAATTTATTTCACATTAAAATGGAGGGAGACACACCTCTGATTACTTTATGGGTGAATGAAGTAAAAATGTGGGAAGTGCAACAGCCTAAAAATGATTTTATTGCAGGTGCAACAGAGGGTATGATCGGATTGCAATGTCATTGGACATCTGTCTTTTCACCTGCTGCAAGTCAGGGTATGCCCTTGGATAGTTGGAAGCCAGCTGGGAAGGTGAGATTTAGAAAAATAATGGTTAAAGTGTTGTAATAAATTAAGTATATTTAGGTATTAATTGAATTTATATGAAGAAAAGTTTTTCTTTATTTGTTTCCTTTTACTTGATCTTTTTCATTACAATTTTACTTGATTCATGCTATCAAAATAAAAATTCAAAAAAAATGGAAAATTGGAAAGAAAATAATGCCACACATAATGACTTACTTGAAATAAATAACTTGTTTTATGATGGGCTCAATAGCATGTTTAAAGGAGACGTAGAACCTTTAAATAAAATTTGGTCTCATGGTGATTTTATCACCTATTCAGGCCCCTTTGGTGGTACTTTAAAAGGGTGGGAAAATGTAGGTAAAGATTTTTCAGATGTTGCATCAATGAAATTGGGTGGGAAAATCAGTCCTTCCGAAGTTCACGCATATGTAAATGGTAGTGTTGGATATGTAAGTTGCATTGAAGTAGGTGAAAATGTTGATCACAATGGACAAATAATAAAAGTTGGTCATAGGGCCACCAATATATTTCAATTGGAAAATGGAACTTGGAGATTAATACATCATCACACAGATATTTCCACTCAGCTGCAATCAGGATTTGACAAATCAATAAATTAAAAAACCACCATAACAGCTGTTACAGTGGTTTTCGTGACCCCGTCAGGATTCAAACCTGAAACCTTTTGATCCGTAGTCAAATGCTCTATTCAGTTGAGCTACGGGGCCAATTGGGCTGCAAATATAAGATTTTTCTGAAATTAACTTGTAATGGGTTGGTATTGAATTTTAATTATTCCAAGTTTGTCCATGATACGCATGATAAAAAAAGTTGGATCCCATTCAAACTTATTGACCGCAAACTTGGCTCTTTTGGGGTAATAATGATGGTTGTTTTGAAATAATTCACCCATCAGGAATATGCCCCATCTTTCTGAATTTCGGGAATGGTCTCCGTTATCAAAGTTTGAATACCCATATTTATGTCCACACCAGTTAACGACTGCGCCTTGAACTGGACCCATTAGTACATGAATAGGAAGTAAGAGATACCAATACCAGTCTGGGGAAAAATAGATATAAATGGTTACGTAAACAGCAACCCAAAGTATTCTAGTGACGATATGATCACCCAACTTATCCATTTTGCTCCAGATGGGTAAATATTCTTTGGTAAACTCTTTTGCGGGGATGTTTATCTTGGTAACAAATGAATTGTAAATATTTCTTGTGTGCATCATCATTTGCCAGACATCTTTAAAGAAATGAGGAGAGTGGGGGTCTTTTTCTGTATCACTAAAGGCATGGTGCATCCTGTGCATAACTGCATAAGCCCTTGGTACTAAAAATGAAGAACCCTGAAAAAACCAGGTTAAAAAATAGAATATTTTTTCCCAGTATTTATTGGTGATATACATCTGGTGAGATGCATATCTGTGTAGAAAAAAAGTGTGAAAGAACAAGGAAGAAAACCAATGAATCAAAAAGAAAGTAATAATAATGGTCATTAAGAGTTGAGTTTGAAATTGAAATACAAATGTACTGGTCTGGTAAAACCATTGTTGTTAACTGCTTCACATAAATAGAAACAATAACAATAGATTAATAGTCGAATTTCATGAATGCTTCCAATGCCGCATATTGGGGTAGGCCTAAGCAATCAAAGAGTTTAGCCGTATCAGCATTTCTGTCTTCAGCTCTTTGCCAGAACTCTCTGCTGTCGCTACCTTGAAAGACAACGCCATCTTTTTGCGATTGGTGAATAAAGATGCCATTCCTTTTTTGTAAAACTTGATCAGGACTCATGGGAATCGACATATCAATATCCCATATGTCCCATTCTGCCCATGCTCCTCTGTATAACCACAATAGACAGTCTGCTATCGATTCATCATTGTCAAATCTTAGTTTCTTAAGTGCAGCCATCATTACATCGAAACATACCTTATGTGTGCCATGTGGATCAGCAAAGTCGCCAGCTGCAAAAATTTGATGGGGCTTTACTTTTTTAATTAAATCAATGTGCAATTGCATATCTGCATCAGTCGGAGGATTTTTTTGGATCAGTCCCGTTTCATAAAAAGGCAAATTCATGAAGTGGATATGTTCATCCTTCACACCCACATATCTGCAAGTTGCTCTAGCTTCTGTTCTCCTGATCATGCCTTTGATACTTCTGATTTCAGGGGTATCTTTTTGGTGTGGCGTCTTTGTTTTGATAAATTCAGCTGCGTCCTTCCAGATGTTACCAGCGCGACTTCTATCAATTTCGAAATAGCCGTCAAACTCGACTGCAAAATCAATTTGTCGCATGACAAATTCGTCACTCACTGCAATATTCCCTGAAGTCTGGTAAGCAACATGTACTTCATGACCTTGCTGTACCAAGCGCATAAATGTTCCACCCATTGAAATAATATCGTCATCGGGATGAGGGGAGAAGATGATTACTCGCTTTTTTTCTGGGTATCTTCTCTCAGGATGTCTTGGTACATCTTCTGTCGGTTTACCTCCAGGCCAACCTGTAATGGTATCACGAAGTCCGTTAAACACCCTTAAATTGACTTCAGCAACTGGACCATGTTTTTCCAGTAAATCGGCAAGACCATGGGAAAAATAATCATCGCGGGTCAACATCAACAAAGGCTTTTTCAATTCCATCGCCATGCTGGTCACAGCCTTTCTGATCAACTTCTCCGACCATTCAATTTCTCCTGTCAGCCAGGGTGATTTGAACCTTGTTAGTCCCTGTGCAGAAGCTTCATCCAGGTGGAAAACAGCATTTTGGTGCTCCTGTAAATAGGTAGCTGGTATTTCATCCGAAATCTGTCCTTCGATAGATTTAGCCACAATTTCAGCTTTACTAGCGCCAAATGCAAGTAGTACTATCTTGTTGGCTTTCAATATACTAGATATCCCCATCGTAAGTGATAGTCGAGGTACCTGAGAGATATTATCAAACTCATAAGCATTAGCCAAACGGGTGCTATTTTCCAGTGCAGCTATCCTGGTTATTGAATTTCTACTGGTTCCAGGCTCATTGAAACCAATATGACCATTTAAACCGATACCGAGTATTTGGATGTCAATTCCCCCAGCATCAGCTATCGCTTTTTCATACGCTTTTGCGTAAGCATTGATATCGTTTTTGGCTATGGTGCCATCGGGTATATGGATGTTTTTGGGGTCAATGTCGACATGTGAAAAAAGACAGCTGTGCATGAACCTGTGGTAGCTTTGGGGTGCATCAGGTTTCATGGGGTAGTATTCGTCGAGATTGAAACTAATTACATTCTTAAAACTTAATCCTTCTTCTCTGTGTAACCGGACCAACTCCGCATAAAGCGTTTTGGGTGTGGAGCCTGTCGCCATACCCAAAACACAGTTTTTCCCTTGACTTGCCCTGAGACGAATTAAATCAGCAATTTCCTGGGCTATTGCCTTTGAGGCAGCTTTGTTATTTTCATGGATGACTAACGGGACTTTTTCGAAAGCGTCGATCATGAGTGTGGGGTTAGGGTCAAGCAAATAAAGTGTCCAATAAAATTAAAAAATTTTATTAACTCTTACTTGAAAAAGAAAGGATAAATATTGAAAAGCTTAATTCAGCTTGATTTCGAATATCTCAGGCCATAATTTACCTGTTATGTAAAAGGTCTTCTTCTCTTTATCGTAGGCGATGCCATTTAAAACAGCGCCTACATTGTTTGGAGAACCGTTTTTTGTCAGGTAACTTATATCTGATTTTGTATTTTTTAAAAGTAGGTCTTGCATATTGATAACACCTACTACGAATCCGGAATTAGGGTCAATTTTCAGAATATAATCGTATTGCCAGCGGTTGGCATAAATAAAGCCATCTACCATTTCCAGTTCGTTTAGGTTGTTGACTGCACCATAATTATCACGCACACTTACAACTTTGTTCAATTTTAATGTACCGGGCTGGACAAAGTAAAGCTTATCTGAACCTTCGCTGATGATGAGTTCGCTTCCATTATTTGCAATGCCCCATCCTTCACCACTCCATGGTAAAGTACCTAACTGTTTAAAATTTTTTGCGTCATAAAGAAAAACCAAGTGATCCTGCCAGCTCAATTGGTATATCGTATCATTAAGCACAGTTAGTCCCTCAGCAAAAATATCAGCAGCCATGGAATGTACTTTTTCAGTAGCTCCTGTTTGGGTATTTAATTTTCTTAAAGTCGACTTCCCCTCCAATCCAGTGCTCTCCAACAATGAGCCATTATACATTTCTAATCCCTGTGTAAAGGATGCAGTATCATGTTTAATTGCGTTTAGAATGGTATATCCAATTGAAGCAGGAGAAGGAATACCTGTGTTAGCTTCCGATTCAATAATAGTTCCATCACTTTTATTATCACATGAAGCCAAGAAAAGAGCAATGTAAGTGATAAATAATAGTTGCTGTAATCTGCTATGTTGAGGGATTGATCTCATAAATTATTGATTTTCAAACAATAGTAGTCGGATGTGTTTAAACTGATACCAAGGCTCCCTTGCAAAATTCCGCTTTTTACTTGCATTTTTCAAGTTTTAACGTAATCTTTACACTCCGCTTGTAATCAATGCCTTGCGGAATCTCCCAATCCTAAGAAAGCCGGAAATTCAATTCCCTACTGAAGACCTCATTCCAATTATCGAAAATGAGGCTTTATATCCTATCCATATTGTTACTCATCTCTTCTTTTGCTTCTGCACAGCAAGATAATGCTATTGTGCCTGGAAGTATTTTAAGTGAACAGACAATTACCATTCCCGTGGTAGTTCATGTCTTATATTATAATTCATACGAGAATATAAGTGATGCGCAAATTCAATCTCAGTTGGATGCCATCAATGCTGATTTTAACAGAAGTAACAAAGATTTCTCAAAAGTTCCTGCTGTATTTGCTAAATTATCAGGCAATGCAAATATTCGTTTTGAGTTGGCGAAAGTAGATCCAAGTGGAAGAACAACAACAGGTATCATAAGAAAAAGAAGCACAAGAATGATGTGGTCTGATGATGATAAAATTAAATCAGCAGCATTTGGTGGTTCAGCTCCTTGGGATGCATCTAGTTATCTTAATGTTTGGGTATGTAATACCGTACCTGGTTTATCAGGATATGCAACTGTTCCTGGATCAGATCTTACAAAGGATGGTGTGGTTGTCCGTTATGATGCATTTGGAACAACAGGTAAAGTAAGTTTCCCTTTTAATAAAGGAAGAACATTAACCCATGAAGTGGGTCATTGGTTGGGGCTGCAACACCTTTGGGGTGATAAGCAATGTGGAGATGATGGCATTCAAGATACACCAAAACAACGTGGAGGTAACGCAGGTGATCCTGTGTTTCCAAAACTGACTGCTTGTAATGGTACACCAGAAGGTGAGATGTTTATGAACTTCATGGACTTCACCAACGACGGTAGCATGGGGATGTTTACTGAGGGACAGAAAAATCTAATGCGCAATCAATTTTCATCAAATGGGAAACGCAGCAGCCTACTGATGTCTAAAGGGTTGTCGACTTCCTGGAACAGTTCTCCCATTCTAACAGAGACAGTTGTCAATAAACAAATCAACATCTATCCTAATCCAGTAGTTTCTGGTAACATCAGCATCAGTTTAAATGGAGTAGACAATCAGGGAAAGCATTTCGCGATTGTTGCTTCAAACGGACAAATTGTGAAAACTGGTTATTTTCAACAAGCTAAGGCTGAAATAAATGTTTCTTCTTTAACGCCAGGTATTTATCAGGTCAGACTTACTGATGTAGGCTCTAATCTTTTTGCCAAGTTTGTTAAGCAATAACCCTATTTCCTGATTACATAGTAAACGCAAGTCGTAATGAAATTCCGTAAAAAAGGAATTTGCCTAATCAGCCAAAATTGTTCTTTAGGCTGCCACCCAAATTTATATTTATAGATAGGATTGATTAAATAATGTTTTTTGGCTTCTATTGTATACTTGTTTTGCAGGACTAACTTTTCAAATCTTTCAATAGAAATGCCTGTCGATTTTATTTCTAATAATTCTTTGATTACGGGTTCTGCTTCTCCAAATGACTTTAATACAAATTTGTAAAGCGGCACAGGTAACAAATGGTAATAGGGAAGTGCTGCTAATAGTTTGTGCTGACAAACCTGCTGGTGACCACCATGTGGCATGTACCAGGGTGGGAAGCCAAAATAAACACGACCCCCAGGCTTTAAAAATTGTTTTAAATAGGGGATGAACTTATCCTGGTCGAATATGTGTTCAATAACATCCTTTAGTATAATCAAATCAAACTGTTCCTTATATTTTTCTAAAGCTTTTGCCTCGTAAATATTCAAGTTGATGATCTCTGCTTGTCCAGTTTCAAGATAGTTAGCCAGGAACTGTTTCGCAAATTCAGCTTTTTGTTGATCAAGCTCGATACCCGTAGTTTTTATACCCATTTCTAAAATTGGAAGCATTACACCACCATCACCACAGCCAATATCAAGAACATGCATATCAGGGCTCAAGTTGAAAGCTTCTTCAATAAAGGGAAGTACATAAGCTTTTGCGTTATCTACCTGCTGTTGAAACCTGATTTTTTCGTCGTTGTGTTGTATTAGTGCCATTTGTCTACGATCATCGTAACTTTGCACAAATGTACAATTTGAAAACAGAAGATTGGAAAGATCAGTTTGCAGAAGGTAAAGTATTGCTTATTGATAAACCTTTAGAATGGACTTCTTTTGATGCGGTAAAAAAAATCAGGACCCAAATTGGTATTCCAAAAGTTGGACATGCGGGTACATTAGATCCTTTGGCCACAGGCTTATTGATTATCTGTACTGGAAAGTTTACCAAAAAAATCAATGAATACATGGCAGCTGAAAAGGAATATACAGGGTCATTTACCTTAGGGGCTACAACACCTACCTATGATTTAGAAAGTGAACCGACTGCTGTTGGTCCCTTTGATCACTTGACAACAGAAGATTTAAACAAAGCTACTATTCCATTTACTGGAGAAATTATGCAAGTTCCTCCTGCACACTCTGCCATCAAAAAGGCGGGTACTCCTGCGTATATTTTGGCAAGGAAAGGGAAAGATGTTCAGTTAGATCCAAGGAAAATAACCATCTCAGTTTTTGAAATCACCAAAGTTGAACTGCCAGTCGTTTATTTTAGGGTGGTATGCTCTACAGGAACTTACATCAGAAGCCTTGCTTTTGATTATGGAAATCAGTTGGGCTGTGGTGCTTATTTATCTTCTTTAAGAAGGACAAGAATAGGGCAGTTTTCTGTCGATGATGCTGAAAGCATACAATCCTTCACAGAAAAAATTACCACATTAAAGCAATAAAAAAGCCCCCCGAAACTTCGGGGGGCTTTTTATTTTATCGATGTGATGTCGATTAGAAGATGTATCTAACACCGAACTGCATACCCCATGTACTTGCTGTACTTTGTACAGTTTGGAATGGTTGAGTAACAAGTTGTTTGTTAATTTGTGTCATTCTGTAAGTTGGTGCACCAGCTGAGTTGTAACCAGCGAATACCAATGGATTTCTTACGGTTGTTGCTTTAATTACACCCCAGTCTTTGTTAAGCATGTTGGTGAAATTCAAGATATCTAAGCTCAGTTGAATTGTATTCTTGCGTTTACCAATATTGGTGAACAAATCTTGAAGAATCTTTACATCAACCCTATCATACCATGGAAGCGCAGCACCATTTCTTTGCGCATAGCTTCCTTTGTTCTTTTTCAAATGTGGAACGTTATCTACAAATTGGAAGAATGCATCAGACTGTTGTTGAGCAGTATAAGCATTTTGAGTAGATGAAGCTGTAGAAGGAACAAAGATGATGTCGTTTGCATCTTTAGGTATGTACATTAAGTCTACAGAATTTCCGTCATTGTTCAAATCTCCACTTACAGTATAAGTAAACAATCCTTGAGAAGCACCTTCATAGAATAAAGAGAAGGTGGTTGCCAAATGTTTGATGTACTCTTTGCGATAAGAGAAAGTACCAATAATTCTGTGCGGAATTACATAAGCACTGTTGTATAATTCAAGTGCATTCTGAGTTCCAACGTTTGGATTGCTATTCCAAGCAGAACTTGCCTGTGAACCAGGGTTGCTTGTTACCTCATTGTACACAGTATATGTGTAAGCTAATGAGCCATAGAAGCCATTGGTAAATGACTTAGACATTTGAGTTGTTAAAGAGAAGCCACCACCTTTATTGGTGTTCTCTAAGACAACTGCAGAAGTGATATTTGAATATAATCTTCTGTCAGCTGATGAGGCAAAACGTCCTCTTGCATCAGAACCTGTTAAAATACCATTAGTCGGTTTCTCGTTAGCATTCCTCATTCTAACAGCATTAATATCCTTGGTGTAGATAGCTTCCATTGAGAATAACCATCCTTTACCAAATCTTTTATCGAATGCTAAGTTTGTTCTGAAGATTTGAGGGAACTTGAAATTAGGATCAGTCATTACAATATTGGCTGGTACTGAAGTTCCAGCTGTATTTGGGAAGGTAGATGCATAGGCATCAGGATCAGGGTTGAACCTGTAGTTCTGTAATGCCGCTGCTGATCTTACGTTTGCACCAAATTGATACATACCACTGTTTGTAGGCACGTTAGTTAACCATACAAAAGGAATAGTACCAGTAAATACTCCAGATCCACCTCTTACAATAAGATCTTTATTACCTTCTACATCCCAACGGAAACCTATTCTTGGAGAAATAAGGAAAGTACTCTTAGGCCAAGCTCCGGTATTGTAGTTAGTTGGTTTACCATTAGCATCTGGGAAAGTCAACTCAGTAACTTTTGGATTTGCAATAGGTTGAGAATTGTATATAGGTCTATCCAATCTCAAGCCATATGTCAATTTAAAGTTATCGTTGATTGCCCAATCATCCTGTGCATACAAACCTAATTGTCCAATTTTCAATTCTGCAGAATATACAGCTTTCTGACCTGGTACCAATGAGTAGGTGTATGCATAATAAGCAGGAGCTTGATCAGTAATAAAATCATTCAATGAACTGAAAATGTAATAACTCTGTGAACCTGGCATGAACATATTACCTACACGCTGTCCCTCATATGACGCACCTGCAGTGATGGTATGATTACCCCTGAACCAAGTTGAGTTATTAATAATGCTGAACACGTTATTAATAACATCATTGTTATTAGAGAAAGGCTCCAGACCAGCACTCATGTAGTTATCACCAGCACCATTGAAAATATCAATCATTGGGAACAAAGCACTTGGAGTACTTCTTGTAGCCTGAATTTTGGTATAAGTTGCCAAGAATTGGTTTGCAAATCTTCCACTCACGTTAGAGTTTAATTCAAGTGTGGCAGATTTTACTACATCTTTAAATCTGTAATTTGAATTTTGGAAAGACATTGAATTGATACCAAATCTGTTCTGGGTCAAACGAGAAAGTGTTCCAGCTCTGCCAGTTACTGAAAATCCACCACCATTTGGAACAGATGTGTTATTTAGCTGAGCGTCATTCTCACTCAACATTTCATTGTATTTCAAAGTTAACTTGTGTACTTTGTTGATATTCCAATCAATCTTAGCTAATATCTTATAATTCTCTGCTTGGAAATTTTCGAAATTATCATAAGCCCCAGTCTCATATCCATATTTGGTTCTCAAGAAATCAGAGAATTTTTTCAAAGAATCGATTGGGGTAGATGATTCGTTTCCTGCACCTGTTCCGCCTTTAGGTTTGAAAGGAATACCAGGAAATTCGCGGGTTTCTCTTTCAGCACTTGCAAAGAAGAACAATTTGTTTTTAATGATTGGTCCACCAATTGTGAAACCGATTGTTTGACTTTCAGAAAGTGCTTGTTCAGGTAGTTTAGTATCACCTACATTACGTCCATTGTAATTTTGGTTTCTGTTGTATCTATAAGCAGTTCCTTTGAATGTATTTGTACCGCTTTTTGTTACAGCATTGATACCAGCGCCAGTGAAACCAGCTTGTCTTACGTCAAAAGGCGCAATATTGATAGAAATTTCTTCAAAAGCATCCAATGAAATAGGTTGGTTACCACCACCTGGTAGGGGGGCACTGCTTAAACCAAAGTTGTTGTTAAGGTTAGCTCCATCCACTTGGATGTTGTTGTATCTACCATCGCGACCAGCAAAACTATTTCCATTAGCTTGAGGAGTCAATCTAGTGAAATCTGTAATACTTCTTGATATAGTAGGTAAAGTGGTAATTTGACGCTGTCCAACGTTAGTAGCAGCACCTGTTTTATCGGCACCTAATTTGCTTCTCTTTCCAGATACTACAACTCCACTTAAAGTTGTTGCTGCTTCATTCATCACAGCGTTTACAAAATAAGGTTCACCCAATTGAAGATTGATGTTGTCCACAGTTAGAGTACCATATCCAACATAGTTTACTACAATGGTGTAGGGTCCTCCAATTCTAAGACTTGGTAGGTTAAATACACCCAATTTTTTTGAAATGGTGTTGTAAACTGTACCTGAAGGAGTGTGAGTGGCTGTAATTGTTGCTCCTTCCAAAGCCTTTCCAGACGCATCTTTGACTGCACCATTGATGCTACTGGTCGTTACCTGGGCGGATGCTGTGAAAGCAACAAAAAGTGCCAGGAAAAATGACAAATAATGTTTTCTCATAATTGATTTGTTTTTCGTCGCTGCAAAGGTCATTAAATAATATATATAAGCCATAAAAAAATGTTAACAAATCTTAACATTTTTAGTTTGGTTGTCTTGCCTTATTTTTTCGGTCCTTTTGAAGATATATTAAAAAAGACGGGATTTGTTGAAAAAATATCTATAAGTTATTGATTTTCAGGCGCTATCTTTTTCTTTTTTTCAAAAAACCGGTCAAATTCTGTTCTGAAAGATATGTTTCCACCAGTTCTGTCTCGCTTACCTGAGGTGGAAAGTGCGTCAAAATTACTTCTGTAGAAGAAGGATGTCCTAAATTTTCCATCTGGTGTTATCTTGTATTCAACGTTTACGTCGGGTAAAAAGAGAAATGATTGAGCTCCTGTTGCTGTTTGGTTTCCACCAGCAGTCGCAAAGTTGAAATCGCTTCCAAAAGTGATAACCAATTTGTCATTCATGAGTGACTTTATAAATTGAAGACTTACATTCTCTCTAAAGTTGTTTCCGTTGTTTACATTTCCTCCAGTACCCGTAATGTTGGTCAATGTTCTTGAATAGTTGAAGTTAACATCAACTGAAGATCCTAAAACTCTTGAAAAGAAGTTTTGAACGCTATTGGATAATATACCATTGATTACACCTGAAATAGTAGTATTGATTAATTCACTATTTAGGTCACTGGCTACAACTGCTGCTTGAGGAGCAAAACTTTTAAATACGATTAAATAAGTCGCCTGTTTACTCACTTCCAAAGGATCTCTATTGATGGTTTTCAATTTACTATCAATCGTGGTATTATTTTTTACAGCACTATTTTGTGGAATTACAATTTGGAAGGTAGGGTTGGGCTTACTCAAAGTACCTGAAAGGTTACACCTGACTTCCACATCGCTGATTTCTCTCAACACATCAGAGCTAACACCTGAAATAGTAGAACTGCTTGGATCGGTGAATAACGTACTCATTCTCACTTTCTCTGCAAGGTACAGTGCGTCAATATTTATTTCTGCATTGAATGGATCTCCATTCCAGCTGATGTAGCTGGTTCCATCACCAACAAGTTTGAAAGGTTTCTTGAAAATATCCTGGAAGTTGAAATTGTAACTTCCACTGGAAATATTAAAGCGACCAATCATGCTAAGTGCTTCTTTGGTGCCAGTATGAATTTTTAGGTTTCCATTTCCTTGTCCAGCTAAAACATCTCCAGTCACTTCATCCAAAACAACATTTAATTTTAATAACGGGGTGGCAGATAAATCAAGATCAATGATCAAGTTACTAGACGACTCATTTATTTTTTGTTCAATTTCTTTACCGTATGTTTTCCAAACAATAAAATCAACATCTGCTCCTTGCTTACTGCTAGTGGTGGTTAGAATATTGATCGTAGAACTGTCTACAGGGGCGCCGCTCACAGCCATACGCATTTCATCATCTGGTCCGGTAATACTGAAATTAAATCTGGCTATCGTGCTGCCATAGAAAAGGTCATTGTTGGATCTGTCTGTATCCAAGACAAGCATTTTTCTTGAACTGGCATTGATGTTGTATTCGAAGTTGTTGAAAAAATTATGCTTTAATGATCCTTTTAAAATGGCCATGTTGCCATATTTATCTCTCAATTGAATACTACCAAAATCAATTAAATCAGGTGTGAACTTAATGATAGGATCTTGTATGGTATAGGCACATTGTGTATAATCAACAACTACTTTTGCCTTGGTGACCTTCACTGATCCTACCAAATCAGGTTCATTCAGATTGCCCTTAATTTGTAGCTTACCATTTCCAAGTCCTTCCATCTTACTAAAGACAATACCTAGGTAGGGTTCAAGTAAAGAGAGGCTTACATTTTTTATATCAATATCTGTATTGATTTGCTGGTTAGTGCTGTCTTTTAAGTTCAGTCTTCCTCTTACATCTAATTCATAATTGGGGTTATCAGATTCAAAAAAGAAGCTGGCTCTTTTTTCTTGATTATCCCAAAACCCTGTCAATGAAGTAAGTCCTATTGAATCATCTTCAAATCTTGTCTTTTCGGTCTGTGCGTTAAGGTATAATTTCAAATCATTAAAAGGATCCTGAATGGTTAAGTCACCTGATGTGAGTCCCTGTATTTTTGGCTCTTTCAAAACAAAAGGAAGCAGTTCACCTAGGTTGACTTTATTCATTGTTAAGATGATGGTCTGGGGACTATTCGCTTCATAGGGAAGTGTAATTAAACTGATGGATTGTTCTCCATTATTCAATCTGAAATTGCTGGCTTCAAATCTTTGTTTGCTGATTAAAACTTCTCCATCTTTTTCGATATTCCATGTTTTATCATTAAAAACCAGCGAAGATGGATTGAAATGAATTTTTATGCCATCTTCTACATTTTCAATATAACCTTGTAACCGTGCTCCATAATCGGATTGTTCTGAAAATGTATTGATGTTTAGAAATGAAATATTCTTGGAAGATCGTATATCAATTTCGTTTTTAGGAAAAGATAGACTATCATTAAATACAACTGAACTTGTTTTGGATGTTATCAACAAAGAATCAGCATCCCCATTGGCATGCAATTCAAAATCATAGGTAGAGAAATTATTATAAGTGAGTTTTGGAATAGTTGCATCCAAAGCAAAAATTTTATCTTTTGTGTTAATTCTTCCCTCAATTTTGCTGTAGCTCATTCCGCCAATTCCATTGTCTAGAATTTTTGTAAAGGCGGTTGAATTTTTTAATTCCAATTTGAAATTCAAATCAAAATCTTGCTTTGGAGGAGAAGTTTTTTTGAAATACAAGGGATAGTACGAACTGAAGTACTGATTGAGTGTTGCAGGTAGTTCTTCAAAAGTAAACTGACCCTCGATGTTTGCATCAATATCTTTACCGGTTAAAGACAATGATCTGAACTGAGGTGTAGTAATGGCACTGAAACGTAAACTATCAAAGTTGTATGCTTGATTCTTTCGGTATACTGTCAGATTGGAAAATCTGGCTGTACCATTTAAATTATCTGGATCATCGCCAAGTAAATCAATTTCAGTTCTTCCTCTAAATTGTAAGGGAAGAGAAGTGAAGTTTGTTTTTTGTAAATCTGAAGAGATGATATCAATATTGGCAAATGTTTGTGGTATGCTGTCTCTAAGGTCAATTGCAGCATCTAATTCTGCCATAAGGTTTTCGTCATTTACTTCCAGGCTTGTCTGCAATTGATTATTTGCATAAACACCTTTCAGATATAGACTTGAATAGGTATAGTTATTGAATTTCAGACTCGATAACAAAGAATTAAAAGTGACTTCTTGTGCATTGGATTTCACAATATAGTTTCCACTTAGTTGTTCAAGTGGATCAATTTTTAAAAAGCGACCAAGATGAAAATTGGAAATAATCCCTGCTGCAGTAACACTCATTTTGTTAGCACCAGGATCTTTTATTTTTAAGTCAGTTGTAATGCTTCCTATAGAAGTGGTCAATTTCCCTTTGGTGCCTATCAATTGTTCTGTAATGCTAACATTGCCTTGGTAATTGAATTTACCTAGAGGGTTTAAATCAAGTGGAAGCTCTTTTTTTAATATGGGTAATGCGCTATACAAATCTGAAATAGAGGAAACGATCAGCGCGTTATCTAGCTTATATGTGGTAACATCTGTATCAGGTAGACCTTTGATGTGTAAGTCGCCTCGAATGAATGTATGCTCCCCATAATCCAGTTCCACATTGTCGGCAAATAAGTTGGCAACCGGGCCTTCCACTTTTCCGTCCAGTACCAATTTTATTTTTTCATCTTTTAATTGAGGAGCAAAAAAAGCAATGTCTTTGAGGTCTAAGACGCTTTCACGAATATCACCTTCAAGGGTTACGTTGGTGACAAACTCTGCCATGTCGTCTGTGAAGTTCTTGTACTTCATGGTAAATGAATGACCGATTGTACTGTAGGGTGTTTTGATGCTTAATCCTTCAAATGCCATTTTTGTGGGATCCATTTTCATCAAGGTGTTCAATGCAGTTACTTCAAAACCACTACGTTCTTTTGTACTTAAAACAACATTTGCTTTTATTGTATCATCAACTAAAGTGAAATCTTTTAATTGACCATTGATTTGTTTGAAGTCGATATGCTCTCCATCAAAATAGGGAAGTGGTGCAGTTGTTTCTTCTAAATCACTTTTGAAATTACCTTCTTTCAGTTGAATATTTTTTGCTGTGATTTTCCATTGTTCAGGATTCCAGTATAATTTTCCTTCAACTCTTGGTTCTGTAATTGGGATCAAAGAATCAGGCCTTAGACCTTCATATTGCTTTAACCCAAAAACCGGCTCTTGAATCAGGATGGTGTTGAAATCAATTTTTTTCTGCTTCAGGTCAAATTTGTCTGCAGTAAGTGAAAATGATTTTAAGGATATCAGTTGATCTTCACCTCTCCATTTATCGATGGTGTGGTAGCGAATATTTTTAAGTTTTATTTCATTAAGGTTCAAATCGACAGTGCTGGGTTGTGTATTACTTGGTGTTGGCGATGTAAGCGCATCAATAATGAATTGATAATTCCAAGTGCTATCTGTTCGGTTGGTATTGATAAAGGTGTCTGTTAAACCCAGGTAACGAATGGTGATTTTATCTTTTACAAAAAACCAGTCGGTGATTTTTAGTTGAATGCTACCAGCATAAAGTAAGGTGTCTTTAACCTGATCCCTGATCAAAATCTGATTGATGTAAAATCTGTTGAAGGGGGAGAAGTCGACGGACCCTATATTTATTTCGGTATTTAATGTTTTACTGGCTTGTACTGTTGCATAATGTACAAGTTTATTTTGTACTGATGGTAATTTAATCAACAGCCAAACCAACAGGAGCAAACCTATTATCCCTCCAAACACGTAACCCAATATTTTTGCCGCCTTTTTCAGATGTAAAATTTGAGATAAAGTTACCAAGAATAGCATCAATAAGCTGAAGCATGGTCGTCGCCTCTTTTATCGGCTACTGCCTCAATGGCTTGCAGTTTTTTTCCTTTCCATACTAGCTTAATTACTTCTGTTCTGCCTATTTGTCCACGATTAACCACTTTGTATCCCATTTTCTCAAGCTCAGCTTTTACTGCAGGTGAGAAATCTTTTTCAACCATCAATTGATCAGGGAGCCATTGGTGGTGAAATTTGGGATTGTTAACAGCATCGAGTGGTGATTGTCCGAACTCGATAATATTTACCAAAGTTTGAAAGACTGATGTGGGAATGGTTGTACCTCCTGGTGTACCTACCACCAGAAAGGGTTTCTTGTCTTTCAGCACGACAGTCGGGGTCATTGAACTTAACATTCTTTTTCCTGGTTGTATAGCATTGGCTTCTTTTCCAACTGCCCCGTACATATTAGCTACGCCAGGTTTTACACTGAAGTCATCCATTTCGTTATTGAGTAGGAAGCCTGCACCACCCACAACCGTCTTCGATCCGTATCCGCCATTTAAAGTGGTGGTTACGCTTACTACATTTCCCCAGGCATCAGCAACTGATAAATGTGTTGTTTCTTCACTTTCTGGATTGACATTACCTGGCTGAACCGTTTCACTAGGGGTTGCTTTGCCTGGAATGAAATCTTTCATGCGCTCTTTTAGATAAAGTGCACTGGACAAAGTTTTAACTGGTACCTTGACAAAATCCTGATCACCCATAAATTCAGCTCTGTCGGCATAAGCCCTTCGCTCAACTTCAGTCATTAACTGGACAGCCTCTTTAGAATGAAAACCCATTTTAGCGATATCCCTGTCTTCAATCATTTTCATCATTTGTTGCATCAAAAGTCCACCGCTACTTGGCATGGGCATACCAATTACTTCGTATCCTTTATAATCAAACACTACTGGTTTTCTAACGACTGCTGTATAATTTTTTAAATCTTCTTCGCTGATCATGCCACCACCTCTTTGCATTTCAGCAACAATCAACTTGGCTGTTTCACCTTCGTAAAATCCTTTCCTGCCTTCCGTCTGAATTCTTTTTAGTGTCGAGGCAAGCTCAGGTTGGTATAAAGTGTCACCTGCTTTCCAATTATTTTCTTTGACAAATGCAGTGGGTTGTGTATTGTATTTTTCAAAGGCTGATCTCGTTCCATTTAAAGATGATGCTTCCGCTGCCGTTATCACAAATCCTTTTGCGGCCAGATCTATTGCAGGTTGAATCAATTCAGTGAATGGCAGTTTTGCGTAAGTATGGGATGCGAAAAGTCCAGCTACTGTTCCAGGTACACCACTGGCAAGGTGACCATGCTGACTTAAATTCATCAATGGGTTTCCCTCTTTATCGAGATACATGTTTCTAGAAGCTTTACCAGGAGCCTTTTCTCTGTAGTCAATAGCAATAGATTGTCCCTTTTCAGTATGAGCAACTAAAAATCCTCCACCGCCAATATTTCCCGCACCTGGATAAACAACAGCTAATGCGAGTTGCGTAGCAATGGCAGCATCAAAAGCATTGCCCCCTTTTTTTAATACTTCCACTCCAACAGCACTTGCCAACGGGTGTGCAGATGAAACTGCACCGTTTTGACCAACTGCTCTTTTTTCAATGCTATATTGATAGGGGTTAATTTGTGCAGCAACTTGCTTTGTGCTATAAATAAGGAGAAGGAAGTAGGTCACATACTTCCACATTGAGAGAAAAGAATTTTTCATAGCCTAAAGATAAACAGGTTTTAAAAAGAAACCTTTATCTCTTGTTGTTAATCGCCCTCATTTCTTTACTTTTAAATGATTATTAACGGCAATTTTTCATGAAAAAGATTCATTTTTTTGGTTTAGGTACGTTGGTGTTCTTTTTTATCCAACTAGGAGCATTAAAAGTGGTCGGTCAAAAACAGCATCAATTGAGCAGTGGGGAAATTTTGCACCACATCAAGAAATTAAATGTATTAGGGTCGGTCCTTTATGTTGCAGCACATCCGGACGACGAAAATACCAGACTTATAGCCCATATGGCAAAGGAAAGACAGTATGAAACTGGCTATCTGGCCATGACCAGAGGAGATGGCGGACAAAACCTGATTGGAAATGAACAAGGTATTGAACTGGGGCTGATCAGAACCCAAGAGTTGTTGGGAGCAAGAAGAATAGATGGAGGTCAACAGTTTTTTACAAGGGCCTATGATTTTGGCTTTTCTAAAAGAACAGAAGAAGCGCTTGCCAAGTGGGATAAAGAAAAAGTACTGGCTGATGCAGTATGGGTAATTAGAAAATTTAAACCAGATGTAATCATTACCCGATTCCCTGAAGATAGTCGTGCAGGCCATGGTCACCATTCAGGTTCTGCAGTAATTGCAAGAGAAGCATTTGTGGCAGCAGCTGACCCCAATCGTTTTCCTGAACAATTTAAGTATGGCGTAGCTCCCTGGCAGGTAAAGCGCATTTTATGGAATACGTTTAGTTTTGGATCCACCAACACCACATCGGAAAACCAAATGAAAATTGAAGTGGGTCAGTATATACCCTTGCTTGGTAAAAGTATTGGCGAAATTGCTGCGGTAAGTAGGAGTCAGCATAGAAGCCAAGGTTTCGGATCAGCGTCAACAAGAGGAACTTCCACTGAATATTTTATTCATGTGCAGGGTGATAAAGCTGAAAAAGATCCTATGGAAGGTGTTGATGTTTCCTGGAACAGGATTGCTGGAGGAGAGATAATTTCAAAACAAATTGATACTCTGGTGCAAAGCTATAATCCTGTGCATCCAGAAGAGTCCATAGCTGGTTTAATAGCTCTCAAGAAAAGTTTATTACAGTTGACCAATAAACATTGGCAAGCCATCAAGCTTAAAGAAGTTGATCATTTGTTGTTGATGTGCAGTGGTATGCATATTGAAGCTTTATCCAATAAAAAATATATTGCTCAGGGAGATACATTGCAG
>VFQT010002117.1_pt1 | contig 21269 bp, 17 predicted proteins | sample 3512381 | NCBI WGS metagenome assembly VFQT01 (sample SAMN10412376, study PRJNA504923) | tailings metagenome | isolation source: Relicate 2 Philex TSF3 active mining site | place: Philippines: Tuba, Benguet | collected 2017-08-29
ACTTCACGCACGCCAACGGATCAGTCACGTACAACACCACGTAGCCGACTTTCATACCAACCTCCTGATTCCGAACATCCAGAGCGTAGGTGGTCAGTCGTGTGGACGACGTGGAACAGCCATCGATGAGTGGACCTGACCGTACTCTTCACTAACCACGGCCTGACGGCGCCGCCCCTTGATTTCACGGTCTCCGACAGGGTTAGGGCCGGAACGACGTGCCGGGCTGAGATTCTCGCAGCCATCAATCGGCTGGACGGAGACGGTCCGCCAGCGTGGCACTCACGGGAAGACATCATCGTCGAGGTGCGAAAGGTGACGCCTCGCTACCCGTCGGGCACTATCCGTCGCATACTCCTCTACGACCTCGTCGGCCGCCCTACCTTCAACCACATTGCGACGAAGGAACTGGAACGACGAGGGGACGAGTTCCGCCGCCAGTGAGCGGAGGTATGCCTGACCCGGCTGAGAAGCGTGACTGGAGCCAGCAACTTGAGCGCGTAGGTATCCATGAACACCGGATACCTCACCTCAGCAACATCCCTCCTCAGACGGCTTCAGCCGTCGGACCGTCAACTCGTCTCCCGCCTACTGCGACGGGGTATGGCCCTGCCGCCGAGCCCGAGCGAACTTCGGGCGATGAGCGTGCTCTGCCATCCCGCCTCGGAGGTCGTGCAACAGATTCTCCAGGGAGACCCGCCGGTCACCGGACTACCTCCGAGCGACCCTGACCCCGCGCTTGACGTCGCCCGTCTCCGAGCCCGAGTGCGAAACGTCGACGGCTGGCAGCACCTCAGCACCTGCCGCGGCATCGACCCGGCCCTCGCCGTTCCCGAGGTCGATGACGTCGGCCCGGAGATGGCTGGGGTCTGCAGCCGATGCCCGGTCCGCATCGACTGCCTTGCGTGGGGCGTGGAGCGCATCGAGCAGCGAGGCGTCCTCGGCGGCTACCCGCTCAGCGACCGGCGCAAGATGCGCTCGATGCTGGTTCGCGGCTGGAGCCAGCGATGAACGCATCGCGCGTGTTGAGCGCAGAAACCGTCGAGCGAGCAGCCCGGCACGAACGGCTCGTGTGCGAGATGAGGCAGCATCGTCGGCGCTGTTGCGGTACTTGCTCGAGTCGGTCTGATGGCATGCGCTGTGCTGGTCGCCGCGCTGCGGACCGATGCCTCGAGCAACTGATGGCCGAGCTGGAGCCACTCCTTCGGACCTTCGCTCGCGGCTTCGTCGACCACTACAACGAGCTTGACGACCTACTCGGCCATGCACGTATCCACGCCTTGCGCGCAATCGAGCGTTGGTCTCCCGGCGGCGCTGCCAGCGTCTCTACATGGGTCGTCATGTACCTGCGCTCGGAGCTTGCCCGACTTCGCCACCGCCAACACCGCACGCGAGCACATGCGACTTCACTTGGCGACGGCATGGAACCGGCTGCGCCGGGAGAACCAGAGCCAGCGTTCGGACTCTCAGAAGCCTTGGCTCAACTCTCCGAACGGCTTGAGCCCGAGGATGCCACCCTGCTCGTTGAGACCGCCGCCGGGCGTCCACCGACGTCGGCGTGGGCACGTGGACGCATCAGGGCCCTCGTCGCCCATCCCGCCGCCGGCGTCGCCCGGGTACATGTCGTGGGCGAGCCATCGCCCAGACCCGCCACGCCCGTCGACATCGACGCCGACGCAGAATCGCTCCGCCTCGGCAGCTACCCGCAGGCAGGGTGGGAACTGCTCGCAGCCTGTACCGACATCGACATCCGCGACGTCATGCCTGCACGTGGGGCGGTGCACAGCACCGACCTCAAGGCTTGTTGCCAATCGTGTCCGGTTCGCCTCGACTGCCTCGCAGTCGGAGTGTCTGCAGCGACGTGGCCCGGCATCTGGGGCGGCCACCCGCTCAAGGCGCGCTCACAACTTCGGTCGATTCTCAGGTCCGAGCACGACGGTGCCGCCACGCCTGAACTGGAGCATGAATACACCTCATGAGCACCGCAACCCGCCCCTCACCATCACCCAGGCACTCCTTCACATCATGCGCCAGCTCGAGAACGCCGAAACCGCAAAGGTCGTCGACGAGCTCCGAAGCGCATGGTCCGACGCACAGCGGCCGCCGTTCCCACCGCCGACGGCGACCACGGCGCGCGACGTCGCGCTCCTGGTACGCCACTCGGCCCTCGCCATCGCGGACCCAGAGACATCAGTAGCGGACCGACGTGACCTGCTGCTCCATGTCATCGCCGGGCTCCACGTCGTGACTGCGTCGACCGATGACGTGATGTGGGCCGCAGTCGCCGTCGGCCTCGATGCGGATGACGACCCGCTCGCGCTCGTCGCCCGGCTGCTGTGGGTGCTCGACGACCTCGAGTCCATCGCGCTCGAGCTCGACGCCACCTCTGCGAGCTGAGTTGACGCCAATCGTTGAGCAATGTGCTCAAGCGAGTGCGTTCGCTGGGGACTCGGCGGCTCCGCCGTGTCGCACCCTGATGGCATCCTCGGCCCATGGCGAACAGCGAGCCGAAGCGTCACCACTTTGTCCCTCAGATGTACCTCCGGCGATGGTCCGCCGACGGCAAGGTCGCAGTCCGACGTCGCGACGGCGCGCAGTTCCTGTCGAGCGTCGAACGAGTCGGCGCCATCAACGGGTTCTACGACGTCGAGACCTCCACGGGCCAAGTGTCCAAGGATGTGGAGAGGTACTTCGCATCTGAGGTGGAGGGGCCAGCAGTCGATGCACTCCGGGTCATCGACGACACGCATCGACCTCCGTCGCTCGGAAGCGACGAGCGACGCGCCCTCTCTTATTACATCGCATCCCAGATGACGAGGACTCCGGAGCGCAGGGCACAGGTCCTGTTTGCCGAGCACGTACGAAGATTCCTTGCCGGTCGTGTGCTCACCAAGGAGCTGATGGAAGAGTTCCTGGCTACGGAACATCTCGGCGTGGCCCCGCAGCCCGCGGAGGTTCAAGGCGCATTCGACTTCGCTGGGTACCAACTCGGCACCATCGGCGTTCCCTCGAAAGAGGAAGCGATGCAGATATTGCTCAACGTCACCCCGCGGACGGCAGCCGCGCTCGAGCTGCGGCACTGGTCGCTCGCCATCGACCGGAAGCGCCGGTTCATCACGGCGGACCAGCCGGTCGCCTTGTGGCACCCACCGTCAGAGCGCGACGCGTACCAGGGTGTCGGGCTCATGGAGGCATCCCATATTCGTTGGCCGCTCGACTCTGGTCACTGCCTCGTGCTGAGCAAGGCACCACGGCCAGAGGTGACACGACTCACTCCTGCAGAGGTCCGAAGTTGGAACCAGCATGCGGCTCGCAAGTGCAACGAGTACGTCATCGGCGAGCCAGGTCAAGCAACCGCGCTCGGCGCAGTAGAGCTGCACTCCCGAGGCCCACGTATCCGCTTCAACACGGGGCCACTTCTCGAGCGGGACCACAACGGGCAGCAAGTGACGACCGGCAAGGAGATGCTTCACATGTGGGTCGAGAACGGTTGATGGGTTGCTGACTGCGCCCAGTGAGGCTCAACCCGCGCAAGAGCGCATTCTCACCGTTTCACCGGCGCTGACACGGGCGCCCGTTACCGTTCGGGCATGGCGGACCATCTCGAGGCGACGACATCGGCCATCGAAGCGCTCGTTGCCGAGGCCGGCGGCGTCGACCGGCTCAGCACGCCACGGGGCTGGCCCCACCTCGGGCTCGTCATCATCGACGCAGTGTTCTCGCTACGGGCCGACTACGACTCCATCGTGAAGCCACTCCTCGCGCACTACTGCGATGCTGCCCCGGATCTCGACTGGGCGACGGCGAGCGAACCGAGCCGACCGGAACACGATGCACAGCGACTCATCGACGTCCTCGAGCCGATGACAGTCGAGCAGTGTTGCGACCTCCTCAACCGGCAGGTCGGTCCGGGCACTGCAAAGCAAGGTCGACCGGGCTTGCCCAAGGCCGTCATCGTCGTGGAGGTGGCCCAGGTGCTCGTCGGGCGGCGCGTCTTCTCCCGCTCCGACTTCGCCACTGCAGCGGTCGCCGACCCGGGGCTCGAATGGAAGGTGCGCCGCGTGCCCGGCGTCGGGTTCGCCTGCTGGAAATACATGCTCAACCTCAGCGGCGTGGAGGTGAGCAAGCCCGACACGATGGTCCTGCGATGGCTCCGCGACGTCATCGGCGTCACCCCGGACGCCGTCGCGGGTGCCGCCCTCATCGAGGGCGCCACCGAGCGGCTCCAGGACGACGGCCTGCCCGTCACCGTGCGCCAGGTCGACCATCTCGTGTGGCGCAAGGCCAGTGGGCGGCCCCTCGGTCGCTCCGACTGACGACTCACCTGCGACTGCGGCCACGCATCCGAGCCGGGTCGTAGTCATGACATCCACCCCGGCACTCCGCCTCATCCCTCCAGCACCCCACCCGGCCGTCGGCCCGCTCGACGCGTACCTCGCGCAGCTCTCGAGCGACACGTCCCGTCGCACCCAGCGCGCCGCCCTCGACGCCTGCGCCCGAGTCCTCGGGTACCCCGACGCCGGCACCTGCCCGTGGGAGGCGCTCACCTACGCCGACCTCGTGCGGCTCCGCAGCGCTCTTGCCAGCTCCAGGGCCAGCGCCACCGCGGCCCGCTACCTCGGAGCGGTCCGCAGCGTCCTCCAGTGCGCAGTGAGTCTCGGCGTGGCAGACCCGACCGAGGCGCTTCGGGCGACCACAGTGCGCAACCCGCGCATCGTCCAGCAACCCGTCGGGCGCGCGCTCGACCCCAGCGAGGTGGCCGAACTCCTCGACGCTGCCCGAAGCCATCCCGCCCCGATGGCCGCCGCCCGCGATGCAGCTGTCGTCGCACTGCTGGCGGGCACCGCTGCCCGCCGCTCCGAGGTCGCAGCACTCGACCTCGCGGACTGGGACCCGGCCGCCGCAGCGGTGACGTTCCGCCAAGCCAAGCTCGCCCAGACGCGCACCGTATGGCTGCCTGACTGGGCGGCGGACGCGGTCGACTCGTGGGCGGCGCAGCTCCACAATGGGCCCCTTCTGCGCCGCGTCACTCGCACCGGTGTCTTGCTCGAGACCGGTCTTTCGGGCGCCGCCGTCGGCGACATCCTCCACCGGGTCGCAGCCGAGGCCGGCGTTGACTGCCGCCCCCACGACCTCCGAAGGACCGTCATCACGGACTTGCTCTCCGACGGCGTCGACCCGTTGGCGGTGGCCGCCGTGTCGGGCCACCGGCGCCTCGAGTCGCTGCGTCGCTACGACCGGCGAAGCGTCGACGCTGGCCGCGCTGCGACCCAGGCGAGGAGCCTGTGAGGGGCCTAGGGGACTGGCGCCACGCACCCGACGGGCCACAAGTTATGAGCTACGAAGTCATCGTCTCCACCCCCAGCCAGCACCGCAGCGAAGTCATCGCCGAGGGGCTCACACTCGAGCGAGCCCGACTCGCCCTCTACCGAATCGGTGCCCGCATGAAGACCGAACTCGGCGCCACCGACCTCGAGCATGACCTGTGGATCACACCCGATGGTGAGCTTTGCGAGGGTCTCCGGTGGACGCTCCAGCATCCCGATGAGGTCGAGTACACGGCCTACATCCCGCACCGGTGAGCGGGCACCCGGACTCGCGCCCGGGTGCCCCCAATACAGGGGGATGCGCTCACACTTCGCCCGGAAACCCCTGCAAACACTGGGTTCGGAGTAACGAACCGAAATCGTTACCAGAGCAGGATCCGTAACGAACCAAAACCTGCACCAGCCGCCACCCCAGGGTCGCAGGCATGACCTGCCCCCACCTGCTTCCCGACCGCACCGCTCTCGACCCGGCACGAGTCGACGTCGACGCCGAACTGTTCGTGCGTCACCTTCTCGGCCACCGGCGACTGACCGACGACCTCCTCGAGGTCCTCTGGTACTGCCTCGCAAACGACTACTGCCATCCCACGCTGTGGATGCACGAGTTGCTCGACGGCGGGTCGCTGCCCTTCGTCGACGTCGCCTACGACATTGCGCAGGGCACGCCGCCACAGGCAGGACCCGAGCGCTGGGCCATCACCTCAGACACGCTCGGCGCACTCGATGACTGGCTCGCCGCCGGCGACCCCTACGCGCCCATCGGCGGTTGCGACACGGCCCGGAAGGCGCTCGTGCTGCTGCTCTGGGGTCACGGTTGCGGGTCAGGAACGCATCCCGACTGGCGGCGCTCGACCCGGCGCCGAGAGGTGCTAGAGGCACTCATCCCGGACATGCCACTCGCCGTCGAGACCATCATCGGCACCAACATCGCCGGCCTCGACCGCCACCAGGTCCTCGTTGGCCTGAGGCGTCTGCACGAGGTCGGCGGCATCGGGATTCTCGGACTTGGCGGCAAGCCGGTCGACGCTCAGGCTGTCGGCCAGCTGCTCCGCCACGCCGAGCGGGCCGAGGCCATCAAGGCAGTGCGAGCGGCTGTCGTGGAGCGGACCAGCACCGTGGCCCGCATCGCCAGCGATGACATCAAGTCCCTGCGCTCGAGCCTCCGCTCGGCTCGCCTCACCCCCGATTCGGCCGCCTTCGCCGCCGCACAGCTCGGACGCTCGGTGCACCGCAAGAAGCTCGGGCTGCAGCGACCGGCGACGGAGCACGGTGACGCAGAGGTCGCATCGCTGGCCCACGTGCACCGCACCATCGGGGCGCTCATGACCCACCACCCGGTCAGCATCGACCGCTCCGCATCCCTCTATCCCATCACCGGGATTCCGGTGTATGCCGACCACAACTATCGGTCGGGGCACCCGAGCGGGCTGCCGCTGCGGGACGTCGACGGGAGCATCCATCCGAAGGTGCGGTCTGCGACACGAACCCCCGACGGAGCCATCTGGACGGCATGGGACGGTCCGTTCGAGCCATCAATCCTCCTCGAGTTCGAAGCCGCCCCCGGAAACCTGCAGCTGGTCTCCCACGTCGAGACCGCACTCTGGGCCTCGTCTCGGTGGGGCAAGGCTCTCACGCTGCTCATCGTTACGACCCCCAGGTCGCATGTGTCGGTACGACGCGAAGTCGACTGGCTGCATGTCGACGACATCGCCGCCAAGCACCTGTACGACTGGCCGGGAGCCGATGTCACTGTCCGGCTCGTCAGGGTCCACACCCTCGACGCTGACTGCCCGCTCCACGGAGACGGAGCGGAGGAGTACCGCCTCGTCGCCGGACGCAACCGATGACGGGCAGCGACCACGACTACTGCCTCCGGGTTCGATTCGCATGCGACGGAAGAGCGAGCGAAGCGAGTGCCAGGCGCAAGTTCGTGGCCGATTAGAGGGGTGCAAGCCATCAGCCAAGGAGGCACCCAAGTGACTGAATCCCACCCACTCGCCAGCCCCAGGGGGCGCCAACGGAGCGGCCGATGCAGTACGCACTGCGCCGAATCCGCCGGAGTCACGGCACTTCCGGACGGGCGTCAGTCATGAAAGAGGAAACTGCCGCCTATCTGATGGAACTCGCCGAGTGGCTCGACGCCGTCGCAGAGGAGCTGGACTCCCTCGCAGACCAGAGGGAGAAGTCGTCGACCCCTGCTGAACGGATGTTCTTCGACGTGATGGCAATCAGAGACGAAATGCTCATCCATCGCTACATCGACCCTCGCTGGGACGCCCAACGGCTCCGGGAGCTGGCCGGTGAACACCTCTATGGGGCCAACTTGCAGGGGCCGACCCTCTTCGAGGAGTGACGAAATACACCCCTTATGCCTTGCGGACACCAATACCGGCGTCGCCGTCACGCAGCCGTCGCTCACGTAACGAAAGCCCTGTCACACCCACGCAATAGGCTCATTGCGTATTCATCTAAACCGGGCGGTGAAAATGGCGGCGACAACGGCAGCGACTTCAATCGACAGGTGCCCGTCAACGTCACGCGTCGCCCGGCTCGGCACGTTCTTTACGTCGGTGCCCTTGGGCGGTCGAGAGCACGAGTATCCGGCTTCGCCCGAGCGAGCCAGGCAGGAGCCATAGCCAGTGTCCGTCACCGTGTCAGAGAGGTCCATCGAGTCGTGGCTGTGGGACGCCGCCAACATCCTGCGCGGCCCCGTCGACGCGTCCGACTTCAAGGCGTACATCTTCCCACTACTGTTCCTGAAGCGCATCAGTGACGTCTACGACGAGGAACGCGCCGACGCGCTCGATGAATCAGGCGGTGACGAAGAGTACGCCTCGCTGCCCGAACAGCATCGCTTCCAGATTCCGGAGGGCTGCCACTGGTCGGACCTGAAGGCGCGCACTACCAACGTCGGCCAGGCCATCCAGCGGGCAATGCGCGAAATCGAGAAGGCGAACCCGAACACCCTCTACGGCATCTTCGGCGACGTCCAGTGGTCGAACAAGGACCGCCTGCCCGACCGGTTGCTAGTCGACCTCGTCGACCACTTCTCCGGCATGAACCTGTCGAACGCGTCCGTGCCCAACGACGTGCTCGGTGATGCCTATGAGTACCTCATCAAGAAGTTCGCCGACCTCACCAACAAGAAGGCCGGCGAGTTCTACACACCCCGCTCGGTTGTGAAGCTCATGGTCAGCATCCTCGACCCGAAGCCCGGCGAGACCATCTACGACCCGGCCTGTGGCACCGGCGGCATGCTCCTCGAAACCGTGCAGCACGTGCGCGAGGCCGGTGGCGACGACCGCTTGATGCTCGGAAAGCTGTTCGGCCAGGAGAAGAACCTCACCACCGCCGCCATCGCCCGCATGAACCTCTTCCTCCACGGAGCCGAGGACTTCTCCGTCATCCGAGGCGACACGCTCCGCGAGCCGGCATTCTTCTCCGGCGACCGGCTCGCCATCTTCGACTGCGTCATCGCCAACCCGCCGTTCTCCCTCGAGGCGTGGGGCGAGGACCACTGGGCGAGCGACCCGTATGGACGGAACATCGCCGGCACCCCGCCCCGCAAGTACGGCGACTGGGCATGGGTGCAGCACATGATCACCTCCATGGCGCCCAAGACAGGCCGCCTCGCCGTAGTGCTGCCGCACGGCGCCATCTTCCGCATGGCCGCCGAGGGCAAGATTCGTTCCAAAGTCCTCGACATGGACCTCATCGAAGCCGTCATCGGCCTCGGCCCGAACCTTTTCTACGGCACCACGCTCGCCGCCTGCATCGTCATCGCCCGCCGTACCAAGCCGAAGGACCGCAAGAACAAGATCCTGCTCATCGACGGCGCCGAACTGTTCCGCCGCGGACGCAACCAGAACACCCTCGAACCCGAGCACGTCGACGAACTGATGAAGCTCTACACCGACTTCACCGACGTCGAGGGCAAGGCACGGGTGGTCACCCTCGACGAGGTCCGGGCCCAGGGCGGCAACCTCAACCTCGCCGGTTACATCACCAAGCCCGACACCGACGAGATTCCATCGGTCGAGGAGGCCACCGCCGCGCTCAAGGCTGCTCTCGACGACGTCTGGGCTGCCGAGGCTGAACTCGAACGTCTTCTCGCCGAACGGGGGCTCGCATGAGCGCCAAGCGCATCTCCCAGAGCGAGCTCGAGTCTTACCTCTGGGGCGCCGCCACACTGCTGCGCGGCACCATCGACGCAGGGGAGTACAAGAGCTTCATCTTTCCGTTGCTGTTCCTGAAGCGGCTCAGCGACGTTTACGACGAGGAGTTCGCCGAAGCACTCGCCGACTCAGACGGAGACGAGGCATACGCATCACTCCCCGAACAGCACCGCTTCCAGATTCCTGACGGCGCCCACTGGGCCGATGTCAGGTCCAAGACCACCAACGTCGGTGCCGCCATCGCCAGGGCGATGCGCGACATCGAACGCGCCAACCCCCGTCTCTACGGCGTGTTCGGTGACGCGCCCTGGACCAACAAGGAACGTCTTCCCGACGCAACCTTGCGAGACCTGATCGAGCACTACTCGCAGGTCACGCTTTCCATCGCCAACGTCCCCGAGGACGAACTTGGTGTCGCGTACGAGTTCCTCATCAAGAAGTTTGCCGACGACTCCGGCCACACCGCCGCCGAGTTCTACACAAACCGCACCCTGGTGCACCTGATGACCCAGATGCTCGAGGTCGCCCCCGGCGACAGTGTCTACGACCCCACCTGCGGCTCCGGAGGCATGCTCCTCTCCGCTGCCGAGGAACTTCGCCGCCAGGGCAAAGAACACCGCACCCTGAAGCTCTACGGCCAGGAACGCAACCTCACCACATCCGCCATCGCCCGCATGAATCTGTTCCTGCATGGCATCGAGGACTTCGACATCATCCGCGACGACACCCTCGCCAACCCGGCCTTCCTCGACGGCGACAAGTTGCGTCGCTTCGACGTCGTGCTCGCCAACCCTCCGTACTCCATCAAGGCGTGGGACCGTGGCGCATGGCAGTCGGACAAGTGGGGCCGGAACCGCTATGGCACCCCGCCCCAGGGGAGGGCCGACTACGCGTTCTGGCAACACATCCTCGCCAGCATGAAGCCCGACACTGGACGCTGCGCCATCCTCTTCCCGCACGGCGTGCTCTTCCGCGACGAGGAAGCCGACATGCGAGCCACGATGATCCAGGACGACGTCATCGAAGCCGTACTCGGTCTTGGTCCAAATCTCTTCTACAACTCAGCGATGGAGGCCTGCGTGGTCTTCTGCCGCAGTAAGAAGCCCAAGGATCGCAAGGGCAAGGTTCTCTTCATCGACGCCGTCAACGAGGTCACCCGTGAACGCGCTCAAAGCTTCCTCATGCCGGCTCACATCGACCGGATCACCACTTCGTACCGGAACTTCCGCAACGAGGACGGCTTCACCGCGGTCGCCACTCTCGCTGAGATCGCCGCCAAACAGAACAACTTGAGCATCCCCCTCTACGTCAAGCGCACCAACGCTTCGACCGGTACCGACCTTGCAGTGATCCTCCAATCGTGGCGAACGTCATCCAGTCAGCTGAAGGCCGCTGCTGTCGAGCTGCTTGAACTCCTCGACACTACGGAGGCATCCAAGTGAGCACCGACAAGATGCCTCACGGATGGGCCCGCGTGAGGTTCGGCGATGTGGCATTTCGGGTGACCGAGTCACTGCGGCCCACCCCTGAGCAATCCAGGCACTACATCGGGCTGGAGCACATGCGCTCCGATTCGTACTTGATCACCAAGTGGGGCAGTGAAGTCGATCTCGACGTCCCAAAGACCCCAGTACTTCAGGGCGACGTTCTCTTTGCGCGCCGAAACACCCATCTACGTCGATGTGCGGTGGCACCTTTTGACACCATCTTCTCCCCGGATGGGTATGCGATTCGTGCCAAGGATCCAACGATCCTCCGTCAGGATTTTCTCCTGCACTTGGTCAGCAGCGATGCATTCATGGACTTCGCAGTAGAGAACTCTGCCGGGACTCACAGCAAGCGCGTGAAGTGGAGCGCGCTCGAGCGATACGAGTTCGCGCTCCCACCGGTGACGGAGCAGCAGCGCGTAGCCGAGCTTCTGGGCGCCGTTGCGGATCTTCAGGCAGCAAGCGAGGCATTACTCGTGAAGTTGGATGCGGCAGTCACAGCCGTAGCGCATTCAGCCTGGACTCCGCTCGATGATCAATCACTTCAGCCAGAGATGGTTCCGTTACGTGAGTTGGCTGGCCTCAAGCGCGGCAGGTTCTCGCACCGACCGCGCAACGAACCGCGATTGTACGATTCGGGCGGCCCATACCCCTTTGTCCAAACGGGGGACGTACAGAATGCGGACCGGTATCTGACGCAGTTCAGCCAGTTCCTGTCACAGGAAGGCACGACCTACAGCCGGTGCGTGCCGGCAGGAACTCTGCTCGTGACGATCGCAGCTGTGATCGGCGCGACTGCTTGGACGACAGCGCCGACGTACCTGCCCGACAGCATCGTTTCCCTTGAGCCGAGAGCAGGGGTGTCTGGCGGATACCTCGAGCTACTTCTTCGCGCCCTGCGGCGAAAGCTCGAGAATGAAGTCGCGACAGAGAACACTCAGAAGAACCTGAGTGTTGAGCTGCTCGGATCGGTCTTGGTGCCCCGCCTAGGTGGCGCTGCGCAAGACGTCCTGGTTTCTAGGGCTGAGGCGATCTGGGCGACCATGAGCGCCGCGCGTATTGAGTCTGAGCGGGTACGCGTTCTCGCCACGACGCTGCGAGAGTCGCTGCTTTCGGAGGGGATATGACCGCACACTTCACTGAGGCCAACGCTGTCGAGCAGTTTCTGCTCGACAGAATGACGGTTCTTGGCTGGACGTACGCCCACGGGCCGCATCTGGAGCGCACATCGAACGATGCGATGCTCGAAACGGCCGTCCGTTCTGCCCTGCTTCGGCTGAACCCTGAGATCACAGCCGAACCGGACCGAGCAGACGAGGTGGTCTACAAGCTCCGCGGCGTCATCCTCGGCGTGGCCGGCGACGGTCTCGTGCGGGCAAACGAGGAGTTCATGGCCTGGGTGCGCGGTGAGCGCACGATGCCGTTCGGCCCGAACGGCGAGCACGTGACGATCCGCCTTGTCGATTTCGAGGACATGTCAGCGAATGAGTTCGTGGTGGCTAACCAAGTGGTCTGCACGCTCGGGCCAGAGAAGAGGTTCGACCTCGTTGGATTCGTGAACGGCCTGCCGTTGGTGGTCGGTGAGGCGAAGACGCCAGTGCGCCCTGCGGTGTCGTGGGTCGATGGTGCGGCCCAGGTGCACGATGACTACGAGGCCAATGTGCCTGGATTCTTCGTCCCGAACGTGTTCTCGTTCGCTACAGAGGGTAAGGAGTTTCGGTACGGCGTTGTGCGAATGCCTCTTCAGTTGTGGGCCCCGTGGCGCGCTGGTGGCGACACGCTCGCAGGCTTGGGGGAGGTTGAACGAGCGGCAGTCTCGCTGCTGCGCCCAGAGGTGGTACTCAACATCGCCCAGAACTTCACGACCTTTGCTACCGACCGGCAGCGTCGCAAGGTCAAGGTCATTTGCCGCTACCAGCAGTTCGAGGCCGTCAACCAGATATTGGAGCGCGTCGTCGAGGGCCGTATTCGTAAGGGCCTCATCTGGCACTTCCAGGGCTCGGGCAAGAGCCTGCTGATGGTGTTCGCAGCGAACAAGCTGCGACTCCACCAAGAGCTCGGCAACCCGACGGTCATCATCGTCGTCGACCGCGTCGACCTCGACTCCCAAATCACTGCCACCTTCAATGCTGCCGACGTACCCAACACGGTGCCTGCACGAACGAGGTCAGAACTGCAGGAGCTGCTGGGCCGCGACAGCCGGAAGGTCATCATCACCACCATTCACAAGTTCGGTGAAGCCGCTGGGGTCCTGAACCCCCGAGAGAACATCGTCGTACTCGTCGATGAAGCGCACCGAACTCAGGAGGGGGACCTTGGGCGCAAGATGCGTGAGGCATTACCCAACGCCTTCCTCTTCGGTCTTACAGGGACACCCATCAATACCCGCGACCGAAATACGTTCTTCGCATTCGGCGCCGCTGAGGACGAAAGCGGCTACATGAGCCGCTACTCCTTCGAGGAGAGCATTCGAGACGAGGCAACCCTTCCACTCAGATTCGAGGCCCGGTCGGTGGACCTGCGCATCAATAGGGCTGCCCTCGATGAGGAGTTCGCCCGCTTGACCGCTGACCTCGACGAAGAAGACCGAGCCGAGGTCTCGAAGCAGGCCGGGCGTTTCGCCTTGCTCGTGAAGAGCCCCGCCCGGGTGGCTGCAGTCGTGGAGGACATCGCCAAGTACTACGAGGACAAGGTCGCACCGAACGGCTTTGGCGCACAGATTGTCACCATCGACCAGGAGGCGTGCGTTCTCTACAAGGACGCGCTCGACCAAGTCCTGCCTCCCGAGTGGAGTGAAGTGGTCATCTCTGTCGGGCAAGGTGCGCCGCAAGAGTGGAAGGACAGATTCGGACGCTCGAAGGACGACGAGGAGAAGCTCCTCGACCGGTTCCGTGACCCGGCAGACCCGCTGAAGATTCTCATCGTCACCGCAAAGCTGCTCACCGGTTTCGATGCCCCCAACCTGCAGTGCATGTTCCTGGACCGCCCCCTCCGCGACCACAACCTTCTGCAGGCAATCTGCCGAACGAATCGTCCCGCCCCAAGCAAGACCCACGGTGTCATCGTGGACTACCTCGGCATCTTTGATGACGTCGCCCAGGCCCTCGCATTCGATGACGCAACTATCACGAAGGTGGTGTCAAACCTCGCTGAGCTGAAGGACGAACTCGCTCCAGCGATGGAGAAGTGCCTCGCCTGGTTCCCCGGAGTCGACCGTTCGATTGCTGGGTGGGAAGGGCTTCTCGCCGCCCAGCAGTGTCTTCCCGACAACGCGATGCGAGACGCCTTCGCTCTCGACTTCAGCCAACTCGCCATCATCTGGGAGGCGCTGTCACCGGACCCCGTCTTGACGCCCCATGAAGGGAACTACCGGTGGCTCGCCCAGGTGTACGAGTCACTGAAGCCACCATCCGGCAATGGGAAGTTGCTTTGGCACGCCCTGGGTGCGAAGACCATCGAACTCATTCACCAAAACGTCACTGTTCAGGCGGTGCGAGATGACCTCGAGGCGCTGGTCATGGATGCGGATGTCCTCGCCGACCTGATGAACGACCCGGAAAGGCGCATCATCGAGGTGGAAATCAAGATTGCAGGCCGTCTCCGTCGTGGCGTCGGCCCGAAGTTCGTCGAACTGTCTCAACGTCTGGAGGCTCTGCGACTCAAACATGAGCAGGGGCTCTTGGCGTCCATCGACTTCCTAAAGAGTCTGTTGGAACTTGCACGGGACGTGGTCGAGGCGGAGAAAGAAGTCCCCGACGAGGTCGTCGAGGACCAGGGCAAGGCAGCACTCACCGAGCTGTTCGGCGAAGTCAAGAACGCCCAGACGCCGGTCATCGTCGAGCGAGTGGTTCAGGACATCGACGACATTGTTCGCCAGGTGCGGTTCCCAGGCTGGCAGCAGACGGCAGCAGGGGAGCGCGAGGTCCAGAAGGCTCTCCGCAGAAGCCTGCTCAAGTACAAGCTCCACACCGACCAGGACCTGTTCGACCGGGCCTACGGCTACATCGTCCAGTACTACTGAGAAGTCGCCGTGGTTACTGTTCTTCAGCCGATGTGGACCGAACAGGTGTATCCGCCGAGAGGCGGTCAAGACCACCTCGGTCTCGGTTCCGTCGTAACCGACCGAATCCTGCCGTCGCTGTCACCTGGCATCAACGTGCTCACGCCTCACCCGAGGTACTGGTCGTTCTACGCATTCGTCGTCGACGAGTTCTGGCGGCGTGACCTGCCGAGAACCAACGCATCGCTCCGTCGCTTTCTTCGTCACAAGGAGTCCATATTCTCGATTGCTGGACACCTTTGTGAACGTGCTGGCGACGAACATCACGCCACGCCGATTGGCAGTCGACGCGTCGGGCCACACGTGCAAGAGGGTCTCTCTAAGTACTCAGCCAACTTTGACTACATGAAGTCGAACGGAGGCGGATACGGGCTCTACTACGCGACGGTGATGCAGGCCACGGGTGTGGTCCGGCTCGCCGACCGGGAGCTAGGACTTCCAGTCGACACGGTGACGCCTGAAGCTGGACTCGCAGTCGCTGAAGCCTTCCGCGCCTCTATAGAGACGACGCGCTACTGGCGTCGGTTCTTCGACAAGGACGAGGTGCCCGCCGACGTCGTAGAGGAGCTTGCTCAGCATTGCTGCCTCTGTCGACTATCCGAGAATGCACCCGACCGACAGCCACTCGTCGATGTGTTCCTGCATGGGGGACATGCGTCCCAATCCGCTGCACGCCGGCTGTCCCTGCAGATGATGCTCGAACTCAGCCAACAGACCAGTGGAGCTGCCCTGCGACAGGACGACTTCAGACGCCTCGTCATGTACCAGTCCGCCTACGACCCTGACACTGATGAGGAAACGGCAACGTTCGTGCCGCCGGTACACCTCACGAGTGTTGTTCGCCGTTGGCGGCTCTCCCAACTTCGAGAGATGTTCAACTGGTCGCTCAACGGCATGTGGCAATGGCTGTGCGACTGGGGGCTCGACAAAGAGGGAGACAGCATTCCGATTCCTCTCGCAGAAGTCAGGGCCGTCGTCGACCGACTCGCCCTCGGTCAACTTCCAGGGGTATCGACTCGGGCTGGAGCGCCGATTGCCGAACTCATTGCCGAATGCCAAGCCCTCGCCAGCATGACTGGGTCCCTAGATGGCCGTTGGGAGCTCTGGACCGAGCTCACTGAAGACCATCTCCTGGGTCTGCTCCAAGACGACCAACTGGATATGAAAGGCCGTCTTGCCGCCCTAGCAGTGATGTACGTGATGTGTTTGTCACGTCTCGCAGACCCCGGACTGCCGGGCGAAGTCGGGGTTGAAGATTGGCGTCCGGTTGTGGAGGGTGGGGCGTCTCGGATTGGGATGCAGCATGCACTCGACCAACTTCGACGTGATGAGCAACTCGGCCGAACTGTGTCGGAGGTCGTGTGGCGAGTGCTCAACGACCAGGTGATGGCGCAGCATGAGCGCGTCGCACTCGCAAAGCTTCCCGACGACACGTTCCGCTTCCGGCGAGACGCTGGACGGGTTCGCTTCTTCGAGCGTCCTGTCGAGTTCCAGCGCAACGACTCCAGGTTCAACTCGCTCAGCACTGTGTGTGCGGAGCTCGGCTGGTCGGGATTCCTCGGCGACCCATCACATTCCCTTACTCCCGAGGGTGAGCACATCCGGCTGCATGGGGACCTTGACCACGGATGAACAAGGCTGCGAGGACTGTGCGGCCGACAAGGATTCGGCTTCCAGAGGAGCTCTCTGGTGATTTCACGGGTGTTGTCATTGGAACGTTCGGAGCCGCATTGGACTTTGCCGAGATGCAGTTCTTTCGGCAGCTTCCGAAATCGGCCGTCAACCGCATCGTGCTTGCAGACCAGCACCAACTGGCGTTGTTCCTCGGGTCGCAACCGCCGCTCCGCCGGCTCAACCGGTCCTACGTCGCCGCACCTGTGCGCTCGCCGCACGCTCACCATCCGAAGTATGTGATGCTCGTCGGCCCGAAAGAGGGCCGGTTGTTCGTGGGCTCCGGGAATCTGTCCATCGGCGGGTACGCAGGTCCCGGTGAGTGTTTCACGGCTCATGAATGGCGTGCCGATGACGCCGACGGCAATCCGTCGCCGTTCGGGGCGGTCCGTGAACTCATCGAGGCGACCGTCACTGCCGGATGGGTGGACGCTGTCGCACAAGAACGCCTCCGTGACATCTTCAAGGCAGCGCCCTGGGTGCCGGCGTCAGGTGGAGCCGACTCCCCGGTCGTCCACAATCAGGCCCGGTCACTTCTCGACCAACTAGTTGATCGAGTTGGTGATGCCAAGGTTCTCGAGGTTGTGGCGGCGGCACCGTTCCATGACACAAGAGCGGACGCCGTCAAACAGATGGTGCAACGACTTGAGCCCAGTCGGTTCCGGCTACTCGTCCAAGAGGGAATGACACGTCTGGATGTCGGAGCCCTCGGGTCTGCCCTGTCGACCGTGCATCATGTCGAGATTCTCGAGGCGTCCGCCCCGCAGCCGTACTCGGCCGTCCTTCTCCATGCGAAGTTCGTGCTCGTCCGAACCGAGACCGCAGACCTACTTCTGCAGGGCTCGGCGAATCTGAGTCGCGTCGCACTGTGCGAGTACGGGCAAAACGGCAACATCGAGATTGGAAACCTGCTTCGCGGCGCCCCCGGCGAGTTCGACGGTCTTCTCGAGTCTCTTGACCTGGAATCCCGTTCCGAGGGCCTTTCCACGTTCAAGGCAGACGATGGATGGAGCGACGGCGATGACGACGCCCCTCCTGCCGGCGGTCCGACAAACGTCACCTGGGCGCCACCAACTCTGAGCGGGGAACTGTCCTCCTCCCTTGCGCAGCGCATTGAGGTTCGAGTTGGCGAACGAGCCGTTGTCGCAGCCCGGACGACCTGGGAAACCGTCCAAGGTCGACACCACTTCAGCCTCGAGTTCAGTGAGACCGACGCAGCACGGGTTGACTTCGCTCGGCACATCGAACTCATCGACGCCAACGACGACAGCTGGACGGTGTATCCGTACCACCTTCATTCGCTACTTCGCCTCACCGCCAGCGGTGGCCGTGCCGACCTCCTCCAGGAAGCGGGCGACCTCGACCTGCGTGACAAAGAACTCGAGGAACTGGTCGCCGAGCTCGATCGCGTGCTCGTGGTGGACGGCCGGAGTCTCTGGCGTTTGGCCCATCCAGACCGGCCGTCCAGCGAGGGCGACCCACATTCGGATGGACCGAATCTCAGCTACGACGACCTTGACTGGAGCCGTCTCGGCTCGCTCCCGCAGCTCCGACAGTACGGCTCCGCGGCCCATCGGGCGCTTCTCGCCCCAACCGAGCTGGGACTCATCCTTCAGTCGTTGACAAATCGGTTCCGCGTCGATGCCGGGGTGATGACGTCCTCTGGGGACGTCATCGATGACTCGGGAGACCTCGGAGCGGAACCAGAGAGCGAGAACGAGGATGAACTCGACGACACCTCGGGCTCTGATGACGAGGAGGAGGCGGGCGGTCGGCGGATGGCACCGCGACAGCGAGTCCGTCGACTTTGGCGCAACTTCGTCAATCGCTTCATCAGATGTCTGGCTGACGACGAGTTCATTCGTAGCGTCGGAAGCCCGGTCATCATTCCGAGTTACGTCGTGTTCAACCACCTCTGTCGTCGCCTTCGAGTCATCGACCTTGTGGACGGCGACTTCCTCACCGAAGCACAGACCAAACTCTGGACGTTCATGTGGGGAGACGGCAGCAAGTCCGGCTATCTCGCCTCCCTCGGACCTGAGGAACTTGCCGTCGCTCGCAAGATCCTGTCCGATCATGACGATCTGCCGGTGACGCTCGCCGCTGTCGACGACGCCTGGTGGCATGTCTGGGACAACGACCTCCAGGTATCCGATTTGAGGTCGGCGTGGCGGCACTTTCTCGAGTCGAGTCTGTGGGAGCCAACGCCGGAGGCCCTCCAAAGCGCCGCCAAGGCGGCAGTTCGATGTGACGAGAGCGTTGACCAACTCTTCGACGACCTCTACAGCCTCGCCGCGCATGTCGAAGAGGGTGAGTTGGTTCTCTCCCTTGCCGCATGTCTCGGAACGTCGACCGTGCACATTCGAGAGGTTCGGGACACCGTGATGAGAGCGGGGAGCCGCAGCGATTGCACCCTGTTCCGAGTCGACGGCCTCGAGTTGACGCCCGACCTCGCTGGAAGAGCCCTGACGTTGTGGCACCAGATGGCCCCGGAGGCCGACTACCTAAGGCTCCAGGCCGAGAACGCCACGGCGGTCATCGACCTAGCGGCGGACGACGGCTTCTTCTTTGACCGAGTGACTGGCTCCGAGGCGTCGCTAGCGCTCGGAGAGCGTGTGGTGCCGACCTGGGAACGGCGCCTCGAGGGGCTCCTTGAGGCCGCCTGAGCGCCAGGGCGGCCGGATTGATTCCGAAGTTCTCCCAAGGGTGGTGACCTCGTCACCCCCGAAGCCGGTTTCGTTGCCGACTGACATGGGTGGCCCACCGCTCCAAGACGACTCGCCCTCGAGGCACCGACCGACCACCTCTGGCGTGGTCGGTCGAGCTCGAGCAGGTCGGCGAAGAGTCGGTCCGTCACATCATCGAACGGTTGTCGGACGCCATCCGGGCGTCCGACAACCCTGCAGTCCGGAATGTGGAGGTTGAGGACGATGGGAACTAGACGGAAGAAGGAAGCGGAGCCTCGGAAGCGCGTCGTCGGTCTTGCGCGCATCTCGACAGACCAGGACAACCAGCCGTACAGCCTCGGTGCGCAGCGAAAGCAGATTGAAGCGTTCACAGTGGCCCGCGACTGGACCCTGGTCGACATCATTGAAGAGGAGATGTCGGGCGCCGCCGACGTACGCCCTGAACTTGAGCAGCTCCTCGCTCTCGTTCGCTCGAGAAAGGTCGATGTTGTTGTCGTCACTCGAGTCGACCGGCTCGCCCGAACCATCGTCGGAGTGATGGCTGCTGTCGAAGAGTTCGCACGCAACGACGTCGAACTCGTGTCGGTCACCGAACCAATCGACACGTCAAGCCCGACGGGGATGTTCTTTCTCCAACTCCTTTCCATCTTCGCTGAGTTCGAACGCAACGTGTTCATCGAACGAATCCGGGCCGGTATCGCCAACAAGGCGTCACGAGGGATGTGGGTAGGCGGTCCCGCCCCCTTCGGCTACAAGCTCGACGAGGGTCGATTGGTCATCAATGCGAGTGAAGCCGCCGTTGTGAAGCGTGTGTTCCGTGCGTACAAGGCGGGCGACGGTGCCAACACCATTGCGAACACACTCAACAATGCGGGGATAGCGACTGCCCGGGGCAACAAGTGGACCTCACAAGGCATCCTTGGCATGTTGCGACGTGTCACTTATCGGGGGCTCATCAAGCATCTCGACCAAGTGCACCAGGGCATCCACAAGCCAATCATCGACGAGAAGACCTTCGCTCTCGTTGCGTCGAGGCTCGAGAAGCAGCGTGGACCTGCGGGTAAGCGAGAGAGTCGCCGGTACCTGCTCGCAGGAACCCTGCGCTGTCACCTCTGCGGCGGCGCCATGACTGGAGCGTTGGCAGGTGGCAACGGCGGCGAGTACCGGTACTACAGGTGCTCGAACGCAAACAAGGCGCGTGCCAAGTGCAGCGGAACGACAGTCCGGGCAGATGAGTTGGAACACGAGTTCATCAACCATATCGTGGCCGCCTATCGGTCCACCGGGTTCTTCGAGGCAGCGCTCGAGTCCGTGAGGCGAGACCTGCCTGCGGTCGTCCAGGGCGTGGAGGAGGAACTCCAGGCAACACGGGCGCTCATCGATGAGGACAGCCGTCGGGTTGACAAGTACCTCGATGCCTTTGAGAAGGGCCGGCTCGATGATTCCGAAGTCCATGAGCGGCTTCAGGAACTGCTGGCTAGCAGGCGAGCGAAGGAGGTGCGGCTTGCAGAGCTCGAAGAACAGTTGTCTGTCCTGGAGACCGCTACCGCTCCTCGGCCCGACGTCTCGAGAGCTGCTTACATCGTCGAAGAGGTTCTTCGGGGGGAGATGGAGCCCACGAAGCGTCTCTTCGTCGAGGCTGCTGTTGCCTCGATGACCATCGACGACCAGCGGAGGGTCGCCCTGACCCTCCGTGTCCCTTCTCCCGGGACGCTGGTTAGTGAAACGTCAAGTTTGGTGGAGCTGGGGGGAATCGAACCCCCGTCCATCAGGCGGAGAACGCCCGCGCTACGACCATTCCCGACTTCGAGACTGACGCAATCTCACCGGCGGGTCGGCTGCCTCGGTTGCCCGAGGCCACG
>VFQT010002118.1_pt1 | contig 21265 bp, 41 predicted proteins | sample 3512381 | NCBI WGS metagenome assembly VFQT01 (sample SAMN10412376, study PRJNA504923) | tailings metagenome | isolation source: Relicate 2 Philex TSF3 active mining site | place: Philippines: Tuba, Benguet | collected 2017-08-29
AGATTGGTGCTGCTGGCGTAGCATCAATTGCTTCGTTTGGTAGATTCACTTATGCCAAAACAAATAATGCTAGTCTTGAAGGATTTGGAATGAACACGATTAATTCTACCACTTTTGACACTACGGTTAGCAACACCCTAGATATCACTGTACAGTGGGGAAGTAACAATGCTGGAAACAGTATATACACAGATGTTTTTGTACTAAATAAAACTTATTAACAATGGGAGTTCCAAATAAACAAATAGGATGGAGTCAGGAATCAAACCTGTTGTGGCAAATTAGCAAACAGCTAGACGAACTTATCAAGGTGACATCTAAGTTGACTACCACCACAACTACTACAACAGCTGCTCCTTAATAGAGAAACTAAAAAAACCAATAACAACTACATATGAAGGATCTTAGATTTGTCTGTGAAGAGTGGAAAATCATACCTGAATTTGATGAATATGAGGTGAGTAATTTTGGAAGAGTTCGAAGTATTGATAGATATAAAAATGGAAGACATGGAAAATATCTGGTTAAAGGAAAAGAACTCAAACAAACACTTGATAAAAAAGGATATCCTCAAGTCAGATTTAGAAAAGGTGAAACACACGCAAGACTAGTCCATAGAATTGTTGCAAAAGCATTCATTAAAATTATAGATGGATGTAATCAAGTCAATCATAAAAATGGATTAAAGACAGATAATAGAGTTGATAATCTTGAATGGGTTAATAACTCACAAAATCAATTGCATGCATATAAAAATGGTTTACAACCAAGTAGAGCAGGCGAAAGAAATGTGAAAGCTATTTTGACTGATGCCAAGGTTACTGAGTTAAAAAAGCTCTATAATTCTGGAAAACTGATTGTTGATATTTCCAAAACTGAAAATATCAATATCTCAATTATAAGAGATATTATCTACGGAAGAACTTGGAAATCAAATAATTTTCCAATATTTAAAAGAGACGATCGAAAAAAAATTCAATTATGAAAGACTTAAAATTTGTAACAGTTCAACCAGATGACACTTATTTTACATGGCAAGTGCATCTATGGTTGGAAAGTCTTAAAGAGATAGGACACTCTGATAAAGCAATTGTTCTTATTTACATTCCAACAAGTAGATTAAAGAACAATAAGTGGGAGCAAATCATTGCTCTTTATCCAGAAGCAGAATTCCATTTCTACCAAGACGAAGGTGATTTGGATAAATATCTACCACTGTACATACCAATTCTAAGACCTTGGACACTCTGGAAGCACTTCAAGGCTAATCCAGAGTTGAGTAACAAAGCAATATTCTACTGCGATTCTGATGTACTGTTTACAAAGAATTTCAATGTAGATGATTATACACAGGATGACATTTGCTATTTGTCAAACACAAATAGCTACATCAATGCCATCTACTTTGAAAGTAAAGAAAAAGATGTGCTTCCAAATAAGTTGGAAGAATATAAGACTAGAGATATTCTTGGAGAGGTGATGAGCTTAGTTGGTGTTGATAAGCAAGTGGCTTATGACAACAACGAACACTCAGGAGGAGCTCAATACTTCTTGAAAGATGTCGATGCTACATTCTGGAACAAAGTGATGAATGACACTCTACTCATCAGAACCTATCTACAGAAAGTAAATAGAGACTTCTTTGAGAATGAGAACAAAGGATTTCAAAGCTGGTGTGCAGATATGTGGGGAGTACTTTGGAATCTTTGGTTCAGAGGGCAACAGACAAAGGTGATTAATGAAATGAACTTTTCCTGGGCCACTGATCCTATTGAAAGACTTGAAGAGAATACGTTATTTCACAATGCAGGAATTGTATCTCCACACAACGGAACATACAATTGTTTCTACAAAGGGAAATATCACAACGGAGGTGATCCAACAAAAGATCCTCATCTAGATGCGGTGCTGAACGATGAGACATCTAAAAAATATTGCACATGGTTCTATGCAAACAAACTTAAAGAACTAAAAAATAAATATAACCTTAACTATTAACCGTAAAAAATTATGGGAGCTTACAACAGAAAAGACTTGAAAGCGTACGTACGTTATGATGGTAACGGACGTGTAGTAGCAGGTAGCTTGATCTTAAGAAGACAGAAGCCTAAGGTGGGTAATTGGGTAGAGGTTCCAGCATATGAGTGCTGCGCTCCAACTACTACAACTACTACAACAGCTGCACCTACAACAACCACAACTACTACAGCTGCGCCAACAACTACAACCACTACTACGTCCGCAGGATAATGGCAAAGTCTCTATTTCCAGAGGAAATGATTAGCAAAGGCAATGGAGGAGGGATGACTCTCGAATCCATTGCTTCTAAGCTAACTCACTTCCACGAGCAACTACATTTGTTGCACTGGCAAACTACAAGTTATGCAGAACATCAAGCTCTTGGTGGCTTGTATGATTATGTACACGATTTCAAAGATGGTGTGATTGAGAAACTAATGGGCTATACAGGTAGAAGACCAGTGTCCATGAAGATTGAACCAATCATCACTACATCTGCTGAAGCTGTGGTTAGTGAACTAATGGCATACGCTTCTTCTCTAAAGTCATACGCAGAGATTAACAGTTACCATGACATAGCAAATCTTGCAGATGCTTTGTCTGGAGAAGCTGCAAAAGTTCGTTATTTATTGACACTTAGTTAATTATGAAAACTAGAGACGTTCTAGATATACTTATTGAAAATAAATACACAAAGGATGAGTTGAATTCTTCATCTGGAGTTTATATTCTAACATTAAACAACAAGCACTATATAGGTAGTTGTAAAATGTTGAACAATAAGATGTCTAGAAATGGCTTTCATTACAGACTTTATCTGCATTTGTATAGATTGATGAAAGGTGATCACCACTCATTAAAATTGCAAAATGCAGTTAATAAGCATGGTATATTCAATATTGAATTTGACATTATTCAGACTTGCGATTCTTCACTTGCTACAAGCATTGAGCAATACTGGTTAACTGTAATGGATACATTTAAAAATGGATATAATAGCTGTCCTACTGCTAGAAGTAATTTTGGATATAAACATCGAGAAGAATCAAAATTCAAAATGTCAAAATCCAAAACTGGTAAAGCTCCTTGGAATAAAGGTTTAAAATGCGAACCTCTTTCAATTGAAACTAGGAAAAAGTTAAGTGATGCGTTGTCTGGAAGAAAAAAGGGACCAATGTCTGATCAACAAAAATTGGACATTAGTAATACTTTAAAACAAAGGTATTTAGATAAAACTAAATATTTGCTAACTTTATCTTGATGGAGATAGTAAAGAAGTTCTTTCCAGAGGTCATGCAGGATAACGACATGGTCTACTTTGCAAGATTAGAGGGTATGATTGACTCTATCGATGAACTGTCTGCCTTGCAAATAACAAAGAACCCACATTCCTATCAATTCAGACTTGCCCCTAGTCACCCCAAGTATACAGAGATGTTGCTTGAGGAGATATTGAAGTTTCATAACATATATAACATTAGATTGAATCTTTCAAAAAGTATCAAGACAACAGGGTCAATATCATTTGAAATCATTTTATAAACCAATAATAATTATGTCTTACGATCCAACACAAAAGTATGTCTGGTCTCCAGATGAGAAAATTGAGTTAACTGGTCAGGAGTTTGCAATGGTAGTTAATGCTGTAAGAAGCATTCTTAACCTTCCTGAAGCTCCTGCAATCATTCTTGCTGACAAGGCTAATTCAGCTCTTGATAGTGTTATGGCAAAGAATGTAGAAGAAGGTAAAATTAAACCAGCTCCAACAGAGCTAAAGGCTGAATAGAAATGAAAAAGATTATCACCAAAAAAGCAGTGGGGAAGAAACCCACTGCTAAAAAACCAGTGAAAGTTATGAAAGCTGGTGGCACTGCAACTAAGAGTAGGGTTAATGAAGCTGGTAATTACACCAAGCCTTCTATGAGAAAGTCCTTATTTAATAGAATTAAAGCTGGAAGTAAAGGTGGTAATCCTGGCCAATGGTCAGCAAGAAAAGCTCAGCTACTTGCAAGTGAGTATAAGAAAAAAGGTGGTGGTTACACAAACTAATAGACATGGCCTTAGCTAAATCTCAGAAGAGTTTAAAAGACTGGACATCTCAAAAGTGGATGACTTCTGGTACACATGCTAACAAGAAGAAAGGATCTTCAAAAGAAGTGAAGTCTAAGGGCTCTAAGAGATATCTTCCAGAGGCTGCTTGGAGTTCATTATCTTCTGGTGAAAAGGCTGCTACAAACAAAGCCAAAGCTGCTGGTAACAGAAAGGGTAAACAGTTCGTGCCTCAACCTAAATCAATTAAACAAAAAACTAAAAGCTTTAGGTAATGATGCGTAAAACAAATAAAGTACCTAAGATGGCTGCTGGAGGAAAAGCAGTGAAGTGCTGGCCAGGTTATACTAAGCAAGGCACAAAAATTGGAAAGAGTGGTAAAGTAGTTAATAACTGTGTTAAAAAATAAAAGAAATGAAAAAGTCATCTATTAAAAAGGCTGGACTTGGATCAATGTTGAAGAAGAACGTAAAGAAGTTCTTATCAATGCAAGCTGGTGGAGTTGTTAAATCTGAAGCAAAACGTGTAGGACCTGTTGATCCTAATGGTGCATACACCAAGGTTCAAGAGCGTACATTGGCTGGTAAGAAAGCTCCTGCTCCTAAATTGGTTAAGGACAAAGAACTTGATGCTTCTCCTATTGAGAGAAAGCAAGCTGGTGATGTAGCAAAGAATGGTAAGTGGATTCAGAAGGCTATTAAAAAGCCAGGAGCTTTACGTGCACAACTTGGTGCTAAGAAGGGAGAACCAATCCCTGCTGGTAAACTTGCTGCTGCTGCTAAGAAAGGTGGTAAATTAGGTCAGAGAGCTCGTCTTGCTCAGACCTTAAAGAAGATGAATAAAAAGTAATGAACAAAGTTAAAAGCTTTGATATGGGTCAGTACATCCTTGTTATAGGCAAGGATGCCACTGATATATTCAAGTTTTACAATGTTGACAAAATGCATGGGCTCAATCTCAAAGATGCTATAGCAGAAGAGATTGATAAGACTAAGGGTAATGGTGTCTACATCTATGGGTTGACAAATTACGATCCAGAAGATAAAAGGTTAATAGCTAAAGATCCCTATAAACCCTTCCTGTTTTTGAATATGGGCACGTTTAAAAGATACAGTGCTGATGAACAGAAGACTGCAATAATGCATGAAACTATGCACATGGCTCTTCTTCTATACAAATGGGATGCAGAAAAAAAGTCAGAAGAAATAATAACAATGGCTGAAGATGAAGCCAATGAGATTATTAGAAAATTGAAGTCGTTAAATTTGATAAAGAAAAAATGAAAACAACTCCTGTCCCAAATGGCCCTCTTGTTAAAAAGAAAGGACCATTTAAGGGTTCTACACTAAAGAATGGTGGCAAGGTGAAGGTGAAAGCTGGTGGAGAAAACCATGTAGTGTATAAAGCTACAAAGGATGCAGGTAAAGCTAAGAAGGGTGATATAATGGTGAACCATCCTACAATGGATAAAGGTAAATGGGACACCATTAATCTCACCAAAATAGGTAGAGCTAAGACAGTTAAACAAGGTGTTGCTTCTACAAAAAAGTGGCACAAAGATAATCCTGATTATAAATACAAAGGCAATGGCAAAAAGTAGAGCACAACAAGCAGCAATAGCTGTCTCAATGAAGAAAGCTGGCAAAGTTCCAAAAGGCTATCACAAAATGCCTGATGGAAAGATTATGAAAGATTCTGCTCATAAAGGAAAAAAGAAATAGACATGACAAAAACACCAGCTTGGACACGTTCTGAGGGAAAAGATCCCAAAGGTGGCCTTAATCGTAAGGGTGTAGCAAGTTATAGAGCTGCTAACCCTGGAAGTAAATTGAAGATGGCTGTAACAACGCCTCCCTCTAAGCTTAAGCCTGACAGCAAAGCTGCTAAAAGACGTAAGTCTTTCTGTGCTAGAATGTCTGGTGTGAAGGGACCTATGAGAAAGCCAAATGGCAAACCCACAAGAAAAGCTTTAGCACTCAGAAAGTGGAACTGCTAGCCATCATATTGTATATCATTTTTTTAGTTATGTGCTCTAAGCATGTACGTTACAACATCAACTTTTTAAATACAACTAAATCTAAACCACAGTTTTTTAAGTGGTCGATAAACCAAAAAACTAAAGCCCCCCAGCATGATATTTAAATTAGAAAAGATTCTAAGGAATGTCCATTCTTTAGAGTTAACAGGAGAAAAACTAGCTATTCTGTCAGATTTACATTGGGACAATCCAAGGTGTGATAGAGAAAAACTCAAAGAACATTTAGATTATTGCAAAGCAAACAATATCCCCATCTTGATCAATGGAGACCTATTCTGCCTCATGCAGGGTAGAGGGGACCGTAGAAGCAACAAATCAGACATTAGACTAGAGCATAATAACGCTAAGTATCTAGACTCTATAATTGAGACAGCTGTAGAATGGTTTAGTCCATACGCACATCTGTTAACAGTGATTGGATATGGTAACCATGAAACTACTATAATCAAGTTTCAAGAGACAGATGTACTACAGAGATTTGTTGACTTGTTAAACTACAAGAACAAAACAAATGTTCAGACAGGCGGTTATGGTGGATGGTTATCTATAAGAATTCCTTGTCATCACTCAAGCATTATTAAACACTTAAAATACTTTCATGGATCTGGTGGAGGAGGAATCGTAACGAAAGGTGCAATAAATCTTACACGAGCCCTTGAAATGTATGAAAACATGGATATATTCGTGCTAGGTCACATACATGAGAACTGGTGTAGAAATGATGTCAGAGATGTCCTAAAGTTCAACCGTGGTAAACGTGTTTACGAACTAGAGCAGAAAGAAATACATCACTGCATTGCTGGCACATACAAAGAAGAGTATGGCGATGGTTCACATGGATGGCATATTGAGCGTGGTGCTCCTCCAAAAGTTACAGGTGGTAGAATATTAATCTTCACACCAAAAAGAACTTACGAAGGAACAGCAAAGAACTACGATGTTTACATAGATTCAATTAAGTTTCCGTTATGAAAGCAATATTAGAGTTTGACTTACCTGAAGATACTAGAGAATTTCAGGCTTCTGTAAATGGAAGAAACTATCAAAGTGCTATATGGGAATATGATCAGTGGCTACGTTCAGAGATGAAATATAAAGAATTATCTGATGAGACGTACAAAGCGTATGAAACTTGTAGAAAAGAACTAAGAGATATACTTGCACAAGACAATATTCAAATTGAATGATGATGAAAAAGTTACTTGATGACGAAAGAATACGAATTGCAATTTTAGCTTTTGCAGCTGGTGTTATTTTAGCTTTTATTATATATCCAAAGCCTGAAGCTGAAGAGATTTACAAGTTTACAACCAAGACAGAAATAGATACAGCATTCGTTGAAATACTAGATACTGTATATATCCCTAAAAAAGAAATCAAAACCAAAGTTGTTAGGGATACAGTCCTTGTTGACTACAAACCTTCTATAAAGAAGTTTGAATCATCCAAGTCTTTTGAGTACGGAGAGACAACTGTGTCTGGCGAAGTGCTAGGAGATGTCTTGAATTTGGATATAAAGAACAAGTTTGCAATTCCTGTAGTGACAAACACTATCACTAACACAGAGACTAAAACCATAATTAAGAAGAGCAAAGGGTTATATCTAGGCGCAAACATTAACTCACTGGTACAACCAGGCGCAACTGCTTCCTACGTAGATGACAAATACATCTTTCAATATCAATATCAACCTGTGACAAAAATACACACGTTAGGCGTTAGTAAAAAGTTATTCTAAAGGTTAACAAAAGTTTTCGTTTTGTAAACTTATAAGTTACGAGGGTAAAAAGTTGTAAAATTTACCCTCGTAATTCGAAAAACTTCCGTAATTGTCACGATTTTTTTACAGGATTTGTCAAGATAAACTCTTCAACATCTCAATCATTCTAGGATGAGGATAGATGTCAATCTTATCCTTACGCACAGAGTTGTGTGTGAACACACCTGCTTCTCCTTTTAATGCTCTAGGTGTAATATCCCAGATGTCTTCACAGTAGTCTAGAGGAATACCATACCTCTTGTTCCATAATAACAACAACTGTTTTACAGATTCTATCTGGGCATCTGTATAATCATGGAAATAAATATTCCCCTTGAAAGGTTTGTCAAGTTTGATGATGCCTTCAGTCATCTCCTTACCAACGTAGTTGTAAAACTTCCCATTGCTCTCACGAAGATGTCCCCAGTTGCATATCTCAATACCAATGCTAATCTTGTCTAGTTGCTGATAAGGAATATTACGACTGCTAAATGTAGTCTTCTGTAGACCTAGGTGATATGCCCAATACTTAGAGCTAAATCCTTGTACAATCTGTCCATCAATACATCCCTTACCAATACCTGAGATGGATACACATGTGGCCACTCTATCAGTGTTTGATGCCCACCAGCTAAATGTTCCCACACCGTTAGGACTTCCTGCTGTGTGGTGTAAATAGATTTGTTTCTTTGGAGTTTCCTCTGCTATGTATTGGCTAGAGGGAAAATCAATTTGTAAGATGTTCATGATTTTTAATTGATAAGGTTAAAGATATTTTACATAAACTGCCAAATTGTAAACTCTACTTTACATTTGGCAACTTATAGCAAATAGTGCCAAAATATAGTTTAGTTTTTTGCACAACAAAAGTCCAGTTTTTTGCACAACAAACTGGACATTTTTGTCGCATTATATTATGATTTTTGCGACAAATTATGAGGCTTAGATTAATCTACATGGTCAGTCCAATCTTTCTTTTTAATTTTTTCCCAGTTGTGAGAACCATCTAATTCATCAAAACTTTGCTCACGGTTTGCATGAATTTTTAACAAAACTAGATAGCCAATTAGGTCATTTACAACATCTTCGTCATCCTTGTCTAAAGAACCATTCTTGATTCTCTTGAGCTTGTCATCAATCCTTACCAGTAGTCCTTCTTTTGCGGACAACTGACTGAACACACCTAGAGGTTCAAGAGCTGAGTTACCATACTTTTCATTCTTAGCAACTAATAGATCTTTAATCTCTTGAAGAACATCATGAACTTCTTCATGAAATTTGTTATCAGGCATATTTATTGGTTTTTAATTTCTACAAAGTCTTCCCATTTCAAGACATCCTTCTCTGTAATATTGTTCCACCTACCAGAGTGATATCTCATGGCATTGATGTTATCAATAGTGTATACAAATCCTATGACAGGTTTTATTTTCCAATCATATAGGCTAGGATTCCCCTGAAATTTGAACTTCTTCATAGTGCGACTTGAAGCTTTGGAATTTTCGATCAGTAAAATAGTCACTAGTTCTGAACTTGGTCCTTCCTTTCTTAACTAGTAGACCATCTTCAAATAGCACATAGAATTCATTCTCAATCAAAGATTCATTGATTTCAACATATTCTTTCCACCATTCAGCGGGCTTCTTATTCTCATCAATGACCTTCGTGACATTGTGCACTCCAAAAGGATTCAGGACAACAGTGGGTTCCATATATATATATATTTGTGTTTTAAATTTCCAAAGAATATACAAAGTATTTTCGAATTTGTTTTTAAATTTACTAAACAATCGACAATCCAACCAAAACATTTATACATTATGAAAAAAATTGCAAAAGCCAAATCTGGAAAAAGTTTTGGAATGCTTTCTGTGAAAGCAGGAATCGACAAAAATCCAAATCCTACAGCAGCTGATAAAATTGCTGGTGCTAAAATGAACGCTGGTAAAGCTAAGTATAGTGCTAAAGTTGCTGCAAAAAAATCAATTAAAAAGGCCCAAGATGGATATAAAGGAACATTGCTTCCTGGAATCACTAAAAAAGCCACAAGCCTAAGACCAATGGAAATTGCACTTGGTGATGATAGAAAGATGTCTATTGATACTGTTGGTTATAAATCACCAGCTAGAATGCGTAATGAAACATTTAACTACACTGTATCAGATAAGAGTGGAAAGGTTATTAGAAAAGATAAATTGCAAAGTGGTCCAGGCGAATCTAGAGTGGATATTGTAAGTAGAATGGCAAAAGATCTAGAGAGCGGAAAAATGAAAAGACCAACTTTCAAAAGTGGTGGTAAAATGACTGCTAAGAAAGGTGCTTCTGTAAAGAAGGGCTCTATGGGTAAATGTAAATACGGCTGTTAATGAAATCTGGAAAACCAAAGAAGGCACCAAAGGTTCCTAATCCTAGACCAAATGCTAACTATATGAAAGAGTATAGTAACAATGATGTTAGGAGCAAGAAGCAACAAGGAAATGCTCAATGGCCCATGTCAAAGAAAAGAATATCAAAATGAATAAAGCCTCCTAAATGGAGGCTTTTTCAATTATTGTCAATCCATTATTGTTTGTGAATCTTTCTTTCAATACCCATTGAGAATTGAGTTGTAAGAACTCTTCAATAGCTGGCCATATTCCCTTCTCTGGATTTCCTGAATATGATTCACCAACAGTTTCAAAGCTTGTTGTATCGTGGAAGATGATGTACTTATTCACCTTCTTAGCGTGTAATTCAAGTTCTTTTTTTAGCTGTGTGTAGTTGTGAAGAGTGTCTATAAATAACAGGTCTGTAGGCTCAATCTCAATCTCTAAAGTGTTACCAATAGCAAAGTGGAAGTCTGTATCTTCTTTAACTAAATCTCTAACAGGCTCCCAGTGACACATGTGTATATCATAAGAGATCATCTTTTTTGGTTTACCCATTAGAAGAGCATAAGTTGATACAATGTATCTAACTCCCATTTCAGTGATGTGCTCACATTCACTAGCGTAGCTTGCTAGAGTGGGTAGGTGTTCGTTGATATCTGATGGTGTGTTGTACAACCTCTCATATATCTGGTTAAGGCTTTCTGACATTTTATAAATTGTAAAGAGTTTTTAATCTTGATCCCCAAACTGAAATGCCACTAGAATGTTTTAGATAGTACTCCCATTCTTCATTCATGTCATTCTCAATGTACCAAGGAACATGTTTAATTGTGTATGGTTCAAATAATCTCACTGCTTGATACTGGAATGCCGTTCCTGCACGATATAATGCAAAGGTAGTGTCTATCTCAGCCACCCATCCAAACTGACAACTGTTTGTCCAGAACTTGGACTCATGTTGCTTTGCCTGGTTAGCAATAACATTATCAGGTAGATCATCAATTTTTAATGAGAATCCCACCTTGTTATTTTGACTATTGTCTAAACAGTGTAGCATCTTGTCTAACCAATCATCAGGAACATCATCATACGTACAGTCTGCATCTGTAACAATGTAGTGATGATTGTTTAGTTCACGAATTCCCCAAGCACTGTAGGGACCACCATTTGAATTATTGTAAAGTACGTTCTGTGTTTTGTAGTATTCTAGAAGAGGAGGATAGGTTGATTGCTGATCAAAAATAATAACCTCCACCCTAGAATCTTTTGATAGAAAATCTACGGTGTTCTTTAAAGTTGTTACAAGATTGCGATTAACTATGATTGCTTTTATTTTCTGTAACATACTCCTCAAGTTGTTTTTGATAATCAAGTTCCCAGTGAGGATTCAAATGTACATCTCCTGTAGGAATTAGTCCTCTTTTTCTAAGAATCTCTATATGATTTGAATGTCTTTCAATTACATTAGCTCTATCGCTAGTGTCTGTTCCCATTCCACTCATGTGATAACCTCTTCCTCCCCACATGTAGAACCAGCTAGCGTCTTTACTGGGCATCTCAGCAAACTTTCTACCACCGTAATGGGCAAGAGCATTTATGAATGTCATGTCGTATCCAGCGTTCTCTACAGGGTGTCCACCAATAGCTTTCCATGCAGACTTTCTAAACACAATACCAGAGTTACCTATCCATCCAACATTTGTAATAGCTGAGTTGTTGTAATACACACCTGTAGCCCAGTGGAAAATGTTTACATCATCTGTAAATTGTTCTGCAACATTCTTTAAGTGCCACGGTAAGGCAACATCATCATCGTCCCATTGACAAATGATTTCTCCTTTGCATAACTCTGTAGCAAAGTTTTCCTTATCCCCAATTGTTTTAAATGTCTCATCAAAGTTATAAATCCTCACTTGAGGATGATCAAACACAAGCTTCTGTAAGGGATAGTCATTCACAATCACTAGTTCCTTTTCAGGATAGTCCTGAATAAGAAAAGAGTGGAGAGACTCTTCGAGAAACTCCACTCTTCCATAAGTGATCATCTTACAAGAGATCAATGGGTGATTCATAGGTCAACAATGTTGAGTAGTTTGATGAATCTTTCTGAGTCTTCTGGTGTCAGATAGATTTCAGTTTGATATGTGTTGCGCTCACGCTTGTAACCTTTCACTTGTCCATTCTTTGGATTAACATCAGGCACTTCTACTGAACGCTCATGAATATCATCTAGTAACACTAGACGATTATCGTTCTCCATTACAATAGTTCTGATTACTTTCTCAATGTTGAAGCTGTCTAAATACTCTTTGAATTCAAGGGGATCAGTTCCTTGAATTGGTTCTTTCCGTGTGTAAAAGAATTGGTTCATTTTGTAAATTGGTTTTAGAATTTTTTAATTACAATCTCTACGCTGTCTGGGGACTGTGCATAGTATTGACCTATGTGCTTTGTTGCCTTAAAGATAACTTCTTTCTCATCATTGGCAAGAACATATTTTGGCTCAATGAGTAATTCAGAGTCTGTGTAAACTTTAATTCCTTCTTCGTTAAACTCATGTTTGTGATAGATTGCTACATATTGATATAATTGTTTCATGGTAAATTGTATTTTGCTTTTAAATATTCACGTCTTTTATTCACTTCTTCATAACGATAGATGTCACTCTCAACATTGGTGTGCTCATCAAGTGTTAGGAGAATAATATTCTCCTCATCTAACGTTGCGTCCTTATACTTCTCTTTTGGAAGGATGTGATGAAAGAATATTGACAAAGGTTCTGTCCCTAATCTCTCACCACTAATCTCAGACTCATGTGGTCTTTGCTTCCAAATCCTAAGAAACATCTCACGCATAGAGGATTTCTCCTCTATGATGAGCTTGTTTGAATAGTTGGTTGTAACTCTTGCTAGCATTGGTTTTCTTGGCTTATGTCTAAAGCAATATTCCCCTTCACAGGGTTTATCGCATGTCTTGCATTTTGATTTAGGCATTTTTATAATCCATTGTCTTCAGGTACCAACTCTATATTCTTGATTCGATTGATGATGGTTTGCTTAATATCATCTTCTAGCTCTGGATTATCTTCTAGTAGCTTCTGAAATCCATCATACTGATACTTCTCCTCTTTGTATGTAACTGTAGAGCCATACTTTCTAAGCACACCATACTCACTACCAAGCTCCATAAGCTCTCCAAACTTGTCAATACCCTGACCATACACAATGTCAAAGCTTGTTGCTCTGTATGGAGGAGACATCTTGTTCTTTACAGCCTTCACCTTAGTGATGTTACCGTAAGTTACATCTCCTTCTTTTGCTAGAGATCTGCTCACCTCTATTCTACAGTCTGAATAGAACTTTAATGCATGACCACCCTGCGTGGTAGTGGGGTTGCCAAACATAACACCAATCTTCTCACGATACTGAGAGATAACAATCACACAAACATTGTTTGTGGATAGAGCAGTCTTTAGCTTTGGATATGCATTGCTGTTCAACACAGCCTTCTTACCAATAGCACTATCGCCCACATCACCATCAAGCACCTTCTTAGGAATCAATGAACTATCGCTGTCGATAATTACAAGATCTAGCTCTCCAGTGTTGATCAAGTCCATTGCAATTTGAAAACCCTCCTCACCGCAGCTTGGTTGAGCAATCAACATTTCATCAGTGTTTACACCTAGAGCCTCAAAATAGATTTTGTCAACAGCATGCTCGCCATCGATGTACAACACTCTACCACCTTTTGCTTGACATTCTGCTACAGTGTGGCCACAGATGGTTGACTTACCTGTACCTTCCCACCCCATTAGTTCATAAAGTTTCCCTTTAACGAAACCTCCTACACCTAGAGTGATGTGATCAAATCCAACAGAACCTGTGCTAATCAGTTCATAGGAGTTTTGATTCTTAGAATTTAGTGTTAGGACGCTACCTACACCATACGCTTTGTTCAGCTTGTCCAGAGCTGCTTGGAACTTGTTTTGTTCCTCTTGGTTTTCTTTTTTCTTTGCCATTATTGAATTGAATTTAGATAACGAATTTAATTAATTTTTTTAACATTTTCAATTAAAAAACCCCACAACAAAGTCGTGGGGCTTTCTCATCCAAAACACACTAACATTAACTAATCAAATTTCCAGGGATATGAATGGAGTCTATACGATCCAACATTCCCGTACATAGCTCTGTAAGGCTCGCTAATTCTCACTGGTTCTAAGAGTTCCACTGGTGTATATACACTCTTTCCAGGGAACGATCCACATGTAACTGTTATGCTTTTACCCTCATTGATTGCTCCATTGACTATATAGTCTCTAATATCAATGTTTCCTTTGAAATCTTTTTTGCAATGAACTTTAATTGTTTCCATCTTTTGTTATTTGTAATGTAGCGTTTACATAAATCTTGATTTGATCTGACATGTAATGTCTAACATAACCTCCATCACAGAGGACGATGCACCATATATCGTTTTCAAATGCTCCACCATCTCTTACATAAAGAGCATACCCATCCTTATTGCCTTCTACAACAACAGGGATGGGATTTGCAAACTCATGTATCAATTTAGTAACTCAAAAGCTCTCTCTACAGCAGCCCTCTCACATGGTATTCTTTGCTCAAAGAATGTTCCTGGAGTCTTTCCATTTATTTTGTAATAAAATAAATCAGGATTGATGTCAGTGTCTCTCAATATCTCAATGACAATCTTGTTATCATCAAAGAGATCGAAGAAATTTCTAGGACTCTGGTCAAGCATAATTGCTAGAGTGATGTCAGACACTCCTCTAGACAACATTTGATTCTTAAAGTCTTCTGGAGCATTGTCTTGCTCAAAGCTTTCAATCATCTTCTTTAAGAACCAGTCCCTAGCAGTTTCTGTAGCTAGTGGGTAATCATTTAGTATTTCAATTGCTAACTTCGACATGTTGTTTTATATTATTAATGTTTAATGTTTCTCTTTCTTCATGAAATCCTTCCCAAACCTCCTGGTCACTAGAGAATTTGATACCCAATTTATCTTCCCAAAAGTTGATCAGATCTTGAGTTCTGTTAAAGATTCTGTATTGCAGAGAGATTTCATCTCTGTGTTTACCATTCTTCATGATCTTCACAACCTTTGGAAATAAATTTTGAAAGTTTTTACTGGTTTTAGAATACAAACCTTGTCTAACAAGTTGATAGTCTTTTTTAAAGTTCTCATCTAGTTTGTACACCATAATCACATAACCACCTTCGTAATCATAATCTTCTACGATGTTGTTAGTTCTTTCATATTCGCTGTCTATGAAATCCCTGAACAAATCCATATCATGAGGCTTGAAAAGCAAATACACGCAATTTTCATATATGCAATCATGGCTTACATCTTTGATGAAAGCATTGATAAAACCAACCTTGTCTAGTCTTTCAATACCTATACCAAGTGGCTTAACCATAAATAGCGTAGTGATGCTTCTCGTTAACTTCATTATCCTTTAATGTTTACAATTCCTGCATTTTCAAAGTTTGTCCTCGATATGTTCCAGACACCATTATAAAGTGCCCAATCAAGATCCTCAATCAGCTCTTTCACGCCTGGATATTTTCTACCCTTGTGTTCGAATCCAACATAACAATCGTTGATGTCTTCTTCTGTAAGCGTGTAAATTAGTGGGTTGTAATAGTTTGTGCTGTCACAGACAATAAATGCTGGATGCTTTGCAGAATACCCAAACCACTTTGACTTTGGATCAGTGACTAGATGAACAGTTGCTCGATAGTAAAGATATGCTTGAATATACGCACGTCTGTACAAATAATATTCATCATAGAAATTTTCTACACTCCATGTGCATTTCAAGTCATAAACTTGAACTGTCTGAGCATCATGATCAACAATCAACTTATCAAACATGCTCTTGAATGTGTGACCATCTACGACATAAGATTCTATCTGATACTGATTCAACACTGTATATCTGGTGTTACTGACCAAGTTTACAAGATCTCTGGTGACAATATTGTTTCTCAATTCTGTTACAATTTTATCTGCATTTGTAACATCATTGCTATTAATCACTGTTAGATTTTGAGATCTCACTTTTCTGATTTCATTGTAATACACCTCAGCATCAGTGCCTATAAACTTACTAATCACTTGTTCAATCTTAATCTTGAATCCACTTTCTAAATAAGCATCTTTGGTTAATTCGTCAAATGTTCTTGTCACTACACCAAAAGCATCTGTTGCCTCCTTTGTAACTTTATAAAGAGCCTCAACAAAATCTAGCATTAATCCTGTTGGTGTGTTTGCACAAGCAGACATGTAAAATCTTTCGTCAAACTGCTCAGGTTCTAAAAGCAAAGTCTCAACAAGTCTGCCAATAGTTGCAGCCTGGTTCTCCTTGTCTTCAACATTCTCTCCCAGTACATATTTTTTGTGATACTTCTTTCTATCCATTGAAAACTCTTTCAATGAAGATGAGCTATCTGTTTGAATAGCTCTGTAATTAGCCTCTGTTTTACTTTGTCCTTGTATCATTTAGTATTTGTTTAAATGCGTTAATAATTAATGGATGCATAGCTCTCACTTCTCTGGGCACTCTTTGGAAAAACCATCTCACTTCTAACTCATACTCATTTCCATTGATGTCCACTCCCTGTGGATATATTAGCCAGAACCTATGTGTCTCTCCATCATGCTCTACATGTCCTTCATGCCATATTTCTGTAAACGATGGTTGCTTGTTTATTGAAATCATAAAATAACAATTTTAGTTATTAATTGCAAATAAAAAAACCTTCCCCCAATGAGGGAAGGCTTTATCAAGTTTAACCCAAATCTATACTATTTACTCAATTCTTTTATGTCATTAACTGTCTTTTCATCATGACAATCTTTACATAGCACTTGCAAATTATCCACTTCACAGAATAATCTTTCAACAAATCCTGGAAGATCAGACGCTCTTTGCAAGTTTCCAGCAGGAACAATGTGATCAACGTTTATAGATGTTGCAGGGAACCATCCTTTGCAGCAGTTGCATTGGTATTCATACTTCTGTCTCTTGTTTGGTCCATGATAGTTGCGCTTAGCATTCTCTTTACAGAGTGTGATAGGCTTCCACCATCTAGACTTTTGTCTCAATCCACTTCGTATAAATGACCAGAAACCACTTTCTGTCATAGTTCCAGCATTTCTAGGTTTTACTTTTACGCTAACTCGCTTTTTGACTGGTTTTTTCTTCATCTTTCTTAATCCTTTTCCAACACACCCACAGAGTTGATTGTAACTCATGAGGGATGATGTCGAGTTCATTGGCTAATATAATAGTATTTTCCTTTATGAACTCATATTGTTTTGGTGTACAGACCTGAGCATCCCATCCAAGTGATAGATAAATATGATGTCTGTCCACTGTAACATGGTCTTTAGAAGAAGGATCGTAGATATTATTGAAGAAATTAATAGTCTTCAGTCCACCAAGAGAAACCTCAACATCTTTCTTTGTAGAAGCATAATTAAGTATTCTTCTAGCCTTCAAAGTTTGTGCAGATGTGTGTCTACATGTCTTTCCTTTTGTTCTAATAAATTCTTCAGCCATAGCTTTGTTAAGTGTCCATTCTTTAAGAGGTGACAGGGCTGCAATTATACCAGCGGCCTTCATCTCTGACACACCATACTTCTCAGACAAGGCTAAAGAAAAAAGGTTGGCACGACTGTACCAACCCTTTCCATACATAAAGTCATCATTTATACACTTGTTGTAAACACTTTGCATGTTTTCAACTATCCGCTCAGGATGATTATACAACTTCTTTAACTCTATTGTCCAGTTCATTTCTCATCTTGTTTAGAGAGTTAACAATTCTTCCAATTTCGCTAGATGAAATAGCAGGAAGATTGAATTCATACTTCTTAACTTCTTGAGCAAATGCTTTCTCAGCTCTTTCAGATAGAGATTCTAGTTCTTTCTCTACATAGAACTCATCTAGATCAATTGTATCAAAGTCTAGATCGTGGAGGATTCTTGTTGCATCCTCTCTAGGAACAGTGGAGATTGGTAAATACTCGTAGCATCTACCCTTGTGCTGACCAATACCAACAACCTTCATTGGGTTGATGAGCATCAATACAGACTGATCACCACATCCTACATAGTTAATCTGATCAGCAGTGAAGTGAAGACCAGCAGCAGCACAATCCTGTGTAGACCAGTTGCACTCATTCATAGGCATGCTCACCACTTGACCAATACGAATATCAAATGTCTTGGTCCAGTCATCTGTAAATCTGTTCTCTGCTCTATTTGGAAGATCAAGATATAGATCTGTTAGAGTGCCCAGGTCTGTACCCTCGTAACTTCTACGAGTTTGCTCAATGAAACCATCTTCGTTACAATCCCAGCAGCATTCCCATGTTTCATCCTCGTCATTCCAGAAATCTCCTGAACCACCACAAGAATGACACTTCTCTGTTTGAGTGGTGAACATCTTATCATAGTGCATGAATGTATAACTTCCATCAGGACGAAGAATTACATGATAGTCATCAGGACGTTTTTTCCATACAGCTTTGATGTTTGTATAGGTTTCGCTAACGAATCTAACAAGCTCATTTGATCCATGTAAAGTGACAACATTTCGCAAAGCCACGAAGAATCCTTGCTTGGTTATTCTGAAGCTGTTCTCCACTAGGAATCTGTACAACTCATCAGCCACTTCAGCACGAGGATTTAGACAGCACCACATGAAGAATCTCTTCAGTGACAAATACTGTTCATCCTGATAAACATCATCATGCACTTCATCTCCTGTTCTGTACAGAGAAATCACATCAATGAACTTTTCTACAAGAAGCTGAGGAATAGTTCTGTTGATACCTTTCAGTCTTACAGTTCCATTTTCAACATCAAAGTCTTGCATTGATCCTAACACATATAAGTTGTTAGTGATGTTCTCATAAACTTTCTGTTGTCTCACTTCATTCAACATGCTTTCATTAACAAGTTTGGCTTTGAACAAAACAATGATCTCTGCTTCACTTCTAGCATTTTTTACTCTATCAAAATCATCAATAGTTGATGATGGCTTGGATAGCACTTCTCCATCTTTCAAAACAACTGTGAGAACATCGTTCACAAGTTTAAGTTTCTCATAAGGTTTTTCAGAAGTTTGTAGCTCTCTTCTCAGTAAGCTATTCTTTAGTGCTTGTTCTTCAATCTTTAGATTATCAAGCATTCTTTTTGCGTTGGACTTGAACCAATCGAGTGTGAAAATTGACATAGTTTTTTGCTTTAAATTATTGGTTTTAAATGAAAAAGGGAGGATTTGATCCTCCCTTAATTTACTGATTTTCAAGTGATTCTAATAATTCTTCCTCAACTTTTTCTTCAAGTTTTGGTTTAGAATAGTGTTCCAGATTAACCCTCATTTTGTGGTATTTCATTAGGTCCACTAAAACTCTAACTTGATCTTTTGTAGCATCACCATAGTAACTAGATCCTCTAATCATAGAGAATATAGTGTTCAGGAAATACAAGTTATCAAGAATGGTCTTAATACTTAGATATTCTGAATAGATGGAGTGATCAAACAAGTTGTTTTGTTTAGCCACTTGAAGCATAGCATCATATACATATTTGCTACTAGAAACATAGTTTTTGTGTTTATAAGTATCCAATGCATCTAGTCTATCAGCTAATTCTTTAGACACTTTTCTAAGAATGTTTGTCCTACCAAACAAATAAGAATTATTTAGATATAGTTCGTTGATCAAATATGCTGTGACAATACGTCTAAATGGTTTGTTATCACCTTCCATAAATTTTGAATAAGACATTACATTTTTAAACTCTAGTTCTTCTAGCACCTTCATTTCTCTTGTTGAGAGTGTAATCACTTTAAGATTTTGCTTTCCATGTGAAGCAGCATATATGTGATCAAGCTTTGCAGCATCGTCATGACTGCCATAAACTAGTAGAGTTCCCATTTTGGGAATGTCTTTCAATCTCCATGTGTCTGTAACAAACTTACATTCTTTACCCTCAACATATCTTTCTAGAGGAGCAGCCTTCTTTACGATGATGTCACCATCCATCTTTTCACGTCTAGTTGCAGCCACTCTACTAGAGCTCTGTTTTCTAGTCTGAAGAAAACTATCTGGAACCACTATAGCATCCAAATCAAGGAATCCAGAAGTTATGGTTTCAATGACTTTCTGAAACTCTACAATAGCCTCTCTCCAATACTTTCTATCAATAGTTCTTAGATTAAGAATCTTGTAGTAGTTATCGTAAGCACCCATGTTACCAGGCTTTGGAAACAACTTGAATGACGTACTTTTTCTGATGAAATAATATGTCCTACCCCAGTTAGATGGGAGAGCTGTTCTCAAATAAGCCTTCTTAGTTTCTGACAGCTTTGATGAATACAAATAGGCGTTTTTATTATCGTCCAAATTAATGCTCATCAAGTGTACATCAGCATCCCAGCTACCCTTTGTTTCTCTAAACTTACCTCTGTTGAATGTTTGCGTCACCTTATACTCTTTTAGTATATAGTCGTCATTCTTGACAAGCTTCTCAAGATCTAGATGCTTGACACCTTCCATCTTAGGCTTGTTAATTACGGCTTTACTAAATACAGAAAGATAACCCACATTCAACTTTACTCCTGGAATAACCTCAACAGTTCTTTTAGAAGAGTTATAATACTCCTTCACTTGATGATAAGTTTGACAAGCAGTCATCTGCTCATTGTACTTATTGACAAAGAAGTCTGCCATCTGTGAAAGCCTATCCATAATAATCTGCTTAGCCTCCTGCGTATATCTGATTGCTTCTCTGTTTGGTGTAGGAAATATTCCATCTGTCAAACTGAATCTCAATGCTACAGGAAACTCTAGCTTAGGAATCTCTAGCTTGCTAAAGTCTATTGGATAATAAACATTGTCCAAACAGATGTGAAGATATTCATCACTTGCTAGTTCAGAATACTGAAAGTGTTCGTTACGATAGATGGTGAAGTTGTTTTGAATAGT
>VFQT010002119.1_pt1 | contig 21257 bp, 18 predicted proteins | sample 3512381 | NCBI WGS metagenome assembly VFQT01 (sample SAMN10412376, study PRJNA504923) | tailings metagenome | isolation source: Relicate 2 Philex TSF3 active mining site | place: Philippines: Tuba, Benguet | collected 2017-08-29
TCTGCCCGACCCACGCGCCCACACCGACAGCCGCCATCGCAGGAAGGCATCTGCGAAACAGATCGCTGCCGCCGACTACAAATGAGATTGCCAGCTTGAAAGCCACGTTTGCTGATATGGCAATTACGACCGCTGTCGTTACTTGGGCAATCGATAGCGTACCCGTGCCGTAGAGGCGCAGGGACGAGAGTGTGATCGCATCCACGTCGGTCAGACCGGAAACTGCGGCGATAGCGTAAATTCCTTCGCTGCCGATCAGGTCCACGAGCCATGCCGAAAGCAGCAGTACTCCCGCATATAACGCTGCGAAGCCGAGGGCTGGGCGCAACTCGAATGGGTTATCAATGGACGGTACCGACAGTTGAGCATCCATGCCCTGGCGCCGGATGCCGAATACGTATGTCACACCACCCGAGAGCAAGGCTAAGCCCAGTACTGGTGCCACCATGATCAGTGTGTCGGGGGCCACGACCGCGGTAATGACGGCAAGCCGCAGCAGGAGCACGAGATTCGCGGCGATGATAACGGTCGCTGAAAGATCGGTGCCCGCGCTCTGTGCACGGGCATAACGCGAAAAAGACAGCGTGGTGGCGGTACTTGAAACAAGGCCCCCGAAAAGCCCGAGCAGCAGCGCCCCGCGGGCCGGGCCAATGATCCGCAACGCCACGTACCCGGCGAGTGATACGCCACTGATGAGCACAATCATGAGCCAGATATTGCGTGGATTGAGCACAGCATACGGCCCAAATCCGCGATCGGGCAGCAGCGGCAGCACGACGAAAGTGACGACCGCAAACTGCAGAATGGAAATGAGGTCGCGCCGTTCCAGGCCGCGGGCAGCACCGCGCAATTCCGCCTTGAAATAAAGCAGGATCGTGACAAGCACCGCCAAAATCACTGCGAGCCTCGCATAGCCCGACATCACCATCGCGGCCAGCAGATAGCACGCGATTACCGCGGCAATGGTGGTCGTGCCGGGATCCGATTCATGAAATTCCTCGTGGTGGTGGTAGTAGGCTGCATTCATGGTGAAAGCGACCGCCCCCAGTCCTATCCCAATTATGGACGGTGCGGAAAACACAGCGGCGAGTACGGCTGCGGCAGCACCCGCTAAGGCCATCAAGGCAAATGTTCGAAGACCGCCTTTCGCAGTCGGGTTCCGCTCACGCTCCAGACCGATCAACAGTCCAATTGCAAGCGCGGTCAAAAATTCGGGCAGGCGGTCGAGTCCCTGATCAGTGAGCCAGTCGAGATTCATGGTTGGTGTGTCGCCTAACCCGGCCATTTCCAGTTGCGGATCTCGGGCATATCTTCGCCGTAGCGCTCGATATGGCGCTTGTGATCCATGAGTTTGTTCATCAACAGCTGTCGAACACAGGCGGTGCGATCGGCAAGCCCGGGTGCCCGGTTGATAACGTCGATGGCCAGATGGAAACGGTCGAGATCGTTGCGTACCGCCATGTCGAACGGTGTCGTCGTCGTCCCTTCCTCCTTGTAGCCGCGCACGTGGAGGTTTCCGTGGTTGGTTCGCCGGTAGGTCAGGCGGTGGATCAGCCAAGGGTAGCCATGGTAGGCGAAGATGATCGGCTTGTCGGTGGTGAAGAGCGCATCGAACGCCTCGCCCGAAAGACCGTGCGGATGCACTTCCGCGGGCTGCAGGCTCATGAGGTCCACGACGTTGACCACGCGAACCCTCAGTCCCGGCACGTGCTGGCGCAGCAGGCCCACTGCCGCCAGCGTCTCAAGCGTGGGGACATCGCCCGCGCAGGCCATGACGACGTCGGGGTCGGCGCCTGCGTCGGTCGATGCCCAATCCCAGATACCGATACAAGCGGTGCAGTGTTTAACCGCGGCCTCCATGCCGAGCCACTGGGGCTGGGGCTGCTTTCCGGCGACGATCACATTGACCAGATTGCGGCTGCGGAGACAGCGGTCGGTACAGTGCAGCAGCGTATTGGCGTCCGGCGGCAGGTACACCCGGATGATGTCGGCTTTCTTGTTGATCACATGGTCGATGAATCCCGGGTCCTGGTGCGAGAAGCCGTTATGGTCCTGGTGCCACACGTGCGACGTGAGGAGGTAATTGAGCGATGCGATCGGGCGGCGCCAGGGAATTTCCCTGCTCGTGACTTTGAGCCACTTGGCGTGCTGGTTGAACATCGAGTCGATGATGTGGATGAACGCCTCGTAGCAGGAAAACAGCCCGTGGCGCCCGGTGAGAAGATAGCCCTCAAGCCAGCCTTGGCAGGTGTGCTCGGAGAGAATCTCCATCACACGCCCATCCGCGGCCAGGTGATCGTCGTCAGGCAGGCGCTCGGCCAGCCAGCTACGGTCTGTCACCTCGAACAGAGCCCCCAGGCGGTTCGAAGCCGTCTCGTCCGGACCGAAAACGCGGAAATTACTGCTCTCCCTGTTGAGTTTCATCACGTCGCGAAGGAATCCGCCCATGACGCGCGTTGCCTCGGCCATTGCGCCTCCCGGCCGCACAACCGGCACCGCGAAGTCGCGGAAGTCGGGCATCTTCAGAGCTTTGAGCAAGATACCGCCGTTCGCATGGGGGTTCGCGCCCATGCGCCGATTGCCTTTTGGAGCCAGCGCGCGCAACTCAGGCTGCAGGCGGCCATCCTCGCCGAAAAGTTCCTCGGGGCGGTAACTCTTCATCCAGCGCTCAAGCAAGGCAAGGTGCCCGGGTTTCGTGCCGATCTCCGCCAACGGTACCTGGTGAGATCGCCAATGGCCTTCGGTTTTCTTGCCGTCGACTTCTCTCGGCCCCGTCCAGCCCTTGGGGGTTGCCAGGACGATCATGGGCCAGCGCGGACGTGCCGGATTGCCGCCCGTTCTTGCCTCGCTCTGGATTGTGCGGATTTCCCCGATTACTTTGTCCAGCGTCCAGGCCATCTGCTGGTGCACTGCAGCGGGCTCCGAGCCCTCCACGAAGTACGGTTTGTAACCGTAGCCAGCTAAAAGCGCCTCAAGCTCGTCGCGCGGGATACGCGCGAGAATGGTCGGGTTCGCGATCTTGTAGCCGTTCAAGTGCAGGATCGGGATGACTGCGCCGTCGGTGACCGGATTCAGGAACTTGTTGGAGTGCCAGGCCGCAGCGAGCGCCCCGGTCTCCGCCTCGCCGTCGCCGACCACGCACGCAACAATCAGATCCGGGTTGTCGAACGCTGCGCCGAAGGCATGGGACAGCGAATAGCCGAGCTCGCCACCCTCATGGATCGAGCCGGGCGTCTCAGGCGCTACGTGGCTCGGAATGCCACCGGGAAACGAGAACTGCTTGAATAGCCGCTTCATCCCCTCGGTGTCTTCCGATACGTCTGGATACACCTCGCTGTAGGTGCCCTCGAGGTAGACGTTGGCCACCAGCGCCGGCCCCCCGTGACCTGGTCCGGCGACGTAGATGATGTCGAGATCGTGCGACTTGATTACACGGTTGAGATGCACATAGATGAAGTTGAGGCCCGGTGTAGTCCCCCAATGGCCGAGCAGCCGCGGCTTGACGTGATCGAGCTTCAACGGTTCGCGCAAGAGCGGGTTGTCGTACAGATAGATCTGGCCCACCGAGAGGTAGTTCGCCGCACGCCAGTAGGCGTCTATCCTGCGAAGCTCGTCTGGTACAAGGGGATCACTCGGTCCGGGCTGGGTTTCTGTCTTGTTCATGACTGCTGTCTCCGGTCGGCTGGGCACTAACGGCATAGGGATGGAAGGCATGAGGGCAAGTACATCGTCGTCAGTCATTCCCGGTCGAGAGGTGTATGCGTGAACTTCGCAACGCGTCGGCTATTGCCGGGGTCAGGTCGATGGCGTTCGAGGAGTTCGGAATCGTGTTTGTCGTGACAATCCGGGCGGCGCCCGCCGAGAGCAGTTCGGCGTGGGCATCGCCCGCGAATATGGCATGGACACCGATGCACACTGGTGCTGCGAGCCCTTGCCCGGTCAGGTGGCGCACCGCTGCCATCATGGTGCGTGCTGTGGAGATGATATCGTCGACCAGAACCGGAGTCCGCCCGTGAAGCGCGGTAATATCCGGGATGCTGACTGATACGTCGCGATCTCCGCGGCGGACTTTTTCCAGCACAAGCCAGGGGGCGTTGGCCCCGTGCGCGACTTCGGAAACCCATTGTTCGCTTTCGCTGTCCGGCCCGATCAGGACAGGTGAGCCAACGTTGGCGCGAATCCACTGCGCGAGCAGCGGTGCGGCGTGTACGACCATACTCGGAACAGAATAGATGTCGTCAAGGGAGTTGCGGCGATGGAGATGGGGGTCAACCGTGACCAGCCAGTCGATGTAACGCGAAACCAGTTTCGCGAAATGGACGGATGTGACGCTTTCGCCATCCTTGAACTGCTTGTCCTGGCGCATATAAGCAAGGTAAGGCGCTACCAGTCCGACCCGGGCAGCCCCGAGTTCCCGTGCAGTGGACGCCGCGAACAGCAACGCTGGTATTTTTGAATCAGGATCGTGCAGCCCGCATGCGAGAGCGACATTCCGCCCGTCCACCGGCGACTCGATCCGCACGTACGATTCTCCATCAGGGAAGCGGCGGACAGTCATGCGGCCGACTTCAGCTTGCAGCTTCGCGGCAAGACCGGTGGCAAATTGCTCGTTTTCCGGCAGCGCGAGAATGACAGGTTTCAAGACGGTTCCTCGATATGAAAAATTGCCGGATTGGCGGCTACGTAGGCGAGGGCGTAAGCCAGTTCCCCGGGCGCTTCGGAATGCACAGTGAACAACGGTTGGTTGCGCTCGACCGTGGTGCCGATCGGCGTATGAAGCTCGAGTCCCGCGGCCGGTGACGTGGGAGCACCCGCGAGCTTCGCTATGCGCGCGAGCCTGCGGTTGTCTATGAGCTTGACGGTTCCCGCTCTTGTGGCGATCACCACCTCCGTATGCGCTGCCCTGGGCGGCACGCGCATGCCGCCCTGCGCCTCGCAAATCGCCTGAAACTTGCACCAGGCGCGACCATCGTCGAGGATCGCGCGCGCAAGTGTTATGCCCGCGCCGGCAGCGGCCTTATTTGCCAGTTCGAGAATCTCTGCTGCCAGGCGGACGGCGCGGTCTCGCAAGTCGAGTGGTGCACCCGGTGTGCCTTGCAGGACAGCCAGCACGTCCCTGGCCTCCAGTGCCGGTCCGATCCTTCGGCCCACCGGCTGTGTTCCGTCAGTAATAACTACGCGGACTTCGAGTCCGACTGCCTTCCCGATTTCAGTTAGGAGGGCGCTCAGGGATCGTGCTGTTTTTTGTTCACGGACTTTTGCGGTGGCACCCACAGGCATGTCGATGACAACGTGAGTGGATCCCGCTGCTGCCTTTTTCGACAGGATGGAGGCAATCATCTGCCCCTCGCTGTCAAGATCGAGCGGGCGCTCAACCCGGATCAGGATGTCGTCGGCCGGGCTCAAGTGCATGGCGCCACCCCAAACGATGCAGCCCCCTTCGCGATCAACAACGCGGCGCATTGTGGTGATGTCGAGGGCGACTGGAGCCAGCGTTTCCATGGTGTCCGCCGTGCCGGCGGGCGAGGTGATCGCGCGCGACGAGGTCTTGGGCATGGTGAGTCCCGCTGCAGCGGCGATCGCCACGATAATCGGCGTGGTGCGATTACCAGGCAGCCCGCCCACAGAGTGCTTGTCGACAATAGGAGCGCGGCCCCAGGAGAGTTGCTCGCCCACGGCCACCATGGCCCGGGTCAGGGCGATGGTCTCGCGCACGTCCAGACGGTCCCCGGCGCAAGCCGTGATGAAAGCGGACAAATGAATGTCGGAATACCTCCGGGCCGCTACGTCCTTTACAATCGCGTGGATGGCTGCATCATCCAGGCGTACTCCGTAGACCTTCGCACGCACGTGGCTCAATGAATCCACGGGTTCGGGGTGGGATACAGTGACTGGATCGCCGTTTTGCGCATCGAGCAGTTTCCAAGCCGACTCTGACAGGCCCGCCTCGTTGACATTCAGCAGGTCGGAAGTGACCATGTGCAGCGTCGCGATAATGCTTTTTCCAGAGAGCCGAACCGATAAGCGCGAGTGCGCTTCGAAGCCCTCCGACCGGCAAATATGGCAATCGGAGCGCATATAGATCACAGGCTCGTCATAGGTGTCGATCCCCAGTCGCCGAAGATGAAGCGTATTCGAATTGTGTGTGGTCATTTGTATTTAAATTCCAGTTTCTAATATAGAAAAATCAATCGAGCGATGCGCGCTCCAGATATTCAGGAACGGTGCATTGCCATTTCAATTTTTCCTCTATCGAAAGTCGCAGCGCGTCGGCTGCAGCGGGTTCCCCATGCGTGATGAATGTTTGCTTGGGAGGGTCGGAAAAATGGCCAAGCCAGTCGAGCATCTCAACGTAGTCAGCGTGGGCGGAAAGATTGGACAGGGTTGCGACTTCCGCCCTGATCGGAACTTGCTCGCCATGAATTTTCACCGTCTCAGCGCCAGCAGCGAGTGCTGCACCGCGCGTGCCGCCCGATTGAAAGCCGGACAGAAAAATGGTGTTGCGTGCATCGTGCGCAAAGGCCTTGAGATGATGCAATACCCTTCCGCCGGTCAGCATGCCGCTGGCTGAAATTAGTATCATCGGGCCACGCTTGTTGTTCAGGGCCTTTGATTCTTCGACACTGTTCACGAACTTTGCGGTTGTGCACATCGATTTGCATTGTTCTTCAGTCAGGCGGTGCTCAGTACGGTGGCGGTGATAGATATTGGTCGCATCCACCGCCATGGGGCTGTTGAGATAGACCGGCACGTCGGGAATGCGGCGCGCGATCTTCAGCAGGTGAATCGCATAAAGCAGTGTTTGCGCCCGGCCCACGGCGAATGCCGGAATGATCACGACGCCCTGCCGTGTCACCGTGCGGGTGATGACGTCCGCCAGTACGTCGAGTGGGTCTTTCACATCGTGCCGACGGTTGCCGTAAGTGGACTCGATCACGAGAAAATCAGCGTGCTCGACGCGCGCTGGCGGCTGCATCACGAGGTCGTTCGGGCGTCCAAGGTCGCCGCTGAACAGCAAGCTCCGGCCTTCGCAGCGAATTTCGACCATGGCGGCGCCAAGAATGTGGCCCGCGAGCAGCAGGCGCATGTCGACACCCGGCGCTATTTTAATGGACTGCGCGAATTCAACCGGACGGAGTTGTGACAGGCAGCGCTTCGCGTCTTCCTCCGTGTAGAGCGGCAGAGCAGGGCGGTGCTTAGAAAAAGCGTGGCGGTTGGCATAGCGCGCGTCTTCTTCCTGCAGGTGACCGCTGTCGGGCAGCAGAATTCCGCAAAGATCGGCCGTTGCCGCGGTGCAGAATATCGGCCCCTTGTAGCCATTCTTGACGAGCAGCGGAAGGTAGCCGCTGTGATCGAGATGCGCGTGAGTCAGCACAACCGCATCGATGGATTTCGGATCGACAGGAAACTGCCCCCAATTTCGCAGCCGCAGTTGCTTGAAGCCCTGAAACAAGCCGCAATCCACCAGCACCATCTTGCCTGCGGCGTGAATGAGATACTTAGAGCCCGTGACAGTGCTGGTCGCGCCCAAGAACTGGATGGTCATCATGTCAGTAACATTCCTTGTTAAGAATTATTTTCATAACTATCGACTAATTTTCCGACTGCCTCGCGCTCTCACTGAGGTGGTTCATGAAATGTTTTTCTCAACTAAAGCCAGCGCCGTGCCACCCAGCCCACTGCTTCGTAGACTCGTTCAATGGATGGCCGCTGCGGCCATGATACGGCGGTGACCTCACGCGATTGAGTCAGGTCTTCCTCGAACTGTGCCTGCAGGCGCTTGCACAAGTCCAAGTTACGCGACGCCAGGTTCAACTCGTAATTCAGGAAAAAACTGCGATAGTCCAGATTGGCGGTTCCGATCGTGGCCCAACTGCCGTCAACCACAGCGGTCTTGGCGTGCAGCATGCGCGGGCTGTACTCGAAAATGCGCACGCCGGCGTGCATTAGGACCGCGTACGAGGCTCGCGCTGCCCAGCGTGCCAGCGGCACATCGGACTTGGCGGGAACCAGTAGACGCACTTCCACGCCGCGGTGTGCGGCCTCGATGAGCCGGTGCTGCGTCCGGTAATCGGGTACGAAATAAGGCGTAGTCAGATCAACTCGGACCGCCGCCGCCCCGAACATCTGATCGAATACACAGCGCAACCGGTGCCGGCACGTGCGCGTATGGTTGGGCAGCAGCACACTGCTCATCGCTGCTTGTTCCGTCGGTAGCCAACGCCGGTCGCCGCGCCAGAAGGCATCGAACAACCCGGCGGCCTGCGCTGCCAGCGGCCCGCACACGCGAATGTGCGTATCGCGCCATCGCTTGTCTCCAAATTCGGCGGCCGAACTCTCGCGGTGGATGTTGTATCCGCCGAGGTAGGCATGCTCGCCGTCTACCACCAGCAGCTTACGATGATTACGACGGTTGTAGCGCAATGGTTCGCGCCAACTCCAGCGGTGGAACCGGCGCACTTGCACGCCACTTTTTCGCATCCGGCGCGCCAGTCGCCGCGACCCGCGAAATAGCGATCCGGCAGCATCGAAATGTACGCGCACATCGATACCGGCTTGCGCGCGCGCATCGAGCGCGTTCGAAAACTGTCGGCCGATCTCGTCGTCGTCAAAGATATAGCTCTCCAGTCGCACAGTCGAACGCGCGGCCGCTATGGATGCCAGCATCGCGCCATACAATACATCGCCCTCGGTATACAGGTCGTAGACATCTGGGCCGGTTGTCAGTACAGGTACGCACGTTTGGGCGTAGTCCGTGGTTTCAGGCCCCTTCATCCCGCAGCTCGATTCACAGTCGTTTAGCTTCACAAAGGTTTCGTCCTGCCGGTTGCAGATTTCTGCCCCATCAGCGCTTTCAAATTTTCTTCATAAACCGGATGGTGCTTTTTCATTGCTCCAGTCCTTATTTGCAAGGGCGAGGCTGCGTATCATCAGTTCAGCGGTACACCACCACCGGTATCCTGGAGTGCGTCAGCACCTTCTGCGTCACGCTGCCCATGATTAGCTTGGAAAACCCGCGACGGCCGTGCGAGGCCATGAAAATCACATCACATTTCCGCTTTTTCGCGGCAGCGATGATCCCCTCATACGGAGTAGCCGCTTTGGCCACCACCGAAGCGAAAGGAACGCTCGCCGCTTTCGCCATCTTCCCGATCGCGCCGGCACGTTTTTGTCCTGCCGTAAGTGCGCTTTTCTCGAACCGATCGATCATTTTTTGATCCATCATGTAGCCTTCGTCAGCGTAGATCGGCTGTAATTGTTCGACCGCGCAATAAGCGGTGATCTTGGCGCCGAGCGCGCCCGCGAGCGCAATACCAGCCTTGGCAGCCTTGTTGGAAGCCGGGGAACCGTCGGTGGCAATCAGAATGTGCTTGAACATGGTTTCTCCTTCAGGAGGGTTAGGTCAAAGATTTAGCGGGAAGACGCCCGGGCTGGGACACGTTGGGAAGCAGGAGCGAACGCGGCAACCCGAGGCTGAGCATGAAACCCAGCACGACGAGTCCCGCAGTCAGGACAAAAGAAGCACCCGGCACAGCGGGGATATTGAAGAGGAGACCGCCTGCCGCTGAGCCCACAGTCACACCAAGGCTGGCGGCTGCCGTCTGCTTGCCGAGTTCCCAACCCTGCGCGCTGCCGGCCCTGGCCGAAATCCAGTAGGTCAGAATTGGCGAGAGGATGCCGGCACTGGCCGCGACCGCACCGATGACGACCAGCATCAACGTAAAATCAGACGCTCGTGGCACGAGGAACAAGCCTGCCGCCAGCACGAATAGAGCAGGTGTGATGAACCACCGGGTCATGTCCGGCTTGAACCAGGGCGAGAATACGATGGCCTGCATCACGAACATGACCAGACTGCATTCGGTGAACATCAGCGCGATCTGGTACGGGGTCAATCCGAGCTCCTGCCTGCCGCGCAGTGCAAGCCCGACCTCGAAGACCCCGACGCCAGCAGAGACAATGAAGGTGAGGATTAGCAGTTTCGGCACCAGCCATACGGCCTTATCGACCGGTGCATACATAGTATTTTGCTTTCGAACGTGCCTCACGCTACTGGGCACTGCAAACACAACAGCCAAGGCTGCGATAAAGGCGAGCAGCGCAGTCGCTGCAAGCGGGATCGAGACCGATCTAGCCGGCATTGCCGACGTGAACAAATTTTCCACAAAACTCGTAACGAACACACCCAACATCGGACCGAGCAGAAAGCCGGCAATGCTAGCCATGCTGATGAACGCAAGTCGACGGGCACGACTCTGCTCAGTCGTCATAAAGCTGCCCATCACTGCCGCCGCTACAGGCGTTACCGCGGCAGCGAACATTCCGCTCAAAAATCGCTCGGCATAAACCGCGGCAAGGCTCTCGATGAATGAGAACACCAGCATGGTTACGCCAAAACCCAAGAGCCCGGAGAGCAACACGCCACGCGGGTCGTGTTTGTCGGATAGCCGACCCCACAAGGGGGCAAAAAGAAAAAGGGAGAAGGTGTAGACGGCGGTCAGCAGCCCGGTGTGCCGGGAAACTTGCGCAGCATCGACACCCGCCCCCAACAACCGTTCGACCAGGTGGGGCAGCAGCGGAAGCACGACGCCAAAGCCCACCGACACCGTGAAGACGGCGAGCATGAGCGTGGCCATGGTGGAGGCGGAACCAACTGCGCGTTCGGTGTTGCCACTTACGTACATCTGTGCCACCGCAAAGTGTTCATAACCAACCTCCGTCAAACCCCGATCACCGCGAGCTTAGTAGACTTACGATGTGCTTTCATGCCCCGCATTCGTGCGCCTGTGAATCGCGATTATTGAATATAGATTTATCTGGCTCGGGCTGGCGCCTGTTTTGGGGGACGAAAGCTCGGATGTGTAAAGTAAAACGTGGTGTGTTGCGGCCCTGTCACTCCCTGAGCTCTGAATTCCACGTCGATCCTGAACGGACCGCGACCGAGCATAGGAAAGAGGCCCGCGTAGACAGGCGCTCCCGCTGCGCTAGCGTTATCGAGCGCTTTCTTTACGCCAGACAAGCCGAGTGCCGCGACGCGGGCTTCGACTACTGCGTCAGTGATTCGGCGTCCGGTGCGATAGTCGAAGATGGATACCATGAGATGATGTGTATCGCGCGCCGACGCTGGCTGAAACGGCGTTGCGCCGGGCTCGGCAGCCGGTGGGCCGGCAATGAAATCAGCTGGCATCACTGCGAGATAGACCCAGTAGTCACCGACGTTCTTGCGGAAATTGAGATCTTCGGCGGCGAAGGCGGGGAGTGCCATTACGCCAGCCCAGAGGAATGTGACAATGGCAACAGTGAGGCGTGAGGAGTTTTTGTACGCGCCCGCAGGTCGCGCATGCGAATTCAGCCGTATAACTTTGGCAAGTCCGCGGCCCATCACATCCAACCCTCGCCAAAAATACCAGCTACGAACCTCGTTCCTGGCAGTAGATTGTGCTGCGTTGGCAATGTCTCTAGGCCATTCTTTCGCCTTTATGCCGCTGATCACGTGTTGTGTCGCGGTGTCGATTGCCGAAATGGCATTGTTGACTGCGTCGACGATGTAAGCCTTTGCAATGTTTAGCGTGCTCATATTGATGCCACCTATAAATGATTATCAGAAAAGCGGTTTTTTATTGACTGATTGGGCGCCGAGCTTTCGAACATGTGGCGTGACTCACTATGTTCGATCTTGCGCAGTGTAAAGTTGAGGTAGACGACTGCGCTTAACAACGCGGCGAAGAAGCACCACACCGAGATGAACCAGGTCGCATAGAAAAAGTAGGCCGCGGCAAATGACAGCAGCGCCAGAACACCAAAGACCCTCACAATTCGATGCGTGGACAGTAACGGGCTCAGGGTGGTCGACACCAGGTATAGCGTCATCACCGCCAGGGCGAAGAAATGCGGCGAGACGTACTCGATGTGCTGGCCGATGGGTCGCGAGGAAATCGGGAAAACGGTCAGAATGTACAGCAGGTAAGCGCCCACCAAGACGCCGGCTGCGACGAACACGAGCAATGCCTGCCGGCGCCACCCCGGCAATTCGATCAGCAGCACGGCCACGGGTATGTAGACCGGCCACAGCACATGGGAGAAGAAGGAATACACATGGGTCATGACAATGTTGATCTGCGGGGCCTCGTAGCGAAAAGTCAGCCAGATCACGCCTTCGCTCAGCTGCTGGACCGCGAACAGCAACGGGATTGCGGCAAACGGCAGTTCGCGCGGGGAGCGCGCCGACTTCAGTGTCAACGTGCCCAGCCCGAGCAGGATGGTCCCCGCAGAGAAGCTCGCCGTGGCTGAGAAACACATTCAGTTCGCTCCTGACTGTATCTCGTTCAACTTGCATTTTTTACCCACCCAACAGAACGATCGGTTTATCTGGAAATTCATGCTGATTTCCGGATCAAGGTTGTGGTAACAAACGCGAATTGTCATAGATGCCATCGCTGTTGGCTAAAGTGATCGGATGACATATTTGATTATTCTCAGAGTTTTCCAGAGCGAAGTGCGATAACTGCCCACGCGATTCCGAGCACAATGGCCGCCGTGAATCCAATGATTGCAAGGAGTGGAACGTCTGCTACATGCGGGCCGGCGTGAGCAGCCATCACGATCGCCGACCCGACGATGATCGATGCGATGATCAGGGCGAATGCGAGGCGATTGCTTGCATGCAGCAGTTGTCGCTCCAGGCTGCCGCCGGCGTGATGGCGGATATCGAAGAGGGCTTCTCCGTGCTCCAGACGGCTAAGCAACCGGCGCAGCGTAACCGGAAGTTCAGCGAGTACTTCGCGTCCGGCAACCGTCATTCGGTAGATGTGCGCCAAACCCGAGAGGCCGAAATCCGGCGAAAACGCTTTCATGAGCAGTCGGCTGCTGTAGGCGCGAAATGCCTCTTGCGAGTTAAAGGTGGGGTCGATGTCGTGCACCAAAGACTCGATTTCTGCGAAGCCACGAAGCAGCATCGTTGCCTCCCTGAGAAGCCGGATCTGATGCCGTCTGCCTACCCTGACAAACTCATGCAGAATCGCGCTGAATGATTGGCGTCCCGCGATAGACTGGCCGTGATAACGGTCCAGTGCCAGCGACATGTCCTTGGTGAATGCAGTACGGTCGAGCGGTGCGGTGGCGCCCCCCATTTCAAGGTAGGCGCTCGTAAGCCAGGAAGCGTCCCTCGCCATCACGGCGAGAAAAAGCTGGCGCATGTTTTCCTGGAAGGCCGGCGACAACTCGCCGAGTGCCCCGAAGTCGTGAAAGCAAAACCGACCGTCGGGCATCAGGAAAACATTCCCAGGATGGGGATCAGCGTGAAAGACACCGTGCTCGAACACCTGGGTGAGGAACAGGCGCATCAGGGTCTGGGCGATCACCAGCCGTGACCGCCCCTTCGCATCGGGCGCGTCCATCCGGTGACCCGGGCTGTGGTCCATCGTGAGAACCCGTCGTCCTGTCGCCTGCGCGAATATCCGTGGGACGAATACCGCCGCCTCTCCGCGGTTAGCCTCGGCAAATCGTTGTGCATTGCGCGCCTCGCGCTCAAAATCGAGCTCGGCGCGCAAGGTCTGGGCGAACTCCTCGACCAGTTCGCCCAGATTGAATGTCCGCATCGAAGGGATCGACGCATCCAGCAAACCCGCAAGCCGAAGCAGGATAGCGATATCGGATTCCACCATTGCGGCGATCCCGGGCCGCTGTACTTTGACTGCTACCGCCGTACCGTCCTGCAGCGTTGCGCAATGCACCTGGGCCATCGACGCCGCCGCCATCGGGCGGTCGTCGAACGAGGCAAACAGATCAGACACAGACTGTCCGGTGTCCTCCTCGATGATCTGGCGCGCATCCGCCACCGGGAATTCGGTTGCGGCATCGTGCAACTTTCTAAACTCGTTTACGAGCTCCTCAGGAAAAATGTCGCGCCGTCCGGCGATCATTTGGCCGAACTTGACGAAGGTCGGGCCCAGCTCTTCGAGCGCTTCACGCAGGCGCCGCGCATCACCACGTGGCACTGAAGTGTCCTGTGCGCTCTCCGCCTTACCGAATCCGAGGCGCACGGCATAGTGAGCGAATCCTTTTCGGATGGCCACTTTTGCGATTACACCCAGGCGGGCGACCTCGCCGCTGGCGCCTGCCGCCTCAGACGGTGCGTTCATGCAGACCGCTCCTTGATATCACTTCCAGAAGCGCTTGGTACCGCTTGCGTAGGCAACCCAGACGCCGATTTTTTTCCGGCCTGAAGAATGCCTGCTAGCTTGGTGCGGTTCAACATTAACGCTTTGATCACCATTCAGTTCAATCCTCCGAAATGGCCGCGCAGGCCGCGGTAGAGGTCGCCCCGTGACAGCGGTACAGGCCACTCGCCTTGGTTGCGATTGGACGCAAGGATCTGGTAGATGCCCGTACCGCCAGACTCGAACTCCAACGCACAGGCGGCCATGTACAGTCGCCAGACGCGAAAGGTCGGCTCGTCGACCTCCCGCAGCGCCGCCTCACGGTTTGCCTCCAGCCGTTGCACCCAGTGGCGCAGCGTCAGCGCATAATGCGGCCGCATTCCTTCGACGTCGTGGATTTCGAATCCGGCCCGTTCCATGCCGAGCTGAATGTTACTGACGCAGTCGAGCTCGCCATCCGGGAAGACGTAGCGATTGATGAACGCGGTGGCCACGGTCTTGTTCCAGCCTTCCTCGTCGTGTGTGATGCCGTGATTCAGGAACAGTCCACCTGGACGCAGGACACGCCGAACACTCCTCAGGTAGGTCGGCAGATTGGCCAGACCGACATGCTCAAACATGCCGATGCTCGATACCTTGTCGTAAACGCCTTCGCCGGCGAGATCCCGGTAGTCGAGCAGTTCCACCGTCACCTGGTCTTGCAGTCCTTCGGTCCGGATGCGCTGCTGTGTGTAATCGAGCTGCTGGTGGCTCAACGTAATTCCGTGGGCCCGCACGCCGTGGTGCCTGGCCGCCCAGCATACCAGCGCGCCCCAGCCGCAGCCGATGTCGAGCAGCCTCTCGCCGGGCCGCAGCCGGAGCTTGCGGCAGATGTGCTCCAGCTTGTTGCGTTGTGCCTGATCCAGCGATTCGTCAGGTCTTGTGAAGTAGGCGCAGGAGTACACGCACTTCTCATCGAGCCACAGGCGATAGAATTCGTTGGAAACGTCGTAATGGAACGAAATCGCGTCGCGGTTCTCCGTCTTCGAATGTGACTTGACGGCGCGACCGTGCAACTGAGAGTAGAAGCTCCCCGGACCGGGTCCCGCGTTTTTGGGCGAATGCAGTCGAAGGGCGGTGAGTATCGCGCCCAGCCGCTCGCAGAAGGTGAAGCGGATCGATTGCAGATAATTCCTCAAGCCGAGCGCCGCAAAGAAATCCCCCTCGATATCGATCTCACTTCTGAAAAAGGCTTCAACGAGGCGAAGGGGATCGCGTCCGAGGACCATCGAACGGACGACGGCGGGGGTGCGGCACACGAGGGTGAACGGTGGTTCGGTTCCGTCCGGGCCTGCTTTGCCGAGTCTCAAGGTTGTGCCGTTCCACAAGCGCAGCGCGAGACTGCCATCGAAGCCGCGAAACAGGCGCTTCAACAGATCCGATACCTGATCGGTGCCTTGATGGGGTACACTCCATGGCGCAGGCAGCGCAGCGTTGGCCGCTTGGCCGTCCGCTGGTGGTACGGACCGCGATGTCACGCCGTCGGTGTGCATCGAATCGCTGGCGCTGCTCATGCCGTGGCTCCTGATGAGGTTTGCACAACAGCCACCGGGGCATCAGGTAATCGTACACTCTTTATGCCTGCCAGCTTGGTGCGCTTCAGCATCAGCGCATTGATCGCCACGATGAGAGTACTGCCGGACATGGACAGCGCCGCAACTTCCGGACTCAGTACAAATGGGTACAGGACGCCCGCAGCGAGCGGGAACGCGATCACGTTGTAGCCCACCGCCCACCAGAGATTCTGGTGCATCTTTCGTACCGTCGCGCGTGACAGCTCGATCGCACCGACGATGTCGTAAGGGTCGCTCTTCATCAGCACGACATCGGCGCTTTCCATCGCGACGTCAGTGCCAGCGCCAATGGCAAAGCCCACGTTGGCCTGGGTCAGCGCTGGCGCGTCGTTGACACCATCCCCAACCATGCCGACTTTCTTGCCGGTGGCCTGTAATTTCTTCACCTTCTCCGCCTTTTGGGCCGGCAGCACGTCGGCCAATACCCTGTCGATGCCAAGATCCGCGGCGATGCGCTTGGCCGTGGCGGCGTTATCACCGGTCAGCATCACCACTTCGATGCCGCGTTCGCGCAACTTCGCCACCGCGGCCTTGGAGGTCGGCCTGATTGCATCGGCGATGGCAATGAGCCCGATCACGCGATCAGCCTGAGACACGTGCACTACTGTGCGGCCGTCTGTTTGCAGGCGAGTGGCTTGGGCTTCCAAGGGGCCGAGCGCGAGCTTTTGCGTATCCATCAACAACCGGTTACCGAGGAAAACCGTTCCGCCGGCAGTCTCGGCGCGCGCACCCATACCGTCGAGGCTTTCGAATCCTGTCGGCGCAGTGACCGCAAGATTCGCCGCCCGGCGCAGGATGGCCTGGGCCAGCGGATGCTGGGAGCCCTGTTCGACGGCGGCGGCGGCAATCAGCACCACGTCCTCGGTAACTCCGTCAGCTGTCACGATTTCCACGACTTCCGGCTGGCCGATGGTGAGCGTGCCGGTTTTGTCGAAAATGATGGTATTGAGCTTGACGGCGTCTTCGAGCGCCGAGGCATTCTTGAACAAAATGCCATTCATTGCACCGAGACCAGTACTTACCATGACCGCCATTGGTGTCGCGAGTCCCAAGGCATCCGGGCATGCAATCACGAAGACCGTGATGGTCAGCGTCACCGCGAACAGCAGCGGCTCTCCAATCCACCAGAACCACACCGAAAAGGTCGCAAGACCGATGACAATCGCAGCGATTACCAGCCATTGCGCGGCCTTGTCCGCCAAGAGTTGTGCCGGCGCTTTTGAGTTCTGCGCCTCCTGCACCAGTTTTACGATCTGCGCCAGCGCCGAATCGGCCCCGACCTTGGTCGCCTTGTAGCGAAAGTTGCCACTCTTGTTGATGGTCGCACCGATCACCGTGGCACCCGGTCCCTTCTGGACGGGCATTGATTCGCCGGTAAGCATGGATTCGTCAACAAGTGATTCCCCGGACTCCACCGTACCATCGACCGGAATCTTTCCGCCCGGTCGAATCACTACAATCTCGCCCGCCAACACCTCGGCTGTCGGGACTTCAACCTCGACGCCGTTGCGGATCACGGAGGCCTTAGCCGGCGTGAGATCCATCAGCGCCTTGATGGCAGATGACGCACCCGCGCGGGCACGCATTTCCAGCCAGTGGCCGAGCAGGATGAAAACCAGCAGGACGGCGACCGCTTCGAAAAACTGTCCGCCTTCCTTGAAGAAGAACGTAGCGCCGACGCTGAAGAGATACCCGGTGCCGACACTCAACACGATCAGCGCCGCCATGCCCAGGGTGCCCTTCCTGAGGCCGCGCCAGGCAGAGACAAAGAACGGCCAGCTCGGATAGATAACCGCGGCACTCGCGAAGAAGAACAGCCACAGGTTGAGTTCCAGCCCGAACGGCGGCGCCGGCGGCTCGAACATCCCTCCCATCGGCGCGTAGACAAAGATTGGCACAGTGAAGATCAGGCAGATCCAGAAACGGTTGCGCATGTCACGTACCATGGTCGGCAGGTCCTTGCTGCCATGGCCCATCTCGTGCGCCATATCCGCCGACATGGCTGACTGCGCACTCGACGCCGCATGGCCTTCGTGCCCTGTTCTGGTGGGAGCCGCAGGTGCTGGGGTTGCAGCCGGATCGTCTGGCGCTGAGTGGCTTTCGTGAACGTTGCCCGCCGAAGCGGCGACGGGCTCGGCGGACTGGGACTCATACCCATATTGGCGCATCGCCGACTTAATATCGGTGACCTCGAGTTGGGTTTCGTCGTAGAGCACAGTGGCGCTTCCCGTATTGAAATTCACGGTAGCGCTTTCAACCCCCGGCAGCCTGCGAATCCGTTTTTCAATCTCGTCAATGGTCAATACCGTCAAGTTGTCGCGCACTTCAATAACGCTCGTTTTCATCATGCTTCCTTGGCCGTCTTCATTTTTGCTCAGCGCTTCTGCATCTTTACCGTCATCTCACCGCAGTCTTTTGGACCAGAATCCCCATGCAACTCCATAGAATGCGCCAAGCACAAAACCAGCGACGGTAAACATCAGGAATCCGGTCAAATAAGCGACAGGACTACCGGAAATCGGCCACGGGGTGGCCGAAGCAAGGCCCGGAAGCAGCCCGAAGGGCGGAAAAAGCGCGTCGAAAACAGCGCATGAAATATAGGCCACGCCCAGAGTCGTTGCCAGTGAAAACGCGTGTGTTTTCCAAGAGTCAGTCATGAAATCCTCCCAATATTGTTGGCTTCATAAGCGGAGCGGTTAACTGCCGAGTTGCATGCCTACTTCTCAAGTTGGCCGTTTTCGAGATTTGAGACGTTATATGGAAATACAATCTGTCGATCCGGCCGGATCAGGCGCTTGTCCTTGCCTTCGTAGTGAAGTCGACCGAGCAGGTCTTTGATGATGTTGAGCCGTGCCAGCCGTTTGTCATTGGCGCGTACAAGCGTCCACGGTGCCATAGGGTTGTGCGTACGCGCCAGCATCTCGTTTCGGGCAAGGCTGTAGGCCTTCCAGTATTTGATCGCTTGATCGTCGATCGTACTAATTTTCCACTGTTTAAGTGGATCGGATTTTCGATCCCCGAGACGTTTTTTCTGCTCCGTTTTGCTGATATCGAGGTAGTACTTGAAGAACTTGATGCCAGATTGAACCAGCATGTTTTCGAACTTGGAAACCGAGCCCATGAACTGCTCATGCTCGGCCTCGGAGCAAAAACCCATTACCCGCTCGACGCCCGCACGGTTATACCAACTGCGGTTAAAGAGTACGAGTTCTTGGGCGGCTGGCAAATGAGGAACATAACGCTGGAAGTACCACGAGGTACGGTCCCGTTCCGAGGGTTTACCGAGGGCGACAACGCGGGTTTCTCGAGGGCTCAGATGCTGGACAATGCGCTTGATTGCGCCATCTTTTCCGGACGCATCCCGGCCTTCCAGGATGATCAATATCTTGTCATTGCATTCGATGAAGTGTCGCTGCAGCTTGACCAGTTCGCTCTGGAGCTTTCGCAGACTGTTCTTATAGGTCTTTTTCAGATCATGGGACACACCATCGCTTGATTCTGGTCGAACGACTTTCTTGCTCATGGCCATTACCTCGCCCACTTGCGATACAGAAAATTGTAAATGAGCACGTAGACAATACCTGCATATGCGCCATAGAGAAAACTCTGGATCAAGCCGACAAGAAAGCCGCGCCAACTGAGCCATTCGAATCCTGGCAGTACCTGCTCGAGAAATGCAGTCATGTGCACACCTGACGGTGTCAGCAGCCCGTAGACGACACAAAACACGAACGAAAACGCGGTCCAGATCGCCAATGACCAAGTCACGATTTTTATATTCAGCATATTGTTGGCCTTTACCTAACTACCTGACTAACGGATCAATGGTGATGTCCTGACCTTGGTTTCGAATTGCGCTGCACATCGTCTTTGCCAGCGGGCACTGAGTCATTGTCGCCAATGCGATCCCTGTCACTGTGCCCTCCGTGGCCACCGTGACCGCCGTGGCCGAACATATGCATCGCGACCATCCCGGCGAAGAACAGCACCCAGACCCAGTTTTGTGAAAGCCACTCCATGAGTTTTTCCTCTGTTAAATCAAACTGTCGATTGGTGATTTCACCGATGGATATCGAAGCAGGTCAGCTGCAGCAGCCACCCTTGCCCTGGGGTTTCTGGGCGGTGGTGGCATCCCCAACTCCATAGCCGGCGTCCTTCACTGCCGATTTCAGTAGATCGGGGGAGGTTGCACTCTCGTCGTATTGCACTGTCGCTTCGCCCGCCGAGAGCGACACTTTTACGTCATCTACACCGGCAATCGCCTTCAGCGCGCGCGTTACATTGCTGGTGCAGCCGCCGCAAGTCATACCTGTTACTTTTAAAGTTTCAGTTTGCATGATGTTTCCTTTTTCTAAAGAGAGTTAAATAAAAACCACATGGAAAATCGCCCTAATAAATCGCCCTAATTTTTCATGTTTTCTTCGATACATGAACCTGCTACTTGACCGGTTTGGCATCGCGATCAAGCTTGGCTTTGCGTTCCTCGTATTCGGTTGTCGAAACCTCACCTGCGGCATAGCGTCGCTGCAATATCTCAAGGGGCGTCTGACGCCGTCGGCCGGCAGAAATCGGAGTAATAGGAGAAAACAACAGCATGATCGCCAACACTCAGAACAGCCACCAGAAAAAATGCATGCCCCAATAACTCTCGCCTACGTAATGCATGATTTATCTCCTTGTTGAAGAAAAACTATATTTGCTCATGTGTTTATTGAATGAGCTACAACACCACCGGTTTGTCAGGCAATTCATTCCGACCAATGCCAGTAGCGGGGAAGTGTTTCGTCAGATGCCGCGTCACCGCCTGAATACCGCTGATCACGCCGCCTTCGTAGTCCTCTTGTTTGAAGGCGGTTTCCATCGTGCGACATATCTTTTCCCATTCTTCCGGACTGACTTTCGCGTGAATCCAGCGATCGGCGACAATCTCAACGTCTCGGTCGGCAAGCAGCAGATAAATCAGCACGCCGTTATTGTGTTCGGTGTCCCATATCCGCAAATTTGAGAACACGTCGATGGCGCGTTCTCTGGCGGATTGGCCACTGAAGAGCGGTGTACCGTCCAGTGCGCCCTCAATAACGAAACGAACTTCGCCGACGTGCGTGGCCTCACTCGCTTTGATCGCTTTTTCAATCGCAATCAGGGTCTTGGGTGGGAAGGCACGGTTGACCTGCCAGAGGGTCAACAGGAGGTGCTTCGTTATGCGTTTGATGTTCATCGTTACCACCGGCCCGATGCACCGCCGCCGCCAAAGCCGCCGCCACCACCGCCAAAGCCGCCACCTCGGGAGCCGCCACCAAACCCCCCGGTACCGAATCCTCCACGATGGTGCCCGACGCCGTGTCCGCCCATACCGCCGCTGAGTAGCGTGAACAAGAGCGCGATTACGCCTGCGACCAACGCGGTGGATATCGCGCCGGCAAATAACCACGCTACGAAAGCCATTACTCCGCCAGTAGCGATTGCGCCGGGAACCCTGCCAATC
>VFQT010002120.1_pt1 | contig 21252 bp, 14 predicted proteins | sample 3512381 | NCBI WGS metagenome assembly VFQT01 (sample SAMN10412376, study PRJNA504923) | tailings metagenome | isolation source: Relicate 2 Philex TSF3 active mining site | place: Philippines: Tuba, Benguet | collected 2017-08-29
CAGATCATGGTATGTCAGGTGAGATCGTGGTAACAAAACGTTCCCTGCTATTTAATAGTGTGGAAGAAATGGATAGGAGCGGCATCAAGTTTGAGCTTTATGGCTCGACTGAAGAAGACCTGAGCCAATCCATTTTAGCGGTTCCAATGATCTTGCATGGAGATATTTATGGAATGGTTTCCGCTCAGTCATATCATTCTAATGCGTACAACAGTGAGGACCTTTATCTGTTGGAGGTGCTTGCATCTCATGCCGCAATCGCCATTGAAAATGCCCGGTTGTTCGACTCCATTCAGCAACTAGCGAACACCGATCCGTTGACGGGTATCCTCAATCGCCGGCGTTTTTTTGAACTTGCTGAGCAGGAATTTGCCAAAGCAGAAACGAACAATGTGCCTTTTTCTGTCATCATGCTGGATATTGATGATTTTAAACAATTCAACGACCGTCATGGGCATAAAGTTGGCGATGCTGTTCTCATTCTTACCGCAGATACATGCAAAGCTTCTCTTCGTACTGACGATATTTTTGGGCGCATGGGTGGGGAGGAATTTGCCGTTGCTCTCCCAAATACTCCACTTGCCTTCGCACTGGAAATCGCATCGCGATTGCGGCAGGCAGTGCAAAGTATTGCTCTTGCAAATATCGTTCCGCAAGCAGTGACGGTCAGTGTGGGGGTGGCGGAATATAACCGTATATGCAAATCCTTAGATACTCTTCTGGATAATGCCGATAAAGCGCTGTACACTGCAAAGAATTCAGGACGAAACCAAGTACGAACCTGGTGATAACCCACCTCTCCCAAAAATGAACCTTTGAACCTTCTATCATTACAAAATAGACAGGAGGCGTTTTTATAAGTGTTTTCCCCCATGTGCGGACTAATGGGAGAGAGTATCTAATAAGAGCATATTGAGCTCTTGGAGATACTCTGATGGAAAAAAAATCTGACTCAAATTACAAGATCACTAACACCCGAAAAAGCAGAATATTAACTGTAGATGATGACCATGAAATGGGCACCTTAATCAAGATGATCCTGACACGGGCTGGGTATGAAGTAGATACTGTACTCAGTGCCAAGGCAGGTCTTGAATATATTTCAAGAACTGCCCCAGACCTGATTTTGTCAGATGTCATGATGGCGGATGTCGATGGTTTTGAATTTCTAACAGAACTGCGTAATCAATCTATTTCCAGACATATCCCGGTGATTCTGCTTACAGCACTGGCGGAGTCCAGTGATTTGGTGAAGGGAATGTCACTAGGGGCAGATGATTTCATTCGCAAACCGTTCCAATCTGCTGAGCTCTTGGCCAGAGTCCAGTCCAAAATCAGCCGTCCGCCTGTGCCAAGCGAATTATTACCCATGGACATCCGAAGCGGGCTGGTTAAACCCGAAAAATTCGAAGAAGATTTTAAAAAAGAATACTTTCGATCATTGCGTAATGGATCCGAGGGCTTTCTTGCATACTTATCTTTATCAGAACTTTCCATCATTCGTGAACGCGTTGGTTTGGAGATCTCACCTGAAATATGGAAACAGGTGGCTCAGTGCATTAGCCCAAGCTTGGGACCCACAGATGTAATCGGCTTAAGTAACGGTGATGTGTTGGGCATCATTCTTCCTGATATGCTTGAAGCAACTGCATATAAATTATTAACTGGATTTTCACGAAAGATCATGAACCATACGTTCAAGGTTGGGAACGAGAATTTTCGTCTGACTCCATCAGTGGGATATACGAATTTCCTTTCTGCCAGAAATGCTGCTGATACCATGGACCGTGCGTTGACAGCTTTGGATCATGCTACGCAACATTTGGATATGGAACCACGCCATTACGATCCATCGATGGGATCTTTGGCTAAGAAAGGCAAGGTCAATTCTTTTCGATCTGCGGCACAATTCTTGGAGAAATTGATCCTCCCCTTTCAAATTGGGATGACCCTTATTATTGGTTTTATCCTCCCATATTTGATCTATCTTTGGATGGATCGGATTGGCTACGACGTTACACCTTTTACATATTTGATCGTCACCATATCATTAGTACTCACTGCGCTTCTGATTTGGATGGAAGGGTTTTACGCACTTAAAAAAATCCCATTCCTGAAATGCCTGGGTCGCCCTATCCATCCGCAACCGCTGTCATAGCCGCCTATTTGCCTAACGAAGGGGCTACCATCGTCGATACAGTAGAGTCGTTTTTATCTATGGATTATCCGGCTCCGTTGCAGATCATCCTCGCGTACAACTCTCCTTATGAGTTACCGATCGAAAAAGACTTGAAAGAGATCGCTTTGCGCGATCCGCGTTTTGTGCCACTGCGAGTAAATAACAGTTTATCCAAAGCTCAAAATGTCAATACAGCTATTGCAGAAGTGACAGGTGAGTTTGTAGGCATATTCGATGCAGACCATCATCCTAACCCGGATAGTTTTGTCCGTGCCTGGCGCTGGCTCTCGAATGGATATGGTATTGTGCAGGGACATTGTGCCGTCCGCAATGGGGAAACTTCATGGGTTTCTCGCCTTGTGGCGGTGGAGTTTGAGGCAATTTATGCTGTCAGCCATCCAGGGCGTGCTCGTTTGCATCAATTTGGTATCTTTGGCGGCTCGAACGGTTTTTGGAAAATCGATCTGCTACGTCAGACACGAATGCACGGATTTATGTTAACTGAGGATATCGACTCATCCATCCGTGTCACGATGGAGGGAATCAAGATCGCCTCTGACCCCGCCCTTATTTCACGTGAATTGTCTCCAACGAGCTTCCATGCGCTGTGGAATCAACGTATGCGCTGGGCACAAGGTTGGCATCAAGTTTCTTTGAAACATCTTTTGCAAGCTTTGGTCTCTAGAAAACTTAGTCTGCGGCAAAAGTTCGGTGCTTTCTGGTTACTGGGCTGGCGTGAAGCCTATCCCTGGCTTTCGATGCAGATGTTTCCAATTATCCTGTTTTGGATCCAAAAATATCACGGTTTAGAAAACATTAATTGGTTAATCCCCATCTTTGTCCTGGCGACCTTATTTACTTTAAGTGTTGGTCCTGGACAGGTTTTCTTCTCTTACAAACTCAGCCTACCGGAAATCAAACAACATAAGGGCTGGTTCGTTTTTTACTTGATCGTAGCTTCGTTGCTATACACCGAATACAAAAACACAATTGCACGCGTGGCGCAAATCAAAGAGTTATTCAAAGAACGTCATTGGAAAGTTACTCCGCGCTCGACGGCGCAGAAACCTCAAAGTCAAAGTCAATTTGCTAGAAGATAACAAACCCTACTGGGCATCGAAACGATTCATAAAAAATGAAACTGCTGTGATTAACTTGATGAGCACATTAACTTGATAATGTGCCCATCAAGTTTTTTACCTTTTGATAATCCCGCCTTGACCATTTCTTGATTGTCTTTCCATTATTCTTAACCCCCATTTGATTCACAACTGAATACACTTCTATTTTGAAAGCAGCCGTTAGTGCTTAGTGTGAATGTATTTGTCTTCTTGCATACCCTTAATACGATTAATACACTCGATGGGATACAATATTTCTAATGGAACATCGCCCTGACCCAAATGAACTTTCAAGACAATATCAGCCAGTTGAAAACCAGCGGGGGCATTTAAAAATATTTCTTGGATATGTTGCTGGTGTGGGCAAGACCTATGCCATGCTCGAAGCCGCTCATCAGCGCAGATCGCAAGGTGTGGATGTTGTTGTGGGGTATATTGAAACCCACAACCGTACAGAAACCGAAGAATTGGTACAAGGTTTGGAGGTTTTTCCTCGTAAACAGGTGGAATACCAAAATGTGATTTCACCTGAAATGGACGTGGATGGTGTGATTGCCCGCCATCCGCAACTTGTCCTTGTGGATGAGTTTGCCCATACAAATGCCTTGGGTTCACGCCATGCCAAACGTTACCAGGATGTTCAGGAGATTCTTGCAGCAGGTATCGATGCATATACCACCCTGAATATTCAGCATCTTGAAAGTTTGAACGATATCGTGGCTCAGGTGACAGGCGTCACAGTGCGCGAAACCATACCAGATCGTGTAATTGATGAAGCCTCTGAAATTGAGGTGATTGACCTGCCCCCTGATGAGTTGCTCATGCGCCTTCAGGAGGGTAAGGTTTATGTTCCTGACCAGGCAGCGAGGGCAATCCAAAAATTCTTCCGCAAAGGAAATCTTACCGCACTGCGTGAAATGTCTCTACGGCGGGCAGCGGAACGGGTGGATGACCAAATGCGGGACTATATGCAGACCCGCGCCATTCAGGGCATCTGGGCGGCAGGGGAGAGGTTGTTGGTTTGCATCAGCCCCAGCCCTTTGAGTGAAAGGCTCGTACGAACAACCCGACGCTTGGCGGATGAGCTCAAAGCGGAGTGGATTGCGCTTTATGTAGAAACTCCGCAATTCTCTTCCATGTCGCAAGACAAGCGGGAGCGCGTAGCAGATATTCTACAACTGGCAGAGGATCTTGGAGCAAGGTCCTATACATTATCTTCCGGCAGTTCAATGGAGGCTGTTTCTCAAACGGTCATTGAATTTGCTCATAAGAACAATGTCACCAAGATCGTAGCGGGCAAGCCGCTTCGCCCGCGCTGGCAGGAATTTTTGCGCGGTTCGTTTGTAGATAAACTGATCCATCGAAGCAAAGATATTGATGTTTATGTCGTAGCCAGTCCGGACAGTCCTTCATTTCCTGAAGATGAAAGCCCCTGGAAGGTGCACAGCACCCTTCCGCGATATTTGTGGAGCTCTCTACTGGTGGTAATGGCAACCCTGATTGGTTATTTCATCGGTGGAGATATAGAAGCCACGAATTTAGTGATGGTCTATTTATTAACTGTAGTGATCGCTGCTATTTATCTTGGACGTGGACCTGCCATTTATGCGTCCATTTTAGGTGTGCTTGCTTTTGATTTTCTATTTGTCCATCCGGTCTTTACTTTTTCTGTATCCGATACAGAATACATCATCACTTTCATCGGTCTATTTCTAGTGGGTGTTGTCATCAGTCAACTGACTGCACGGGCTAGTGAACAGGCAAAAGCTGCAAGGGAACGTGAAGCGGAGACAGCAGAGTTGTATGACCTAAGTCGCGACCTCGCATCTGCTGCCGATATTGAAGCGATCGTTTCTGTACTGCAAAAGCATTTGGAACAAACTTTCAGCCGTACCATAACTGTGTTGTTGCCCAAGGGGAACCGTCTTATACCCCGGGCACTGAGCACAGGAATGACTTTGAACGAAGAAGAGTTCGCTGTTGCCGACTGGGTCTATCGTCATGCTGAGCCTGCAGGGCGGCATACCAACACTTTACCCACGGCTCAATTACGTTATTTACCGCTTAAAACTTCGAATGGAGTGGTGGGAGTATTGGGTGTAGGCAAGCCAATGACATCGTACTCTGATCTGTCTCCTGCTCAACGCCGATTAATGGAGGCATTTGCCAATCAGGGCGCACAAGCCATCGAGCGTGCCCATCTCGAAGAGCAGAACCGTCAGATCGCTTTGCTTCAATCGGCGGAGAAATTGCAAAATACCCTGTTGAATTCTATTTCACATGATTTACGTACACCTCTGGTTGCCATTACGGGTGCACTATCGGCGCTTGATGAAAAAGATGTACAGATCGACGAACCCACACGAAATACGCTCATTGAGAATGCCCGCGGCGAAGCAGATCGTCTAAACCGGCTCGTGGGAAACTTGTTGAACATGACCCGCATTGAAAGTGGCGCGATCAAACTTCGGCTTGAACCCTGTGATGTGCAGGATCTGATCGGCACTGCCATTGAGCAATTGGGCAAACGAGCCGAAAAGAATCAGATCAAGGTGGATATTCCAGTGAACTACCCGCTCGTATCCATGGATTTCACGCTCATGGCACAAGTCATCGTCAATCTATTGGAAAATGCCATGAAGTACTCGCCCGAAGAATCCTTGATCGAGATTGTAGCTTCCATGGATGATTCAAAAGCCCGCCTCCAAATACTGGACCGTGGAGTTGGGATACCGTCCGATGACCTTTTCCGCGTCTTCGACAAGTTCTACCGAGTCCAGCGCCCGGAGAGTGTCAGCGGTACCGGGCTGGGACTTTCCATCAGCAAAGGTATTGTTGAAGCTCATGGTGGCGAGGTTCATGCAATGAACCGTGAGGGTGGCGGTACAATTTTGGAAGTTGAATTACCATTGAGCCTATGACGACAGTAACTAATCAACGCATTCTAGTCGTGGATGATGAAGCCCCAATTCGGCGTTATTTGCGCGCAACATTGGGCGCGCAAGGTTTTAGTGTGTACGAGTCTGCTTCTGGAGAAGAAGCATTGCAAGCAGTGCTTAGTCACCGCCCCGATATCATCATCCTTGATTTGGGTCTACCAGACATGGATGGGATTGAGGTGACACGCCGTTTGCGTGAATGGAGTCAGACGCCCATCATCATATTATCTGTCCGGGAAGCCGAGCAGGACAAGATCGCTGCCCTCGACGCCGGCGCAGATGACTATCTCACCAAGCCCTTCGGCACGGGAGAGCTTCTTGCGAGGATGAGAGTCGCTTTGCGCAAACAATCGTCAGCGGCGAATGAACCGGTTTTCCAATCTGCCGGATTAATTATGGATTTTGCACGTCGTCTGGTAATGGTCAATGAGAAAGAGATACAGCTTACGCCAACAGAATATGATCTACTAAAAGTGTTGGTGACTCACGCCGGTAAGGTCATTACACATCATCAATTGCTGCGTCAGGTATGGGGTGATGGATATGATGATATGCACATTTTGAGGGTGAACATCAGCAACCTGCGGGGAAAGATCGAACCAGATCCGTCACGACCAACCTACATTCATACCGAGCCGGGTGTTGGATATCGTTTAAAGGTTTGACCTCGGAGTCTTGACCTTTTCTTGACGAACTCATCCCATTCTTTGACCAAAATTTGACTGCCAACTGAATACACTCTCTCCTGTGGAAACGCGTCAAAATTTACCGTTTTCCACAGGAGAATGTTATTTAGAATGATCAATCATCAAGATAATTCACAAACTACGATTATTGAGAGAGAAGCAACCCATCTGCCTCAACGAACATTACGGTCTTATTTTATTGGCAGACCGTTATCAACAGCAGATGCGCCCCATCAGACGATTGGTAAAGCCGTAGGGTTAGCCGTTTTCGCGTCAGATGCTTTATCTTCCACGGCATACGCAACACAGGAAATATTGGGTGTGATTGCTGCAGCAGGCGCAATTGCATATGGGTATTTATTCCCAATATCAATTGCGATTATTACACTACTCGCGATCGTAACAATCTCATACGAGCAAACTATTCACGCTTATCCCGGTGGGGGTGGAGCGTATATTGTGGCACGCGACAACCTTGGTGAACTGCCCGCCCAAACCGCAGGTGCAGCTTTGCTGACCGATTACATTTTGACCGTTTCGGTGTCTGTGTCTTCAGGGGTAGCTCAGATCGTGTCGGCATATCCTGATCTATTTCCATATCGGGTAGCGATCGCAGTGGTAGCGGTCATGTTGATCATGTTGATCAATTTGCGGGGTGTAAAAGAGTCTGGAACTGCTTTTGCCATCCCAACTTATTTCTTTGTTGTTGTAATGGCGATCACAGTTGGGATAGGACTCTTTCGCTTCTTCAGCGGTTCTTTAGGTGCGGTTGTAGATCCGCCGCATTTTGAACCCCGCGATGTTATTTCCGTCATTACTCCCTTTATTTTGCTTCATGCCTTTGCCAACGGAACAACCGCGCTTACCGGCGTGGAGGCAATTTCGAACGGTATCACTGCGTTCAAAGAACCACGCAGTAAAAATGCAGGCATTACTTTGATCTGGATGTCTGTCATTCTCGGTTCATTATTCCTTGGTCTTTCCTTTCTTACCGGCAAGATCCATGCGGTTTTCTCAGAGGAAGAAACTGTTATTTCGCAATTGGCACGTACGGTCTACGATGGTAGAGGTTGGTTGTATTACATGTTGATCTCAGGTACAACCGTCATCTTGATCATGGCTGCCAATACCGCCTTTGCAGACTTTCCACGTTTGGGTGCGCTCCATGCCGGAGATGGCTTTCTGCCGCGCCAATTAACGTATCGCGGCAGCAGACTTGTCTATTCACGGGGTATCATGACCCTGGCTGTGATCGCTTCCATCCTCATCATTATTTTCCAGGCAAGCGTCACAAAACTGATCCCGTTATATGCCATCGGCGTCTTTCTTTCCTTTACCCTTTCTCAAGCAGGTATGGCACGACGTTGGTGGAAGATCGGACACTTGAAACCAGGCGAAGAAATCGTTGAACCTGGTTCCACACTTCGCTTTGAAAAAGGCTGGCAATACAGGATGGTGATCAATGGTTTTGGCGCAGTTTGTACTGCTGTTGTCATGGTCGTTTTTGCTGTCACAAAATTCAAAGAAGGCGCATGGGTTGTGTTGATCCTTACACCTATCCTGGTGACCATCTTTTTCTCGATCCATCATCACTATAAAAATGTTGCCAGCAATCTATCCTTGGATAACTTTGGCGCGATCCCGCCTCATGCCATCCGACATCGTGTCATCATGCCGGTGAGCGGTGTGCATCAAGGGAGCCTGGCAGCTCTGCGCTATGCCCGCATGCTGTCTGATGATGTTACTGCTGTACATGTTGCCATCGATCCCGCCGAAGCCGAAAAGGTGAAGAAGAAGTGGGAAATGTGGGGCGAAGGTGTACGAATGGTCATGTTGAACTCACCCTACCGGCTCTTCCTGGAACCTTTGCTGGAATACATCACTGAGATCTCAGAACGCCGGCAGCCGGGCGAGACGATAACCATCATTGTGCCAGAGTTCATTCCAAATAATTTCCTTGGCTCCGCTCTGCATACCAACACCGCGGACCTGTTGCGCAGCCAATTGAAACGGCAGGAAGGCATCGTCATTATCAATGTCCCGTACCATCTTAGGGAACATGTGAATAGCAAGGTAAACAATTAAGAATAATATACAAAACCCGCCAAGACGAATATCTTGGCGGGTTTTACTACTTACTGCCCACTATTCACTTTTAATCAGCTGCCACCGCTTCACTCTTCTCACGTTTTACCATGATCGAGTCCGCAGTTACACCATCACGATCATTCTTGCCATTCTCATCTGCCACACCATATTGCACTTCCAACTCATGCCGGAATTGCTGGGTATATAAGCGGTAGTAATGTCCACGTGCGCGCAGGAGCTCGGCGTGGGTACCTTGCTCTGCGATACGACCCTCTTCAATAACGAGAATGCGATTCGCACGGCGAATGGTGCTGAGACGATGTGCGATCACAAAGGATGTGCGCCCCTTCATCAAGGCTTCCATACCTTTTTGGATCAACGCTTCGGTCAGCGTATCCACAGAGGATGTCGCCTCATCCATGATGAACAACTCTGGTCTGGCAAGTACCGCACGCGCCAGTGAGATCAATTGCTTTTGTCCCACCGAGAGCAGGTTCCCGCCTTCGCCTACATTTTGTTCATATCCCTTTTCAAGGGTCACAATGAAATCATGTGCACCAGCGATCTTGGCAGCTTCTTCCACTTCAGCATCGCTTGCGTCCAATTTGCCATAGCGGATGTTCTCACGCACCGTTCCTGAAAACAGGTGCGGGGTCTGCAACACGATACCGATCTTGTTATGGATCGACTCCATTGTGTACTGGGTGTAGTCATGCCGATTGATGCGGATGACTCCATTCTGGGGCTCATAGAAACGGCAAAGCAAATTTACGATGGTGGACTTTCCACCGCCGGTGGGACCGACCAACGCGATCATCTCACCCGGCTGGACCTTTAACGTGAAGTCGGTCAACACAGGTTTGCGATCTTCATAGAAGAAGTCAACATGATCGAACTCGATCTCACCGAGCAAAGTTTTCGCTTCAATGGCATCGGCTCGGTTGTGGACCTCGGGCTTGGTATCCACCAATTTGAATATTCTCTCCGCTGAGGCAATGCTGTGCTGCGTCTCAGCATAGACGCGAGCCAAGTCTTGCACGGGCCACATCATAAAAGTCAAATACGAGACGAAGGCCTGAATACCGCCGATGGTGATGAAGCCAGTCTCGATCTGCAAACCGCCATACCAGACGATGGCACCCAACGCAAAAGCTGCAATGATCTGCACGGTAGGGAGGAAGAGGGCAGAAAGCCATGCTGCTCGATAGGCTGCCTTGTACATGTTCGTGGTCAATCCCTGAAACTCAACCAGGTTGGTATCTTCACGTCCAAGAGCCTTGACCACGCGCACACCCTGGATGTTCTCGTTGTACGCTCCAGTGATTTTCGAGTTCGTGCGGCGCGCCATGCGGAATTCCACCAGGATGTATTTCTGGAACTTGGTCGCTACAAAGACCATGACGGGCAAGATGATCGAAACGATCAATGCTAATCGCCAGTTGATAATCGCCATGAATGTCAATGAAGTGATGATGTTCATCAACGCCCAGACGCTGTCCACGATGCCCCAGGTCACAAGTTCAGAAACCCGCCCCGTGTCCGAAGTGACGCGAGCGATCAGACGTCCCACCGCGTTTTGAGCATAGTATGAAAGCGACAAGTCCTGTAAGTGATTGAAAAGCAGCTTGCGCAGGTCGTATTGCACTCGCTCACCAAGCACACCCGCAAGATAGATGAAGGTAAACACGAACACTGACTGCATCAACAGAAAAGTACCGTAGATCCATGCAATGCGAGTGATGAATGCCTTATCTGCAAGTTGGATGCCCTGGTCCACAATTTGCTTGTTCAGGTAGGTAAAGTATGCGTCCAAACCTGAGACCAGACCAATGGTGATAAGAAATCCCAGCACCCATCGCCAATGAGGCTTGATAATGCCCATGATGCGCCAAAACACTGGCGCAGTGATTTGGGATGTATGTTCTTCTTCTTCAAGTTCTAATAATTCATCTGACATGGTATTTTTCTCCGTAAGGGCAAGCAATCCTTGCCCTTACACAATCAATTCGCTCTTGCAATTTCGTTTTCCAACTCCTCGTCAATGCGGGTCTGAATGTCATAAACCTTGCGGTACATACTTCCAAACTGACTGACAAGTTCATCATGCGTTCCATGCTGCACGACCTGACCTTTATCCATTACAAGGATCTGATCCGCTTTCATCACAGACTGGATGCGATGTGCGATGATGAAGGTTGTGCGATTCTCCATCAGGTCGTCGAGCGCCTGACGAATGGAAGCTTCTGTTTCAGTATCCACTGCCGAAGTAGAGTCATCCAGGATGAGGATCTTCGGATTCTTGAGAATGGTTCGCGCAATGGTCACACGCTGTTTCTGTCCTCCAGAGAGGGTCACGCCTTTTTCGCCGACGATGGTGTTGTAGCCATCCGGGAAACCAATGATCACATCATGCACGGCAGCAGCCTTCGCGGCAGCTTCAATTTCTTCCTGTGTCACACTACGACCGACACCATACAGAATATTCTCACGGATCGAGCGACTGAACAGGAATGGTTCCTGTTGGACGATACCGATCTGCTCACGCAGATACTTGCGCGGGTAATCTTTCAAGTCCACGCCATCGAGCAAGATCTGCCCGCCCGTGTACTCATGGAAGCGCGGTAACAAATTCATCATCGAAGTCTTGCCAGAACCTGTCGAACCGAGCAGGGCAATTGACTCGCCTGGTTTGATATGGAACGACACATTTTGGATGACGTCATGTGTCCCATCGGAATACATGAACGAAACATTCTTAAATTCGATCTCGCCTCGCACTGGACCCGTCGGCTGGACCATGCCGCTATCGAGGTCTTCACGTGCTTGTTTGGTGATCTCCATGAGGCGCTGGTACGAAACCATGCCAGTTGAGGTCTGCACGATCACACGTCCAAGATTACGGATCGGGAAAATAAGCCAGACAAGCAGACCCACATACGCCACATAATCGCCAACGGAAATCTCATTATTGATTGCCATGAATGCGGCATAGATAAACCCGAAGAGCATCTGTCCACCGAGGACAATGTCTGAAAGTGGCCAGAAGAGGGAGTGCATCAGTAAAAGGAACTTGCCCTTGACGTACTTCAACCAGTTATCCTTTTCGAACTTCTCCATCTCATAATCCTGCCGGGCAAAGGCTTTTACCACGCGCACACCGGTCAGGTTTTCTTGCAGAGTGGTAGAGAGTACTGCTTCTTGTGCTTGATAGTCTTCATAGGCTTTTGTCACTCGCTTGAAGAACCATAGCGAAACCCACAATATGAGTGGGATGGTCACAACTGAGACAAAACCCAGTTTGACATTAATGAACAAGATCGCTGCCCAATTGATAAAAAAGAGCAAAATGATCCTACCAACACCTATGGCTTGTTCTGAAAAGAAGCGACGTAAGGCATCCACATCAGAAGTGACACGTTCGATCAAATCACCGGTTGGGGTGGCGCTGTGATACGAAAAACTTAATCGCTGAATATGATCAAAGAGAAAGTCACGTAAACGTCGGGTAATACCTTCAGCGGTGTATGCAGCTAAGCGTCCAGAAAGGAACGCTCCGCCGCCTTCAATAAATGCAAGCCCAATGAAGCCCAATCCAATCCATAGAAAAGTTTGGGTCATGGTTGTTCCAAGCATTTTTCCCTGCGCAAGCACATCGTCCGCAAAGAAACGCAGCAAAAGATAGACAGAGGTTTTCGCCAAGGCAGACAGGGCTAGAGCGATCGTTGCAGCGATGTACGACAGACGAAAGTCTGTCATCATGCGCCACAAACCGAGCAGGCGATTCTCATGGAGCGCGTCTCGGAAGTCAAAGTATGGGGAGGTGGTGGATTGGGTTGTCATAGGTATTTCTCCGAACAAAACAGGAAACGATTAAACAAAAAGGCTGCGGCGCGTGCGCCACAGCCCAAAACGACAAAGGAACTGAACGAGACCTAGGAACGGTCAACAGGCGCACTCCAAGAAGGCAATTTGCCAACTGCATAGAGGGATTTGATGAAGATTGTGTTGAACATCAAGAGTGCGCTCCTTTCTTTGTGGATTTGAATTACGTTTTGCAGTTTACACCCGCGAAGGGAATTATGTCAAGGATTCTGAGAATGGGATTAATGGATAAATATATCGAAGGATCTGGCTCAGATTTCACACCTGAAAATCAATTGTTTAGACTTATATGTCAACTAGACAGGTAGGGGAATCCCTGATTGTAAATGGATGGGAGTTGTGTATAATAGTTAAATAAATTATAGTAGTTTCTGAGAATGAATTATACACATTTGGAGTAATTTTACCTAAGTTTATTTATAATCAGCTGGTTATAAATATATTAGGCAATACAAGATGGGAGTTTGGTATATAATTAGGCTGTTTAGAAAAGTATAAAGCAATTTACCTTTTACTGTTATGCCGCATACTTTTGGAGGAAATTTAACTACAAAAAATTTGTAATTCAAAACATTGAAGAAGAGCAGGTTAGGTTAATTCAAAAACGCAGAAGCAAACTTGACATGGTACCCAATAGCCCAAACACCTCAGAAAAGCATCGGCAGCTCTTCAGAAGTTTGTTCGAAAGAACTAACTTGCAGGTCGATCAGGATTTCGAGTTTTCTCGAATCGATAACAATACGTATGATCTCTCATACGCATGTTTATTGATTCCGCGTTTTACCAACCATTTGCTCGTGGGGGATATCACATCATTCCTTCAAATGTGGTTGCAAAATCTCTGTATCTCCTATGATTGGCGATTGGATTATATCGATTTTCAACCAACATACTTTCATTGGATAATGAGAGTGCAGATGACTGATGCACCAGCACGAATAATTAAGATTGTTAAATCAAACCTTTCCAAACAAATTTTTGAGGAATTTCCTAGGTTCAAAAAAGAAAATCAATCAAATGATTTTTGGGCAGGACCAAGTTTAGTTTTAGCTGGAAGACAGCCACATCCTGATCCATTGATCCGGGAATTTATTCGGATTACCAGAGAAGGTCAAGGGATCCCATTTTGGAATCGGGACGAAAAATAAAATCACAATGATACGATCTTTCCCTATCGTCGACTTTATCATAGGTGTCGTATTTTATTGGTATTTTTTTAGCGGGGTTATCATGCAAGTGCTCGAATGGATTGCCTCTTTTCGTCGCTGGAGATCACGGGGTTTGTATCAAGGGATTCGCAACATGCTTGGTGATGAGGGGTTGACAGATATGTTCTATCAACATCCAATCATTCAAGGACTTTATGGGGGGGGAGGAAAGTCTCAAAATAGACTTCCATCTTACATCCCTGCCAACCAATTTTCATCAGCGGTCCTGGATATGTTAGCAGTTGCAGACCATGAGCTTTTTTTATTAACATACCAACTCTTGATAATAAAGAAGAACGTTTCAAAAATATCAAACCCGAGTATGAAAGCACACGCTGAGGCTGAACTCGATCGTATGCTTCAACTGTGCGGCTTATCAGAAACATCTGATTTCAAGAAAAATGAGGCATTTCGTAACTTACTTTCTACAACAATTGAAAAAGAATTAAAAGCGTTTTCTGGTCGATTTCCGGATATGGAAAGCAGCGTTAATGAAGCACTAAATAATTATGAAATTACAAGAACCAGAGTGAATGCATATTACAAGGAGTTAAAGATTTCGGAAGATCCAAAGAAACCTAACTCTGTTATTACAGGTTTACTAATTCTTGGGGTGCTTTCACCTAAGTTAGCCGGTGTTTTTAGTGCTTTGTTCAATGGAATTCCAGACCTCGATAGGGGGGATCTGGCTTCGCTTAATGACAGGGTTCGAGGGAATGTAGAGCAGTGGTATAACGACGCCATGGACCGACTTTCAGGTTGGTATAAAAGAAAATCCAACATTTCATCCTTTATAATAGGAGTAGTTATTGCCATTTTATTCAACATTGACAGCATTGAGTTTTCCAAATATTTATGGCGCGACAATTCCCTTCAATTAGCATTGCAATCTGTGGCAATATCTGAAACTGCAAATCAAGACGGGAATTTTCTAGAAAGATTGATCGAAAATCATTATTATTCCATACCTGTCGGGTGGAATTTTAATGGGACTGTAACAAGTTGTGGATGGATCATGCTTTCAGAGGATGACATGGGTATTCAGATTGGTTCAACTTGCTATCGAGAAAGCTCAATGTATGGATGGTCTAACGGTTGGTATTGGTTCACTGTCAAACTCCTGGGACTTTTGATCTCTGCCTTTGCTGGTATGCAGGGGGCATCCTTCTGGTTTGATGCTCTTCAGAAAATAACGAATATTAGATTATCAGGTAAAAAACCAATAGATAATAATAATTTAGCTGTAGGATGAATGAAGATACGCCATGAATAAAATTACTCTTAAGAGAGTTGGCGAGCTAATTCGAGCGGTTTTAGAATTGCTTTGGAATAAGCCTGATGGCTTGAGGGCAAACGAACTCATTGCTTTTATTCCACAAATTATTCATTTAACAGACCATGAGAAAGAGTATGTCCCTCTTTCAAACATGCCCCGTTATGAAAGATATGTCCGGCTGGCAACCATCCCACTTGCAAAGGCTGGTTGGTTGGTAAAAAGCAAAAAGGGAAGATGGCGCTTGACCGAAGAAGGTAAAGAGGCTTGTCTTTCGTATCCCTCTGTAGTGGATTTTTACGAAGCTGCGGTAATGAAGCTTGAAGATCTGAGAGGCTTAAAACCGGGACTGCTTGCTGAAGCTGAGAAAGCTGAAGAAAAAGCTTGGGAACAGATCCAGGATTTTCTCGTCAGTTTAAATCATTGGGAATTGGTTCAGATCGTGTCAGATCTATTTGTATCCATGGACTATCATGTTGTATGGGCTGCCCCTCCTTATAAAGAACAAGGACATATAGACCTGGTTGTCAATAGAGACCCAATTGGAGTAAGCACTCCTAAAATATTAGTAAAGATCCAACATAATCATAAGCCGCTTACTACTGAAGATGCGCGATCGTTCTCATCATCTTTAAAACCAAGTACATATGGCGTTCTAGTTTCCATATCTGGAATCGAGTCCGATTTACAACGAAATATAAATGAATATTTGGGCTCAAATATTTTCCTTGTAGATGCAGAAGGTTTATTTGATCTTTGGATTAAATATTATTCAAACCACAGTTCTGAAGCATCGGCTAGATTTCCATTGAAAATTGTCTATTTTCTTGCAGGCTCAACCAGATAAAAGATGACAAAAGGTGAAAGAACCTTTCAGGCTAATACAGAAGCGCTTTTTGAAGAATTAAGTTCTGCCTTCGAATGGGATCACCCTTGTATCATTATTGTGATCTCGAATGATTTCTGGGTAAAAACTCGAGCAATGGATGCGTTGAAGAACAAACTCGTATCCGAGGATGGCTTCAAAGTCATTAGCTTGAATTTTGCATCACATAGTGATGAAGAACTCGTCAGGTCCTTCAAGACCTTATCTCAAGGTAAGAGCATCTATTTTGCAACAAATATCATTGGCTCAAATTCAAAGGGGAAGGATACTTTTTCCTATCGAGCCTTGAATATGCAACGTGAGACATTTATTGAAGATAAAATCAAAATCGTGTTTTGGTTAAGTGAGCAAGAAGCGGCTCTGCTCCCTGTCCACGCACCAGATTTTTGGGCGTTTCGGCATAGAGTAATAATATTCTTTGATTCGAAACCAACATTAAATTTATCCATGGCTGGCAGTATGTTCTTGTGGCACGCAGATGTTGTTGAGTTATCAACAGAGCAAATTAAAAATCAAGTAAATGATTTATTGATAGCGCTGGAGCACGAATCAAGTAAAAACTCTATCGAACAAAAAATAAAGATTCTTAGCGAGTTGTCTAAATATTATTGGATGCTAGGTGATAGACATAAAAGCCAGGCTTATTCGGAACAGGGATTATTGCTGAATAATAGCCAATTAGCAAATCGTGACCTTGTCAATCTGTGGATAAGCAAAGCGGCTGACCAATTATGTAACAAAAAATTCACTGAATCCCAAACGACCATTGAAAAAATCAAATCGGTTTTTAGCGATGATCCTTTAATAGCCATGAATCTTGCCCTTATATTGGTTTTCAGCTCGAGAAAAAAGGAGGGGATATCAATGGCGCGAGGCATTGCAGAAAGGTTCGATAATAACCCTCAAATATCTGGTCAACTCGGTTATTTGTTGTATTTATCAGGTATGCTAGATGAAGCGAGTAAATATTTTGAAATCGCCTCAGAACAAACAGGATCGTCTAAGTTCAAAATAGGACAAGCTATCTGTGATATCAAACTAAACAGGGTACGAAACCATGATGTGCATGGCGAACAGGAGAATCTTATTCATAAGGCATCTATAGCATTAGCAAAACATAAAGAGGCGACTGCGCTGGATTTGCTCAGCACAGAAATTCACTCCCATCGAGAAACTATTGATTCATTACTTTCCAACTATCCCAATCTTTGGATAGCTTCTTATCCAAAAAACCTTGAGTTGATGTTACGGAGATTGTCTTCATGACGGATTTTTGGACATCCCTTCACATAAATGGATTTTTTCTGACTTTTTGTTTATTAATTTCAATCTATTTTTCTGTTCTGAGTTCATTAAGAAAATGGGATATAAAAGATCGAATCCCATTTATCCTTTACTTTATGGTTTTCGCCCTATGGTCGGGGATCTCATTAATAGAGTTAAAAAACACCTATATTCAGAACCTGTTTACTCTTGTTTTTTTTATATTAGCTGCATCTGCAAAATTCCTGATCAGCCTCTCCATAAGTTCGAAACAAAAATGGAAGATTTCTTGGCTTACAGTATTCATTCTTGTGTTTCCTGCGGTGACTGCGGTACTTTATCTTCAGGATTTGATTCCTAATGATCTGCAAATACTATTAATTAAAAGTAACTCAACCGTTTTTAGTGGCGGCTGGTTGGTCATTATCCTTTTCTATGTATTACCCATCACATTGTATAGTTTCTTTTCTTTATTAAAAACGTTATTTCCATCAGACTCTAAATTGGTAACATATTACTGGGGTGTTCTTCATGCTACCATGCCCACAGCCTGGATATTGATTGTCGAAAGTCGTAACATCTTATCTCTTAACACCCTGCCAATCGATGTTATTTATCCTGCAGAGGTAATCTCTTTATTCTTTATGGCTGCCGCAATTTCAGTGCGTTTTATTCACAATGATGTTAATAGAGTTGAGATTATAGAAACCATGCCGAATGGCTGGATTCTAATTGATGAAGACGAAAAAATTATTGACCTAAACGCAGAAGCTGCTAATATTCTTGGAGCATCAAAAGATCAGATCCTTAATTTATCTTTTAAGAAATTCGATTTGGATATTCCACTTTCGAGCAATGGTCAGGAAAACCCGGGTGTCAGTCTCAACTTAAAGAAAAGTTTCAGAAAACGGGATGAGTTGAGGTATTACAATGTGCAAATCCGTCCAGTTACGCCTGATGCACAAAGGAAATGGAAATTACTGTTTTGGACGGATACAACTAACCAAAAGCTATCTGAAAATTCCCGCCAAGCCGCTAGAGATGAGATGTTTGTCCTACTTAACGCTGTATCTAGTGAGGCAAGTCATGCTGCATCCCTATCCGAATTTCTTGATGGTGCCATTTATCAGTTAATATTTTCATTCAGAACGCAGGCTGCCATTGTTTATTTATTGAGCAATATTGAGAATGGTGTGTCTTTCGATACTAAAATATACAAACCAATGTCTGTATTTGGCGTTCAGCAAGATACATTGGGGAATATTCAAATCATTGATAAGGAATATGAGTTTTTCAATAAGGATACAGACTCAGACCAGGAACCTGTATTGATAGAAAACCCAGCCAGTGACCAGCGACTTCCAGCAACACTTAGATCCGGGAATTTTGATTCGGTTTTATTCCTTCCATTAACAATTCGGCATACGAATGAACCCAATATAATCGGGGGAATGTTCCTGGCTCGCAAGGAGAAACCAATTTACACCAATGGTGAAATCTTGCGATTAAGCGCATTGTCAGATCACATCGCAAACTTGGTTGACGATGAAAGACGACGTAAATTGGCAATCGCCTTTTCTGAAAGGCAAAGGTTAATGCGAGACCTTCACGACTCGGTCAGTCAAAAATTATATGGTCTGGTTACCTTGACGGAAGCAGCGCAAGCCATTATAGAGACTGGGGGAGAGTTTGACCCTCAAAATATGATGGCACGAATAGGTGATAATGCAAGACAAGCTGTTAGGGAAATGAGGTTGTTTCTTCATCAAATGCAGGTTGTTGAAATTGAAAAAGAAGGATTCATTTCAGCGCTCCATCACCGTCTTGCTGCCGTCGAAGGGCGCGCAGATATCAAGGCTGGGCTTATAGCCGATGAAACAATCAAGTTATTACCAGATGTCGAAATTGCTTTGTATTACATTGCTCAGGAAGCGCTTAATAATGTACTTCGACATGCCAAAGCTTCAAAAGTAGTTGTTACTTTTAAACAGACAAAGAAGAATATTTTGTTAAGAATTACTGATGACGGGAAGGGATTTGACGTAAAAAATGTGGATCAGACTGGTTTGGGATTATCGAGTATGAGAGACCGAACTGAGAAAATTAATGGAAAATTCAAGATCACCTCTGAAGTTGGTGAAGGGACCGTGGTTACCGTCACAATTCCCAAACACATTAATCGCATTTAAAATTACAATTATGAGACGCCACCATGAAAAAAATTAAGATCCTTGTAGCAGATGATGAAAGTGTAGTGCGAGAGGGCATTGTTACCATCCTATCACTCCAACCCGAAATACAGGTGGTAGGAGATTGTAAGAATGGGGCAGAAGCAGTTCTGCTTGCCAAAGAGAAGAAACCTGATATTGTCCTTCTTGACCTTGCAATGCCAGAACAGGATGGTTTAACAACTATTCCATTATTAAAAGAACTATCACAAAAAATTCAGATCATTGTATTAACCAGCTTTGCTGAAAGTGAAAAAGTTTATCAAGCGATCAAATCTGGAGCAGTTGGTTTTTTACTAAAGGATGCTACAAGAAAGCAGCTACTTGAGGCAATCCGGGATGTATACGAAGGCAAAGGTGTTATTTCACCTGCAATCGCATTAAGAGTGATCAATGAAATAAACCATCCTTCAAATCTTTTCTACACAACTCAACCGCTTACTCCACGAGAGTTGGAGACTTTGAAGCTTATCGGAAGGGGATACAATAATCAAGAAATAGCAGCAACACTCTTTGTACATGAAAGAACAGTAGCCAAACACGTCAGTAATATTTTAGAGAAATTACAACTTGCAAACCGCACACAAGCAGCTTTGTATGCAGTAAGGGAAGGAATTTCTGATGGCGCTGCTCTTCCCAAAAGAAGATAAGCACAAATAGTAGTTTCAAAATAATATACAAAAACAGTCACCGTAACTACGGTGACTGTTTTTGTATATATGACAAATGTCATGCCAGGGAATAAATAATGTATTAGTGGCATGGTAAAAAATGCCCTAAGGACTAGTCATTAAATGACCAGTCCTAAAGTCCTTTATTATGGTGTCCGATGGATAAAACAACCATAAAAAAACCTTCATACATTATTGACTAGTTATTCAAGAGGGGATTCGTATAATTCAAATCAAGAAAAAAGTTATTGCATACAAAATAGTGGAGAATACCTTGTTTCTCGGAAAGCATTTTTGCAAAGTAGATCGCAAATTCTCTTGGAAGGTTCCTTCTGTTTTCAAGCGAAACATGAAAGGAAACCTATACCTCATACAAGGATTTGAAAGAAACCTTCTTTGTCTTACGGAAGACGCATTTCATGAGATTTTTGAAAAAATTTCTTCGAACAATATTGCTGACCCGTTAGCCAGGTTATTACTAAGACTGTTTCTAGGTTCTGCACATATTGTCCGGGTCACAAAAGATGGTTATATCCAAATTCCTGAACCATTATATCAATTCCTTGGGAGTAAAGAAAATGTATGCATTATAGGGCAGGGTGATTATTTCGAAATTTGGGCGCCTGACGTTTGGAAGTTACAAGAAGATCGCTTATTTGATTTTGAACAAAATGCAACTCGATTTTCGTCATTGGATATTTCTTTGAGATAGATTAATTAGGTGAAAATATGAAAACACAGATAACTCCTAAATGCTCGAAAAAAATCAATATTATGTTGGTTGAAGACCAGGCAGTTGTTCGCGAGGGGATTGCTGCGATCATCTCG
>VFQT010002121.1_pt1 | contig 21248 bp, 15 predicted proteins | sample 3512381 | NCBI WGS metagenome assembly VFQT01 (sample SAMN10412376, study PRJNA504923) | tailings metagenome | isolation source: Relicate 2 Philex TSF3 active mining site | place: Philippines: Tuba, Benguet | collected 2017-08-29
AGTAACTGGTGCGCCGCCAACCATAACTATGACTTCATCACGAAGTCCTGCTTTGGTTAATTCATGAATATTGACTTTAAACATTGGCATAGTAGTAGTCAAAAATGCGCTCATACCTACGATGTCAGGTTTGTGTTCTTTGACTGCATCAACAAATTTTTCTGGTGGTACTTGTACGCCGATATCAATAACCTGAAATCCTGCACCTTCTAACATGATGTTTACTAGATTCTTACCAATGTCGTGAACATCGCCTTTTACAGTTCCCATGAGAAAAGTTCCAACAGTTTCAGCTCCGGTGTCCGCAAGGAGTGGGCGCAAAATATCCAAGGCCCCACTCATGGCACGACCAGCTATCAACATTTCTGGCACGAAGTAATCACCGCGCTCAAAACGAGCACCGACTTCTTCGAGTGAGGGGATCAAGGCTTCAAAAAGTATTTCATCTGGTGACATACCCTCTGCCAAACCTTGATTGGTCAACTCGATAACACGCGGGCCATTTCCCACCATTGTTTCGTCGTAGAGCGATTTAAGGATTTCTTCCTTGCTCATGCGGCACCTTCCTTTTTATTCTTAGCGCCCAGATTTACTTTAATTTTGCCAACTTCTTGCTTTAACAAGTTGGCAAAAAGCTTTACTTTTTCTGGAGTAATCCTGCTATCAGGGCCAGAAATGCTCACTGCAGCTATTACATTTCTTTGTGAATCAAAAACGGGAACAGAAACAGCCACAAGGCCCTCTTCTAATTCACCATTTATTACCGCATAGCCTCTAGCGCGAACTGTTTCTAAGTCACGCGCTAAATCAGATTTGCTAGTTATTGTTTTAGCAGCAATTTTTTCAAGTTTTTTCTCAGGCAAAGGCTGTAATCCATAGGCCAAAAATATTTTTCCGCTTGCAGAGCAATGGTAAGGAACATTTTGACCAACCCAGTCACGACTACCTAAAAGAAAAGTGGATTGAACTTGAGCAATATTTTCAACAGCATCATAACCAGAAACGGCTAAACTTACTGCTTCACCAGTTTTTTCACTGATTATTTCCATCGCTGGTTGAAGCGCAGTGGTAATTGCAATGTTCCCGCCACCCTTTAAGGCAAATCTATTTACGACTGCACCTGCTTCAAATGCTCCATCATGAGTTCTTTGAATTAATTCATTTCTCTCAAGTGCACCCAAAATGCGACTGGTGGTTCCTTTAGCTAAACCGGTTTGCTGCATTAAATTTGTAAAAGTTAAAGGCCGTGGAGCATCTAAAATTTTTACCAATAAGGCTGCCGCGCGATCGATGGCTTGAGTGCCGGTAGGGCGTTTTTCGATCACCTTGGCCTCCTAAAAATTCATCATAATATGGAACTATAGTTCCACACTGTAGTGTATATTCCCCTATAGTCGTCAAGTCCTTAGCCGGATTTTTTAGAGAGGCCTAGAAATGTTCCACAACAAAATGCCTAAATACGAGATTCTCTCTCAAGAAGCTCTCCATAAATTGGATCAAGGCTGGAGGCGACTTGTCTCAGAAATCGGCGTGGAGTTCATGTCAGATCGCGCGCTTGATTTATTTAAAAAAGCTGGTCAAAGTGTTGAGGGCAACAATGTTAAGTTCGACCCCGATTTTGTAATGGAACAAGTTAAAAAAGCTCCAAGTGAATTTGACGTACAAGCACGCAATCCTAAAAATTCTGTACACATTGGTGGCGACTACATGGTTTTTAGTGGCGTTTACGGCCCACCCTTTGTGCGTGATGGAGATGTGCGCCGAGATGCAACGATGAATGATTATGTTAATTTCACAAAACTTGCACAGAGCTTTCCGGAATTAGATTCGGCTGGAGGCGTTATTTGTGAACCCAATGATGCTTCGCTAGATACCCGCCACATAGACATGACTTACGCTTTGCAAACATTAACCGACAAAATTTATATGGGTAACGTTGTTTCTGGCCCAAGGGCTCAAGATGTTTTAAAAATGACAGAAATTGTTTTTGGAGGAAGAGAAAATATTGAAAAAACTCCAGCAACAATTTCGCTAATCAATTGCAACTCACCTCTGCGGTGGGATGATCGTATGTTGGATTCACAATTCGAATATTCGGCTGCTAATCAAGCAGTAGTTTTAACACCATTTCTATTAATGGGTGCAATGAGTCCAGTAACCATTCCTGCCACTTTGGCGCAGCAAATGGCAGAAGCACTAACTGGAATTGCCTTGTCACAATTAATTAGACCAGGTAGCCCAGTTATTTTTGGCTCGTTTTTATCCAACATTGATATGCAATCTGGTTCACCACAATTTGGCACTCCAGAATCTGCAATTGGTTTGCTAGCAACTGGGCAAATTGCTCGACATTTTAATTTGCCTTGGCGTTCTGGTGGTGGATTAAATTCTTCACAGACCACAGACGCCCAAGCAGGATACGAAGCTCTAATGACTCTGATGCCAGCATTCCTATCTGGCACAAACTGGATCATGCACTCTGCCGGATGGCTTGAAGGTGGATTAGTTGCTAGCTATGAAAAATTTGTAATGGACGTTGAATTAATCAGAATGCTACAAGCACAATTCACCCCATTAGAAATTGATGATGCTTCACTTGCTTTTGATGCGCACTTAGAAGTAGGTCATGGCGGGCACTTCTTAGGTGCTGCGCACACTATGGAGCGTTTTCGCGACTGCTTTTATCGCCCTCTTTTATCTTCTAGTGAGAATTTTGAGCGTTGGACGAGAAATGGTTCAAAAACCACAGCAGTAAGAGCAAACGAGATCGCTCACAAAAAAATAGCAGAATACGAAATGCCTCACATGGATGAAGCGATTAAAGCAGAATTAGATGAATTCGTTGCAAAAAGAAAGCAGGAGTTAGAAGCGTGAGTTCAGATATTGAAATTGCACGGGCAGCAAAACTTAGGCCAATCAATGAAATTGCTCAAAAATTAGCGATTGATCCAGATGCGGTTTTTGCTTATGGCCCAAACAAAGCAAAAATCAGTCTTGACTACATAAACAAGATTAAGGGAAATAAAAATGGCAAGTTAATTTTGGTAACTGCCATGACTCCCACACCAGCGGGTGAAGGTAAAACCACCACAACTGTTGGGTTGGGTGATGGCTTAAATCGCATTGGTAAAAAAGCAGTTATCTGTTTAAGAGAACCTTCCCTTGGTCCATGTTTTGGAATGAAAGGTGGAGCTGCGGGCGGAGGTTATGCCCAAGTAGTTCCGATGGAAGACATCAACTTGCATTTCACCGGTGATTTTCATGCAATTGGTGCCGCGCACAATTTATTAGCAGCGATGCTTGATAACCATATTTATTGGGGTAACGAACTAGGAATCGATGTTAGAAGAATTGCTTTTAAAAGAGTAATTGACATGAATGATCGAGCTTTGCGTGAAATCGTTTCATCACTTGGTGGGCCAGGTAATGGTTACCCTCGAGAAGCAGGATTTGATATCACAGTTGCAAGCGAAGTGATGGCAATTTTATGTTTAGCAATGGATCTTGAGGATTTAGAACGTCGGCTAGGCAACATTGTTGTTGGGTACACCCGAGATAAAGAGCCGGTCACTGCTAAGCAATTAAATGCTGCTGGTGCTATGACAGTGTTACTCAAAGACGCCATGATGCCAAATCTTGTGCAAACTTTAGAAAATAATCCAGCATTTGTTCATGGCGGTCCTTTTGCAAACATTGCACATGGCTGCAACACTGTTTTAGCAACTGACACAGCTTTAAAACTGGGTGATTATGTTGTAACTGAAGCAGGTTTTGGTGCAGATTTAGGTGCTGAAAAATTCTTTGATATCAAATGCCGTAAAGCAAACCTAAAACCTGAAGCAGTTGTGATCGTGGCAACTATCAGGGCATTAAAGATGCATGGTGGAGTTTCCAAAGAAGATCTTGGTAAAGAAAATGTTGCGGCGGTAAAAGCTGGGTTAGAAAATCTAGGCCGACACATTCAAAATGTACAGAAATTCGGTGTGCCTGCAGTAGTAGCAGTAAATACCTTTATTTCAGATACTCAAGAAGAGTATGAAGCAGTTAAGGCCTACTGCGCAAACTTGTCTGTTTCAGCAATTAAGTGCACTCACTGGTCTGACGGAGGAGCGGGAACAGAAGAATTAGCTCATAAAGTAGTTGAAATTGCTGAATCGAATCAAGCAAACTTTAAACCTTTATACGCTGATGAACTTCCGCTTTGGGAAAAGGTTAAAACTATTGCCACTCAAATTTATGGCGCGGCGGACATTTCAGCAGATAAAACCATTATCGAACAATTCAAATCTTTTGAAGCTGCCGGTTATGGAAAGTTCCCGATTTGTATGGCAAAAACTCAATACAGTTTTTCAACAGATCCAAATTTAAAGGGAGCTCCATCAGGACACACAGTTCAGATTCGTGAGTTACGACTCTCGGCTGGCGCAGAATTCATCGTGGTGGTTACAGGCGAAATCATGACAATGCCTGGATTACCAAGAGTTCCTGCTGCAAATTCCATTCATTTAGATGACGCTGGGCAAATACAAGGTTTGTTCTAGGTATTGATTTTTCTCATGCTCTACATCTACCGTGTAGGGCATGGGAAACAAAGTTTCAAACAGCACTTCGCCGGTTCAATCGGTAGATAGAGCCTTAGAGATATTAGAAATTCTCTCAGAAAAATCTGAAGCTGGTGTAACTGAAATTGCCCAAATTATTGGTGTGCATAAATCAACTGTTTCACGTCTAATAGATGCATTAGTCAGACGCGGACTTGTTGAACAAATTTCTGATAGAGGAAAGTTTAGATTAGGTATTGGTTTAATTAAGCTTGCCGGCTCTGCAAGTGCACAATTAGATTCAGTTATGCAATCTAGACCAGTTGCAAAAGAATTAGCTGAAAAATTTGGTGAAACTGTAAATATTGCAACTTTAGATGGCAAAGAAGTTTTATATTTAGATCAAATAGTTGGACCAAACACAATAAGTATGAGAACTTGGGTTGGTAAAAGAGTTCCTGCTCATGCCACTGCAACCGGAAAAGTTTTAACAGCATGGTTACCAGAAAGAAATCGCGTAGAACTTTTACCCCGTAAATGGGTTAAGTATGCAAAAAATACTATTACAGATCCAAAGCGACTTGAAGCTGAATTAAGTGAAGTAAGAAAAAATGGTTTCGCCATAGCTATTGATGAGCTTGAAGAAGAATTGGTAGCGATCGCAGCCCCAATAAAAAATAGCCATAAAGAAGTAGTGGCTGCGATTGTGATTTCTGGCCCAGCATTTCGAATGGCCAAGAAGGAATTTCCCAATATTTCAAAAGCTTTGATTGAGGCAGCGCAAAAAATTCACCTAAATCTGTAAAAAAATTCGTCAAAGCCTTGACCTCACCCCCCAAATTGACCATGCTTATGACCTAAAGAAACAACAAGTTGCGCAATTCTCAACAGGGGGGCAAGTAGTTGCTATCTCTTTTAATCAACGGCAATCGCGTCCCTGCTAAATCTGGAAGCACCAGAAAAATTCATAACCCGGCAACAGGTGAATTTGTAATTGAGGCGGCAGAAGCCAGTGCGGAAGATACCTTGCTAGCTATTGCTGCAGCCAAAAAAGCTTTTGAAAATTCTTCTTGGAAAGATTTTACAAATCAAGCGCGAGCTGAAATTCTCAGAAAAACTGCTGAAATTTTAAAAAGAGACAAATCTCAAATTGCTAAAGCTGAATCAATGGACACCGGAAAAAGATTCATTGAAAGTGAATACGACATTGATGACGTAGTAAGGGTTTTTGAATATTACGCAGAATTAGCTGAAAATCTATCAAACCGAATAAATAAGGTGGATCGAGAAAATATAGAAAGTCGCATTGAATTTGAACCAGTAGGTGTATGTGGATTAATCACTCCTTGGAACTATCCCTTGCTGCAAGCAAGTTGGAAGGTAGCTCCCGCAATTGCCGCAGGTTGCACTTTTGTGTTAAAGCCGAGCGAACTCACGCCTACAACCACTTCGATGTTGATGGATGTCTTGAGTGAAGCAGGCTTGCCTGCTGGTGTTGGAAATTTAATTTTAGGCGCTGGACCTACAGCCGGTGCACTTTTGAGTGAACACCCAGATGTTGATTTTGTTTCATTTACGGGTGGCGTTGCAACTGGAAAACATATTATGAAAACTGCAAGCCAAACTGTTAAAAAAGTTGCTTTAGAATTAGGTGGAAAAAATCCAAACATAATATTTGCTGATGCTGATTTACCCGCTGCTATTGATAACGCACTTACGGCAGTCTTTTTACACTCTGGACAAGTTTGCTCGGCTGGTGCCAGACTAATTATTGAAAAATCTATTCATGATGAAGTTGTAAATGAAATAGCAAGAAGAGCTGAAAAAATAGTTTTAGGTGGTCCATTTGAAGCTAATGCAGAAACAGGATCACTAATAAGTAAGGCTCACCTAGAAAAAGTTGAAAAGTATGTAGAAAACGCTTTAAGCGAAGGTGCAAAAATTATCGCTGGAGGTAGGCGTCCTACCGAATCACATTTACAAAATGGTTATTTTTATCGCCCTACTGTTCTTGATGAATGTAATAGCAAGATGCAGTGCGTCCAAGATGAATCTTTTGGTCCAGTCTTAACTGTCGAAACATTCGAAAATGAAGATGAAGCCATTGCAATTGCAAATGACACAATCTACGGATTAGCTGGTGCGGTTTGGAGTCAAGATTCGACTAAAGCTAATCGCGTAGCTAAAGCATTAAGACACGGCACAATTTGGATTAACGATTATCACCCTTATGTACCACAAGCAGAATGGGGCGGATTTAAACAGTCAGGTGTTGGGCGCGAATTGGGGCCAAGTGGTTTGGCTGAATATTTAGAACCAAAACATATTTGGCAAAACTTCAAGCCTGCACCAAGTGGATGGTTTAGTGAAGGAGATCTTCGATGAGTGAGGCAAGCAATTCTGCAGCAATCTCAGTTAGAAACCTTTGGAAGGTTTTTGGCCCAAAGCCAGAAGCTCTAATAAATAGTGAAGATGCAAAACTCCCTCGTGCTGAACTAATGAAAAAAACCGGCAACACCGCAGCCGTAGTAGATGTCTCTTTTGATGTAGCTCCAAATGAAGTCTTCGTTGTAATGGGGCTTTCTGGCTCAGGTAAATCAACGCTGGTTCGCTGTTTAACTCGCTTAATTGAACCCACTTCAGGCAGTGTCAATATTTTGGGTGAAGATATTTTGAAAGCTAATTCCGCAAGGTTAAGAGAATTAAGAAGAACTAAATTTTCAATGGTTTTTCAACATTTTGGATTGTTACCTCATAGAAAAGTTATTGACAATATCGCTTATGCACTAGAAGTAAATGGCGTGAAAAAAGAATCCAGACACAGAAGAGCTCAAGAAGTTATTGAGCTTGTTGGACTTTCTGGCTATGGAAACTCTTATCCAGAGCAATTGTCTGGTGGTATGCAGCAAAGAGTCGGTTTAGCAAGAGCTTTAGCGGTAGATCCTGCAGTTTTGTTTTTAGATGAACCATTCTCAGCTCTTGACCCGTTAATTAGACGCGATATGCAAGCAGAAATCATTCGTCTTCACAAAGAAGTTGGTAAGACAATGGTATTTATTACTCATGATTTATCTGAAGCAATGAAGCTTGGTGATCGTATTGCAATCATGCGAGATGGTGCAGTGGTGCAAATGGATACTCCAGAAAATTTAGTTGCTAATCCTGCAGATGATTACGTGGCAAACTTTATGAAAGACATTCCAAAATCACACGTACTTTGTCTAAAGACTATTGCTAGACCAGCAAAGCCAGGTGAAGCTACAGACGGCCCTGAATTGGATGGCGACACAATTATTAGAGACGCCTCACCAATAATTGTCAACGCTGGTAAACCGGTTCGCGTTGCATTAAAAAATAAACCGCTCGGAGTTGTCAGCAGCGAAGATGTTCTCAAGTTAATTTCTGGAGATGCAAAGTGACCGACCTGGTTACTCAGGCTGGGAGATTTAATTTGCTAAAAGTTCGAAGGTTATACCTGTTTTTAAGCGTGGTGGTCTTTTGGACTATTTTGGCAACCATTTTTAGAGGTAAAGCAACACTTTATTTACCTGCAGCCGAAGACACTGCATTTACTTCCCGATTAGAAGAATGGGCATCTTCAATTCGTGCGGGAAGATTTGAAAATCCCGCATTCATTTATTTTTTCAACCCACTTCGCGAATTTATAGATGGATTTGTTCAAATTATCCGAACCATATTCGCAATTCCAGTATCAGGATCAATAATTCCCATTATTGGTTGGTTTGGAGTAATTGGTGTTGTTGCATTCATTGTGTATTTAAGTAGTAATGCCAAATTCGCGCTGTTAGCAGTTTTGCTTTTAACCGGTGCTGGATTACTCGGGATGTGGGATTTCACCATGGACACTTTGGCGATGACCTTGGCTGCGGTGCTTTTGTCTTTAGCGATTGGTATCCCTCTTGGAATTTGGGCAGGGCTTTCAGATCGTGCGCTTGCCATCATGCGCCCATTCCTAGATTTAGCCCAAATCGTTCCAACTTTGGTTTACTTGGCGCCACTCGCGCTCTTCTTTTTAATCGGTGCAGCATCAGCCACAATCGCAACCATGATTTATTCGATTCCAATTGCTATTCGTTACACCTCAACTGCAATTAGAGGTATTAATAAGTCCCCCGTTGAAGCTGCTACATCTATGGGTTCAACAAAAATGCAATCTTTGAGAAAAGTTCAGTTGCCAATTGCAAAACAAACAATAATTCTGGGAGTAAACCAAACAGTGATGGCAGCACTTTCATTTGTGGTTATTGCTGCATTAATTGGTGCGCCTGGCTTAGGTAAGCCCGTTATTGAAGCGTTGATCATTAGAAATGTCGGTGAAGGCTTTGTGGCAGGTCTTGCTGTGGTCTTTGTTGCGATTATGTTAGACCGCTCAACTAGTGCTGCAGCTAAATCAAAGCAGTCTTTTGTGCCACCAACACAAAAAGAAATTAATTTACGAAGAGCTGGCATTCTTTCATTTGCTCTTTTTGCAATTGTTTCTGTTTATTTATCAAGATCAGTTTTATGGGCGGCAGTTTGGCCAAAAGAAATAAATGTTTATGATCAAGTGGCTGATGCAACTAATGCCTTTGTTGAATTCGCTACAACTGAACTTTATTATTTGACAATCGGTTTTAGAGAGCTCATAACAATTGGAATTTTAAATCCTTTACAGTCACTATTAGCTAATGCACCGTGGTTCTTAACGGTAATAGCGATCGCTTTAATTGCATTAATTATTGGCGGATGGAGAGTAGCCGTTTTAGCAGTGGCGCTAATGCTGGCAATTGTTTTCACTGGACTTTGGAATGACACCATGATTACTTTGACTCAAGTTTTGGTTGCCACCATGCTCACAATGATCATTGGAGTTTCGGTAGGAGTATGGATTGGCAGAAGCGAAAAAGCTGATGCGGCGATTCGACCAATATTAGATGCCGGGCAAACACTGCCTGCTTTCGTTTATTTAATTCCGATGTTGGGTTTGTTTGGACCAAGTAGATTTACAGCAATTGCGACAGGAATTGTTTATTCCATTCCAGTGGTAACCAAAATTGTGGCTGATGGGGTAAAGAATGTACCCAAATCAATGATTGAAGCAGCGATTTCAAATGGTTCCACATCATGGCAAGTCATTTCAAAAGTTCAACTACCTGCATCTAAACGCTTTTTGTTATTGGCAACCAATCAAGGCCTAATTTATGTACTAGCGGTAGTAATTATTGGTGCTTTTGTTGGCTCGGGCGGCTTGGGTTATTTAATTTTGCTAGGCGCCTCTAAGCCGGAATTGCAAGGAAAAGGCTTGGCTGCAGGCTTAGCCATCCTGCTTTTAGGGGTCATGATTGATCGCATTGCCCAAGCTGGAGCCAAAAATAAATGAACTTCTTCTGTAACGATTTGGACAAGGTTTCAAGAATTCATCATTAGATGGGTTTTTGATTGATTACCATGTTGGTAATCATCTTTAAAGGAGGGTGAATGAAGTTAAGAATGAACACTCGCAATGCGTTTGTTTCTCTCTTAATCGCTTTCGGTCTTCTGCTGTCGGCATGTAGTGGTGCCGGTGTTGATCAGCAAGCTGCTGAAGACACTAGTTCCACCACTGAAGAAACTACTGAAGTAGCAGCAGCAGATTGTGGCGAATGGACTATTGCAATGCACGCTTGGGTTGGCTACACAGCATCTGCACAAGTTTTAACAAATATCGGTGAAGAACTTGGTTGCACTATTAACCAAGTAACTCTTGAAGAAGCCGGTGTTACTTACGACGCTATCGAAGCTGGATCTGTTGACCTAATTGTTGAAGATTGGGGCGGCGGACGTTGGCAAGAGTGGGTTGACCGCGGACAAGTTGTTGAGGTTGGCTCAAACGGTAACGTCGGAAAAATCGGTATGTTCATTCCAGCATGGATGGCTGAGGAATATCCAGACATCACTGATGCAGCAAACCTAAATAAGTATGCAGAACTTTTTGCTAACTCTGAATCAGGTGGCAAAGGTGCTTGGTACGAAGGTCCTCCGGGATATACCACTATTGGTGAAAAAATGATTGCAGCAGGTGACTTGAACTTCCAGGTTATTTCAACCGGTTCAGAAGCTGCTTTGATCGAATTGTTTACCAATGCCGTAAACAACAAAGAAGCCGCTCTAGGTTATTGGTGGGAGCCACATCCATTGTTTGCCACACTCGATTTGGTTCGCGTGAATTGGCCAGCAAGTGATTGGGCAGCCACTGAAGAAGCTGATGGAACAACTGACTATCCAGAAACTCCGCTCATCAAGATTGCGAGCAAGAAGTTGATTGATTCAGGAGATCCATTTGCCAACTTGGTTCAAAATTGGACCTGGACAAATGCTGATCAAAACCAAGTCGCTGCAGATATTGAAGGCGGCATGGATCCAGCAGAAGCTGCACAAAAGTGGATCGATGCAAATCGCGCCACAGTTGACGGCTGGATTGGCTAAGAACTAAAAAATAAAAAGCGGTGGGCTCTTGACGAGTCCACCGCTTTTTTGTAACTATTGGGTGTTGCATCATAAGAAGTTAGTTGCAAATAACGCAACTGCTTGAAAGTAGGTAAATGTGTCCAAAGTCGTAATAATCGGCGCAGGGATTGTTGGTTGTGCCCTCGCTGATGAATTAACTGAACGCGGCTGGACAGATGTAACTGTTTTAGAACAAGGGCCACTCTGGGCAGCTGGTGGATCAACTTCACATGCACCGGGATTAGTTTTTCAAACTAACGGTTCCAAAACTCTTGCTAATTTTGCTACTTACACTGTAGAAAAATTAATGTCATTAGATTTAAATGGTGAGCCTTGCTTTTTACAAGTAGGTAGCATCGAAGTTGCAACAACTTCAGAAAGACTTGCTGAATTACATAGACGTGCCGGATTAGCTACTTCGTGGGGAATTCCTGCAGAAGTTATTTCCCCCGAAGCTGCAGCTAAGCTTCATCCCGTTTTAGATCCAAATTCAATTTTAGGTGCGCTACATGTGCCCACAGATGGACTTGCAAAAGCACTTCGTGCTGACGAAGCGATGGGTAAAAGAGCAATTGCTCGCGGAGCAAAATTTTTAGAACGACATGAAGTTTTAGATATTAAAAAAGAAAACGGAAGGGTGACAGGAGTTGTCACTAATCAAGGCGAGTTTGCTGCTGATGTAGTAATTGCGTGTGCGGGAATCTGGGGGCCAAAAGTTGGCGACATGATTGGAATGCCAACTGCATTACAGCCGCTAGCGCATCAATTAGCTTGGACGGAAGATATCGATTCACTAAGTGATCAAGAAGAAGAATGCACAATTCCTTTATTAAGAAATCAAGATCATGATTTGTACTACCGTCAACGCGGTAAAGGCCTCGGCGTTGGTTGGTATGGGCACCGACCACTCCCCGTTAAAGCTAAAGACATAGTGCCTTTTGATAAAGCAGCCACAATGCCTTCAATGTTGGAATTCACAGCTCCAGAGTGGGTAGGGGCAATGGAACACAGCTCAGAAATTTTGCCTGAATTAAAGAACGCAAACATTACTTCTGGAATGAACGGATTGTTTTCATTTACCGTAGACGGAAATCCGCTGATGGGTGAATGGAAGGGCTTAAAAGGTTTTTGGGTTGCGGAAGCTGTTTGGGTCACCCATTCAGCAGGCGTTGCCAGAGCGATTGCCGAATGGTTAGTTGACGGCCAGCCATCTATCACTGTTCATGATTGCGATGTAAATCGATTTGAAAAACATCAACTTGGTCCAGAGCATATTCAGATGCGCGGAGAGCAAAATTACATTGAGGTTTATGACATCTTGCATCCCTTGCAACCAATGGAAGCACCTAGGCCACTTAGGACAACAGGTTTTTATCAACGTCAACAAGAACTTGGAGGAGTTTTCTTAGAAGCGAGTGGTTTTGAAAGACCACAATGGTATGAAGCAAATAAAAATCTTTTAGCTACATATTCTGTTCCTGCTAGGAATGAATGGGCCAGTAGATACTGGTCACCAATTTGTGGAGCAGAAGCACTGCATGTTAGAGAAAAGGTTGGCGTATTTGACCTTTCTTCATTAAAGCGTTTAGAAGTAGTCGGAAAAGGTAGTCAAGAGTTCTTGATGAAAATGACTACTGGAAATTTAGATAAACCAGTTGGATCAATTACTTATTGCTTAATGCTTGCTGAAACGGGCGGGATTCTTAGCGACATCACTGTTACAAAACTTGGTGATAATCATTTCGTAATTGGCGCTAATGGCAATGTCGATTTAATCAGATTGCAAAATTATGCACCCGATACAGTTCAAGTTAGAGATATAACAAGCGGCACCGCGGTGCTGGGTGTTTTTGGACCAAATGCCAGAAAACTCTTACAAAGTATTTGTGAAGACGATCTTTCTAATGAATCAATCAAGTACTTCAAAGCTAAGCAAACTTATTTGGGTCAAGTTCCGGTAACACTTTGGCGTTTAAGTTATGTTGGCGAATTAGGCTTTGAAGTTTATGTTGAAGCTGATATGGCACTAAAGCTTTGGGATACTGTTTGGCAAGCAGGAAAAGATTTTGAACTAATTGCTGCTGGCCGTGGTGCTTTTAATTCGATGCGCTTAGAAAAGGGTTATCGATCATTTGGTACTGACATGACAACAGAGCATCACCCATTCGAAGCTGGATTAGGCTTTGCGGTAAGAAAAACTGGTGGATTTATCGGCTCAGAAGCTCTTGCAAAAATAAACCCAGAAAAGCTAGACAAAAAATTAGTTTGCCTAAAGATTCACAACGATCAAGATGTGGTGATGGGTAAAGAACCAGTAATAATTAATAACGATCCAGTTGGCTACACCACAAGCGCATATTTTGGTCATTCAGTGGGGCATCCAATTGCTTACGCCTGGCTACCAATTTCTCACACAAACAAAGGCACCCAGGTCTCGATTGCCTATTTTGATAAGTTAATCAGTGCCGAAGTTACTTCGGATCCTTTATTTGACCCAGAAATGACGAGGTTAAAAGCATGAGTGGTCCGCTAACTAGGCGCCGTACGGCGGAATTACCGGAACATCCAGATTTTCTTTGGCGAAAGCCCCAACTAAAAAAAGCTTATGACGTCATAATCATTGGCGCTGGTGGACATGGCTTAGCTACCGCTTACTACCTTGCTAAAAATTTTGGGATCACCAATGTTGCCGTTTTAGAAAAAGGTTGGCTTGCTGGTGGAAATATGGCAAGAAATACCACCATTATTCGCTCAAATTATCTCTGGGATGAAAGTGCTGGCATCTACGAACATTCTCTAAAACTTTGGGAAACACTAGAAGAAGAAGTTGGCTATGAAATGTTTTTTAGCCAGCGAGGCGTAATGACGCTCGCTCACAGCGTGAGTGATGTTCGTAGCAAACAAAGAAATTTCTATGCAAATAAAGTAAATGGTATTGACACCGAATGGTTAACCCCCGAAGAAGCAAAAAAAATTGCACCAATACTTAATATCAGTGACAAAATTCGCTACCCGATTATGGGCGCCACCTACCAAGCTCGTGGCGGTATTGCCAAGCACGATTGGGTTGCTTGGGGATATGCCAAAGCTGCTGATGATATGGGTGTTGATTTAATTCAAGGTTGTGAGGTTACAGGTATCAAAGTAGAGAATGGCAAAGTTAAAGGAGTTGAAACTAATTTAGGTTTTGTTGCTGCCAACAAAGTTGCGCTTGCGGCAGCTGGACATACTTCAACCTTGACGCAAATGGCTGGATTTAGAGTGCCATTACAAAGTCGCACCCTGCAAGCTTTAGTTTCTGAATTGTTAGAACAAGTTCTTGACACAGTAATTATGAGTGGAGCGGTACACGTTTATGTAAGTCAAGCTCATAAAGGTGAATTGGTCATGGGTGCGGGAACAGATGCATTCAACTCCTATACCCAACGCGGGGGCTTTCATGTGATAGAACATCAACTTGCTGCAGCTTGTGAATTATTTCCAATTTTTTCTCGCGCGCATTTATTAAGAACATGGGGCGGAATAGTTGATATCGCACCGGATGCTTCACCAATTTTAGGCCTTACCCCAGTTGAAAATCTTTATATAAATTCCGGTTGGGGAACAGGTGGTTTTAAAGCAACACCTGGCTCTGGTTGGGTTTATGCCGACACAATCGCAAATAATCGCCCGCATGAATTAGCCAAAAATTATTCACTCCAGCGCTTTACCAGCGGACACTTAATTGATGAACACGGCGCTGCCGGCGTTGCTCACTAAAGGAACTCATGCTTTCAATTAATTGCCCTTGGTGTGGTGTGCGAGATGAAACAGAATTTCATTACGGATCTCAAGCACACGTTGCCTACCCCGAAAATCCAAATGACTTAACAGATGAAGCCTGGGCTGAATATATCTTTTTTAGAGACAATCCAAAGGGTTGGTATCAAGAGCGCTGGGTACACAGCAGCGGTTGTCGCCGTTGGTTCAATGTCTGGCGAAACACTGCAACTCATGAATTTGGTTCAAGTTATAAACCTTTCACTCAAGTGCCTGCGAGACCACAATGAGTCAAATTAGATTTGAGTTTGATTCCAAAATTTATACAGGTGAAAAAGGTGAACCACTAGCTGTTGGTTTATTAAAAAATGGAATCAAGACTTTTACTGAAAGTACCTACCTTTCCCGACCACGCGGAGTAATGGCACTAGGTGCTGAAGAACCTTGCGCTTTAGTGCAAATTGATTCTGGAGCTGGTGAACCGATGTTTCCTGCTACTCAAGTTGAGTTGGTAGACGGTCTCGCTGCACGTGGTTTAGCTGGAATTGGAGATCTTCCGAATGTCAACGATGATGCTCGTTATGACAAAACTAATCGTCATGTTGAAGTTTTAATTATTGGTGCTGGTTTGGCAGGATTACATGCCGCAAAATCTGCTGTTGAAAAGAATCAGCGCGTGATGTTGATTGATGATGCACCTGCCGCTGGAGGTTATGCAACACAAAATAATCAAGAAATTGATTCTGACCTTTTAGCCGTTTTAAAAAATCCAAATCTCTTACATTTACAAAGAACTACTGCTATTGGTCTTTATGATCAAGGTTATGTTGTTGCCGTTGAAAGAAGAACAGATCACTTAGCAGCAAACTATGATCCAAAAGTTGCTCGAATTAGAACCTGGCATATCCGCGCGAAAGAAATTATTTTAGCGACGGGCGCATTTCAAAGATTCTTAGTGTTTCCAAATAACGATCGCCCTGGAATCATGCTGTCACACGCTGCCGCAACCTATGTAGATAAATACCAAGTTAAGATTTTTAAAACTGCAGTTGTGGCGACTGTTGATGACCAAGGCTATCTTGATGCATTACGACTTCATAAAAATGGAGTAAAGATAGCTGCAATTGTAGATATTAGATCGGAAATTTCAGGCTCACTAGTAAGTGATGTTAAAGCGCAAGGAATTGAAATTATTTTCAATGCTACGGTTACAAATAGTTCAGCAGATCAAGATAAAGAGCTAAATTCAGTTGAAGTTTCTAAAGTAGATCTGTCAGGAAACAATTTAGGAAAACTAAAAGACATAGCTTGTGATTTACTTGCTGTTTCCGGAGGCTGGACTCCAACTGTTCACCTAGCCACTTTTGTTGGAATAAAGCCAAAGTGGGCTAAAGAAAAGGCTGCTTTTATTTTGAAAGACCTACCAAAAGGCCTTAGCGCAGTTGGTTCGGTCGCAGGTGATTTTGGCCAATTTGAAAACCCGCCAGCGGTATTTTTTGGAATATTGCCAAATGATGAGCTTGCGAAAGTTAGTTTTATTGACTTGCAGCGCGACGCAACGGTTCGCGACTTAAAGCGAGCAACTGGTGCTGGATTAACTTCTATTGAGCACATTAAGCGCTACACCACTATTGGTACAGCGCATGATCAAGGTAAAACTAGCGGTACTACAACCATTGGTTTGCTATCGCAATTAATAAACAAAGAACCGCAAGAAATAGGAACTTTAACTTTTAGGCCGCCATATATTCCGGTTCCGTTCGCTGCATTAGCTGGTCGAGATCGTGGTGAATTATCTGATCCGATTCGTACCACTCCAATTCATCCTTGGCATGAAGCTGCTGGTGCACCTTTTGAAGATGTTGGGCAATGGAAGCGACCTTGGTACTTCCCAGAAGCAAATGAAGATATGCACCAAGCGGTAATTCGAGAGTGCCTGGCAGCAAGAAATCAAGTTGCCGTTATGGATGCTTCGACACTAGGAAAGATAGACATTCAAGGCCCTGATGCTGCCGAATTTTTGGATCGTATCTATACAAATATGTTCTCCAACTTAAAAGTTAATCATTCTCGCTACGGATTGATGTGCGGAGTAGATGGAATGGTTTTTGACGATGGTGTTACCACGAGACTAGCTGAAAATCATTTTTTAATGACCACAACGACAAGTGGTGCCGCAAAAGTTTTGGATTGGTTAGAAGAATGGTTACAAACTGAATGGCCTAATTTGAAAGTCTATTGCACTTCAGTAACTGAGCATTGGTCTACCGTGGCAATTGTTGGGCCTAAATCTCGAGATTTAATGAAAGAACTATCACCTGAACTTGATGTGTCAAATGAAGCTTTTGCATTTATGACAAACAAATATGCAGATGTTGCAGGTGTGCCAGCACGAATTGCCAGAATTTCATTTTCGGGTGAATTAGCTTATGAGATAAATGTTGAAGCGATTTACGGACTTCATATCTGGAAGGCCGTAATGGAACTCGGTCAGGAATTTGGAATCACACCATACGGAACCGAAACAATGCACGTATTACGCGCCGAAAAAGGATTTGTAATTGTTGGCCAGGAAACAGATGGAACTCAAACTCCACAAGACTTAGCAATGGAGTGGATCGTTTCTAAAAAGAAAGAATTTATTGGCAAAAGATCTTTTTCTAGATCCGATACCGCTCGAGAGGGTCGGCATCAATTGGTCGGAGTTTTGCCTACCGATAAAAAGTCACTTCTTCCGGAAGGTTCTTATCTAGTAGCTAGTGATTCCAACCAAGCAAGCTCTGCAAGTAATCATCTAGGTCACATAACCAGCTCCTATTACTCTGCAGCATTAGAGAGAACTTTCGCCCTAGCTATGTTAGAAAATGGTACAAACCGAATCGGTCAAAAATTACGAGCACCGATAGCAGAGCAAATTATTGAAGTTGAAATCACTGAACCAATCTTTTATGACAAAGAGAATTCGAGACGTGATGGTTGATTTAACTGCGTTAAGACAAAGCCCTTTAGGTAAAGCCAGTTTTGGCAATGCTAATAAAGTTCTAATTAAAGAGATACCGTTCTTAAAGTCATTTGATCTCAGAGTAGAGCCAAACACTCCGGACTCAAAAAAAGTCGAAAGTGCTTTAGAAATAACTTTGCCACTAAAGGTTGGCACAATTATTAAAAAAGATTTCTCTTGTCTTACACTAGGCCCTGATTGGTGGCTCTTAGTTGAACTTTCAGAGGCTAAAGCTGATTCTTTAATAAGTACCGTAAAAAATGACTTTGTTTCGCTGGTTGATGTTTCTTCGCAACGCACCTGTATTGAAGTTTCTGGAGTGTTTACTAAAGAAGTGCTACAACATGCTTGGGAGCAAGATTTAGATGATGTTGGATTACCTATTGATTCTTGTTCGCAAGGATTAATGGCCCGTTGCCCAACTATTGTTCATAGAACCGCACCCACTACATATTGCCTCTATGTGCGAAGTTCTTTTGCACAACATTTGTTTAAATTTTTGACTGACGCTGCAACTGAATATCTAAAATAGGAGAAAAATGACTGCAACGATACTAGATGGCAAGGCTACTGCTGCCAAAGTAAAAGCAGAGTTAGCAAACCGAGTTGCAGCATTAAAATTAAAGGGAATTACACCGGGTTTAGGAACCATTTTGGTTGGTGATGATCCTGGATCTCATGCTTATGTTGGTGGAAAACATAAAGACTGTCATGAAGTTGGAATTTCATCAATCCGCGTTGATCTTCCTGCTTCTTCTACAGAGGCGGATGTCCTTAAGGCTGTCAAAGATTTAAACAACGACAAAAATTGCACGGGTTATATCGTGCAACTACCTCTACCTAAAGGAATAGATACCAACAAAATATTAGAAGCGATGAATCCTGAAAAGGATGCTGACGGACTTCATCCGGTTAACCTTGGGCGATTAGTACTTGGTCAACCTGCTCCCCTACCTTGCACTCCAAGAGGAATTGTTGAGTTACTTAGAGAATATAAAGTTAATATCAATGGTGCACATGTCGTAGTAGTTGGTCGCGGAGTGACGGTTGGTCGACCCATCGGATTGCTCTTAACTAGAAAATCTGAAAATGCAACTGTCACGCTCTGTCACACCGGTACAAAAAACTTAGAAGAATTCACCAAGCAAGCCGACATAATTGTGGCGGCTGCTGGCGTTGCCCACTTAATTAAGCCAAACATGATTAAGTCTGGAAGTGCGCTGCTTGATGTGGGAATCACTAGAACCGAGCAAGGCTTAGTTGGAGATATTGACCCCGCAGTTAAAGAAATTGCCGGATTTTTTGCCCCGATGCCAGGTGGTACCGGGCCAATGACACGCGCGATGCTCTTAGCAAATGTCGTCGATAGTGCAGAGAGAATGAGCGCATGAACAATCAATACGACTACATAATTGTTGGTGGAGGTTCTGCAGGATCTGTATTAGGTAATCGACTCAGTGAAGATCCTAAAAATAGAGTATTAGTTTTAGAAGCTGGTCGCATGGACTCAATTTGGGATGTTTATGTTCATATGCCTGCTGCGCTAACTTTTCCAATCGGTAGCAAGTTCTATGACTGGAAGTATGAAACTGAACCCGAACCGTATATGAATAACCGCAAGGTCTATCACGGTCGCGGAAAAATTCTGGGAGGTTCTGGAAGCATCAATGGAATGATCTTTCAACGCGGAAATCCAATGGATTATGAAAGATGGGGTAAAGAACCTGGTTTAGAAAATTGGGATTTCGCTCATTGCTTGCCATATTTTAAGAAAACTGAAAATGCTTTAGATAGAAATGATGATGTATTTCGTGGGCATAACGGCCCGTTAAAAGTCACTAAAGGTAAATCAACAAACCCACTCTTTGACACATTTCTAGCAGCAGCAAAAGAAGCTGGCTATCACCTAACTGAAGATGTGAACGGCTATCGACAAGAAGGGTTTGCCAGATTTGATCGAAATGTTTATCGTGGCCGCCGTCTTAGCAGTGCTCGGGCTTATTTACACCCAGTCAAGCACCGCAAAAATTTAACGATTAAAACGAGATCTTTTGTTAGAAAGGTGATTTTTGAAGGCAAAAAAGCCGTCGGTGTTGAAGTTCAGCGTGGTAGAAAGATCCAAAATATCTACGGCAAAGAAATAATTTTGTGCGGCGGTGCCATAAATACTCCACAAATTTTGCAATTAAGTGGAATTGGAAATGCTGAGCACCTAAAAAAAATTGGAATCGAGCCAGTTCATCACTTGCCAGGCGTCGGTGAAAATTTACAAGATCACCTTGAAGTTTATGTGCAATTTCAATGTAAAGAGCCAGTCTCTTTGCAGCCTAACTTAGCTCTTTGGCGAAGGCCATTTATTGGTGCTGCCTGGCTTTTTTTAAGAAAGGGGCCAGGTGCTTCAAATCATTTTGAGGCTGGTGGCTTTGCTCGCAGTAATGAAGATGTTGAATGGCCAAACTTAATGTTCCACTTCTTACCTATCGCAGTTCGTTACGACGGCACGGTAACCGCAAAAGGTCACGGCTATCAAATACATATTGGCCCCATGTATTCAGATGCGCGAGGCCACGTGCGTATCAAATCCAAAGATCCGAAAGTTAAGCCAAGTATTTTATTTAACTACTTATCTACGGCTCAAGATAAACGTGAGTGGGTTGAAGCAATTCGAGTGGCCCGCAAAATCATGAACCAAAAAGCTTTTGATCGCTATAACGGAGGTGAAATCTCACCGGGTGCAAGTGTCTCAACTGATGAAGAAATTCTTAAGTGGGTAGCGCAAGATGGTGAAACTGCTTATCACCCATCATGCACTGCAAAAATGGGAATTGACGATATGTCAGTTGTAGATCCAAAATCGATGAAAGTTTACGGAGTTGAAGGCTTAAGAGTTGTCGACGCTTCGGTTTTTCCTTTTGTCACTAACGCAAATATCTATTCACCAGTAATGATGGTCGGCGAAAAAGCGGCGGATTTGATCCTAGGTAAAACACCCTTGCCAGCAGAAAATACGAATTGGTATAAACACCAAAAAAATTAAGCTGGAACCTGACTGGTATTAGCTTGTATTTCTTCAGCACCGGCAATCAACCATGAGTCTTCTACATACTCGAAACGGTATCTTAATTGAATATCTTTACTTAAAGATTTTACGTCGATTTCGTAAAAACCAGTAAAGCCCATCTCTAGGCATTTGGTTCCAACAAAATCAGTATTATCTAAAAGACTTGGGTAAAACTCAGATATCACTTGGGTAAATCGATCCAATGAAAATCCACTTTTAAATCTTTCAGAGGTCAACTGATAAGCAGACGCAAAATCTTTTTGAGAAAATGCATCCATCTGTAACTCTATGATTCTTTGAAAGTTCTTTTCCGTAGTTTCTGAACAATTTCCAGGTGATTTTTCAAAATCTTCAATTACTTCTTCTTGATTCTGCGCTTCATCGGGCAAGGTTAAGACAG
>VFQT010002122.1_pt1 | contig 21238 bp, 14 predicted proteins | sample 3512381 | NCBI WGS metagenome assembly VFQT01 (sample SAMN10412376, study PRJNA504923) | tailings metagenome | isolation source: Relicate 2 Philex TSF3 active mining site | place: Philippines: Tuba, Benguet | collected 2017-08-29
CTGATCAGTTCGGACAAGGCGAGCGAAGTGTTTGATCTGTCGAAGGAACCGGATGCCGTTCGAGATCGTTATGGACGCCACAGCTGGGGACAGTCCCACTTGCTGGCTCGACGATTGATCGAAGCGGGCAGTCGCTTTGTCACGACGGTGAACGGGCCGAGCATTACCTGGGATACTCACAAGGACAACTTCAATCAGATGAAGAACCGACTTGTGCCTCCGATGGAGCAGGCATATGTCGCGCTGCTGGATGATCTGTCGGAACGCGGCTTGCTGGATCAGACGCTGGTGATCTGGATGGGCGATTTTGGGCGGACACCGGTGATCAATAAAGATGCCGGGCGAGACCACTGGCCTCAGTGTTATTCCATGGTGCTGGGCGGCGGTGGAATCAGAGGCGGCCAGGTGGTTGGAGCCTCCGATCGAACCGGCGCGTATCCGAGTGAGCACCCGGTGACTCCGGCGGATGTTCATGCGACCGTCTTCGCCGCGCTGGGCTATGATGCTCGCCACATCAACTATCATCTGACGGATGGGCGGCCGTCGCCTGTCTGCGATGGGCAGATGATCGCGGGATTGCTGTGAAGGAGTGTAGAACGGCTGTCCTCAGCCGTTTGGGATGACGATGCGTTTGGTGTTGGAGGTGCGGGGGAGCGATTGAGGACAATCGCTTTACAATGTGCGGGAGTCGCAGTTCGTCACTGGGAGAGTCACGCGTACGTTTGTGGGATGACTTTCCGCGATTGGTGCGGTGGAACGGTCATGTGCTATACTTTCCGGGATGCGGCGAAGGACGCGGGGCGAAGTGGCTCGGCGGACCGGAGTGGCCACAGCGGGAAATGTGGAAAATGGCTGACGATTTGGCGAAAAAGAAGGTCTGGATCGGCTTCGATCTGGGCGGCACCAAGATGATGGCGGTCGTGTTCGACGACAAGCTGAAAGTGCTGGCGAAGAAACGCCGCAAGACGCGGTCGAATGATGGGGACCAGGTATCACTGGAGCGGCTGTCTGAAACGATCGTGATGGCCCTCGAGGAAGCTCAGCTGACACCCGACGCGATTGCCGGAATTGGAGCTGGCGTTCCCGGTCCGCTGGATCTGGCGAAGGGCGTCATTCTTGAAGCGCCGAATCTCGGGTGGAAGAACGTCGCACTGCAGGATTATCTGTCGAAGCGATTCAAGTGTCCTGCGGCCATCTGCAACGACGTTGATGCCGGTGTGTTTGGTGAGTACACCTGCGGTGCAGGCCAGGGATTTCGATCGGTGCTGGGAGTCTTCCCGGGCACAGGGATCGGTGGCGGTTTCGTGTATGAAGGCAAGATCTTCCGAGGCACTCGTTCGTCCTGTATGGAGGTTGGTTATCTGCAGATTGCAACGGAAGGCTCTGCGGCGGGTGTTGGTCCGGTCGGCACTCTGGAAGGCCTTGCGAGTCGTCTCGCGATTTCCGCGGAAGCAGCCAAGGCCGTGTTTCGTGGCCAGGCTCCCCATTTGAAGGAGCTTGCCGGAACGGACATCTCGCGCATTCGCAGTTCAGCGCTGGCGAAGTCGATCGACATGGGTGACAAGGTCATTGAGCAGATCGTTCGCCGTGCAGCGGAACAGGTCGGGCGAGGCATTGGAAGTCTGATCAACATCCTTGCGCCGGATGTCGTCGTGCTTGGCGGTGGTTTAGTGGAAGCCATGCCAAAGCTGTATCTCGACGGAGTTCAGGAGGGACTCAAACGCAATGTTCTTCCTTCACTTGCAGACTGTGCCAAGCTCAAGGTGAGTCAGCTTGGAGATCTCGCAGGGGCTGTTGGTGCAGCGGCGTGGGTTCGTCAGGAAGCCGCCGAATTGGCGAAAAAGAAATCCTGAGTCCCGGCGAACTGCCATCGCGGCAACGAATCCCTGACGCTTTCTCTGAACGACACAAGTGAAATGAAGTACGGTTATGTCTGCGGGAAATGAAGTGAGCCGACCGGAGAGCCCGGTTCGAGTGGAACCTGTGACGGAGCCAGTGCGCAGCGCGCAGGTGTTTCCGCTGGCCGTGATCGAACTGGGCACGTCGGCCATTCGAATGGCGATTGGTGAGAGTGACGGCAGTCCGTCGGTTCGCGTGCTGGAGCAGCTGGTTCGAGGCGTGAGTCTGGGAAAAGACACGTTCACCACCGGCGAGATTCAGAAGAAGACGCTTCAGGAATGTATCCGAGTCCTTCGCAGTTACCGTCGAAAGCTGAAGGAATATCAGTGCTCCGATCCCAAGCACATTCGAGTCATCGCGACGAGTGCTGTTCGTGAGGCGACGAATCGGCTGGAGGTGCTGGACCGCATCTATATCGCAACGGGATTCGCGGTCGAGCTGATTGACGATGCGGAAATTTCTCGAGTCACCTACCTGGGCGTGCGTCCTCTGCTGCAGGAAGACGCGGTCCTTTCAGACGCGACAACTGTCGTGGCGGAAGTCGGTGGCGGGAATACCGAGGTTCTGGTTCTGAAGGGCAAGGACATCGTCCATGCTCAGCCCTATCGCCTGGGATCGCTGCGACTTCAACAGCTCGTGCTGCAGTCTCAGGCGGTTCGCAGCCGCGCTGGTGCGATCATGATCGGTCAGATTGACCGCACCGTAGAGCCGCTGCTGGATGTGATTCCGAAGGGACGATCTGTCGAACTCGTGGCGCTGGGCGGTGACATGCGTTTTGCCGCCAAGCTGCTGGGGATCGATCTTCAGAAGACCGGGCTGACTCGAATCCCTGTGACGGAAATCGAAAAGCTGACGAACAAGCTGCTTTCGCTGACCGTTGACCGCATCATGCAGAAGTATCACATCGAGATGTCGCAGGCGGAGACGCTGGTTCCCGCGCTGCTCGCGAATCTGCGGCTTGCTCAACTGCTGAATACTCAGCACGTGCTGATCACCGGCTTCAATCTTCGCGACGCACTGCTGCAGGGGATGTTGCGGACGAACGACTGGTCGGCAGACTTTTGCGATCAGATCATTAACTCCGCGGTCGAGCTGGCGCGAAAGTACCAGGTCGATCTGCCACATGCTCGCCATGTGGCGGAACTGGCTCGCAAGCTGTTTCGTGCGCTGCAGTCAGAACACCGCATGGATGTTCGCTGTGAGACATTGCTGTACACAGCCGCCCTGCTCTACGAGACCGGATTGTTCGTCGGGCTATCCGGCTATCACAAGCATTCGTATTACCTGATCATGAACAGCGAACTGTTCGGATTGAACTCGCTGGACCATCAGCTGGTCGCTCAGATTGCCCGATATCATCGTCGAGCTGCCCCGAAGCCGACTCATGAGTTCTTCGCGCGGCTGGATCGGGACAGCCGAGTGATCGTATCGCGTCTGGCGGGATTGCTGCGAGTTGCCGTTGCGCTGGACCACACGGGAACTCAGCGTATCCGTGATATTGACTGTTCGATCGAAAAGCAGCGACTGGTTCTGACCGTGACGAATCTTGCGGGCGATTTGTCGCTCGAACGCATGGAGCTGCGTCAGAAAACATCGTTGTTTGAAGACACATTTGGACTGGGAGTATTGCTGCGGGAAGCCCCTCGCTGACCTCAACGGTTGAAGCGGATCCAACTTCCTGTTGCCTCGGAAAGTGATTATGTCAGAGTCTTCTTCAGTGTTTACCAATCGAGAATTGAGCTGGCTGGAGTTTAACCAGCGAGTGCTTGACGAAGCGTGCGATCCGTCGGTTCCGCTGCTGGAACAGTTGCGGTTTCTGGCGATCACGGCGTCGAACCTGGATGAGTTCTTCATGGTTCGAGTCGGTAGTTTGCTGACGTCGATTCGATCAGGAGAGACGGAACCGGATGTGGCTGGATTGTCGCCTCTGGAGCAGATCAACGCGATCAGTCTTCGTACGCAGAAGATGGTCGCGGATCAGTATCGGATCTATCTCGAGCAGATGGAGCCTCATCTGGCCGATGCCGGAATTCGTCGCCGTCGTCCCGGACAGCTGACCGATCGCCAGATGGAGTTTCTGGAGAGTGTGTTCCAGGAACAGCTGGAAGCCGTTCTGACTCCGATCGCAGTTCACGATCCCGCGCGGTTTCCTCTGCTGTTCGGCAAGACCGTCAACGTGGCAGTGCAGTTGAAGTCGAAGTCCGAGACTGAGCCGCATCGGTTCGTGATTATTCCGTTTGGGCGTTACGACCTTCGCTATATCACTCTTCCGACCAGTGCGACCGGAAGTGCGGCGGGTTATGAGTTCATTCTGACAGAAGATGCCATTGCCGTGATGGCCGCGCGCTTCTTTCCGGGCGAAGAGGTGGTTGGCACCGTTCCATTCCGAGTGACTCGCAACGCGGACGTGATGGTCAACGACGAAGACGGCGCGGATCTGCTGGCTGAAATGGAAGATGTGCTCGACGACCGCAAAGACAGCTTCTGTACGCGTCTGGAACTTTCCAACACGGTGACTCGGCCGCTGCTGGAATTTCTGAAGGTCCTGCTGCGAGTTGGGGAACGTGACATCTATCTGGTTCCCGGTCCGGTGGGACTCAGCGACCTCGTGCAGTTGTCGAACCTGAGTGGCTTTGATCAGCATCTCTATCCGAACTGGACTCCGTGCAGTTCGCCAAAGGTGGATCCCAGCGAGTCGATTTTCGATACGATGAAGACTCAGGATGTGCTGCTGTTTCATCCGTACGAGTCGTTTGATCCGGTGCTGCGACTTTTGTCAGAAGCTGCGGAAGATCGGGATGTTGTCGCGATCAAGCAGACTCTGTATCGAACCAGTCGTAACAGTCCGATTGTGAAGTCGCTGATGCGTGCCGCAGAGAACGGCAAGAACGTGACTGTGATCGTCGAACTGAAAGCTCGCTTCGATGAAGCTCGCAACATCGAATGGGCGCGGCAGCTTGAGTACAGCGGTGTGCAGGTGATTTACGGTGTTCGTGGCCTGAAGACGCACGCGAAGGCCTGCATCGTCGTTCGCCGCGAACCGCAGGGATTTCATCGCTACTGCCACTTCGGAACTGGAAACTACAACGAGATTACGTCTCGCTTTTACACAGACCTCAGTCTCCTGACGTGCCATCGCGATCTGGGCAACGATGCGATTGCCTGGTTCAATGCGATCACTGGGGCGTCTCAGATTCAGTCTTTCGCGCAGATTGAATCGGCTCCGATCGGGCTGCGTGAAAAGATCCTGGAAATGATCCATGTTGAGACCGAGCGTGCTCGGAATGGAGACAAGGGGCACATCATTGCCAAGCTGAATTCACTGGCTGATCCGATCATGATCAAGGCTTTGTGCGAAGCGTCGAAGGCTGGTGTGGAGATTGATCTGAACATTCGAGGCATCTGCTGTTTGAGGCCTGGTGTGCCTGGCGAGAGCGAGAACATTCGTATCACCAGCATCATTGACCGCTTCCTTGAGCATGCACGCATTCTGTACTTCCATCACGGCGGCGATGAGCGAGTCTTCATTTCCAGTGCTGACTGGATGCCTCGCAATCTGGATCGTCGAGTCGAACTGCTGGTGCCGATTCTGGATGAAGCCTGCAAGCGACGGGCCATCAGTATTCTTCGAACGTGTCTTCGCGACAACACGAAGGCTCGCGTGCTGAAGTCGGATGGATCGTTCGTACCGCCATTAGGTTCTCCCACCAAGCCTTCGCGAAGTCAACTGGAGTTTCAGCGACGAGCCCGAGAGGCGGCGGAGAATGTTTCGGAGCGGAATCGAACGACGTTTGTGCCTGTGGAACCGAATCAGTAGGTGCCGACTGCCGGGCGGCACTTCGCGTGTAGGTGCCGACTGCCGGGCGGCACTTCGCGGCCTCGCCGCGACCAGCGCCCCTGTCAATTGCCACATTCTTCAATTCACAACGTGGAAACGAGATCACCATGAGATTGCTTCATCGCGAGCGGGATTGAATGGTGAACGTGCCAGAAACTCGGTTCGCCTTTCGGCGAAAGTCCTTTCCGGCAGATCCGGCAGAAAGGACCTGCTTTGACAAACATTCGCGACTACACCCGAGCGAACCGCGACTCAGCCGCCCGATAACGATCCCCAGACGATAAAAGGTTCGCTTCCATCCCGGATGGCTTCAGGAAGCACTTCGTCAGTTGGCCGGTGAGAGAAGTCCTTTTGGCAAAGGAAGTATCTCAGGAACGGTCGACGCTTCTTTGTCACATGGTCGCGGATCGTTCCGCAGAGCATTGGATAGAGGCGTTCCACCTCGTCAAGAATGCTGTCGGCGGTGATCGGATCAGAGACTGTGATAACGATCTCTGATCCGACTCGAGCCAGATTTTGAAGGTGAAACGGAAGTTGAACGCGGACGTTGTTCATTTCAGCGTCTGAACTTCCACTGACAGGACAGCTGGCAGGTCGTGCACAATCGCCTGCCAGTGATCTCCGCCATCGGGTGAGACGTAGACCTGACCGCCGGTTGTGCCGAAGTAGATGCCACAGTTGTCCAGAGTATCGCGGGACATCGCATCGCGAAGAATGTTGACGTAGCAATCCTGCTGAGGAAGTCCGTTGGTCAGAGCTTCCCAGTTGCCACCGCCCGTGCGGCTGCGATAGACACGAAGTTTGCCTTCCGGCGGATAGTGTTCCGAGTCACTCTTGATGGGAATAACGTACACCGTATTTGGATCGTGCGCATGGACTTCAATCGGGAAGCCAAAGTCGCTTGGCAGTCCTTCACCGATGTTCGTCCACAGCTCGCCGGCGTTGTCAGTCTTCATCACATTCCAGTGAAGCTGCATGTAGACGACATCGGGCTTTGACGGATGCATGGCCAGTCGATGGACGCAGTAGCCAATTTCGGCATTCGGGTCAGGGATGTACTGAGACTTCAGTCCCTTCGTGATGACCTTCCAGGATTCTCCACCGTCGTCTGATCGAAAAGCGCCGGCGGCGGAGATGGCTCCGTACATGCGATTCGGATGGTTCGGGTCGATCAGAATGGTGTGCAGACCGAGGCCACCGGCTCCCGGTGCCCATTCTGCACTTCGCTGCTGTCGAAGCCCGGGCAGTTCTTTCCAAGAAACGCCTCCGTCAGTCGACTTAAACAGGGCCGCATCTTCGACACCCGCATAGACGATGTCGGGGTTTGTCGGATGAGGCTCCACGTGCCAGACGCGTTTGAATTCAAAAGGATGCGGAGTTCCGTCGTACCACTGGTGCTGGCCGGGATCGCCTTCGTAAACGAACTTGTTGCTGGCACCTGGCGGCTGCCCCGTGAAATCAATCTTCACCTCACCGCCTGGCTGATACCATGTCTTGCCGCCGTCATCCGACCGCTGAATAATCTGCCCGAACCAGTCACTGCACTGTGATACGTAAATGCGGTTGGGGTCAGCGGGTGAGCCCTTCATGTGGTAGATCGACCAGCCGCCGAAAAACGGGCCGGCCACGTCCCACTTCTTCCGAGCTTCATCGGAGGTTAAGACGAATGCACCCTTTTTTGTGCCTACCAGAACTCGTACACCAGCCATGACAAGGTCCGCCTTAAGTGGGATCTCAGGTTTGAAATTTCAAATTTCAGATTTTGTCCGTCACAGTGACCGGACCTGCAGGCACCAGGACAAGTTATCGAAAACCTGATCGTTCAGGTCAAACCGCATTTGAAAAAAGTTCCTCAGGAAGCGCGAACCGCGACGCCGAAAGGAGTGTCGCGGTGATTGTTCATTCACCCATTTCACAGGTGCTTTATGAGACTCAAAATCAGCCTGATCACTGTTTGCGGCTTCCGGTCGGCGGAGGACCGTGCCTCATTGCTGTCTTCGCCGCTCGCGCGCGAATGATGTCCGGACTGGCTGATTGAACAGATCCGCCCGGCATCATCGCCGGGCTTTTTTATGCGCCCGTTTCGCGTTCGAGTCGGCGAGTCGCTCTTCTGAACTCGCAATTCCCATGACTCCGTGCCTCGCTGCACTGCTGCAGCTGACAGGCTTTCTGTTTCAGGTATTCTGGTTGCGGCTGCGCTGAATGGTTGCGGCCGCCCTGCGCGAAAGGACTTGTCATGTCCCGCATTCACAACTTACGCAATGTTGGTATCTCCGCTCACATCGACTCCGGCAAAACAACTTTGACTGAGCGGATGCTGTTCTACTGTGGTCGCATTCATCGCATGGGCGACGTCAAAGGTCGCGGCGCTGCGGCGACGATGGATTTCGATCCGATTGAAATTCAGCGTGGCATCACGATCTCGTCTGCAGTGACTCAGGTTCAGTGGAACGATCATCGCATCAACATCATCGATACTCCTGGCCACGTTGACTTCACTGTGGAAGTCGAACGCAGCCTGCGAGTACTCGATGGGGCCATTCTGGTCCTGTGCGCCGTCGGCGGTGTGCAGAGTCAGTCTTTGACCGTTGACCGACAGATGAAGCGTTACGGCGTGCCTCGAATTGCGTTCATCAACAAGATGGACCGAGCCGGCGCGGATCCGGAACGTGTTGTCAGGCAGATCGAGACTCGACTTCACACCATCGCAGTCCCCGTGCAGCTTCCGATCGGCGCCGGTGAATCCTTCGAAGGACTCATCGACCTGATTGATCTGCAACAGGTTCAGTTCGAAGGTGCTTACGGTGAGACCGTGGTTCGGACTCCAATCCCGGAACATCTGACTTCGACGGTCCTCACCGCGAGACACGCGATGCTGGAACGGTTGTCCCAGTTCGATGATCAGTTGCTGGCCAGCCTGGTGAATGATCAGGTTCCCTCGGCGGAACAGATCCACAACGTGATCCGACGTGCGACACTCGCCCATCAGATCACGCCCGTTCTGTTCGGCAGTGCGTACCGCAACAAAGGAGTGCAGGAAGTTCTGACGGCCATCACACGGTATCTCCCCAGCCCTGCGGATCGCAGCGTCTGGGCGTACGATCTGCGTGCTGCCGCGCAGTCTTCCGGCGGACAGACTGGAGGGATCGAACGAACTCAGGAAGAGGCTCGAGTGGAACTGACGCCTGAGACTCAGCGTCCGATGGTTTCCATGGCATTCAAAACTGTCGTGGAGCCATTCGGACAGCTGACGTTTCTGCGAATCTACCAGGGTCGCGTTGTCCGAGGTCAGACGTATCGTCTTTCGCAGACGGGGCGTTCTGTCCGATTCAGCCGACTCGTGCGGATTCATGCGTCCGAACGCGAAGATGTCGAAACAGCAGACGCAGGTGATCTCATCGGCGTTGTTGGCATCGACGCGGCGTCCGGTGCGACGATCTGCGGAAACGGCATCGAATGCCAGCTGGAGTCCATGCATCTTCCGGAGCCCGTGCTTCGACTGGCGATTGCCCCGGTCGATCGCAACGACGCTCCTAAACTGGCAAAGGCTCTGGAAGCATTCCGACGCGAGGACCCGACGTTCCGAGTCCTCACGGATCCGGCGACCGGTGAGACATTGATTGCCGGCATGGGACAGCTGCATCTGGACGTGTATGTCGAAAAGCTGCAGCGAGACTATCAGTGTGAATGTCTCACGGGAACACCGCGAGTCGCCTGTCGACAGCGTCCGACGAAGGCTGTGGAATTCGATTACATGTTTCGCAAGATGACCGGCGGCCCCGGCCAGTTTGGTCAAATTCGCGGAGTCATGGAACCGCTTCCGGAGTCATCGGCGACGACCTTTGAGTTCATCGATGAGACTCGCGGCGGCTGTATTCCTCGCGAGTACATCCCGGCGATCCGGCTGGGATTTCAGGAGGAACTGAAGAAAGGCCCGCTGGGTGAATTCGATGTCGTTGGGCTGCGAATTGTCCTTCGTGACGGTTCGTATCACGAACAGGATTCGTCTGATCTGGCCTTCCGGCTGTGTGCTCGTGAAGCCATGCGTAACGTCATTCTTCCTCGGGCCGCCATGGAACTCCTGGAGCCCGTGATGAATGTGGAGATTGAGATCCCGCAGCAGTTTCAGGGAGCCGTGAATGGCCAGCTGGGACGCAAGCGCGGTCTGATTACCAGCACGGATCAGCGTGGCGAAACGTGTCTGATTGAGGCGGAAGTTCCGTTGAGCGAGATGTTCCATTTCGCCAGCGAACTTCGCAGCCTGACTCAGGGCCAGGGCCAGTTCACGATGGAGTTTTCCTGTTACCGCCGAGCCCGCAGCGGTCAGAGTGTTTCTGTTGGCTGACGGGATGGGACTTCCTTGTCGATGAGCCACTCGTTCTGCGACGCTGGGTAGTGCAGAAACCGTGGACCCACCAGGATAAACCAGGTGGCGGACGAGACTATCGCCGCCTCGGTTTTACCCCGGCGGACACAGGTTTCTGCACTACCACGGCTTCCACGGCGAAACGTTTAGAGTCGAGTGCTGCAGAAACTCCAGCGTCACAACCTAAGCGACATTCAGCGAATCGAATCTGGGATGTTGCTGTTTGTCCCTATTCGCTGTATTCTGCAGCGGTATGAGAATCTGGTACGGCAAGTACATAACAAGAATCCTCTCACCTCGCTGATGGTCACAGAGAATGAACAATTTGCTTTCTCGCATCACCATCGATCCCGCCGTTTGCCACGGTAAGCCGTGTATTCGCGGATTACGTTATCCGGTCGAGAATCTCCTGGAGTTGCTTAGTTCCGGAATGTCCATGGACGATGTGCTCCGGGAGTATGAAGACCTCGAACGAGAGGATCTGCTGGCAGCTCTGGCTTGGGCCGCTCGATTGGTGCAGTCTCGTCGACTGCAGTCGGTGAATCCGTGAAGTTCCTCGTGGATGCACAGCTTCCACGGCAGATGACTCAATGGTTCAGAAGCTGTGGCTACGATGCAATCCACACGCTTGATCTGCCTTTCGGCAATAGAACCACTGATGTAGAAGTCTGCCGAATTGCCGATGAGCAGCACCGAGTTGTTATCAGCAAGGATGCCGATTTCGTTGACTCCCATTTGTTGGCCGGAAAACCTTCAAAGCTTCTGTTAGTTTCAACCGGTAACCTTTCAAATGTTGCTCTACAGACGCTTTTCTCGCCACTGATTTCGGATTTGGTGCGAGAGTTCCGCGAACACTCATTCCTTGAATTGACAGCGACAGGAATCGTGCTTCGCGGATAACTCGTGGTGACGCCTGACCGGTACAGAGCAGTGCAGAGGCATTGATGATCGACTGGGACTCACGAACTGACTCGATTCATGGGTGCCTGCTTGGGACGGCAGTTGGCGATGCTCTGGGATTGCCGTATGAAGGCCTGTCGCCGCGACGTGCCGGGCGAATGCTGGGACCGCCGGATCGATACCGTTTCTTCTTTGGGCGAGGCATGGTGTCTGATGACACTGACCATGCGATGATGACCGCAGTGGCGTTGCTTCAGTCACGAAAGCAAACGGACGCAGCTGATGGCGATGCCGGCGTGTCTCCGGATCGATTGGAACCCTTCGAAATCGGTCGCTTTGAAGCTGTTCTGGTGAAACAACTGAAGTGGTGGCTGGCTTCCATTCCGGCTGGGATTGGTCTTGCGACACTGCGATCGATTTTGAAACTCTGGCTTGGCTGGTCACCGGCCACCAGCGGAGTCTTCTCGGCGGGAAACGGGCCGGCGATGAGAGCTCCGATCCTCGGTGCAGTCATCAATGACATCGACGTTTTGAAGGCGTTTGTACGATGTTCGACTCGAATGACACACTTGGATCCGAAAGCAGAATACGGCGCGATTGTCGTTGCAATCGCGACTCATCTTGCCGTTCGTGTACCGCAGATCACCGGCCAACAATTCCTTGAAATCGTCCGGGAACATCTGCCGTCAGACGCTGCGGAACTGCTGACGCTGCTGGCACGATGTGTCGAGTCTGTGAGTTCGATGCAGTCCACTCATGATTTTGCCAGGTCGCTCGGTCTGCAGAACGGAGTCACGGGCTACATGTACCATACGGTGCCAGTCTGTATCCACGCCTGGCTGTCGTTCTCCAATGACTTTGAATCGGCCATTCGCTGTGTCATCGAATGCGGTGGTGATGCCGACACAACCGCTGCAATTACCGGCGGCATAGTAGGAGCCGCAGTCGGCGCGAAGAAGATTCCTGCGGCTTTGGCGAAGGGACTGTTTGCGTGTACGCCGGGACCGGAGTTTGTCTCCGGCATGTTTGAGAGTCGGATCACTTTTCCAAACAGGGTGCTCGCCGACAACTGGTGCTTTCGGGTCCTGAGAAACGTGTTTCTGTTTCTCCCGATTGTACTCTTCCACGGCTTCCGACGGACGTTGCCGCCGTATTGAGTTTTCAGTGTTCAGTTTTCAGGGGAAGCAGATGAAGTGCGTGCGACAAAGCTGAGACGCGCTGCACTGAGTTGACCATGCTGTCTCTTCGGCTTCCGACCGCTTCGCGTCACAGGCTTCACCTGTGCTACCCGGCTGTTGTGCGATTGCGATTATCTTCTGTCACACATTTTCTGTCAGCCAAACACGACGACAAATCTCGGCGACTTACCGCAGCTGACGAATTGGGATTTCTGGCGAAATCCACTACGCGCGGACGAATTGCGTACCGGGAAGCTGACACATCCCGCTCACCAGAATGGGTCAGAACGGTTGGAGTTTTTGAAATCAACCCCGCCAGCTACTTGCTGCCGGGGACGAGTGGCTGGATCCACGCGCGTTCGAATTCGCCGGCTTCGGAGGGGTTGGGATGAAGGCGAGATGACGTGACGACAGCTCGCACGTAGAGTTCCTCGCCCGTCAGTTCATAACTGGCCGAAGGACCTTCAACAGACTTCAGAACTTTTCCAATGTCATTGCTGTAGCGACGAGTCAGCGTGTCGGCTTTCGCAGGATCGTCAGAGGCCGGCGCGGAGTTTTCATCGAAGCCTTTGCAGGTTCCGATGAAGTCGATCCGATATGTCACGCCTTCTTCGGCAGCCACCTGAACTTCAAAGCGCCCGCCTTTGGATGCAACGCGTTCCAGACGGACACCCGATGAAGCATAAAATCTGCCGGCTTCCAAAGATTCGACCAGAGCATCAGGCTCGAGAGTTTCCGCGAGAACCACGACCCATCCTCGACCAGGCTGAGCCGCCTTCCCCGGGGTCTTTTCGAAATAGTTGTGACCGTCATCAGTGCCCAGTCCGTACATGATCGGATAATCCAGCTTCGACAGACGGAATGTGTTGATGATGTCCCACATGCGTTCCGTTGATGCATGAGTCTCATCGCCGAAATTATGGACTGACGGATGTCCGTTGTAGACTTCGAAGAAGTTCTCCGCCGCCACCTTCATCAGCTGTTCGGCCGTCACCGCGTAACCAAAGTTTGGATGGTTCAGGTGTACCAGAGTCTTTACGCCCGTTCGTTCGCGTCGTGAAATCGCCGCTTCCATGTTTCGCTGAATGACGTCCGTGATACTCTCCCCGCCCGTCGGTGGAAGCAGCTCCTTCGTGTTGGTCGCACACATGTGAACAGGGAGTTTAGTGAAGCTGTCAGTGATCTCTTCGCCCTGAATCAGGATGTATTCCTGAGGAACAGCGACCTTTGGATAGACTTCATCGAATGTCTTCAGACGCACTTCCAGTTCTTCACCTTCGCCACGAGTCTCCACCCAGCCCTGCGGCCACGCGGCCTTGAGTGTCTCCAGGGCCTTCAGGCCACCCTTGCTCTTGGCGGCCTTGATCCAGCGCTCCTTGTTGTGAAGCGTGTTGTGATCCGTGAACACAAGAAACTGATAGCCGTGTTCCTTGTACCAGCGAGCCACCATTTCCGGATACTCATCACCGTCGCTCCAGAGCGTATGAGTATGCATGTTGCCTTTGTACCAGTGCTTTTGGCCATCCGCCTTCAATTCAAAGTCCTGAGCGTTGATACGACCCACCGACGCAATCAGAGTGAGGCAGAACACGAACAAGGTCGTGCGATACAAAAGGCGTGCAGGCATGGAGAAGCTCCGATTCGCCGAGTGGCGCAATTGGGGTGGGAAAAAGTCGCGGGGGAACCCGGAAGCAGCGGTACTGCCTCCCGGAAGGTATCAAACTCAAAGGGCTCAGCGAAATGAATCACTGAGCCCCGTGAATGCCGACGCTATGGGCCGACCTGGTAGCACATCAGCTTATCCTGCTCACGCAGATACAGTTTGCCGTTTGCAACAACCGGATGTGCCCAGCTCTCACGTTCCTGATAATCGGGCTTAAGAGTTCCCTTCAGACGGTATTCGTCCGGGGTCGCCTCGATCAGAGCGACAGTGCCATTCTGGTAGCGGAAGATCAGATGTCCGTCGACAAAGACAATTGCCGCTGAACCGCTCCCCGCGCCTCGAAGCTTGCCGCCCCAGACGATTTTGCCGCTCGCCATATCGACGCAGGTCGGGAAGCCTTCATTCTGCTGATGACCCGCATAGATATGGCCATTGTGCAGAACCATCCCTCCGTGGTGATTGTTGAAGGTGGTTGCATCGAGGTAGTACTTTTCTTCCACTTCAATTTTGTTGCGGTTCTTCTTCAACTCAAGGAAGCAGGTGCCCTGCTTGTAGCTGGTTGATGCGAAGACGAAGTTGCCATCGATGATCGGGGTAGGAATATTCGCAACGCCGTTTGCAACTTTGGTATACGACCAGAGCTGCTCACCGTCCTTTGCTCGGATTCCGATCAGTCCGCGGCCTGTCAGCTGAACGTATTGAGGAATGCCGGCTGGTTCACACTTCACGATGGACGAATAGCCCGCACCCTCTTTTCCGCCGCCACCTTCGAACACACCCTTGCAGATCCAGACGTCTTTGCCGGTCTTCTTGTTCAGGCAAACAACAGTTGCCTCCGGACCCCCTGGTGTGCAGAGGACTCGATCACCGTCAACGAGCGGTGACTCTGAAAAGCCCCAGCCGGACATCATCTTTCCGCCCCATTCACTGAATGCGCGGCGCCAGACGATCTTGCCATCTTTTCGATTCAGACACGCGATCGCTCCATCAGAGGAAATGACGTACAGACGATCCCCATCGATCGAAGGTGTGCAGCGAGAACCTTCATAATCATGGCGAGGATTTGCTTCGGTCACCTGCTGCTTCCAGACAACAGATCCATCTTCCGCACTGGCAGCAATGACGTGCTGCGAACCATTCATGTTTCCAAGCGTATAAAGAACACCATCACCGACAGAAACGCTGGCATAACCATTTCCGAAGCCGGACACTGTCCAAAGATGCTTCGGTGGATTCGCAGCCCAGTCGTGGGAAGCCAGTTTCTCGTCTGATTTCGCGTCACGATTTGGACCTCGCCACTGCGTCCAGTCCGAGGCCGACGCTGCGGCCACACATACCGATACACACAACAGAATTCTCACGACCGCAGTCATACGCTTACCTTCCTGGCATCAAACGAATTCAAAACGATCACAAATCGAAGACAGCCGCGACGGCCCTGGAGATTCTGAATCAGGATCCGTGCGAGAGCTTATCGTTCGGCAGATGGTCTTCAATTTCGAGCTGACTGGCAAATGAAGACGGCCCTGCCCCAGTGGCGAAGTCTGGATGTTCTCACTTTACCATCAAGAATTGTTCTATCACGTCGCGGCCTGGTGCTTCATGGAATCTTCACGCATCGGCACCCTGGCCTCAGCTGGCGTCTGCACCGTCGGAGTCCTCCACTGCGATGTCGTCCGAATGCAGGGTTGTCAGAATTTCTCTGGTGAGCGGTGTGACGCCCACAATGCGCGAGGCAAGTTTTCGGATCGCCGCTTCGAACAGATTTCTGGCCAGACGAGCATTTCCGAAATGTTCGTCGCGATTGGCAAACTCGGCTTCGAAGCGAGTCTTTAGCACCTCTTTGGCTTTCATCGAAAGTACGTAGTCGTTCTTCCGGCAGAACCCCTCAAAGATCAGCACCAGGTCGTTCGCGCTGTAATCGGGGAAAGGGATCGTCCGCTGAAATCGAGAGGACAGGCCTGGGTTGGATTGCAGCATCCTTTCCATATCTTCCGGATAACCAGCCAGTATCACGACAAGTCGTTCGCGGTCATCTTCCATGCGCTTCAGCAGAACCTGGATTGCTTCAGCGCCATACACATCTTTGTCGCCATCCAGCACCAGACTATAGGCTTCGTCGATGAACAGCACACCATCCAGGGCCGCATCGACCTGTTTGTTCACAAGCGGCCCGGTCTGACCCGCAAACTGAGCCACCAGTCCTGAACGATCGGTCTCGACCGTGTGACCTCTTTTGACAACTCCCATGGCTCCCAGAGCCTTGCCGAAGATTCGCGCGACTGTCGTCTTGCCTGTCCCTGGATTGCCGACAAAAACAGTATGCAGACTGATGGGTGCGAGCGCCAGGCCGTGCTTGACCCGTTCCTGCTGGATCTGAAGAAAATGCAGAAGTTCGCGAACATCACGACGCACTGATTCCAGCCCAATCAGTTCGTCCAGTTCCCTGAGCACATCCTGAAGCGTCTGCTGATTCCGGCTTGATGCCGCCGCGGTTCCCATCGCACGGGTCCCCGGCACTTCTTCAGTCGCCATCTCATAGTTGGGCATCCGTCTCTTTGGCTTCAAGTCCGCTTCCTGAGTCGCCAGCGGAATACGCTTTTCTTCGCGCTTTGGTCTGACCGGAGTCTCATTCGGGATTTCGAAATCCATCGCCCCGAAAGCGGTATTCTCCGTCGCTTTCGGACGCTTCTTCTTTCCTTCGGCAAACACAATGCTCAGATCACGCTGAAGACTCTGAAGTGCCATTCGTTCCGTCTGGTTGACTTTAGAATCAGCGCGCGTAATCAGTTCCGCAATTCGAAGCAGTTGAGTCAGCAGCTGGCTTTGTCGTTCTACCAGAGGCGGGTATTTGACGAACGGGGCCAGCAGGCTGCTCCATTGAAGTGAATCGGCCAGTTCGGCAGCCTGATGCACGGGACCATTCTCATTTCCTGAAGCTGCGATGTCACCTCCGACATGCTTCAGAATCTGACGCACGATGGACTGCTCTACCGCGTCCCACTGCTTTTCATCTTCTGCGACAGCGAACAGCACCTTGATGACCAGCCCGCGATGCAGGTCCATCATCAGTTCGGCAAATTCGTCCGGCCCCTGATCCAGCAGATCGGGGCATTCGAGGCCGCAGTCGCGAGCACCTTCCATGAAGAGCGATTCACAGGATCGCAGTGCACGAGCCAGCTGCTTTTTCAGCTCCGGATTCTCCCTGACTTCAGCGTCTGCTGCGTCCTGGGTAATGAGTTTCCTGAACCAGTCGATCACCGTGCGGCCCTGTCTTCAAGATGCGCTTCGGAGCCTGTGGTTTCTGCCACGTAGGGCACGCAGACTAATCGGAACCGCCATCCTGTCCAAGTGTGGCTTCCAAAGTCGCCGCTCGACTCGCATGCTCCTGAGCCATGCTTGTATCGTTCATTCCCTGGTAGGCTCTCTCCAGCAGCCGATGCAGCAGAGGATTCTCGGAACGATGTTCCAGTGAGGCTGTCAGGTCAGCCACGGCTTCATTCCATTTCTCCATCGCAATGTAGACTTCACCGCGAGTCGACAAAGCGTCCGGGTGATTCGGAATCAGTTCCAGCGTCTGGTTGGCCAGCGTGAGCGCTTTTGGCGCATCGGCGGCTCGTCCTCGAACGATCGCAATCGCAAGGTTATTCAGAATCTGCGGATTGCGACTGCGAGCCTGCGAGTTGGCAAGTTCCAGCCAGTTCCTGGCCTTGTCATAACGCTTCATCAGGAGGGCATGCATTCCCAGAAGATTCAACGCCTGAATGCCCGCCTGATTGTCCATTCGCAGCTGTCGAATCATCGCATCTGCAGGTTCAACGACGGGGCCTTCAGAAAGACTCAGCCGAGCCAGCCGGTCGATTCCCTGCATCGTACTGGAAGGACAATCAATCGCACTCTTCAGAAGACCGAGCGGCGTCTGCACATCGTCACTGATGACAAACTGAAAAGGACTCTCGGGGCTGGCTCCCGGCGAGAATCCTGTCAGCTTATCAAACTCCGCAATGCAGGCGCGGCCATAAAGCAGAGACAGCGCTGCATCTTCCGGAACGTCAGTCTTTTCCTTTGTCGGTGTGAATCCAGCAAGTATTTCGCGAGCCTCACTGAAGCGTTCCAGCGTCAGCAGTGCTTCAATGCGAATCGCGGCCGTTGCTGCATCGTCAGGCTTCTCTTTCAGTTTCTCAGCGGTCGTCGTCAGGATGGATTCCAGTTCAGTGGTTGCCAGATCCTTCCTGTCTGACTTCATCAGCAGTTGAGCCCGCGAAAGTCGCAGCATAGGGCGTTCTGCCATGACCGGCTCCAGAGTATTCGCCGCTTCATCCATTCGCTCTGCCACCATCAGAAGCTGGCTGAGCAACACTCGTGATTCAACGGCTTCAGGCTTCTTCTCAACCTCCTTCGTCCAGTGTTGAATGGCTGGCTCAAGGGTGTCTTCCGGTACCTTGCCGCCGATCGCTTTCAGCTGAACGATCATCTGGATCGCCCGCACATTTCCCGGTGCAAGCTTCAGCGCTTCGATGGCAACCGGGACGCTGACATCTCGATTCAGCATCGAATCTGCCATTTTCACCTGGACACCATTCAGATCATGATTGCTGAGCGCGGTCTTCAGGACTTCAGAATCGGCACGCTGCTGGAGTCCGGATACGAGAACTTCACGAGCCTTCTCCGGAGCATCCGCCAGCATCCACGCGTCCGCCAGCCGGACTCGAACCGCATCATCGGCGCGGTTGGCTTCCAGCTTTGACTGCAGAGCGTCAGCGGCGCGAGTGGCGACCGCTCTGATGTCTTCCTGAGGACGTCGCAGGATCACCTTCAGCTGAGCGACCTCCAGGTTCAGGTCAGGCCGAATGCTGGCTGCTTCTGCGAGATGACGTTCCGCGAGGTTCCATTCGCGTCGGTTCACATAGACTCGGGCCAGCAGCTGATGAGCATCCGTATTGCGAGGTTCGGCATCCAGCACCATTTTTAGCTGCTGTTCCATTTCTTCCGGAGACATTCGCTGAATGGGCTTGTCGGAGACAGCCTGTTTGACCAGCCACATTCGTGCTTCTGCATGGCCAGGTCTGTTGTCCGGAGTCAGTTTGATAATCTCTCGATAGCCATCCGCCAGTCGCCCCTGGCTGATATACATCTGCCCGAGTCGCATCGTGTACTGGGGATCCGAGGGACGCAGACTGACCAGCGCCTTAAGACAGGTTTCCTGCAGCGGCGCATTACCGTCACGGCCTGCAGTGTTGAACGCTTCTTCGTAACGCTGAATAACCGGGTCCATCGAAGAATGTCGGACCCACCAGACGCCGCCAACGCCGCCGATCAGAACGATCAGAAACGGAATGGCAGCGAGTGACTTCGAAAATGAGCGTGAAAACAGCCAGCATTCCACCATGCCAAAGCAGAAGTGGAAAAAGTTGCCTGGCTGGATCGTCTCCAGAATCGTCGGATCACGCCGTTTGTCTTCCCCAAGATCCTGGCTGGATCGAGCCGGACGAGGAGTTGATGGTGAAGCAGGGTTTGACATCTTACAGGCCTCCTGACTGAATCAGCCATGCCTGCAGCAGAATCGCGAGGCCACAAATTCCCATATTGATCTTTCGCCACTTTGCTGAGAGCGAAGGTTCGACCGCTGGATGAACCAGGCCATTGACCGACACGACGGTCAGCCATCGATTCCAGAGCTTGATGAACGGGTTTTTCAGCACGGCTCCCGGCCGCATCACATTGGGAACAGGAGCGGTCAGCATGTGCAGGAATGCATCGGCACTCAACAGCAGGATGGCCGCGATGGCAAGACAGACATAGCCAAGAGTTTCGTGGGGCGTGCCCGTCGACAGGTCGTACTTGTATCGATCCCACGCAAGTGCAATGGTCAGGATGCGAACCACATTCATGCCGCCGGCAAACAGCAGCCCCAGAAACATCAGGCATAACCCGTGAATGAAGGCTCGCTGACGCAGGCAGATCACGAGTGTCGCGATGAACAGAATTGTGAAGACCGAGTTGACTCCGCTGCAGGCTTCTTCGACCAGAAATGATTTGTCCGGAAACTTCAGAATGTTGCCCTCGCGATAGTGCAGCATTCCCATCAGATGAAGAGCACCGCTCGATATCGATGTGGTCACTCGCTGCAGCCAGTGAATCAGATCTTCGTCCATCAGCCCGGGAAGTCGAAGCGTCATCAGCGGAAGCAGCGCCAGTGTTCCAAGACTCTGCCGATAATTCTCCTCACGCGATGCCAGCGCCCATGCGGCCAGCAGCAGGATCATTCCTGTCGTAGTCAGCCAGGGTGAAGGAGTCGGCAAGGCGACAGCCCCAGCCAGACAGACAATGTCCACAACCACCAGGCACTTCGAGTACCAGCGCCAGTTCGTCGCTTCCGCCTGGCGTCGAGTCAACAGTTGCCAGAAGAAGATCCCAAGCGCAAACGGGAAGAATCGATAATGTTCCAGATCCCAGAGTCGCCAGTAATAAACGGCGACAAACGGCACGTGAGCCGCCAGCAGGACCAGAATCGGAACGTCTCGCCCTGAAAGCATCGATCGTGGAGTTTCGGGCGCTTGAACTTCGGCGTTCATGTCGACGGAATTTCCCAGGGGACAAATCGGCGAATACAGAAAAATGCCCGTTTCTTGTACTCACCCCCAGGGCACGTCGCAACAGGAAACGCTGCGATTGGACCAGTGTCGGACGATTGCCCCCATCGTCCCCCGCAGGGTCCCCAATCGTAGAGCGGTTGTCCTCAACCGCTCCCAGCTGTCAGGCCAGGGGATGTGCAGCATGGCCAAGGAGACGCGGCTGGATTGGAAGCGGCTGAGGACAGCCGCTTCACACTGTACACAAAATCACCCACAACGCTGCAAGTGCGACATTCGATTGACCTTGTGCTAAGCTGCCGGTTTTCCGAGTCTCCAGTTTCCTCAGGATCTTCACATGCAGCCTGTCCTTGATTTTCTGAATGCTCGCCAGCAGTCCGCTCTGGACGAACTTTGCCAGTTCCTCCGAATCCCCAGCATCAGTGCGGACAGTGCCTACAAGCCTCAGATGAATCAATGTGCCGAGTGGGTGCGGGACTCCATGACGGCCGCTGGGCTGACGGCAACGATCTACCCGACGGAAGGACATCCGATCGTTTATGGCGAGCGGTTGCGTGATCCGTCACTTCCGACGGTTCTGGTCTATGGTCACTACGACGTTCAGCCACCGGACCCGCTCAACCTGTGGACATCTCCGGCGTTCGAGCCTCAGGTCCGCGAAGGGAAGCTGTTTGCTCGAGGAGCCACGGATGACAAAGGCCAGCTGTTCACTCACATTAAGTCGATCGAAGCGTGGGTGAAAGTGAATGGGGATCTTCCCGTCAACGTGAAGGTGCTGATTGAAGGCGAAGAAGAATGTGG
>VFQT010002123.1_pt1 | contig 21221 bp, 20 predicted proteins | sample 3512381 | NCBI WGS metagenome assembly VFQT01 (sample SAMN10412376, study PRJNA504923) | tailings metagenome | isolation source: Relicate 2 Philex TSF3 active mining site | place: Philippines: Tuba, Benguet | collected 2017-08-29
ACGGGGACGCGGCGGGCGTCGCCTCACCGGTCTCGATGGGGTTCGTCTCGTCGGCGGCCCAACCGGACCACGACGCCACGAACAATCGGGCGGGACTCAAGCCGGCGTGTTCCATGGCGACGACGTTGAGGCACGCGGACACGCCGGATCCGCAGTACGCGATCACGTCGTCGGCATCCTCGGCTCCGAGTCGGCGGTAATGATCGTGCAACTCGGAGATCGGTTTCAACGCTCCCTCGTTCACGACCGCCGTCCACGGCGCGTTGCGGGCGGTGGGAACGTGGCCGGCGCGTGGGTCGACGGCCGAGGCACCGGCGGCTCCGGTGAATCGTTCGGATGCGCGGGCGTCGATCAGCAGGGTCGTCGTTCCGCCCTCGATCGCCGCTCGAACCTCGTCGGTGGTGGCGAGTCGATTCGTCGGCCAGTCGGTGGCGGTGAACGATGCCTGTCGCAACGGTCGTATCGGACCCGCTTCGAGTTCTCGCCCGGAGGTTGCCGACCATGCGGATATGCCGCCGTCCAACAGGGAGGCGTTTCGCCCGATCATGCGAAGCATCACCACCAACCGTGAGGCGGTCATGCCCCCGGTGTCGTCGTACGCGATCACATGGGTGTCGTCGCCGATGCCGAGCCGACTCATGTGTTTGGCGAAGGCCGCCGGAGACGGGAACGGGTGTCGCCCGTCGCTCGGTGAGTTCGCCGGGCGGGCGAGATCACGATCCACGTCGACGAACACCGAACCGGGGATTCGCCCCGCTTCGTGAACGGAACGCGCGTCGCGACCGTCGAGATACCAACGCACGTCGGCCCACACCACCGTGGTGGTGGTCGAGAGAGCGATCGCTCGATCGACGTCGATCACCACCGGGACGGTCGGGACTTTCGGCACGTGTTCGTTCAAGGTCACCATCTTGTCCGGTCCGAGGGGCATACTGAGAAAGATGGATGTAAGAACCGTCGAACTCTTCTCTTCCATCCTGAGCGTTTTCGCCTTGGCCGGCGGCCTGTCCTACGCCGTCGCGACCGGCTCCGGTTGGCGGGTGTTCCAGAACCCGGTGGCGCAGGTGCGCGAGTCGGCGTTGTGGTTGGCCTGGCTGGTGGCGGCCGTGGCCACCGCCGGAAGCCTGTATTTCAGCGAGATCGCCGATTACGTTCCGTGCCGTTTGTGCTGGTTCCAGCGCATCTGCATGTACCCGTTGGCCGGAATCCTGTTGGTGGCCGCGATTCGTCGCGACCGCAACGTGCGCTGGTACGCCCTTCCCCTGTTGGTGGCGGGCATCGCCGTGTCCACATACCACTACGTCATCGAGTGGCGACCGAGTTGGGGTGACGGCGCGTGCTCCGTCGGTCCGTCGTGCACCGACGTGTGGTTCCGACGCATGGGATTCGTGACACTGGCCTTCATGGCGCTGTGCGGATTCGTGGCGATCGTGGCACTCTTGTTCGTGAATCCGTCGTCCGGGAACCGGGACGCCGCATCCGACGACTGATACGAGGAGGCTCTCATGGCGAAGCAGCAATCGAAGAAGAAGGCATCGAACAGCGGACGTTGGGTGATCATCGGCGTGGTCGTCGCGATCGTGGTGGCCTTGTTGATCGCGGTGCTCGCCGGTGGTGATTCCCCGAGCGACGACACCCCGTCGGGGGCGAGCGCCGAGAACCAGCCGGTGCAGGTGGACGGTTCCGCGCTCGAGCGTCTTCCCGACGACGGCCCCGACCCCGCCGTGGGATCGAGGGCTCCGACGTTGACGGGGTCGAGCTTCGACGGCTCTCCGGTGACCGTCACCCCGGGCGATGGCAGTCCGTACATGTTGGTCTTCCTCGCGCACTGGTGCCCCCACTGCAACGCCGAGGTGCCGCGATTGATCGCGTGGCAGGAGTCCGGAGCGGTGCCCGCCGACCTGAAGGTGATCGGTGTGTCCACCGGTGTGGCATCGGATCGGCCGAACTACCCGCCCTCGCAATGGGTCGTCGACAAGGGTTGGCCGTGGCCGGTGATGGCGGACTCGGTGGAGATGAACGCGGCGGCCGCGTACGGACTGAGTGGCTACCCGTTCTTCACGATCATCGGTGCCGACGGGAACGTGAAGGTCCGAGTCTCGGGAGAAGTGGAAGTCGACGCCCTGAACGAGATCGTCACCGACGCGCTGGCGAGCTGATCACCGTCGGGCCGCTTCCTCGGCCCGACGCAACACCTCGCGCACCGGAAGTCCGAGTGCGGATGCCGCGCGCGCGGCGTCGTCGAACTCGACCTTCACGCGATGTTCGGCGATCTTGACGCGAATCGTCTGCCCGTCGACGTCGACGGTGGTCTCCTCGCGTGAGATCGGCCAACGTTCGATGATGCTTCCGCGCACTCCGAGCGATCCGGTTTCGCGCGCGAGTAGTTCGGCGAACTCCCCGGTGCGCACCTCCTCGCACAGCAGGTGCACCGTGTGTGCCGGTCGGCCCTTCTTCATGACGATGGGCGAGATCCACGCGTCGTGCGCTCCGGCGGCCATCAACGAGGACACGGTGTGGGCCAGTACCTCACCGGTGACGTCGTCGACGTTCACCTCCAACAGACGCACCGGCTGCCCGGCACCCCGGGGTGAGTCTCCGACCGCTTCTCCCACGACCACCTGCACGACGTTGGCGCGCGTTTCGAAGTCGGCGGTTCCCGCGCCGTAACCCACGGAGGACGCGGTCATGGCGGGCATCGCACCGAACGAGTCGGTGAGGGCGGCGAGAATCGCCACACCGGTGGGCGTGGACAGTTCCCGCGAATCGTCGAGCCCGAACGTGGGGATGGACCGACGCGCGCACAGGGCCACCACGGCGGGTCCAGGATTGGGTAGTCGCCCGTGGGCCGACGAGATGGAGCCGTGTCCCATCGCGACGGGGCCGGCGACGATGCGGTCGATGTTCAGTGCCTCGAGGGCGGCGCACACCCCGACCACGTCGACGATGGCATCGGTGGATCCGACCTCGTGGAACTCCACGTCGGCGGCGGGCACACCGTGAATGGCGCCCTCCACCTCGGCCAGCAACGAGAACACCGAACGAGCGCGATCACGAACGCGGTCGGGGAGATCGGCCGCCGCGAGCATCGCGTCGATGTCACGCCACAGCCGATGATGCTCGTGATGATCATCGTCGTGATGATGCACCGCCACGATCGCGCGGGTGGAGGCGACGCCGCACCGTTGCGTGCGCTCGAACGTGAGCGCGTAGTCGTCGATGGGCAGAGCCGACAGGATGGAACCGATGATCAATTGATCGGCCCCGGCGTCGACGAGCGCGGCCAAGGTCATGTCACCGGCGGTGCCCGCCGAACAGTTGAACCAAGCCACCCGCGTCATGAACTTCAGCCTCGGACGATGCGGGCCACGGCGCAGGCGGCTCCGTATCCGTTGTCGATGCCCACCACGGTGATGCCGTTCGCGCAGGTGGCGTGCATGGCGAGCAAAGCGGTGACTCCGTCCAGTCCCGATCCATAGCCGACGCTGGTGGGCACGGCGATGACCGGCTTTCCGCTGAGGCCACCGATGACGCTGGCGAGCGCTCCCTCCATTCCGGCCACCACCACGATGATGTCGGCGTCCATCACGTCGTCGACCCGATCGAGGAGGCGATGAAGTCCGGCCACTCCCACGTCGGTGATGCGTGACGCCGTGATTCCGTGCGCTCGCAGAGCCAACAGGCATTCGTCGACCACCGGAACGTCGGCCGTGCCCGCCGAGATCACGAGAACGTTGCCGTGCTCGATCGGTGACGGTGTCCGCCACAACATCGAGCCGTTGGCGGTGTCCGTTTCTCCGTGAGCCGCTTCGAGGGCCGCTCGTTGTTTCTCGTCCGTGCGGGTGACGAGGACCGCACCACGCCCGTTCGCCAACAACTCACCGACGATGGAGACGCACTGCTCGGGGGACTTGCCCGGTCCGTACACCGCCTCGGGCGATCCTTGTCGAATGTGGCGGTGATGATCGACCAGGGTGTCGTCCACCTGTCGATAGGGAAGTCGCTTCAACTGTTCCACCGCGTCGTCGGGCGCGATGCGACCGGAGGAAACATCGTCGAGGAGGGCCCGCAGGAGTTCCTGATCCACGTAATCATCCTGCCACTTGGGGTCCCGAGCCGTAGCCTTGACCGGTGTGAACGACGTACGAACCTCCACGACCACCTCGGGGCCCACCCTGAGAGTCGGTTTTTTCGGACCGTTCGGCACATTCACCGAGCAGGCGGTCCGTTCCCAAGCCGATCTCGGCGACGGGGAATTGGTGGCTTTCCGCACGGTGCCCGACGTTCTGGACGCGGTGGCGTCCGGTGACGTGGAGTTCGGCGTGGTACCCATCGAGAACTCCATCGAGGGCACGGTCAACTTCACCCAGGACGCGTTGTCGTTCGACTACGACCTGTTGATCCAGCGCGAGATCGTGCTGAACATCGAGCACTGCCTGCTGGCGCTGCCCGGCACGGCACTCTCCGACATCACGACGGTTCTCTCCATCCCCGTGGCCACCGCTCAGTGCCATCGGTATCTGCGCGAGAACCTGCCCGACGCCGAGGTGCGCGCGGCCAACAGCACCGCCGACGCGGCGCGCATCGTGTCCACCGACAAGATGGAGGGTGCGGCGGCCATCGCGCCGTGCAACGCCGCGAGTCTGTACGGACTCGACGTGGTGGCGTCGAACATCGAGGATCATTCGGGCAATCAGACCCGCTTCGTGGTGGTCGGTCGCACGGGAATCCCCGCGCCCACCGGACACGACGTGACGGGAATCGTGGTGTACCAGCGCGCCGACGAACCGGGCAGCCTCATCTCCATCCTGCAGGAGTTCGCCGCGCGTCGCGTGAACATCACCAACCTGTTGTCGCGTCCCACCAAGAACGGTGGGCTCGGCGACTATTGCTTCGTCATGTATCTGGACGGACACATCGGTGACGAGTTGGTGGCCGATGCGTTGCGGGCCCTGCACGCCAAGCAGGGTGCGGTGAAGTTCCTCGGTTCGTATCCGGCCGCCGGTGAACACGCGCATTCGGCGCGGGAGCACGCCGACGCCCGTTGGCAACAGGCCGACGACTGGGTGGAACGACTTCGCGACTCCATCCGCTGAGGGCGGTCGTCCCGCGCATCTAGTGTGCGGGCATGGGAGACAACAACGAAGTCGCCGTGGTGACCGGGGCCAATTCGGGAATCGGTCGCGCCACCGCCATTCACCTGGCCAGTAACGGGTACACCGTGTTCGGAACCGCCCGCGGGCTGGAAAAGGCCAGGAAGGCCGATTCGATGGCCGCCGAAGCGGGCGTTCGGTTGCAGTGGGTGGAAATGGACGTGGCCGATGACGCCAGCACCAGTGCGGGGTTGGCCGAGGTTCTCGAACGGGCCGGTCGCGTCGACGTGCTGGTGAACAACGCGGGCGTGGGTGGCAACGCGGTGGTGGAGGAGTGTCCGCCGTCGTTGTACCACGAGGTGATGAACGTGAACCTCTACGGCGTGGTGCGTTGCGTGCAGGCGGTCTTGCCGCACATGCGCGAGCGCGGGTCCGGGACGATCGTCAACATCTCGTCGGTGGTGGGTCGGTTCGCCGCGTTGGCGCAGGCGCCGTATGTGGCGTCGAAGTGGGCGTTGGAAGCCATGTCGGAGGGGCTGGCCCAGGAGGTGGCTCCGTTCGGCATCCGCGTGGCGATGGTGGAGCCCGGCATCACCAAGTCGGCGATCTTCGCCAAGAACATCGATGCCCCGAACTCGAGTGGCGCGTACGAAGCGCACTATCGCCGCATGTTCCAGTTCTACGCGGCGGGCATGGCGCAGGCCACGGATCCCTTCGAAGTGGGAGCGGTGGTGTTGAACGCCATTCGTACCTCCGAACCCCGGCTGCGTTACCCGGTGTCGTGGGGCGGACCGGAACTGTTGGCGAACCGTCCCTTGGTGAGTGACGCCGACTGGGTGGCTCTGGGTGCGATCGAGAGCGACGCCGAGTACACGGCGGAGTTCGAACGCCTTTTCGGGGTGCGCATCGCCACCTGACGGCCGACGTCATCGGCTGGCTAACCTCGAGGACGGAACGGTGGCAGAGCGGACAAATGCAGCCGCCTTGAAAGCGGCCGGCTCACAAGGCCCGGGGGTTCGAATCCCTCCCGTTCCGCCAGTGCCAACGGGGAAGTCATCACACAACAAGGGGGAGTCATGGCCACAACGGTGGGTCAGTACTGCATCAACGTCACCGACATCCAGCGATCGGAGTGGTTCTACACCGAGATCATCGGGCTGAAGGTCCAGTCCCGCACCCAGATCCCGGGCGTGGACGAGATCGTGTTGGCGGCCGACGTGGGCGGGGGTCGTCTGCAGTTGGCCCAGCACTTGGAGCGCAGCGGAGCCATCGAGCACGGCACGGCTCTGTGGAAGATCTACATGAACGTGGACGACTGCCAGGACGTGCACGACCGCGCGGTGGCGGCCGGCTTCACCTCGACGATGGCACCGGCGCGACTGGATCGTTGGCCGGTCACGGTGGCCTTCATCCTCGACCCCGACGGGTACTCGGTGGAGTTGTTGCAGCGCCACGAAGGGGCCGTGGTCAACGGAGCGCAGTGAGGCGAGTGCCTGTACACTCGCCATCTCATTGGAGAGGTGCCGGAGCACGGTTGAACGGGACGTCCTGCTAAGACGTTGACCGCCTAAAAGCGGTCCGTGGGTTCAAATCCCACCCTCTCCGCCAGTTGTGATCGTTCGAAACGTCGTTCGGCGTTCGTCCGTCGAGCGAGCGCCGCGTTCGTGTCGAGCGCGCATCGAGGGTGGCGAAACCCTCGACCAACCTCCGCCGAACTCCACCATTTGGCGCGGAGAGAAAATCTGTGGATTGACGTGTTGCATCCCGTGTGTACTGGGCCGACGTCGCGGAATCCTGTGGACAAAGGGGGCTCAACCAGTGGTTGAGGGTTGATGGCGCGGTTGTGTTACCGATAGTCGACGACCACACTGGTCGGGCGTCGTCAAAGGAAACGACGGCGATGTGATTCGACATGAGTACCTACAACAGCTCCTCGTGGCCGAACCAGTTTCCCTCTGGTCGTGGCGGACAGCACCGAGGGCCTCGTCGAGGCCCGTCGGGGGTCGCCCCTACCCGCAATCTGCTGGGCCGTCGCCTCGGACTGATGGTCCTCGTGGGCGCCCTGGTGGCTCCCGTGGTGTGGGCCTCGCGCGGTGATCGAACCCCCGTGACCGCTCCGTCCACGGGCGGAGCCGCCGCCATCGTCGAGTTCGATGCGGCTGCCGACACCCAGCCGTCCGCGGCCTCCACGACCACCACCATCGCCATGGTGATCCAGGGCCAGGCCGTCACCGTGCCGCCCACCACCGCGGCCCCCGCTCCCACCACCGCGGCCCCGACCACCGAACCCGTACCGGTGGTGGTGTGCGCCTCCACGTACGTGATCCGGGCCGGCGATTCCTGGTACGGCCTCGAGGCCAAGACCGGTGTGAAGGCCAGCACCCTGGCCGGCACCAACAACACCACCATCCGGTCGCCCTTGATGGTGGGCGACGAGATCTGCTTGCCGCCGGGGGCCGAAGTGGCCGCCGACGACGCCCCGCCCACCACCGCCACCTCGCGGTGCGGGGATTCCTACGTGGTTCAGCCCGGCGACTCCTGGAGCCGGATCGCGGCCAAGGCCGGTGTGAAGTCCACCGATCTGGCCATCGCCAACGGGAAGAACCTGCGGTCCACGCTGTTGCCGGGGCAGACGATCTGTCTGCCGGTCGGAGCCTCCATCCAGGCGGCGCCCACCGCTGCCGCCCAGCCGGCCGCCAGTCCGGTGACCACCCGTCGGTATTCACGGTCCGAACTGGAACAGATCGTGCGCGACGCGTGGCCCGACGAGTTGGAAGCCGATGCCTTCTACGTGGCCAATCGTGAGAGCCGCTGGAGCAACCTCAGCGAGACCGGATGTTGCGTGGGCTTGTTCCAGTTGAACTGGAACAGCCACAAGAAGTGGATGGCCAACTACGGCGTCACCGACCGCGGTCAGCTGTTCGACCCCGTGATCAACGCCCGGATGGCCGTGGTCACGTGGCAACGGTCGAACAGTTGGCGACCGTGGTGCACCGCCAACTGGTGCCCGGTCAGCTGAACCGAGGTCGAGGTTGGCGGGGCGATGGCGCCCCGTAGACTGAGGGCGTTGCGCTCGTAGCTCAATGGATAGAGCATTTGACTACGGATCAAAAGGTTAGGGGTTCGAGTCCCTTCGAGCGCGCGAGTTGACCAGCGAGTTCCCTCGGGGCCGCTGGTCATTTGCTTTTCGGTCAGTGTTTTGGTCAGTAGAGACGGTGCTCTAATCAAGCACGAGTCCTCGGCCCGACTTCAGGTACTCGTTCAAGAGTGGCGTTAGGGGCTCTAGAAAACTACCTGAAGTCATGATTGCCACTTGTTGGTGAAATTTCGGTCACTGCAAGTATTCAAAGTGAACATTCGAGTGCGAGAGAACTTAGCTACAAAGGTTCCCGGAACTAGGTGCCTCTGTTAGCCACAAGCACCTTGTCGACGGCACGAATCTCTGCCCATCGAAGTCAATTGGAGGCCCTCAATCTAAATTGGCGCCGGCTCGGCATCTCCGATGCAAGTAAACAGAATAACTTTGCAAGAGTAGTAACTGGTTTGGAACTGTCACGAGATTCAAGCACGCAAACGCTAGAAACCGAGACGGGAACACTCGTCGGAAGCAGTTACGTACGAGGACGGGAGGAACTCTGCGTCTGGATCCAATTCGTATGCTCGTGCTGTTGCTTTTGCAGAAAAAGAAAGGGAAGGAAGATTTATCTGGTCAGCAAGCTCATAAACCTCTTGCACAATAGAGGAACTTGGGTCCCTCGGAAGGCTTCGGATCGCTTCACAAAGTAACTCAACTGCGGAAGCAGCAGGAGTTACAACCTCTTGAGGCGGAATGCTTGTGTTGGAGCCCAACACGTTTAGTTCGATGATTCGCGAGCTGGGAAGAATGCTCGTTGGATTGATCCTGGCGGACGTTGTTGCCTCATCATCGCTCTCGGTAATGAGAATCGCCCACGAGTAATCCAGAATTTGCATACTGAGGGGTGCGTAGGTGAGTACCTGAATCGATTCTTGAGTACCAGGACTCATAAGTTGTTCATCAATTCCCAAAACACTTAGGGTTTGAAACTCGTATTCCTCAAAGTATTTCGGAACACAGTCAAAAGGATGTCCAACAACACCGACTTCACCGTTCACCCAACTGCCAAGTTGAGAAAAATTGTAAAAGGAGTCGACCAAGCCAAGGACTAATCGTGGATACGCGGACGGACGGCTTGAGGTGGAGGTAAGCGTCATTCGAATCGGCTGATAAGAGGTCATCTCTTTTGGAAGTTGCTCAAAAGGGCATGAACTATTGATCTCCGTGGCAGGGTCAGATACATCGATGATTTGACCTATTTGAACTCTGATTTCTGCAGAACCGCCCGCGCTCAAGGCGACCTCAATGGTGGTTTCGTCGTACCACAACTCTGCTGCTGAAGTGGAAGATGTCTCCTTAAGGGTGGTTGTTGGATCGGTGACCCCAACCTCAGATTCAATAACAGAACTAGTCGGGCCCTGCATTTCAGATGTTGTATTTGTTGTAGCGCAAGCGGTGCCCGTGAAGACCAGCAAGCCGATTAATGCCATTGATCTGAAAGTCATCTTTGGCATAATAGTTCGGCGTAAGTTGATCCTTTGCACGATGTTCAATTAGTGAGGATCCGCACCTAAAGCGCGACAGATGGCCAGGAAGTGTTTTCGGGGACCGTGGGCAATTTGTATTCCGGACCGTCGCAATGGTTGATTACGTTGAACTTCGGGATCAGGTTTTTGGTTTGACTGCGCAGTCAAGGTACACGGCGACGGAGTTATATCCGATCACCGCAGGGGGACTTCGATATCGGGCTTACGAACCCTATGGTGTAAGGAAGGACTTTAAGTGTCGCCTCTAATCGGTATATGACATCAGTGTAAGTCTTTGAGTAAAGGCACTTGTCGTGATTTGAGAGCCTCTGTTATGTTCACTGGGGTTACGAAAGTGAGGACTAAAAATGAGTAGGAGCATTACGCCTTTCATGTTGGCAAAGGAGCCCGCGAAGGCTACGGGATGGCTCGGTAGTTATGATCATCACCTTCAGCGGTCTGTGGGTAGCTCGCCGACGATGAGCAACTACCAGACGAATACTTTCGGTGGTACGCAAACCTTCGGGTTTGATGGCAGACCGCAAGACTCCGACAACGACACAGATCGAGGACAGTAAAAATCCTTGTTGTTGCTGCTGACGCTGCAGAGTGATGCTTCTGCAGATCTAATTGTCGAACGCTGTAGGAAACCGGTCTTTCGATTCAATCTCGAGCGCTATCAAGATTTTGACTTCGATTTTCGGCCGGACTACTGGTGGATACGGAGCCCAACGGGGCGACAAATTGACTCCGTAAGTGCAAGTCGGTGTATGTGGTGGAAGGCGCTCCTCGTCTCTCCCGACGACGATCCGTTCATTCGAAGTGAGATTCGGTACATCGCCAATGAACTTTACAGTTGGTTCAAAGCACGAGGCCTAGTCATTGGAAATCCACCGAACACTGACGATTCTTTAGGGAAAGTAAGACAAGCAGAACTGGTTTCACAGTATCTTTTGATTCCTGAGCAACGAATCGTTTGGGGCGAGTCGGCTTTGAATTCGTTACCCAGCGGACGGTCGTGGGTAGCGAAGTCCTTAAGTTCACAACTCAACTCTCGCGGTGGTGCGCTATTCACCACCGATGTTGCTCCGGAGTCGCTAGCAGCAGAATTCCCGTGGTACTTGCAGGAGAAAATTGACGCATCTCTCGACATAACGATCCAGATAGTCGGAGACGAGCTTTTTGCATACTCACGAGATCGAAGTGATCTTCAATCGCCTGATTGGCGATATGAAATTTTTACCTCAGCAACGCCGTGGGTCAGATACGCGCTTTCGGAACATGACGAGTTCAATGTGAGAAGGGCAATTGACGCGCTCGGACTGCGGTGGGGCCGAATGGACCTACTCCTCAGCGGAGATCACTTGTATTTTCTTGAGATGAATCCAAATGGGCAGTGGGCATTCTTGGATCCAACAGATGAAAATGGCCTACTTTCTGCGGTAGTTCATTATGTTGAGGAATACCCCACTCACACCTAGCCTTAATGAACTTTGCTAGCAAGTGGTGGGTTGTGCCAAGTTCTTTGGACGAATGTGACTCGACCAGCGTTTTAACTCTGTGGACAGGTTCACAGACCGTTCGCTCTCTTCGGCGGAGATTTCGGGTGTCTCGCTCACCATATGTCGAGGGCGCCAAAGGACCGAGACCTACCGTCGACACCGCTACTAGGGTGAAGGTGTGGCGTCCGTAGCTCAATGGATAGAGCATCTGACTTCGGATCAGACGGTTGGGAGTTCGAGTCTCTCCGGGCGCGCTCGACGACCTTGCTCGGGTTCGACAACAACAACAACTTATAGATTGTCCCGATGCGTATCGCCCGGCTCATCGTCCTGCCCGCCTTGTTGTGTTCCGTCATGGTCGCGTGCGGAGGTGACTTGGCCAAGGAATCCGTTCAGCCCCAGTTGGGAATCATCGACCTGGCCGCCGAACGCGACGGCGATTCGACGGTCTTGAGCGGTTCCAGCCCGGTGGCTCCCAAAGTGGTGGTGCCCGATGCGGCGCTTCCCGCGGGTGTGAGCAGCGATGATCTCACGGGCACGGTGACCTACGCGGTGGATCCGAATCTGGGTGTCACCGCCGTGCAGTTCGAGTTGGGCCCCGACGGCACCGAGTTCGAGATACCCGTCGAACTGTCGTGGCTGGGCGCCGGAACCGATTCCTCCATGACTGCGATCATGGCGATCTCCGACGCCGGTGAGAACCTGCTCAGTCGTGAGGATGCCGCCGCGGTGTTGGACGGTATGACGTTCGCCGACGACGGTGACGATCGAAGTGCGGTCACCATGAAAATCGACCACTTCAGCAAATGGATCATCGGGCACTGGGGGACCGCGATAGACGCGACAAAGGTTACGAGAGACGGCCTTGTGTTTGTGGGGTCCTATCTGAGGTTCGAGTCCTGGTCGCCGGATGCCACCCGACCGAGTGCAACTCTGACGATGAATTGGTACGCCGACGACTACATCAGGTCTTTCGACACTGAATTGTGCGCGACCGCCAAGTATTCCGTGACCGGGGGCGCTCGCTTGGAAGCAGAGAAAGTCGATGACGATTGTTCCGAAACGAAAGCGCAACGGGTCTTGAAGCTCACGTGTGACGATCCCACCCAGAATGGTGAGGTTGTCGTCGAGTTTTCGGGCTATTTCGGGGTGGCTGGCCTCGCTCCAATGGAGAAGTTCGCGATCTTGATGGGTAGTAAGGAGGAGACGGTGCAGTCGTTCGGGGACGCCTCGGGCGCCTTCGCGGCCTCGTCCGATCTGGCTCTGTTCGTTACCGGAACTCTTCGAACGCCGTACAACTGTGCCGATGGAGTCCCCACCACGACATCGATTGTCGAAACGACCACATCAACGACCACCTCGACGACCGTGGAGACGCCGACCACCACGATGTCGACCAAGATGTCGACCACGGTGTCGCCCGGCCAGGCAACCAGCACGGCTCCTCGGCAAACGACGACGACCATGCGTTATGGCAACATCACCACCACGTCCTACACCCGCCCCCAGGGGCCGCCTGAAGGCACGTGGATTCGTAATGACAGCCGCTGCAGTTGGCGCGGTGCCAGCAGTTGTGGCGTGTACAGCGGCGCGAACGGGGAATGGGAAGAAGTCGGTCCCTCGGGTGGTCCGGGAAGCACTTTCACCCCGATCGCGGGCACATCGGGGCAGATCGCGTTCAACCTGTACGCGGGCAACTCCATTCAGAACTGCGATTGGAACGGCACGGGCGAATGCGGCTGGTACTTCACCGGCACGCCTGGCACCTTGACGATGGGTCCCACCGGCTGATCACTCCAAGATCTCGAGGCCTCCTGGTGGAACTGGTGGCAGAAACGACCAGGTTCTGGTCGTTTCTGCCACCAGAAGAACCAGTAAGAACCACGTAGGGTCGGGTCTCATGGATGAGCGAATGAACGGCGCGTCGAAGCGATGGGACCGAGTGGGCGTCGTGATGGGCGTGTTCGTGTTCTTGGCGGGCGTGCAGCACTTCGTGAACCCCGACTTCTTCAACGACATCGTGCCGCCGTGGTTGCCGCCGAATGAGAGCTTCTGGACCTACGCCAGCGGTGTGGCCGAACTCGTCATCGGAGCCATGTTGATCAGCGCGCGTTATCGCCGCGAGGGCGCGTTGGCGGCCATCGTTCTCTTCGTCGCGGTGTATCCCGCCAACATCTACATGGTGTGGGATTGGCGTGATCGTGAACTGTCAGAGCGTCTGGTGTCGTACGCCCGCCTGCCGCTGCAGTTCGTGATCATCTGGTTGGCGTGGAAGGTCAGCGTCACACGACGACCGACGTCGACGTGACGACTTCACCCGATCCCCGCTCCGGCCGCGTTCTGCGATGGCTCATGGTGGTCGGTCTGGCCGTGCCCTTCGTGGTGCTTTCGATCCAGCAACTCACGGAGTTGTCCGACCGTCGACTGCCGTGTTGCGACTACTCGGCGCTCGAATTGGGCACGCGCGCGTTCCTGCGGGGCGAACAGTTCACCGGCATGTACTCGCGCGAAGGGTGGCGCCACCCCGGGCCGATCACCTTCGTGTGGTCGTCGATCGCGCGCCTGCTTCCGGGCAACGGTTTCGCCGAACATCAGGTGGCCGCGGTCGCCGTGCACGTGGCGGCCATGGCGATGGTGGTGTGGGCGTTCCGCAAGCGCCTCACCTCGACGGGATTCATGGTTGCCGTTGCCGCGCTGGTGGCCTTCGTGTGGCGTTTCGACATCGACCACTTCCGCGAGCCGTGGAACCCGTTCACCGCCATGTCGTGGGCCACGTTGGCCGTGGTGTTGGCGGCCGGATTCGCCACATCGGGCGGATGGGCGTGGCTGCCCGGATTCGTCGTGTTCGGATCGTTCGCCGTGCAGACGCACGTCGGAACCGCACCGGTGGTGGTGATCGCCGCCCTGGTGGTGGTTCGTGAGCTGCGTCGTCGTTGGAATCACGAAGGGCGTCGGTCGGCATTGGCGCGAACCTCGATGCTCGCTCTGCTGATCTGGTTGCTCCCGCTCGTCGATCTGGTTCGAGGAGACGGGAATCTCTTCCATGTGGCCACCGGAACCGACCGGGGCTGGGCGTCCGGCGACGTGTGGACCACGGTCGCCCGGTTGGTCGGGCTCGGCCCGTCGGCGATGGGCCGTTTCTTCGGCCCGTCCAGTCCGTACATCGAGGCCGGAGAACTCGGTGTGTTCGAGATTCTCATGGTCGTGGTCGCCGTCTCGATGTCATGGGCGGTGTGGCGAGCCCGACGTCGCGCTCCGTTCGCGTTCATGGTGACGGCACTGTCGTGGTCCGGTGTAGCGCTCACCGCGGTGCTCGTTCAGACCACCTCGGGCCCCTTCTACCGTTACCTGTTGTTGCCCGTCGCCGGACTGTCGGCGTTGATCTGGATCATGGGTGTGGTGGTCGTGGTGGAAACCGTCGCATCACGAGCACCGCGATGGGTGGTGCCGGGGCTCGCCGCGTCGGTGGCCGTGGTGTCGGGAGTCGTCACGGCCGTCGGTGTCGACTCGGAACACCTGGTCGGCCGATACGGAGACGCCGACATCGACCGGGCCGTGGACGAGGTTCGTGCGAATTGTGACTCGCTCGGCGAAGACGTCGTGGTGCGGGTCTCGGAAGCGGGTGACGAGATCGCATGGACGGACGCGATGCCCGTCATCGTGGCTCTCGATCGCTGCACGACGGTCACCGTCACGGGTATCACCGGATTCATCGCCGGACCCGGCTTCGAGGCCGACGACGACGCGGAACCCGACTATTTCATCGAAGGGTCGGGCTGGTCGGCTGACGCTCCCGATTAGGCGGCGTTGGATCGACGGGCCACGCGGGTGTCGTCGTTCTCCCGACTGGCCACCGACACCCTGTTACGCCCGCCGTTCTTGGCGTCGTACAACGCCGTGTCGGCGCGGTCGAACAACGCGTCCATCGTTTCGGATCCCACCCGCGTCGCGACACCGCACGACACCGTCACGCCGAGCGGTCCGACGGGCGTGGGAATGCGGGTGTTCGCCACGGTCTCGCGCAGACGTTCGCCGACCATGGTGGCAGTCTCCAGATCGGTGTCGGGCAACAGCAACGCGAACTCCTCGCCCCCGAGGCGGGCCACCGCATCGGTGGAACGACTGGACGACATCAGAATGCGACCGACGGCGGCGATCACCGCGTCGCCGGCTCGATGACCGTGCACGTTGTTCACCTCGCGCAGAAGATCGAGATCCACCAGCACCAACGAGATCCGGTGCATGCCCCGTTCGGCGCGTTGCCATTCGTGGTCGGCCACCTCCTCGAAACCCCGAGGATTCAACAGTCCCGTACGCGAGTCGGTGAGGGCCAAGCGTGATCGACTCTCCAGTCGGATGTGTTCACTGGCGAGACAGCACAGCGGCACCACCACGATCACCAGCACGGGGTGTTCGAAGGTCAACAAGGCCGCCACCGCTCCGATGGACAGCTCCCAGATGTCGCGCAACGCGGCGTACGGGGTCCACACGATCGACGACGTCGCGCGGTCGCCGTTGGTGAGCGCCACCCGCGCCGACACCAAGGCCGCTTCCACCAACGTGTGAACGATCATCGCCACCACGCACGCCAACACCGTGCGATAGGCGTTGGAGTCCTGTGGGAGCCCGCGCGAGTCGTCGACGACGAACCAGAAGGTCGCGCTTCCGGCGAACATGGTGGTCGCTCGTTGCGAGCGATGAAGCCACGAGTCGGCGAACACCCGTGACGTGGGCGCGAACACCGCGACCGCCAGCAAGGCCACCGGAGGAAGCAACAACTCGGCGGCGAAGAGGAACTGACCGATGGGCGACAGAATGACGTCACGGCTGTTGCGTCGGATTCCGGCCGGAGTGGTTCGGCGGGCACTGATGTTGGCACCCACCAGGATGATGGGCAGAGCCGCCCACCATGCCACGGCACGATGCGTCGGGACGTACGTCATCGCCAACACCGCCGAACCCGCGGCCACGAACAACGATCCGATCAGGAAGTGGTGCTCGTGACGACTCGACACGGGACGATCTTCGTCGCCCGGTCGACGCGACTGTTTCAAGAATTCGGCACGAAGTTCAGGACCACGCGAAGACCGGTTGCTCGAGGTGATCGACGCGTTCGTCGATGCGTCCCTCGACGGCCACCCATCGCATCTGCAACAGCACGGCACCGGTGGGGGCGTGGATGAGGTCGCCTCCCAAGGGAATCTGCACCACCGGGCGATCACTCTCGGGGATGTCCACGAAGCGGGGAGAGTCGGGACGACACAGTTCGTGCAGTCCGATGCGGTACGCGTGCGCCACCTCGGCCGGATCGGGGACGATCTCGGCGTGTGCTCCGGCCCACATCACCACCGGTGTCATCACGAATCCGGAGCGTGTGGTGTAGTCGTCCAACAGGCCCAACACGGACGATTGGTCGAGTCGCAGGCCGAGCTCCTCGTGGGTCTCGCGCAATGCGGCCTCCACCACCGTCTCGTCACCATCGATCTTCCCGCCGGGCAACGCCCACTGACCCGCGTGCCGATTCATGCGCGCGGCCCGGCGACACAGCAGGAACGCCGCCCCGCCCGACACGCCGTACACACGGCCATCGAGACCGGAGACGTCGCCGGGGACACCACGCAACGGGTCGTCGCTCACCGGGAAGGGATCGACATGGTCGTCGGGTTCGCTGTCGATGAGCACGATGGCCACCGCGGCCCGACGGAGACCGACGGCGGTCTGCTCCAACCGGCGATGACGTGAGATGTTGCGATGAATCGTCTCGCGCAACACGTCGTCGTAGGGGATCATCGCGACTTTCGATCGGCCGTCGCGCCCACCACCACGGCGGCCAGAGCGGTGGAGGTGGGAACCGACGCCACCAACCCGATGGAGCCCACCAACGAACGCACCACTTCCACGGCCACGACTTCCTTGCCCACGATGGACCCGGTGGCCTGTCGGGCTTGGGTGAACAGCAAGAGAAGGGGCAACGACGCGCCGGCGTAGGCGAGAAAGAGCGTGTTGACCGTGGAGGAGACGTGATCGCGTCCGATGGTCATGGCCGGTCGGTAGATGTCGGTCCACGAACCGGTGGGATTGGCGCGACGCAACTCCCACACGGCGCTCACCTGCGTGACGGTCACGTCGTCGAGCACACCGAGCGAGCCGATGACGATGCCGGCCAAGATCACGCCGCGCGCGTCGATGTCGAGACCCAACACGTCGAGGTAATACGAACTCTCGTCGCTGTAGCCGGTGAACTTGGCCAGCGTCACGAAGAGCCACCCGAAGACGCCGGTCAGGGTGAGGCTCAGGAACGTGGACAGCAACGCCACGGCCGAGGCCACGTTCACACCGTGGGCGAGGAATATCGCGATGTAGGCGATCAACACCGATCCGACGATGGCCACCACGATGGGACTGTTGCCGTCCAGCAGTGACGGCAACATGAACACGATCAACACCACCAGGCTGGCGCCGAGTCCGGCCACGGCGCCCAGTCCGCGCCAGCGACCGAGCAACAACACCGCCACCACGAAGATGATGAGCAGCAACATCAACGGTGTGCCGCGCTGGTAATCGTGGAAGCTGTACACCGTGGTGCCGTTGCCGAGGTCGGCCGAACTCACCAGGATCCGATCGCCCTGCTCCAAGCGCGCACCGGTGCCGTCGACGGACTGTTCCAGGATGCCGCGGTCATCCTGTTCGCCGACCGAGATGGTGATCCAACGACAATCGATCCCGTCGGACTCGTTGGTTCCGGTGCAGGGCAGCACCTCCACCAACAACACCTCGGCCTTCTGCACGTTGGTGTCCATGAAGGAGTTGTCCGACGAGGTGTCGCCCGACGGCCACAACAGGATCGCTCCCAGCAGAGCCAGCACACCGACGGCGATGACCGAGATCCAGACGGCGCGGGCCACCCGTTCCGGCGCGTCGATTCCGCTCAGATCGTGCGAATGTCCGTGATGATCGCTCACAACAGGGCTCGCAACGTGTGCAGCCCGTCCCACACGTCGGTGAAGCGGGTGGTCAGGGGACTGAGACCCAGACGGACGATGTCGGGCGGGCGGACGTCGGCGATCACCTTATGCTCACGCGTGAGTCGGTCGACCAGATTCGCGGCGTCGGCGTGATGCACCGCGACGTGGCAGCCGCGTCGGTGGGCATCGCGCGGGGTGGACGAATGCAGGCCGAGTTCGTCGACGATCGACAGGGCGAAATCCGTGAGCGCGCGACCCTTGGCGGCGATGGCGGGCATACCGGCGCGGGCCGACAGGGCGATGCCCTCCTCGGCGGCCACCAGGCTGAGCATGTGTGGCGTGCCCAGCAGCACGCGGCGGATGTCGTCGTGCGGCTCGAAGGGGCGTTCCATGGCGAACTGGTCCTTCTGTGCGAACCAGCCCTGAATGGGCTGGCGCACGCGGGTGTGCAGATCGGCGTGCACGTAGGTCCACGCCGGGGCGCCGGGACCACCGTTCAGGAACTTGTAGCTGCAGCCGATGGCCAGTTCCACGCCGAGAGCGTGCACGTCGAATTCCACCGCACCGGCGGCATGCGAGAGATCCCACACCACCAGTGCTCCGGCCTCGCGGGCCCGAGCCGTGAAGCCGGCCACGTCGGCCATCTCGGCGGTTCGATAGTCGATCACGCTGCGCACGACGACGGCCACGTCGTTCAGCGGCATGTCGGGCACGAGCGGTCGCACCTGCAGACCACGGTCGCGGGCGATTCCCTCCACGACGTAGCGATCCGACGGGAAGTCGTCGGTGGCCACCGACACCACGGTTCGGTCGGGGCGCAGACCGAGAGCCATGTGAACGGCTTGGTAGATGTTCAGCGTGGTGTTGTCGTGCACCGCCACTTCGCCGGGTCGACTGCCGATGATGGCCCCCATGCGGTCACCCACGCGTCGCGGCATGTCCAGCCAGTGGCTCCAACTGGTGATGAGGTCGGCCGCCCATTCGGTTTCGACCACGCGCTTCAGGCGCTCCACCGTGGCCTTCGGTGTGCGGCCGAGCGAGTTGCCGTCGAGGTAGACGACCTCGTCGTCGGGGATGAGGAACTCGGCGCGGAACGGGGCCAGCGGATCGTCGAGGTCGAGTCGTTCGGCGTGGTCGCGGGTGATCACCGTGTCATTCTGCCCGAGAACCGCTCGTCGATCGCGAAGCCCTGGTTCTTCTGGTGGCATGAACGACCAATATTTGGTCGTTCATGCCACCAGAACAACCAATGGAACATGGATGCGGGGGGTGGTGACCTTTGGGGGTCCGCATCGTGGGGAAGAATGCTCGGGTGGAAATCTTCGAGACCCCGCTTCCGGGAATAGGTGTTCGGTACGACTTCGACAGTGAGGCCGGCCGCCGTATAGGAGTTCTCGTACACCGAGATGGTCGCCGCGACATGTTGGTGTACTGCGAGGACGACGTCGACTCGTGTAGTGAGACCCTGCGACTGTCGACGACCGAGGCGGCATCGCTCGTCGAGTTGCTGGGTGGAACCAAGATCACCGAGAGGCTGTCGGACCTCAGGCACGAGGTGCAGGGCCTTTCGATCGAATGGATCAACGTGGAACCGAACTCTCCTCTCGGGGGACGGACCATCGGGGAGGGGCGGATACGCACCGAAAGCGGTGCGTCCGTTGTCGCGGTACTGCGTGGCGGGGAGTCGCACCCCGGTCCCGGACCGGATTTTCGCTTTCTGACGAACGACACCGCGCTCGTCATCGGAAGCGTGGAAGGCGTGGCGAAAGCCCGCCGGATCATCTCCGGTTGATGAAGATCGACATCGCGCTCCTCGAGCTCGGGGCGATGATGATCGTTCTGGCGACGCTCGGTCGCGTCGCCTACCGATTCGGGTTGCCGGCCGTTCCTTTCTATTTGGTGGCGGGTCTCTTCTTCGGCAACGGTGGGCTCATTCCGGTCGAGGAGGCGATCGCCTTCGTCGACATCGGTGCATCACTCGGTGTGATTTTTCTTCTCTTCATGCTCGGTCTGGAATACACGCCGACGGAGTTGCGCCAGAGTCTCTTGACGAATCGTCTCTCTCATGTGATCGACATCGTCCTGAATGCGACGCCGGGGTTGGTCATCGGGCTCCTGCTCGGTTGGGGCCCGCTCGGCGCCACGATTCTCGCGGGAATCACGTACGTTTCGTCGTCCGGTGTCATCGCGAAGTTGTTGGTCGATCTCGGGCGATTGGGCAACCGCGAAACACCGGGCATCCTCTCGACGCTCGTGATCGAGGACTTGGTGATGGCCGTGTTTCTTCCGGTGGTGGCGGTTCTCTTGGCGGGTGATTCTGCCCTAGCGGGTGCCGTCTCCGGCGTCGTCGCATTGACGATCGTTCTGGTTGTCATCGCGTTGCCGGCTCGAGCGGGCCAGCGCGCGTCACGATTCGTCGACGCGGAGTCGGGAGAAGTTCTGTTGATTTCACTTCTTGGCGTCGCACTCGTCGTCGCTGGGATCGCGGAGTACTTCCACGTGTCCTATGCCATCGGGGCATTCTTGGTGGGCATCGTGTTGTCGGGTCAGGTGGCCGAGCGGGCTCGCGAACTTCTCGAGCCGTTGAGGGATTCGTTCGCGGCGCTCTTCTTCGTCTCGTTCGGCCTGACGGTTGATCCGTTGTCGCTCGTGGAGTTTCTCCCGATCGCGTTGCTTCTTGCGATCATCGGGGGTGTCAGCAAGTTCAGCTCCGGCTATTGGTCCGCACGACGGTCGGGCTCGTCGACGAGGGGTGCGCGACGAGCCGGAGCGACGTTGGTCCCGAGGGGCGAGTTCTCCATCGTGCTGGCCGGCATCGCGATCGCCGGAGGTGTGAACGCCGACCTGGGGCCAATCACCGTCGCCTACGTGTTGATCCTCGCGGTGGGTGGATCGGTTCTGGCACGGTTCGTGACCTGAGATCCTGGTGGAACTGGTGGCATGAACGACCGAAACTTGGTCGTTCATGCCACCAGTTCCACCAGAGTGGGTGCGCCGGAGGAAGTGGAGCGGGTGACGGGAATCGAACCCGCGTTCTCAGCTTGGGAAGCTGATGTTCT
>VFQT010002125.1_pt1 | contig 21181 bp, 20 predicted proteins | sample 3512381 | NCBI WGS metagenome assembly VFQT01 (sample SAMN10412376, study PRJNA504923) | tailings metagenome | isolation source: Relicate 2 Philex TSF3 active mining site | place: Philippines: Tuba, Benguet | collected 2017-08-29
CATCTTTATCGTAAGGAAAATAATGATACGCAAAGCCTAATTCCTCCCGGATAGCGCGAATATTGTTGTAGAAGCCCGGATTTTCAGAGGTATGAAACTCTTGCAGACAGAGAATATCAGCTTCTTGTGCTTTTAGTAAAGCCAGCATTTTTTTTCGCGTATTACTCCCCTGGTTATTATTACGTGCCAACTCAATGAAGCGTGCCACATTCCAGCTAACCACCCGAATGGTATTGGTTTGCTTCTGCGTGGCAAAAGTAACAGGAGCGTTAAATCCAATAAAAACAACAATACTCTTGTAACCAAGCGCCAATGCAATCAATGAAATAAATAGTAGTTTAAACTTCAATAATACCAGCCAGCCAAAAAAGAATCCGATTACCAAGAGTAACAAAATAGGAAAACTAAGCCCCATCATAGACACCCACCACCATTGTTGTGGATGTAAAAGAGGGATCAAACAAGACAATAGAAATAAGAATACTACCAGCCAGTTGAGATAGATAAAAAAACGCTTTGTGAAAAGTCTTAGCCGGCTTGCCATTCCTGCAATATAAGAAAATGGATTTCTTTACTTTTTCAAGAGGCTATCCGCCTTTGACAAGCTACCCAAAATGGCCTTTTTTACGTTCGAGACCTTATCTAATTCAGATTGGAGATAAGCCATTCGTAACGCTGGGTTATCCTTAGCAGAATCCAGATTAAATTCAACCATCCATTTATCCATCGCAAAATCAGCATAATTAAGATCCCCGACTAATGTCTCTAATTGCTGCTTATACGATGCTACAGCCTTGGCTTGTTGAGTGGGCAGTGTACTGATAGAATCCAGCATTTGCTGCGCCTGCTTTTGTGCCCCTCGGATCTTGCCCATTTTTGGCATCACCTGGTCGTGAATATCCATGACCTGGGTATATAAACTATCCGCTGGTGTTTGGGGTACATCCGTTTTTCCATGACCACCATGACCCTCGTGTTGGTTTTCAGAAGCTGATTGACATCCCAACAGCACTGCAGAAAAGGTCAAGAAAACAAGCAATTTTGATTTCATAAAATAGTATTGAAGTGGCAAAGTTAGGGACGTTATCAGCAACAGAAACGGTAACTTCGCCAAGCATGCTTTCCCTATGAAACAACTTGAACATTATATCCAGGGACAATGGGTTGGTGGTGCTGAAACCGGACAGATATTGACCGATGCAGTAACCGGCGATCCTATTGCTTCAACCAGTACAAAAGGCATCGATTTTAAATCGATGATTGAATATGCCCGCAATATGGGTAATCCGGCCTTACGCTCCCTCACCTTTCACGAGCGAGGACTTCGCCTCAAGGCCCTTGCACTCCATCTGCAAAAAAAGTTACCTGTTTTTTATACATTGAGTTATAGAACTGGCGCCACCAAAGCCGATAGCTGGGTGGATATTGAAGGAGGAATTGGGAATTTATTTGCCAATGCCTCGCTGCGGAGACGTTTTCCCAATGAGTCTTTTTGCATTGACGGAGAATCACACAATCTCAGCAAACAAAATACTTTTATGGGAACACATTTGTTAGTTCCCAAAGAAGGGGTAGCCATTCACATTAATGCCTTCAATTTTCCAGTTTGGGGAATGCTTGAAAAAATTGCTGTAAACTTATTGGCGGGCGTGCCAGCCATTGTAAAACCAGCTACCGTAACCTCTTATTTAACTGAAGCCGTATTCAGGGAAATTATAGCCAGTGCACTTTTCCCGGAAGGCTCCTTGCAATTAATTTGTGGAAGCGCAGGCAACTTACTGGATTGGACAGACAGCCAAGATATTGTAACCTTCACCGGAAGTGCACATACGGGAGCTTTACTCAAAAAAACGCCAGCGATCTTAGCAAACAATGTGCCCTTTACCATGGAGGCAGATAGTCTCAACTGCATAGTCTTGGGGGAATCTGTACAACCCGGTGATCCAGAGTGGGACTTGTTCGTAAAAGAAGTACGAAAAGAAATGACACTCAAAGCGGGTCAGCGTTGTACCGGAGTACGAAGAATTTTTGTTCCTGAGAAATATCTTGAAGCCATGGCAGATGCCTTAAAAAAAGCACTGGCACAAACTATTATCGGTTCTCCCCTTCATGAAAAAGTAAGAATGGGAAGCTTGGCAGGACAAACACAACGCGAGGAAGTATTAGGACAGGTAAAAAAATTATTAGCTAGTTCTCAATTGATCTATGGATCGCTGGATAGTGTAGAGGTCGTTGATGCAGATTGGAAAAAAGGTGCTTTTATTTCTCCCCTATTATTATTAAACACACAGCCTTTTTCACAAACAGCTGTCCATGAAATTGAAGCCTTTGGTCCTGTTAGTACGCTAATGCCCTATAAAGGAATTGAGGAGGCTATCACACTCAGTAAAATGGGGAAGGGCAGTTTGGTAACCACTATTGTAACCAATCAGGAAGCAGAAGCAAAAAAATATGTACTAGGAACAGCTTCTCATCATGGGCGCATTCTTATTTTAAATAGAGATTGCGCCAAGGAAAGTACTGGTCATGGTTCTCCCCTACCCTTATTGGTGCACGGAGGTCCCGGCAGAGCAGGAGGCGGAGAAGAAATGGGAGGAATCCGAGGAGTAAAACATTATTTACAACGAACGGCCATACAAGGTTCTCCAACCATGATTACGGCCATCACCAACGTATATCAGCCGCACGCACAAGGAAAAGATCCAGGTAAGCATCCCTTTAAAAAATACTTTGAGGAATTACAGATTGGGGATCAGCTGCTCACTGAATCCAGAACTATCACTGCAGAAGATATTGATCGATTCGCAGATTTAAGTGGCGATCATTTCTATGCGCATATGCGTGAAACAGATTTTTCAGGAACCATGTTTGAAAAACAAGTAGCACATGGTTACCTGATCATGAGTTTGGCTGCCGGACTTTTTGTGGACAGTTATCAAAAAAATCCTGTGCTGCTAAACTATGGCATAGACGAACTACGGTTTACTAAACCCGTTTATCCAGGCAGCGAAATAAAAATTCGTTTCACCTGTAAAGAGAAATTACTACAGGATAAGCGCCTAGTAGAAAATCCAGCCGATGCCAAGCGAGGAGATGAAATTGACAAAGGAATTGTAAAGTGGCTGGTAGAAATTTTGGATGAAACCAACGAGATCACAGGTATTGCTACCATTCTGACCATGGTGGCTAAAAAAGAACAAACTGCCTAAATCGATTTTATGGAAAAGGCCTATGTAAGATCAACTACCCAGCATGGACTTTGCAGTATTGAATTTTTTCACCCGCAAAGCAACTCCTTACCAGGTGCACTATTGCAAGAAATAGCAGCAGCCATTCGGGCCGCAGGAAAAAATGCTGACTGTCGGTTAATTCTTTTACGCAGCCAGGGACAAAAGGCTTTTTGCGCCGGCGCCTCTTTTGATGAATTATCTCAATTGAAAAACGAACAAGAAGGATTGCAGTTTTTCAGTGGATTTGCTGAAGTAATCAATGCCATGCGCACTTGTGGTAAAATTATTATAGGCCGCATTCACGGAAAATGTGTGGGAGGAGGTGTAGGACTGGCCGCAGCGGTAGACTATGCACTTGCCACCGAAGAGGCGGCTGTAAAGTTGAGCGAACTAGCCGTTGGCATTGGACCCTTTGTAGTGGGACCCGCAGTGGAACGAAAAATTGGACTTTCTGCATTTTCACAATTAGCATTAGATGCAACCGGATGGCGTAGTGCCAACTGGGCCCATGAGCGAGGACTATTTGCAGAATTATTCGCGGATACAATTGGATTAGATGAAGGCATCAATCGCTTGGTTACACAGTTATTAAAGAGCAGCGAAGAGGCCCTGCGTGACCTAAAAATAGTTTTCTGGAGTGGCACAGATCATTGGGATCAACTTTTAATGGAACGCGCCGCCATTAGTGGAAAATTAATTTTGAGTGAGGCCAGCCGAAAAGCTATTGAATCATTCAAAAAGCGATGAGCCAACTCTTGCAATTTGATCCCCATACTTTCACGGGGTTTTGTGATATCCTGACAAAAAAAGATAGGGACCTGCGGCAGATAATTCGTACACATGGTTATCCAACACCGTGGATTCGTCCTAACACATTTCAAACACTAGTGCTAACCATTTTAGAGCAACAGGTTTCGCTGGCAGCAGCCTATGCAGCTTTCAACAGACTCAAGAATAAGATTGGACTTGTAACCCCGGCAAAAATTTTGGCGCTGACTGACCAGGAACTAAGAGACTGTTATTTCACGAGACAAAAAATTACTTACGCGCGTGGATTAGCTGAAGCCGTACAGTCCAAAAAAATTCGTTTAAAAAAAATGGAGGAGCTCCCCGATGAAATCGTGCGAGAGCAACTCATTCAATTGAAAGGCATTGGCAACTGGACAATTGATGTATACCTCATGCATGCACTGAGACGCACCGATTTATTTCCATTGGGAGATATTGCCCTAGTCAACAGCCTGAAACATATAAAAAAATTAAGCCCCGATATCTCCAAGGAAAAAATGTTGGCTATTGCGGAACCCTGGCGTCCCTATCGCACCATTGCAGCCATGATTCTATGGCACGATTATTTAAAAAGAAGAGGAACTAAAATTCAAGACTAGATATTCAATCCGCCGCAGGCACTAATGGTTTGCCCTGTTACGTAAGAGGAAAGATCACTTGCCAAGAATAAAGTAACATTAGCAATATCACGCGCAGAAGCAAAGCGGCCCAGCGGAATTCCAGCTTTATATTTATCGCCAGCTTCCCCCTCTTTTAGGTAACTGGTCATATCGGTTTCCACAAAACCGGGAGCGATGGAATTACAACGAATATTCCGACTACCCAGTTCTTTTGCTACAGACTTGGTAAATCCTATAATTCCGGCTTTGCTGGCTGCGTAACTGCTCTGACCCGCATTACCCATTTCCCCAATCACAGAACTCATATTGATGATAGAACCCGTACGTGCTTTCATCATCGGCCTGATCACCTGCTTGGTCATATAGAAAACACTATTCAGATTAACCTGAATCACTTCGTTCCATTGCTCAGGAGTAAGACGCATCAATAAATTATCCTTTGAGATACCGGCGTTATTTACACATACATCAATCGTACCAAATTCTTGCAACACCTCACTTACAAATTGCTCGCATTGCGCCGCATCACCTGCATTACTTTTCCAGGCTTTTGCCTTTACACCCATTCCTTGCAACCGACTTTCTAGTTGCTTTGCTTTTTCAGCACTTCCTTCACTGACATAGGTAAAAGCAATATTAGCTCCATGCTCAGCAAATAATAAGGCAATGCCTTCACCGATTCCACGTGCGGCTCCCGTGATAATAGCTACTTTATTCTCGAGTAGTTTCATACTTAAAAATTAAGGTGTCACAAAAGTAGGGTTATTCAGTTGGAAGATTTCCTCCAAAACGGTGCGATCATTACTCAATCGGGGAACCTTATGCTGACCCCCTAATTTACCTTTCTGTTTGAGCCAGGCAGCAAAGGTTCCATTGGTCACTTGACGAACCAGGGGTTCACGTAAGGCAATACTCCGATAACGCTTTGCTTCATAATCACTATTAACTTCTTGCAAGGATTGATCCAGCACAGCAGCAAAAAGTTCCAATGAAGAAGGGGGTTGTTCAAACTCAACCAACCACTCGTGCGCACCATTAGCATTTGCCTCAAAATAGATCGGAGCAGCCGTATAGTCAACAACCGTGGCTCCCGTTTTGGTACAAGCAGCCGCAATAGCTTTATCCGTATTATCAACAATCACTTCTTCCCCAAATGCATTGATATAATGTTTTAACCGACCCGCTACATGAATACGATACGGATTTAATGAAACAAACTCAATGGTATCTCCTATCAAGTACCGCCATAAACCGGAATTGGTACTGATCACCAACGCATAGCGCTGTCCAATTTCTACATCCTGTAAGCCAATTGTTTTTGGATTGGAAGAACCATATTCACTAACCGGCATAAACTCCATAAAAATTCCATGATCAGTAAATAGCAGCATCCCTTCCTGCGAAGGATCGTCTTGGGCAGCAAAAAATCCTTCACTGGCATTATACATATTCAAATAGGTAACGTCTTTTCCCAACAAAGCAGAAAACTGTTGCTTATAAGGTGCAAACGAAACGCCTCCGTGTAAGTATAATTCGAGCGAAGGCCAGACTTCTGCTATGGTTGATTTTCCAGTTAGCTCAAGAATTCTTCTGAACAATACCATGGTCCAGGTAGGCACACCCGATATAGAAGTAACATTTTCTAAAATTGTTTGCTGAGCCAGTTTTTCAATTTTTGACTCCCATTCGTCCATCAACGCAATTTGTAAATCGGGCGTGCGAAGCCAATGACCCCAGAATGGGGAATTCTGTAGCAACACGGCACTTAAATCACCCACCTGTGCTTCCGGATTGAGTGAACTTAGCGTATGACTCCCTCCAATGATCAACCCTTTACCTGTTAATAGTGCAGAATCCGGGCGATGACAATAATAAAGCGTCAATACATCTTTGGAAGCTTTAAAATGACCTTCCTGCAAAGCCTCCTCACTAACAGGTATAAACTTACTTTTTTCACTGGTGGTCCCGCTGCTTTTAGCGAACCAATTGATAGGCGTATTCCATAAAATATTTTGTTCACCCGCTACAATCCGATCGATATAAGGCTTTAGGTCTTCATACGTATGAATGGGGACAGCCTCTTTGAAAGAACGAACATTAAAAAGCGATCCAAAATTATACCGACGGCCAAACTCTGTATACTGAGCAGAGGTAACCAAATCCTGCAGTACTTCACGTTGTGCATTCAACGGATTATCCCGCCATGCATTGATACGCCAGGAACGCATCCGGGCCAATGAGGATATGGCTGGTGAAAGTAGATTCATTGGTTAGGAAAATTAACCAAAATCGGTCAGCTATACGCCAATTGCAGAATAGGTCTTAAGGAATCTTTGACCGAGGCAGGGGCAAAGGAGTAATCCAGAGCTTGCAAATTACAATGTAAAAAATCGGATAAGGTCCAACCAAAAGTATTGGCCAATTGCTGGTACTCCTCACTTAATGTGACAGGCGTAACGGTCCTGGCATCGGTATTTACGCTAACGGAAACTCCTTTTTTGTATAACCGATCAATAACATGATCAGCGTAAGTGGGATAGATATTAGTTCGCAAATTACTGCTGGGACAAACCTCCAAATGAATACGTTCTTTCTTTAATTGATCCAGCAAAGCAGGATCCTCAGTAGAACGCACTCCATGTCCTATTCGGGAGGGTCTGAAATGTTTCAATACTTCCTGCACACTCGAAGCGCCACAAGCCTCGCCGGCATGGGCTGTAACAGGAATAGCATGTGCATGCGCATAATCAAATGCTTGTTGGTGTGGAGCAACCGGATAACCCGCTTCATCACCTGCAATATCAAAACCAACCACCCAACCCTGCGGAGTAAATTTTTCTACTAACCGTACGGTTTCCATACTCTCTGCTTCCGTATAATGCCGAAGGGTACACAGAATCAAACGTGGAATAACTCGGTATAGACTGGTCGCCTCTGTCAATGCATCCTGCACAGCCTCCACAACTTGGGTTGGTGAAAGCCCTTGTTGTGTATGTAAGAGTGGAGCAAACCGAAGCTCCGCATAGAGCACCCCATCGGCGTCCAATTGACGTAATACATCCAACGTAACCAATCGAAGTTGAGCAGCGTTTTGCATCAATAAATATCCTCGGGAAGAACGATTGATATATTCAACTAAATCAAGCGCAGGAAGTGGAGCAATAAATTCATTGTCAAATTGCGAACGCGTTACCGTGGGATCCAACTGCTGTACTACCTCATAACTAAGGCTACAATCCAGGTGGAGATGCAATTCAATTTTTGGAAGTTGACGGTAATCCATGTGTTGCAAAAAGGAAATCAGTTAGTCGATAAAGAAGACTGAGCCGCCTCTTCATGTAACCAATCTTTTCTTTTTAATTCAAAATTGCGACCGAGATATAGTTTACGAACCTGTTCGTCCGCAGCCAGTTCTTCCGCAGTGCCATGCTTAAATATACGCCCCTCAATCAATAGATAGGCGCGATCACAAATGGACAAGGTCTCTGTAACATTATGATCAGTGATCAGGATTCCAATATTCTTATACTTCAACTTGGCTACAATGGCCTGGATATCTTCCACCGCAATGGGATCGATGCCTGCAAAAGGTTCATCTAACAAGATGAACTTGGGATCCACTGCCAATGCTCTTGCAATTTCTGTGCGACGTCTTTCGCCACCACTCAACACATCTCCATTACTTTTCCTTACATGCTGAAGTCGAAACTCTTGTAATAAAGACTCCAGTTTATCCTTTTGCTCGGCCTTATTCAACTTAGTCATTTCAAGTACCGCTGCTATGTTGTCCTCTACAGTAAGCTTACGAAATACCGAGGCCTCCTGGGGCAAATAGCCAATTCCCATTTGAGCCCTTTTGTACATGGGTAATGCCGTAATATCCTGCTCATTGATAAACACTTTACCAGCATCCGGTTTGATCAAACCCACCACTTGATAAAAGGACGTGGTTTTACCAGCCCCATTGGGACCTAACAACCCTACAATTTCACCCTGTCCTACCTCAAAAGAAACCTGATTAACAACTGTTCGTGTACCATATTGCTTCATGAGGTTTTCGGTGCGAATCTTCAACTGCATAGAACAAAAGTATGTAAGTTTGCACATTACTTACCTATGAAAGTCATCGATCATATTAACCAGGCCAAGGATACGCTTATTTCCTTTGAAGTGTTACCCCCGCTAAAAGGCAAGGGTATTGACGCATTATACAAGCACCTGGACCCCTTGATGGTTTTCAACCCCTCTTTTATTAATGTGACCTATCACCGTAGTGAGCACGTTTTCAAGAAAAAAGCGGACGGAAACTTTGAAAAAGTAGTAGTGCGTAAAAGACCTGGTACCGAAAGTATTTGTGCAGCTATCATGAACAAATACAATGTAGATACCGTACCCCATTTGATTTGTGGTGGATTTAGTGTAAACGATACAGAGGATGCCTTGATCAATTTAAATTACTTAGGTATTGACAACGTATTGGTATTACGAGGCGATGCTGCAAAAAATGAAAGTGCATTTGAACCAGAGCCGGGAGGTCATAAATATGCAGTGGACCTGCTTCGCCAGGTGGTATCGCTCAACGATGGTATTTATTTGGAAGAAGAATTAAGAGATACACAAAAAACTAAATTCTGTATTGGCGTAGCTGGCTATCCTGAAAAACATTTTGAAGCACCCAATAAAGAAACTGATTTGCTGCATTTGAAACAGAAGGTTGATACGGGTGCAGACTATATCATTACACAGATGTTTTTTGACAATGCCAAATACCATGCATTTGTAAAAGATTGCCGTGATATTGGTATTACTGTACCAATTATTCCAGGTCTCAAGCCCATCTATACCAAAAAGCAACTAACCATTCTACCTAAAACTTTTCATATAGACCTACCTACTGAATTGTCCAATGAAGTATTGCGGTGCAAAACTGATTTGGATGTGGAGAAAGTAGGACGCGAATGGTTACTGATGCAATCGCGCGAATTAAAAAAAGCAGGTGTGCCTGTATTACACTACTATACACTGGGTAGACCCTTGCTGGTTGCCGATGTTGTAAAGGATATTTAAGCCCCTACTTTTTCTCTTTGAGCTTTAGCTGTAGGATCTCATCAATTTGATCAAACGAAAGTTTTTTTGCAACAATTCGCTTGTCTTTATCCAACAGATATAGCGTAGGGAAAGATTGTACATCATAGAGCTGTGAATAACCGGGCACATTATTACTCACGCGCTCTTTCTCAGCTTCCTTAGAGTAATAAACATGACTCCAATGGCCTAAATTTTTATCACGAATAAAATTTAACCAGTCTTTACGAGTTCCTTCATTTTCTTTGGCAACAGCATAGACACCCAAGCCCTGGGACTTCCAGCGAAGTTGATATACAGAATCAATTTTAGGTAAGGTTTCCTTACAATGCCCGCAAAGAGGATCCCAGAATACCACCAGTGTATATTCCTTTTTCAATCCGTAAAGCGAAACAGACTTCCCTGTTGAATCAGGAAGTTGAATTTCGGTAGCAGGACTTCCAAAAATATTAGCCATTAAACTATACGCACGATCGGTAATCGTTTTCTTTCCTTGTTCACTAAGCCAGGAAGGTGGATTAGTTGCAAAATACTTTTCATAGAGATGAACAAATACAGCATCCTCCCACATATACCGTTGTGAATAATAACGATTGACAAAGCGGAGTAACAAGAACCTTTCCATCTCAGCATTTGCCTTTGCAAAACTCAGCATATAATCCATCTCCTTGTTTACGGAGTCAGGATGCGGCGCAACCAACTGAGTAAAATAACGGTCTAATTTATCTTCAAAAAAAGTAGTGTACGCCAACCGACCATCCCAAAAATTAACACCCTCCCAATAATGTTCCTTATAATACCTGAAGGCAGCTACTGAATCCTCCCGCGTAGCAGGCTTTTGTAAGTTAGCGGGTAATACAGGCTCTTTCATGGCCATCAATAATGCACTGAGTATGGTGTTAGGGTGCTCTGTGATCATTTTTTCCCGATAAACACGCAATTCCTGATCCAATCGAATTAACTCTTGATTGATACGAACAGAGTCGGTAGCGCTGGCATTTTTGAGTGATTCACGAACTATATTGATCTGCGCTCCCTTTTCCCCCATAGAACGTTGATAGGTGTTGAACAGTTCATTATCTGGAGAATCCATGAACTGAATACCTGCAGGTGCAGTGGCAGAGTCAGCTATTATCGAAAATCGTTGTTGCTTATCCAGAAGGATTTCAAAAAAACCAGAACGATTCGGATAGCCAATCAAATAGATTCCACCTTGCAATGGTTTATTACCCTTGAAAATACCGGTACTGTTATTATCTAGTTTAACAGAGTCGATAATTGGATAGGTTTTACCAAAATAATGTCCCAGGTAGATATATTGATTCTTATAGGGCTTAAACGTTACTTTGATCTCATACCCCGTTTGTGCCAGCCCATAAAAGCCCAGCAAACAAAAACAAATAGTTAACCAGTTTTTCATATGCATAAAGAAGGATAAAGTTATTAAAATTCAAGAGGACAGCGCCTTTATCTTTGTTAAATGCGTCGAACAAAAAAACCAAAAATCATTAACCAGGTATTGGTAGAAGACTATGCAGCCGAGGGAAAATGCCTGGCCCGGATTGATGGTAAAGTTATTTTTATAGAAGGAGCAATTCCCGGAGATCGGGTGGATATTCGAATACACAAGAGCAAGAAAGACTGGGCAGAAGGTTCAGTAATCCATTTTCACGAAAAAGCTCCACACCGGATTGCTGCCCGATGTGCGCATATAGGAGTATGCGGCGGTTGTCAGTGGCAGGAGCTGCCTTATGATTGGCAATTACGTTACAAACAACAACAGGTTGAACAAACCTTAAAACGAATTGGAAAAATAGAGCTCCCTCCTCTCGAGCCCATCGTTGGAAGCCAATCGGTATTTCAATACCGGAATAAAATAGAATATACATTTAGTAATAAACGCTTTTTACTTCCCAGCGAATTAAACGATCCGGCCATTTTAGCTGCCAGCAATGTAGTAGGATTCCATGCACGTGGTTTTTTTGATAAAGTTGTAGACATTACCACTTGTCATTTACAATCCGAACCCACCAATCAAATTAGGTTATTTATTAAAGCCTATGCACAGCAACATCAATTAAGCTTCTATGATTATCGCTTGCACACTGGCTTTTTGCGAAATCTACAAATCAGGATTTGTGAAACAGGGCAAGTAATGATCAATTTGATTGTAGGTGAGAACAACCAATCACTACTACTCCCCTTACTGGAGGCAATACAAAAAGAGTTCCCTACCATCACTACACTGTTATACACTGTTAATCTCAAGTGGAATGACAGCATTTTTGATCTCGAACCCATTCCATTTACCGGCCAGGGATTTATTGAGGAAGAATTATTAAATACGCGTTACAATAAAAAGTTTCGCTTTAAAATTGGACCCCGTTCGTTTTTTCAAACCAATACACGCCAGGCTGAAAAACTCTACCAACTAACAGAGGAAGCAGCCGGATTAACGGGACAAGAAACTTTATACGATCTCTATTGTGGAACGGGTAGTATAGGCATATTTATGAGCCCGGGTGCTAAAAAAATTATTGGTGTAGAGCAGGTAGCGGCGGCCATTGACGATGCACGCGAAAACGCAGCATTAAATAATTTAAATAACACTTCTTTTTTTGCAGGCGATGTAATTGATATCTGTACCAGTGACTTTTTTGCAGCACAAGGACAGGCCGATGTGGTTGTTACGGATCCGCCACGCGCCGGTATGCATGCTAAACTTATTGAGAAACTGATTGAAATAGGGGCTCCGACAGTAGTATATGTAAGTTGCAATCCTGCCACACAAGCCCGTGACTTGCAGCTACTGGATGCCCATTATCAAGTAACAAAAGTTCAACCCGTGGATATGTTCCCACATACCCATCATATAGAGAATATCGTACAATTAAAAAGACGATAAAGCGATTCGCGTACTTTTGCAGTATGAGTGACTTCCGATTCACGAGACCCGATGGCTTTCCCCCCATTGTTAAAAACCTGATCATCATCAATGCCCTGGTTTTTATTGCGCAATTAACGCTAGCCAACCGCTTCCCAATAACAGAGTGGTTTATGCTTTGGCCCATCATGCCTGATCAACTACATAAACTATTAGTAGAATCAGGTGCACTGGAGGCCGGGCAGCAGTTCAAACCCTACCAGATAGTAACGCATATGTTCTCTCATTCGCCCAGTACTTTTTTTCATATCCTCTTTAATATGTTCACGCTTTGGATGTTTGGACGCGTACTGGAAAATGTTTGGGGAGGAGAACGCTTTTTATTTTTCTACCTGGCTTCAGGGTTGGGGGCTGCTGCACTGCATCTGGGTATGCAATATGTTCGTTGTGAAGAATTACTTTCCTTTTTCCAGGTCAATAATTATAAAGCCATTCAAGAGAATATTGGTGCTATCTCCCCGGCATTAGGTGCCAGCGGAGCGGTAATGGGGGTAATGGCAGCTTTTGCCTATTTATTTCCCAATACAGAATTATTTATCATGTTTATCCCCGTACCCGTAAAAGCAAAATGGGCTATGCTGGGATTAGCTGCGATTGATCTGTTTGGCGGGGTTACTTCCATAACCGGAGATAATATTGCTCATTTTGCCCACCTGGGTGGCGCAATTACCGGATTTTTGATTGTGTATTTTTGGAACAAAACCAACCGCCGTTCGTTGTATTGATTGTATGAACTATTCCTCTAGCCGAAGACTTACACTGGGAGACTCTAGCAATGCCTTGATTAAGCTGGTCGCAGCCAATCTGATAGTATTTATCACTATTTCCTTGTGTAAAGCTTATTTATTTTTCTTTTATCAGGATAGAGCAGTGTTAGAAGCCACCTTTCGCAATTCGATTCTTCCCTGGTTTCTCTTGCCGGCTTCTCCAACAGCAGTACTCACGCACTGGTGGACCATATTAACCTTTCCATTTGCCAACCTGGGCATTTGGATGGTAATTGGCAATATGCTTTGGCTATGGGCCTTTGGTTTTATTTTTCAAGACCTCAGTGGCAATCGAAAAATTATTCCACTTTATCTCTATGGAGCCTGGGCGGGTGGTCTCTCATACGTAATTGCCTCCCTGTTTTTCCCCTCTATCGCCAACACGGGCGGTTATATGGGATCTACTGCAGCAGTAATGGCCATTGCGGTAGCTACCACCCTGCTAACACCTCAATATAGAATCATGCCCGATTTATTGGGTGGATTTCCATTATGGGTGTTAAGCAGTGTATATATTCTGATTACGCTGGCTACCCGACCACTAGATCAGCCTCTCAGTTATTTACCACTTCTTGCAGGAGGATTAACAGGGTTTGTTTTCATGCGCTTGATTGGCAGAGGGATTGACACCAGTGCCTGGATGAGTAACTTATTTGAGTGGGCCGGTCAGCTTTTCAATCCCAACCGTCCTAAAAAAATCAGACTCCCTTTAAAAGAGCAATTATTTTATAAGGCAACACGCCGACCTTTCAAGAGAACCCCGCATTTAACACAGGATCGTATTGATGCGATTCTTGATAAGATCAATGCAAAAGGAATGAGTTCGCTCAATGCAGAAGAGCGAGAGATCTTGAACAGAGCCAGTAACAATTAAATTTTGGCGTCGATGATCCAACACAGTGATTCAAAAATTTGATCCACGGTTCCTTCGCCAGGTATGGATTCAAACTTTCCTGCGGTTTTATAATGTGCAGCAACTGGACTGGTCTCTGCTAAATAAACAGCAAAACGTTTCCGGATCACCGCTTCGTCTGAGTCATCAGTACGACCAGATGTTTTTCCACGATTCAATAAACGTTTCACTAATTCTTCCTCACTTACTTCCAATGCAATCACAGAAGTAATAGAAGTTTGCTTGCTCGCTAATAATTTATCCAATGCTTCTGCTTGTGCAGCAGTGCGAGGAAACCCGTCAAATAAAAAACCACGCGCCTGTTTGTGTTGTTCAAAAAAAGAATCCACCATTCCAATCACCACTTCGTCAGGTACCAGCTTGCCAGAATCGATATAACTTTTGGCAGAGAGCCCTAACTCAGTTTTATCAGCAATTTCCTGACGTAACAGATTACCCGTTGAGAGATGCTTGAGCCCGTATTTTTCTACGAGCCGATCGGATTGCGTTCCCTTGCCGCTGCCCGGAGGGCCAAATAAAATTAAATTGAACATAAACAGTGGTTTTGCAGGGAGTACAAAGGTAAGCCCGTACCACTAATTTTGATGCGAACAACTGTATGTATAACACAACATTCCCTCTTTTACATTGTTATATTCACATGAAAATTTTATTGCTAAGCTGTGGCCTTGTCAGCCTGCTCTGGGCCCAGAGTTGTGAAGCACAGCCCAATAGACCAACACAAAAATCTACACGCACCATGGAATCCAGTCAAAATAACAACCCAGTTTACTCCCGCACAGATAGCAGTGAGGTAAAATTAGCTGAGAGCGAATGGAAAAAAATTCTGTCCCCCGAGGTCTATTACATAGCCCGAGAAAAAGGGACTGAAAGACCTTGGACCAGCCCTATCGAACACTCAAAAGAGGTAGGAACTTACTATTGTAAAGCTTGCGGGAACCCCCTTTTTAAAAGCGATACCAAATTTGAAAGTGGCTGTGGATGGCCTAGTTTTTTTGAGCCCATTCGCAAGGGTAGCATGCTATACATACAAGATAACAGCCATGGGATGAACCGCGTAGAGGTTCAATGCAGTCGATGCAAAGCCCACCTGGGACACGTTTTTGAAGATGGTCCACCTCCAACTGGACTTCGCTATTGTATCAATGGAGTGATCCTGGATTTTGAGAAAGCCACCACGAAGAAATAAGCTACATTCGCAGCAGCAAACCAGACCGATGCCTTTTTCCCAACTAGCAGAGACCCTTATTGGCTCAGAGATTGTCCGATTAGGTGGAGAGATCAAAGAAAAAATCAGACAAGGAGCACACATTTACAATTTTACTATTGGCGATTTTGATCCCTCCATTTTTCCGATTCCCGCAGCATTAGAACAAGGTATTATTGAGGCCTATCGTCAACATTTCACTAACTATCCAGCCGCCGAAGGAAATCTGGATTTGAGAGAAGCGCTGGCGGCTTTCATCCAACAAAAACAAGGTCTCTCCTATACAACCAGTGAAATTTTAATTGCTTCCGGAGGCCGACCACTCATCTACACCGTTTTCAGAGCTATCTGTGATAAAGGAGATAAGGTAATTTATGCAGCCCCTTCCTGGAATAATAATCACTATACCCATTTTGTAGAGGGCGAACATATTTTGATTGAAACCACAGCCGCAACAAATTTTATGCCCACTGCCGAAATGATTCGGCCGTATATACAGGAGGCTAGTTTACTTTCTTTGTGTTCACCACAGAATCCTACTGGAACTACATTTAGAAAAGAGGAGTTAGCGGCTATCTGTGATTTAGTACTGGAAGAAAATAAACGCAGAGGTCCTCAAGCAAAAAAACTATACGTGATGTATGATCAGATGTACTGGCATCTGACTTATGGAAATATACAACATCACGATCCGGTTTCTCTTCGACCCGCTATGAAAGAGTATACCATTTTCATTGATGCAATCAGTAAAGTGTTTGCTGCTACGGGAGTGCGTGTGGGTTGGTCTATGGGACCCGCTGCCCTTATCCAAAAAATGAAAATGATCCTGACTCATATCGGTGCATGGGCCCCGATGGCAGAACAAAAAGCGCTAACAGGATTTTTAGCTAATACAAATGAAATTGATACCTATTTAAAAGAATTTAAAGCAGGTATTGAAAAAAGATTACGCGCTATCCATGAAGGATTTCAAAAAATGAAAGCATCCGGTTTAGCAGTAGATTCAATAGAGCCTGAAGCTGCAATCTACCTCACAGTTCGTATTGATTTAAAAGGAAAACAGACAGCCACAAACGCCACATTGGATTCGCAAGCCGCGGTAACCAGTTATTTACTGGATGAAGCCTGTCTTGCCTTGGTTCCTTTCTATGCCTTTGGAAATGGAATTGATTCGCCCTGGTACAGACTCAGTGTGGGTACTTGTAAAGAAGAGGAAATTCCCGTGTTCTTGGGAAAATTAGAAGCAGCTATTCGAAAGCTTCATTAAGCAACTAATTTTTATTGAGCAAAAAGCGAAAAGAGCGAGCCGGATAATTACGTAACTCCCGCTCGATACGAGTTCTATTAGTTGTAATATAATTACGATCCACCAATTCAACTGTATTCCAAAACTGCTCCACCAAAGCCGGAGAGGACAATAGATGAGAAACCCGATCACGCAATTGATCCGCTTGCAAGGCTGTATCACAGGCCGTGCAAAGCACCGTTAAGGTTTTGGGAGTACGTGCCATAGATTAATTACAAGTTAACGAACATTTTGACCAGGACAACCACAGTTCTTGGAAGCCTTGCTGGAATAATAGTTGCGCGCGCAACTACTCATGGCACTCAATACCACCAACAGACAGATTCCTAAAACAAGTTGTTTCATACCCTAAAAGTCCTCAATAAAAACTATTTTACAAGCAATTTGTTGCCCAATCCTTAAAAATTTATTGTTGAATCCTTTAAGGCCTCGTGTGTTGGTAGCCCCTCTGAACTGGGGTCTGGGACATGCCACCCGCTGTATTCCTATTATCCATTGGCTTTTGGAGCAAAATTGCCACGTAATTATTGGAGCGCATGGTAAGGCTGGAAACCTATTACAACAGGAATTTCCAGAACTGGATTATGTTGAAACTCCCGGGGCAGAAATACGCTATTCACAAAACAAAATTTTATTCCCCTTTCTGATAGGCTGGCAAATGCCAAAATTTTTGAAACAGATCAGGGACGAAAAAAAATGGCTGGCACAGCAGATAGTATACAGGAAACTGGATGCCGTTATTGCAGATAACAGATACGGAATGAATAACCCCTCCATCCACTCGGTTTTGATTACCCATCAACTGCTCATAAAAACCGGTCAGGGGTTTTGGATGGACCGATTGCTGCAAAAGATTGGATATGGGCTACTCGAAAAGTTTGAAGAGGTATGGGTGCCCGATTATAAAGGAGCTTGGGCGTTGGCAGGAGAATTATCGAATCCAAAATTATTACCCAAGATTCCTATTCGATATTTGGGAGTTTTAAATCGCTTTCACAATAGAAGCAATATCACTTCTGCCCCGGAAAAAGCACATCTTTTATTTTTGATCTCAGGTCCCGAACCACAACGAGAAATCTTTGAAAAATTAATTATAGAATCACTTTCAAATTTCACAGGTTCATTTACCCTAATAAAAGGGAAGCCAGCACTTACTGCTGAAAGTACAGGCGCCCCAGCTGATACACTCCCCCTTCTATATGGTGAGCCAAGGGCGAACATATACGAACATCTGGATAGCATAGCGCTGCAAAATGAAATCGACAAAGCAACCTTGATTATTTGTAGAAGCGGATACACCTCCTTGATGGAGTTACTTCCGCAGCAAAAAAAGTTGGTGTGTGTTCCCACACCCGGACAACCCGAACAGGAATATTTGGCTAAACATTGTGAGCAAAAAAAATGGACCGCTCGATTAACACAGGAAAAATTCTCTATTGAAGAAGTTTTAGCACTAGCTGAACAATTTTCTTACCAGCCTTACACCCCTGTAGCTGAATCGCTGGCACAATCATTGGAATCCTGGTTTATATCACTGGCAGGAAAAAACAGTTAGTAATTTGCACTCCATGTCTGAAACCCGAAAAGCACATATCGCAGTACTGCTCACCAACTTTTTCTTTGCGGCTAACCTAAGCCTTGTTAAACATATCTCACCTTCACTGGTGGGTGCATTTGGCGTGAACTTTTTTCGGGTGGGCATAGCATTATTGCTCTTCTGGATTCTTTGGGCCTTCTCTGGCAGAAATGCAGGCATTGATAAAAAAGATACTCCCCGCTTTGTAGGTTGTGCTTTAACAGGAGTAGCCATCAATCAAATGTTATTTATCAAAGGGCTCACGCTCACCTCTACCATTCATGCAGCGTTATTAATGCTCAGCACACCCATGCTGATTACTTTATTTGCTTTGCTTTGGCTACGTGAATCCTTTACTTTTCCAAAAGGAATAGGATTGGCATTGGGAGTTGCAGGTGCGCTACTATTAATCCTATCAAAAGATGCCAGTGGAATTTCGTCTATTACCGGTGATTTGCTGATTTTGATCAATGCAATTTCCTATGCCATCTATTTTATATTGGCAAAGCCACTGATGACGCGTTATCCACCCTTACATGTAATTCGTTGGGTGTTCACATTTGGATTTATTCTCATTTTGCCCTTCAGTTGGCCCGATGTACAAGAAATCAATTGGGAACAAGCACTGTTCTCACAACTTGTATCACTAGGTGCACTTGTTTTCTTTGGCACCTTTCTTACCTACTCTTTTAACACGTATGGGCTTAAACACTTGGGGGCTGGAATTACCGGAAGTTATATCTATACACAGCCTGTATTTGCCGCTATCATTGCAGCCTTGTTTTTGAAAGAACAATTCAGTGTAGAAAAAGCAGTAGCCGCACTATTAATTTTTAGTGGCGTATACCTGGTGAGCAGAAAAAGTAAATAGAAGCGTTAGTACCCTCTAACATTTTTTCCCTCCATATAATTCATGAAGGCTTTATTGACAACGCGATTACCACCTGGTGTTGGATAGTTTCCTGTAAAATACCAATCGCCTAAATTATTAGGGCAAGAAGCATGTAGGTCTTCAATACGCTGGAAGATTACTTCCACAGGAATATTCAAATCAGGAGGTGTGATCAATGCAGCTATTTTAGCAGTGATTTGTTCTGTAGTGAACTGCTTATAAAGTTGACGAACTACATTCTCCTCCTGTAGTTTTCCATCTTTTTCCAATGTACGGCAACGATCCAGTAATTCATTGAGGAAATCAGCTCTTCCTGCTTCTTTTAGTAAGGAGACAACTGCATTAAAGGCAATAAAATCTCCCATCTTGCTCATATCAATTCCATAACAATCCGGATAACGAATTTGAGGGCAAGAAGAAACTACAATAATCTTTTTTGGACGCAGACGCCCCAACATACGAATGATACTCTCTTTGAGTGTAGTACCTCGTACGATTGAATCATCGATCACCACCAAGGTGTCTTCACCCGGACGTACCGTACCATAAGTAATATCATAGACGTGCTGTACCATTTCATTACGACTTACATCTTCTGTAATGAACGTACGCATCTTCACATCCTTGATGGCAATTTTTTCAATTCGGATGGTCCGGTTGATCATTTCCCGCAACTTCTCCTCATCAAAATCTTTACCCCAACTTAAAATTCGCTCTACCTTAATTCGGTTGAGATACTGCTCCATACCTTTTAACATGCCATAGAAGGCTGTTTCTGCAGTATTAGGTATAAAAGAGAAAATAGTATTACGTAAATCGTGCTGGATAGCCTCAAGCACAGGCTCACTCAGTTTGAAGCCCAGTTGATTTCTTTCCCGATAAATTTTTTCGTCACTGCCGCGTGAAAAATAAATTCTTTCAAAGCTGCAAGCTTTACGCTCTTTCGGTTCAACAAGTTGCTCTACAACGGCACTTCCATCCTCATACACAATCAACCCCTGCCCTGGCATTAATTCCTGCACCTGATTTTCTGGAACATTAAATGAAGTACGAATAGCAGCTCGCTCCGAAGCGGCCACCACTACTTCATCATTGATATAGTAATAAGAAGGACGAATCCCATGAGGATCGCGAAACACAAAAGCAATTCCATTTCCCGTAACACCACCCACATTAAAACCACCATCTAACAGCGGAATCGTTTTTTGCAAAACTGATTTGATATCTAACTGATCCGGCGCTTTCTCATCTGCCTCATTGAGAAATTTATAAATCAATTCGAGTAAGGCCGCTAAATCACTGGAACGAAGTTCCTCATTGGGTTCAATACCAATATGTTTATATAATTCCTCCGCATTGACAATATTAAAGTTTCCCGCCAAAGCCAAATTTCTAGCAGGAACAATATGACGATTAATAAAGGGATGACAATATTCCAGTTTATTTTTTCCCTGCGTACCATACCGAAGATGTCCTAACAGGATTTCTCCCATAAAATCAATATGCCCCTTCATCAATCCAGGATGATTCCTTACACCCGGATTATATTTTTCAAATTCATTGATCTGCTCCCCAATACGATGGAATATATCAGCAATTGCTTGTGGCGCATTACTGCGAATCCGATTCATGAAAGGATATCCCGGCTCTGTATGAAGTTTTACCGCTACCACACCCGCGCCATCCTGTCCGCGATTGTGCTGCTTTTCCATCAGGAGGTACAACTTATTCAACCCCCAAAGGGACGTGCCATATTGTTGCTGATAATAAGAAAAAGATTTGCGCAGACGGATAAAAGCCAGTCCGCATTCATGTTTGATTGAGTCACTCATAGAGGATCAATTATCAGCTG
>VFQT010002127.1_pt1 | contig 21171 bp, 21 predicted proteins | sample 3512381 | NCBI WGS metagenome assembly VFQT01 (sample SAMN10412376, study PRJNA504923) | tailings metagenome | isolation source: Relicate 2 Philex TSF3 active mining site | place: Philippines: Tuba, Benguet | collected 2017-08-29
TCGCTCGGGAACCGGCCGCCGATCAGCCGCGTTCACAACGTGCGTGGGTAGGACACCTAGTCCCGCGGCGGAACTGGCCTACGCCACGCTCCACAGGCCGGCGTCGCCCAGCGGCTCCACCTTCACGGCGCCACGGCCCACGGCGCGGATGAGCATCTGCGCGGCCGCGCGGCGGTCGATGGGCTGCTCGATGTCGGTGCGCATCACCTCGGCCACCTCCTGGGTGGTGAGGCCCAGCGGGAACTCCGCCAGAACCTCCTCGGGGCGGTCGTCGGGCACGCCCCGGCGTGATCCCGAGGGATCGAGGTTGGCCACCACAACGTCGTAGGCCTCCATGGGCTGGAACCCGCCGGCCTCGAGGCTGCGGTCGCCCGCCCGGAAGATGAGCGACGGCGCCGTGTAGCGCACCGCGCCATCGGTGTCGGCCGCCTTGCCCTGGAACTCGGTGGGGCTGCCCGCGGCCGTGCGCGCCTCGGCACGGTCGGCCTGGTAGGCCTGCTCCACCTCGGGGGAGTCGAGCATGGCCATTACCGCCGGCACGTCGAGCCCCGGCACCCGCTCGAGCGCCGTGGCGATGTTGGGGTCCTCGTCCATGAGCATGCGCGTGGTGAACCACCCCAGCTGCAGCGCCCGGAACGCGGTGATCTCATCCCCGGGGGACACCATGCGCACCGCATGCAGGGCACGGCACGCGCGCCCGGTGCCCGTGAGCCGCTCGCGCGGCCCCTGCGTGAACGGCATGCCGAACTGGCGGAACATCTCCATGCGCTGGGCCATCATCACCGGGTCGTAGCCACGCTCCGCGTAGAGCGAGGCGTCCTCGGCCAGCCCGATGGTGACCAGGCGCCAGGTGAGGCGCGGTCCGTACCGCCACTGCAGGGCCGCCAGCGACGGCGACGCCGAGTAGCCCCACGGGCAACCGGGGTCGGAGATGAAGGTGATGTCGATGTCCATGCGCGCCATGGTAGGCGCCGGGGCTCGGGTAGCCTGCCCCGTATGGCCGAACCTCTCCTCATCTCAGACGGCCGGGCCATGGGCCTGGTCGACGAAAACGCACGGCTGTCATGGCTCGTGGCGCCCCGCATCGACCAGCCCAGCATCATCAGCGGGCTGGTGGATCCCGAGCGCGGCGGAGGCGTGGAGTTGGTGTTCCCGGATTCGAAGCCGGTGGCCCACCGCTATCGCGAGGGCACGCTGGTGGTGGAGACCGACCTCGAGGGCCCCACCGGAGCGGTCCGGGTGATCGACGCGCTGGCCATCCCGGCGCGCGGTCCCGTGCAGGCCGCCTGGCCGGGCATGTTCGTGCGCCAGGTGCTGGTGCTGGAGGGAGAGGTGGAGATCGGCCTGGTGGTGCGGCTTCGCTACGCCTACGGCCGCAACCCCCCGCGCTGGCGCGGCGAGGGCCGCAAGATCATCGGCTACGGCCCGGGCCTCACCATCGAGCTGCAGAGCGAGATCCCACCGCGCCCATACGGCGTCGACCTCGGCGGCACCACCACGCTGCCCAAGGGCGAGCGGCGCGTGATGGCCCTGCGCTGGCAGGACCCGCAGAACAAGGGCACCGACCTGCGCGCCACCGTGGAGGAGACCGCGGCCTTCTGGCGCGCCTGGGGCGAGACCTGCGACCACGACCCGCGCGCGGTGCAGCTGAAGGGGATGATGTACCACCCCACCGGCGCAATGGTGCGCGCAGTCACCACCTCATACGGCGATGGCCCGCCGGCCGACGGCCGCCTGGCATGGATGGAGGACCAGCCGCGCGCGGCCGCCACCTTCCGGGCCTTCGGCTACGACGGCGAGGCCGACTACATCGAGAAGTGGGTCGCGTCGGCCGGCGACGGAGGGCCCATCCGTGACCTCAGCGGGGGCGAGCCCCCCGCCGAGGCCAGGGTGGACGACATCGAGGCGCACATCATGATCGGCGCGCCCCCGGGCGATGCCAGGGGGAACATCCCCTACCTGCCCGACCTGCTGGACTGACCCGGCACCCGCCGGTCAGTCGTAGTTCTTGCAGCCCATCCGGTCGATGTAGGGGATCATGTCCTGCCAGGCGACGTTGCCGATGAGCGCCTGGATGGCGTCGCAGTCATCGGTGCCGAGTGCCGAGCCCGACTCCAGCGGGTACCAGGCCTTCTTGCTGGGCGTGCCGTAGTAGAGGCCCGCCCCATCGAAGGCGAACCGGGTGCAGTTGGACGCCCTGTCGTTGAACCGGAACCCGGCGATGGTCTGCTTGCGGGCCGACAACTGCACCGTGTAGCAGCGCGCCGGGCCCTTCACGCCGGCGGCCTTCATGATCGCCGTCTTCTGCGCGGCGGTGGGGGCCTTCTGCTTGCTCACCGCGCCGCCGCCGAGGGCGGGAGCAGCCGAGATTGCGAGGGCGGCCAGGGGGGCCACGCCCAGTGCGATCCAACGCTTTGACATCACTGCGCTCCTGATGGGGAAAGGGGTCGGATGGCCCCACCCTAGCCACGGCCACGGCGGCTACGCTCGCGGCCATGGACTGGGCACTCACGTGGCGCGCGGCGCTGTCGCAACTGGTGGTGGTGGCCATCCTGGGCGCCGCCACGGGCCTCACGCTGTCGAGCGAGTTCTTCGACTCCTGGGGCTGGGTGATCGGGCCCATCTCGTGGCTGCTGGCGACGCTGGTCACCATCGCCATCTGGAAGCTGCCCGCCGGGCCCACCCTGTTCGGCGCCATCGTGGCGGGGCTCATCAGCCTGGTGGGCGTGGTGACCGGCCTGCACTGGACCGGATCGGTGATCGCCCTGGTGCTGTTCGCGCTGTGGTGCGGGTGGCAGGGCAGGCGCCCGGGCCTGCGCCTGGGCACGACCGGCTGAGGCGGGGCCTGCGCCTGCCCTACCCCTGCGCGGGCGCGTGGGTGAAGGGCAACTCCGAGAATCGCGACCAGTCGACGTCGATCAGGTAGAGCGTGCCCTCCTCCGTGCGCCAGGGGAACGGCGCGCCGGTGTACTTCTGCGACAGCTCGTCCATGACCGCCAGCGCCTCTGCGCCATGCCGCGTCTCGGCCACCCTCCCGCGCAGCTGCGCCGTGCGATAGGGGTTCCGGTAGTCGGTCACCGAGATGGCCACCCGGCCATCGGCGGCCAGGTTGCGCGCCTTCTGGGTGGCCGGCGACCCCGTGAAGATGATGACCCTGTCACCGTCCACACCGCCCCACATGGCCACCGAGTGCGGCGCGCCATCGGGCATCAGGGTGGCCACGTGCACGTAATTGGGGCCCTCGAGCAGCTTCCGCGTGTGGTCATCCAGCATCGGATCCTCCAAGGTTCCTCGTGGCTGAGTTGGCCAGCAGCACGCCCAGGCCGGCGTACCACAACTCGTTCAGGGCGATGGTGCCGGCCTCGGGCCCGGCAGGCGTGCCCGCATTGGCGGCGTACACGGCGTCGGCCCACTTCCGCTGCCACAGGGCGTAGCTGGGGTTCATGCCCCGCGGCTGGATGGCGCCGGCCACCCACTCCACCGTGGCCGAGGCCTGCGCCACCGAGTTGGCGAGGAGCGCGGGCGCGGCCACCGTGCCCGGCGTCTCGCCCAGGCCGAACCCCTGCATCCCGAAGCTCCTGCCGCTCACCACGCTGGCGCCCAGCACGTAGAGGGTGCCGGCGTTGGCCGCCTGCACGATCTCGTCCGCCAGGGGGTCCTGGCCCGGCGGCGTGGCGGCCGCCGCATCCGCCGCCTGCGCCAGCACGGGGGCGATGTCGATGGGGCCGCCCCCGTCACCCCGCGACCCGAAGTCGACGGTCAGGTAGTAGTCGCGCGCGGCGTTCCCCGCACCCACAAGGAAGTTGGTGTACCCCGACAGGAACCCGGCCGTGCGCTGGTCGTCCACCTGGGGGGCGCCGGCGCTGGGCGCCGCCCGCACCATGGCCACGGCGTCGGGCCCGAACCTGAGCAGCGATGCCTCCACGTCGCCCACCACCGCGGCGGCCGCCTGCACCTGGCCGGCGCCCCAGGTGCTGCCCGGCCCCAACCCCTCCTCCAGCGCCTGGAGGACGGCCACCGAGTACGAGTACCAGCCCAGCGCCATGGGCAGCGCCAGCCGCTGGCCGAGGTCGAGCGCGGAGGGATCGGCCTGCGCGTCGAGCTCGCGCGTGGCACCGGCCAGGAGCGTGCGCACCTCATCCCGCAGGGCGGCGCGCGCGGCGTCCACGCCACGGGCGGCGGCCAGCGCCCGGCTGGCCCCGCGGGCCGTGGCGCGCTTCACGCGGTAGGTGGCCTGCACCGCCAGGCCATAGGCCAGGGCCGTGCGCCCGGCCGCCAGCGCGCCCTCCGAACGGGAGATGGCCGCATCGAGCGACGGCTTCTGCCCCGCCGGTATGAGGTTGGTGCCCGCCACGAACTCGCGGCGCACCGCGCGCACCGCAGCCCGCGTGGTGCGCGCCGCCACCTGCTGCGCGCGGGGCGTGAGCACGGGCGGGGTGGCCGGGGGCCGGAAGATGGTGCGGCCGGTGAACGCCCGGTAGGCCTCCCCCACGTCGCGCACCACGCGCACCTGCATGCCCAACTGGCGCCCCAGGGCCGGGAGGTCCACGGTCCTCCCGGTGGCGGGGTCGAACTCCGTGCGGTTGGCCAGCGGCACCAGCACCGTGGTGTAGCCCGCCTTCCGGGCGGCCCGCACCTTTGCGGGCACCTGCGACACGCCCCCCACGGTGCCGTCGGGCGCCACCGTGCCGGTCATCGCCACCTTCGGGCGGATGGCGGCGCCCGTGATGGCCGCCATGGTGCCCACCGTCAGCGCCGCGCCGCCGGACGGCCCATCGATGGCGCCGGTGATGCCGTACCGCAGGTCCACCACCGACTGGTCGGCGCCGGTGAGCAGCGTGCCCACGGTGGCCGCGCTGGCGGTGGCGGCCTGCCACGCGGGCCCGGCCTGCTTGGCGCGCACGTCCTCCAGGTCAACGCTGAACCCCGGGTCGCCCTGCGTGCCCACCGCGATGGTGGCGGGCTCGATGCCCGCGGCCGGGGTGCCGTCGGGGTTGGAGCCGGCCCACAGCACCGGGAAGGTGATCTGCCGCTCGGGAATGGACCCCGACGATGACGACGACCCGGCGCAGCCGGCCAGGACCACGGCCGCGCCCACCGCGCACACGGCGCCTGCAAGCGCGCGCGTGCCCGCGCTCATTCGCGCGGCCTACCCACCCGCCACCGACTCCCATGCCGCCCACACCACGTCGCGCAGGCCGCGGGCGGCGGCGGCGGGGTCGTCGGCGTAGATGACCGAGCGGCTGGCCGACACCAGCGCGCCCGCCATGTGGCCGCCGAACGCCGGGCCCAGCGAAGCGGGGTCGCCGCCCTGGGCGCCCACGCCCGGCAGCAGGAAGGGCTGGTCGGGCATCAGCTCGCGCAGGCGCGTGAGGTGCTCGGGCACGGTGGCCCCCACCACGGCGCCGATGGACGACAGGCCGCCATCGCGGGGCGGGATGTTCGCGCCCCACCCACGCACGCGGTCGGCCACGGCCTGGTGCCACAGGCGGCCGTCGGCCAGGGGAAGGTCCTCCAGTTCGGCGGCACCCGGGTTGGAGGTGCGCACCAGCACGAACAGGCCGGTGCCGGTGGCCGCCGCGGCGTCGAGGAAGGGCTGCACGGCGTCGGTGCCCAGCATGGGGTTCACCGTGAGCGCGTCCACGGGCGGGCGCAGGAACGCCGCGGCGTAATGGCGGGCCGTGGCGTCCACGTCGCCGCGCTTGGCGTCGGCGATCACCAGCAGGCCGGCGTCAGATGCGGCCTGGGCCACGTCCTCGAAGGCCCGCCAGCCGTCGGCGCCGAAGCGCTCGAAGCACGCCAGCTGGGGCTTGGCGGCCACGCAGTGCGGTGCGGCCTGCTCGATCACCCGCAGGCAGAAGTCGCGGGCGCCGGTGGCGCCGCCGTCCACGCGCGCGGGGTCGGGGTCGAGGCCCAGCACCACCTGGGTCCGGCGTGACTGCACGGCGTGCGCGAGGCGCTGGCTGAAGGGCTGCTCGGTCACATGATCACCGCCGTCACGATGGGGATGGTGATGAGCGACAGCACGGTGGTGACCGCCACGCATGCCGCCAGCAGGTTGACGGGCAGACGGTAGTGGGCGCCCATGACGAGGGCCATCATGCCGCTTGGCATGGCGCCGAGGATGATGAGGGTGTCCAGCTGGTTCCCGCGGAAGCCCACGGCGTAGGCGATGGCGAAGGCCACCACCGGCATGAGCGCCAGCTTCAGCACCGACACGCCGGCGATCACCCGCCAGTACTGCGCGAAGCCCGACCAGTCCAGCACCAGGCCGGCGTACAGCATCACCACCGGCAGCAGGGCGGCGGCAAGGTAGCCGATGGGCGTCTGCAACCAGTCCGGGAACGAATGGACGCCCGACAGGTTGAGCACCAGCCCGATGATGAGCGCCCACATGGGTGGGAGCAGCAGGCCCTTCAGGGACTGGCGGATGGTCATGGCGCCCTCCACCTCGCCGCGGCCGAACCATGCCGCCACGATGGGGTTGAAGGTCCAGATCAGGATGCCGGTGCCGATGGCGTCGTACATCACCGCCACCGTCAGCGAGAACTCGCCACCGGACGCCGCGATGAGGGGCAGGCCGAAGAACCCGGTGTTGGCCACCGAGATCATCAGGATCACGCCGCCGATCGACGCCCGGCCCAGCTTCATCATGCGGGCGAACACCAGGGCGACGGGCGCCATCACCAGGGTGACCGCATACGACACGAACGGCACCAGGATGAGGTCCCAGTCCAGCTGGGCGCGCACCATGATGTCCAGCACCAGGGCGGGCAGCAGCACGTAGAGCGTGGCCTGCACCAGGATGGGCGCCTGCGCGCGGTCCATCACGCCGAGGCGCCGGAGCAGCACCCCGATGGCGATGATGATGAGCGCCGAGAAGGCGGCGAGGGTCACGGCCGGGCGCGCCCCACCATGTACACGGCACCGGCCGCCAGGAGGTTGGGCCGGCGACGGCGCAGGTCGTCCACCGGGCGGCCCCGCTCATCCAGCAGCACCCGCCGCACGGTGACCATGTCCTCGTGGGCGAGCAGGCTCTCGAAGTCGCGGATGGTGCACAGGTGGATGTTGGGGGTGTCGTACCAGTGGTACGGCAGCGACGGGCTGGCCGGCATGCGGCCGCGGGCGGCAAGCGACCAGCGCAGGCGCCAGTGCCCGAAGTTGGGGAACGACACGATCCCCACCTTGCCCACGCGCATCATCTCCTGCAGCACCAGGGCGGGGCGGTGCGTGGCCTGCAGGGTCTGCGAGAGGATCACCACGTCGTAGGCGTCGTCATCCACGTCGCCCAGCCCCTGGTCGATGTCGGCCACCACCACGGGCACGCCGCGCGCCACGCAGGCGTGGAAGCCCTCGTCCGAGATCTCCACGCCCGTGCCGTCGCACCCCTTCTCGCCGATCAGGTGCGCGAGCAGCGCGCCGTCCCCGCAGCCCAGGTCGAGCACGCGCCTGCCGCGGTGGACCATGGCGGCCACCACGTCGAGATCGGGGCGAAGCGACATCTGGAGGAGGCTACCGGCCCCGCGGTGACAGTCACCGCGTGATCAGGGTGACAGGCACGCCTCCACAAGCGTGACTGTCACCCGGCACGAGTGGGGCCCTATGCCGCAACAGTCCCGGACAACCGCGCAACCAGGCATGCGATTGGATGCCGACCCCGAAAGGACCGGCCCTTGCCACGCACGTCGCGCGCCCTCCCGCCCGAAGTCCCGTACCACCTGACCACCCGCGGATCCAACAAGCGTCCGATCTTCACCGACGATGTTGACCGCCTGCGCTTCCTCGAGTCACTCGGGGCAGTCGGAGAGAGGTACGCCTGGTCCTGCCTGGGCTACTGCCTCATGGGCAACCACGTTCACCTCATCATGAGCGCGGAGCCTGGCGCCGTGAGCCAAGGGATGCGAGATCTCCTCGGACGCCACTCACGTGCGTTCAACAAGCGAGCGAACCGCACGGGTCCGCTCTTCGGTGGCCGGTTCCACCACGTGGCCATCTCCAGCGATGCCCAACTCGTCACGACCATCAAGTACGTCGCCCTGAACCCGGTGCGGGCCGGCCTCGTGGAGCGGCCCGAGCAGTGGCGCTGGAGCAGCTACTCGGCCCTCCTGCGGGACGCCATCGCCCCGGGAACACTGGACACCGCAGCTCTGTTCCGGCTGCTCATCGGGCCGAACGCGACGTTCCGGCAGGGCGTGAACTCGATCCGCGCCCTCGTAGAGGCCGGAGTCAAGGAAGCAGACGCGGCGGCGGCCGTGGACGCTGCGATGGCTCGGCCATGACTGTCCCCGCCGCTCACCGGGTGACAGTCACCCGGTGATGAGGGTGCCAGTCACCCGGCAGCCACCCGGCAGCCACCAGGTAGTCACCGGGCCGGGACCCCCGGCCTAGATGCCCAGGTCGTCGGCCGTGCGCTCCATGAACGCGCCGACCGTGCGGTGGTACTCGGGGATCTCCAGCAGGAACGAGTCGTGGCCCCACGGGCTCTCGATCTCGCGGAAGGTCACGGGAACCCGCCACCCCTGCAGTTGCCGCACGATCTCGCGCGAGTGCTCGGTGTCGAAGCGCCAGTCGCTGTCGAACGACACCACCAGGAACCGGGTGGAGGTGCCCTCCAGCTGCGCTCCCACGGCCGCCGGGTCGGCGAACGCGTCGAAGTAGTCCATCACCCGGGTCATGTACAGGTAGGTGTTGGCATCGAACCGCTTGAGGAACGACTCCCCCTGGTGCTGCAGGTACGACTCCACCTGGAAGTCCACCGAGAAGTCGAACCGCGGCGCCTCGCCGTGCTGCAGCCGCCGCCCGAACTTCTCGCGCATCGACTCCTCGGAGAGGTACGTGATGTGGGCCATCATCCGCGCGATGGACAGGCCGGTATCGGGTGCCCGCCCGGTGCCGTAGTAGTCACCGCCCTGGAAGTCGGGGTCGCGCATGATGGCCTCGCGGGCCACCGCGCTGAACGCGATGTTCTGCGCCGAGAGCCGTGACGACGAGCAGATGACCATGGCGGCGTCGATCTCGTGCGGGTGGTCGATGACCCACTGCAGCACCTGCATGCCACCGAGCGATCCACCGATGGCCCCCGCCAGGTGGTGGATGCCCAGGTGCGCCAGCAGCGCGCGGTGCACCGTGACCAGGTCGCGCACCGTGTAGAGCGGGAACGTGAGCCCGTACGGGCGACCGGTCTCCGGGTTGTCCGACCCCGGTCCCGTGGTGCCCTGGCACCCGCCCAGCAGGTTGGCGCACACCACGAAGAACCGGTCGGTGTCCACCGGCCGGCCCGGCCCGATGATGTTGTCCCACCAGCCGCGCCGCTCCGGGTCACCGTGGTGCCCGGCGGCGTGCGCGTCGCCCGTGAGCGCGTGGCACACGTAGACGGCGTTCGACCGGTCGGCGTTGAGCGTGCCGTACGTCTCGTACGCCACCTCCACGGGGCCCAGCCTGGCCCCCGACTCCAGCACGAGCGGGTCGTCCTGCGTGAACAGGACGACCCGCTGGGTCTCGGTGAGCCCGATCCCCTCTGCTGGGGTACTGGTGGTCAGGCGGGTGCTCCCACGCCTGCCGTGGCCTTGGCGATGGCCTGGTCGAGGTCCTTGATCAGGTCCTCCACGCTCTCGATGCCCACCGACAGGCGCACCGTCTCGGGGCGCACGCCCGCAAGCGACAGCTCCTCGTCGTTCAGCTGCGAGTGCGTGGTGGTGGCCGGGTGGATGGCCAGGCTCTTGGCGTCGCCGATGTTGGCCAGGTGGCTGAACAGCTCCAGGTTGGAGATGAACGCCTGGCCGGCGTCGCGGCCGCCGCGGATGCCGAAGGTGAGGATGGCCCCGTATCCGCCGTCCAGCATGCGGTTGGCCAGCTCGTGGTACTTCGACGACGCCAGGCCGGGGTAGTCCACCCACTCCACCTCGGGGTGGGCCTCCAGGTGCCTGGCGATGGCCAGCGCGTTGCTGCAGTGGCGCTCCATGCGCAGGTGCAGCGTCTCGATGCCCTGGAGGATGAGGAAGGCGTTGAACGGCGACAGCGCCGCCCCGATGTTGCGCAGCAGCACCGTGCGGATGCGGCCGATGTACGCGGCCGGGCCCAGGGCGTCGCTCCACACCACCCCGTGGTAGCTGGGGTCGGGCTTGGTGAGGCCCGGGAAGCGGTCGGTGTTGGCCACCCAGTCGAAGTTGCCCGAGTCGACGACGACGCCGCCGATCGAGGTGCCGTGGCCACCGATGAACTTGGTGAGCGAGTGCACCACGATGTCGGCGCCGTGCTCGAACGGACGGCACAGGATGGGCGTGGCCACCGTGTTGTCCACGATCAGGGGCAGGCCGGCGGCGTGCGCGGCCTCGGCCCAGGCGTCGAGGTCGATCACGTCGAGGCTGGGGTTGCCCAGGCTCTCCACGAACACCGCGCGGGTGTTCTCGTCGGCCAGGCGCGCCACAGACGACGGGTCGTCCTGGTCGGCGAACCGCACCTCGATGCCGAACTGCGGCAGCGTGTGCGCGAACAGGTTGTAGGTGCCGCCGTACAGCTGCGGCTCGGCGATGACGTTGTCGCCGGCGCGGCATACGTTCATGAGCGAGTACGCCACGGCCGCCTGGCCCGATGCCAGGGCGCACGCGGCGATGCCGCCCTCCAGCTGGGCCACGCGCTGCTCCAGCACGTCCCAGGTGGGGTTCATGATGCGCGTGTAGATGTTGCCCGGCTCGGCCAGCGCGAACAGGTTCGCGGCGTGCTGGGCGTCGTTGAAGACGAACGACGTCGTCTGGTAGATCGGCACGGCCCGCGCGTTGGTGGTCGGGTCCGGCACCTGCCCCCCGTGGAGGGCGATCGTGTCGCGGTGGTGGTCGCTCATGCGGCGATGGTCTCCTGCGTGGTCGGCAATTGCCGCAATAACCTACAGCAATTTGGGTATTTGTGAAGAGTGGGGCCGGGATTGTAAACCCATCCCGCTGGCTAGGCTCGCGCTGATGGAAAACGCGCAAGATGCCGTCCGCGAGGCGGTTGACTGGATCGTGCTGGTCGTCGAGTCGCTCGGCGCGGTCATCATCGCCATCGGCATCCTCATCTCGCTGGTGCTGCTGGTGCGCGCGCTGGCGCACCCCACCCACCCGTCGTCGTTCACCCGCCTGCGACTGGTGCTGGGCTCGTACCTCGTGCTGGGCCTCGAGTTCCAGCTGGCGGCCGACATCCTGAAGACGGCCATCGCGCCGTCGTTCACCGAGATCGGGCAGCTGGCCGCCATCGCCGCCATCCGCACCGTGCTCAACTACTTCCTCACCCGCGAGATCGCGGCCGAGCGCGCCGAGTTGGAGGCCGCCGGGCAGGACGCGCCGCCGCTCCCCTCCCCCCGGCACTAGCCCGTGACGGGCTGGGCCACCACCGCCACCGACCAGGGCATCGTGCCCGTGCTCGCCGCGCTGGGGATCCTGGTGTTCGCCGCGTGCGCCCTGCGCGGGCAGTGGCGCCAGGGCCTGCCGCTTGGCCTGGACATCTGGGTTGCCGGCGGCCTCATCCGGCTCTCGGCCGACACCTCATGGCAGTCGATCGGGCTGGTGGCCGTGCTCATCGCCATCCGCATGGCCGCCACCTGGTCCATCCACCGGGCGGTGGCGGCGTCTACCCCGTGACGCCGAGCACCGGCAGCGACGAGCGGTCGCTCACCCGCGCGGCATTGCCCGCCACCGCGGTGCCGAGCACCTGCACGGTGCCGGCCCTGCGCGCCACCGCCCGGTAGCGCACGGTCACCGGCGTGCCCGCGCGCACCTGGGGCCGCACCCAGCACACCACCCTGCCGCTGCGCGCGCCGGTGGAGCCCTTGTAGGCCAGGCCCCGCGGGATCGTGAGGCACACCCTCACGGTGTTGGACGGGTAGCGCGACACCGTGCGCACCGTTGCCGACACCAGCACCGAGGTGCCCGGGCGCGCCACCGCAGGGCCCACCCGCGTGCGGATGGCCAGCCGTGCGCGCGTGCCGCGCGGCACCGTCACCGTGGTGCGGGCACGCGCGGTGTTGTTGCGGGCATTGGGGTCGGTCTCGGACCCGGTGGTCACCTGCGCGGTGTTGAGCAGGGTGGCTCCCGCGCGGTCCCTGCCCACCGTGGCGGCGATGCTCACCGTGGCCGAGGAGTCCACCGGCAGGAACCCGACCGGGCACGTGACCGTGCGACCGCGGATGCCGCAGGCCTGGCCATTGATGGTGGCCGTCCTGGGCGTGACCCCCTGCGGCAGGGTGTCCACCACGGTGCCCTGGGTGCTCACGCTGCCGCCAGTGTTGGTGACCACCATCTGATAGCCCAGCGCCCCACCGGGCTTCACGCGCGTGGCGCTGGCCGTCTTGGTGATGGCCAGGTCGGCTCCCGTGGCGCCCGGGTTCACCCGCACCGACGCGCTGCCGGTGTTGTTGGCCGCGTTGGGATCGGCCTCTGCGCCCGGCGTGAGCGTGGCGGTGTTGGTGATGGTGGCGCCGGCGTAATCGGGGTCCACGGTGGTCACGATCAACGCCTGGTAGCCGTCGTCCGGCACGATCTCACCGGCACGGCAGGTGACCACCTGCCCGGCGATGCTGCAGGCGTCCGGCACGCTGCTGGACACGCTGGTGGGCGTGAGCCCTGCGGGCAGCGTGTCGGTCACCACCGAGCCGTTCGACGAGTACGGCCCGTTGTTCCTCACCGTGATGGTCCAATCGACGGTGCCCCCGCCGTTCACCGTGGCCGCGGACGCCGACTTGGTGATGGCCAGGTCGGCCACGGGGCCCGTGACGAACGGGGCCACATCGCGGTTGTTGTCCTCGTCGTAGTCCGGCGTGGCCGACGTGACGGTGGCCCCGGCGGTGGTGCTCACCTCCACCAACCCCGGATCGGCCCTCACGCCGATGGTGGTGTTGACCACGTCACCACTCGCCATGTCGGGCAGGGCACAGGTGACCACCTGCCCGGCGATGGCGCAGCCCGCGGGCGCCGAGATGGGCGTGAGCTCCGCGGGGATGGTGACGGTGAGGGTGGGCGAGGAGGCCGTGGACGGCCCGTTGTTCACGGTGGTGAACGACACCTCGCCGGTGGCGCCCGCGGCAATCGCCCCGGGACCCGAGGCATTCACCTGCAGGTCAGCGGCCTGGGTGACGATGGTGGTGGCCTCGGCGGCATTGTCCGATTGATCGGGGTCGGACGTCGACGAGAACACGTTGGCCCTGTTCACCGCCTTGCGCTTGCCGGCATCGGCCGTGAAGTCGGATGCAGCCCGGATGGGCGCCGTGATGGTGACGGTGCGGGTGGCGCCGCTCGGGACACTGCCCCACGAGCACGTGAGCGTGGTCACGCCCGAGGCAGGGGTGGTGCAGGTTCCGCTGTCCGACGCGTTCACCGTGACCAGGGCCTCGTTCACGGCGGGGGGCAGTCGATCGACCACCCGCATGTTCGACGCCGCGGCGGGCCCGTTGTTGGTGGCGGTCACCGTGTACGTGACCGATCCGCTCTCGGCGACCGTGGGGGCACTCACGGCCTTGGCCAGCGACAGGTCCGCGCCCGGACGGATGGTGAGCGTGGCCGTGGCGGTGTCCGGCGAGGGGGTCACATCCGACGAGGCCGTGGCGGTGTTGGTGACGGTGGTGGCGGTGGCGCCCACCAGGGAAATGTCGGGCAGCACCCGGATGATGACGGTGGCCGAGGCATTGGCCGCCAGCGTGCCGAGGGCGCACGACACCACGGTCGTGCCTCCTGCGCCCGGCGCAGGCGAGCACGTGCCCTGGGTGGAGGTGTACGACGTGTAGGTGAGGCCCGCCGGCAGGGTGTCCACCAGCGTGGCGTTGGTGGCGGCCGACGGCCCGGTGTTGCGCACCTCCATCCGGAACCCGCCCGACGTGCCGAAGCTGATCGTGCCGCTGAGCGCGCTCTTCAGCAGGTCGAGCGTGGCCAGCGGTGCCTGTCCGGCGGTGACCGTGGACGAGTTGTTCAGGCGCGCCGGGCTGAACGGGTCGGTGGGCTCACTGCCGCTGCCGTCCGCCAACGTGGCGGTGTTCTCCACGCTCGCGCCGGCGCCGTAGCTGAGGGTGAGGCTCACGGGCGGATACGAGGCCCCGGCGGCCAGCGTGTCGTTGCGGGTGCACGAGAGCGACTGCGAGGGCGCGGAGCCGGTGACGCTGCAGCTCCAGCCGGACCCTCCCGGCGAGCCCACCACCGTCCCCGGACCCACGGAGTCGTTCAGGGTGACCGTGCCGGTGGTGCCCACCGTTCCCTCGTTGGTGACCAGCAGTTCGTACGTGTACTGGCTGCCCGACGACGATGCGAGCGTCTTGCTGATCCCGGGATCGGGATAGCGGATCACGGTGTCGTCATCAGCCACCACCGAGATGGGAAGCCCCAGGTCGGGTGAGACGAAGCCCAGGGTCGCCGTGTTGGTGAGGACCTTGTCCAGCGGCTGGGCCGGCCCGATGTCCGCCTCGAACACCAGGGTGACCGACTTGCCGGGGCCGAGCGTGCCCCCGAACGTGGACGTGGCACCCGCGCCCAGCCTGGCGCTCAGCGTGGTGGTGCTGGCGTCGTACGTGGCGTTGCTGTTGGTGGCAACGGTGGAATCGTTGCTCGTGATCGTGACCTGCGGAGACCGGCTCGTGTTGAAGGCGAGACCCGAGGGGATGATGTCCTCGAGGGTCACGTTGGTGGCATTCGCCAGTCCGCTGTTGGTGGCCGTGATGGTGTAGGTCTTGGTGGCGCCCGGGGAGTCCTGGCCCGTGGGCGAGGTCTTGGTGAGGGTGACGTTCGGCGAGAACAGCTCCGTGGCGAACGTGATCGCCTGGGGGGCGTAGGTATCGCCGCTTGTCTTGGCGCGGAAGATGGCCGTGGTGTCACCGTTGCCGAGGAAGCCATCGGCCGAGAACAGGCTGGCGTCGTATCCCAGGTTGTTGCGCCAGTCCGGGTTCTTGGTGGTCACCTGCGCGCCACGGTTGGCGATGGTGCTGTTCTCGGTGTTGTTGGGCGGGTGCACCGCGTCGGTGAGGCGGTTGTCGTTCACCGTCAGGTAGTCGCCCGTGGCGCCGGCATCGCCTTCCGCGGCCACCACGCCGATGGTGGTGTTCACGGCCCCCTGCCCGGGTGTCTTGAAACCCGAGAGCGGGATGTCGATCTGCTGGGTGCCGCTCACCACCTTCAAGCCGTCGAACACCGACAGGTTGCGCAGCGGCTCGTCGGGGTTGGAGTAGGCCACCACCAGCGACCACCCCGCATAGGCATTGCCGCCCGTCCCGGTCTGCACGTCGGCCACGGTGTAGGTGCCCGCGCCCGCGCTCTTCACCAGGGTGGTGACGTCGGCGAACGCGCCGTACCCGCCACCGACGGCGATGGAGGCCGTGTTCACGTTGGCGGCCAGGGCGGTGACGGTGGTGTACGCGCTGTCACCGGGCGCCTTCACCTTGACGGTGCCGATGGCGGCGGCGTTGGGCGGGTTCTGCGGCACGGCCTTGAAGCCGTTGGCGCCGCTGATGGCCTCGCCCTTCTTGTTGAGGCCGGTCCAGTACAGGCCGGCGAAGAGCACGCGGCTACCGGCGGGCAGCGCCAGGTCCGACGACGACGACGTGAAGGTGGAGGCATCGGAGTCGACATCCAGCCACTGCATGTCGAACGAGTTGTTGTTGCGGTCGTTGGTGCCGGCCCGGGCGCCCGTGCACCCCGAGTTCATGAGGGGGTCCACCGTGTTGGTGGGGCACTGCATGATGGCGTTGGCCGCGATGGTGATCTGGCCGTTCACGTTGCTCGAATAGCGCAGCGAGAAGTCGCGCTCAGCCGCGGAGCCGGTGGCAGCTGCCATCCCCAAGAGCCCGAGCGCGGCGGCCAGGAGCACGGCAATCCGGAGGAGGGGTAGGCGCGGGGTCACCGCGCGCACACTAGCCGCATGCAGCGGCGGTGCGCGGGTCAGGTGGGTACAAAACACGTGCATATGGGGGGTTATCCCCCGTTCTATACGCGAAGCGGCGCCAAACGCAGAGGGGCGGGCCATTCGGCCCGCCCCTCGCGTGAAGCGGAACTGCTGAGCCGTGTGGCTCGGCCTACATCATCCCGCCCATGGCGCCCATGCCGCCCATGTTCTGCGGCGGGGCCATCGGGCCGCCCTCCTCGGGCTTGTTCACCACGAGGCACTCGGTGGTGATGATGTTCTTCGCGATCGACGCGGCGTTCTGCAGCGCCGAGCGCGTGACCATGGCGGGGTCGATGATTCCGGCGTCCACCAGGTCGACGTACTCGCCCGTGTCGACGTTGAGGCCCTTGCCCCCGCCGAGCTCACGGACCTTGCCGACCACGATCGAGCCCTCGAGCCCGGCGTTGTCGGCCAGCTGGCGGAGCGGCTCCTCCAGCGAGCGACGCACGATCTCGATGCCCGTGGCCTCGTCGCCCTTGGCCTTCACCTTGGCCAGCGCCGGCTCGGCGTTGACCAGCGCCACGCCACCGCCCGGCACGATGCCCTCCTCGAGGGCGGCACGGGTGGCCTGCAGCGCGTCCTCCACGCGGTGCTTCTTCTCCTTCATCTCGGTCTCGGTGGCAGCGCCCACCTTCACGACCGCCACGCCACCGGCCATCTTGGCGAGGCGCTCCTGGAGCTTCTCGCGGTCGAAGTCGGAGTCGCTGTTCTCGATCTCGACGCGGATCTGCTTGATCCGGCCCTTGATCTCCTCGGGGTCACCGGCACCGTCGATGATGGTGGTGGTGTCCTTGCCGACCACGACCTTGCGGGCGCGGCCCAGCTGGCTGAGCTCGGTGTTCTCGAGCTTCAGGCCCATCTCCTCGGAGATCTGCTCGCCACCGGTGAGGATGGCGATGTCCTCCAGCATGCGCTTGCGGCGGTCGCCGAAGCCCGGCGCCTTGACGGCGATGCCGGTGAAGCTGCCGCGCAGCTTGTTGACGATGAGGGTGGCCAGGGCCTCGCCCTCCACGTCCTCCGCGATGATGAGGAGCGGCTTGCCGGTCTGGATGACCTTCTCCAGCAGCGGCAGGATGTCCTTGACGTTCTGGATCTTGCCGCCGTGCGCCAGCACGTAGCAGTCCTCCAGCACGGCCTCCATGCGCTCCTGGTCGGTGACCATGTAGGGCGACATGTAACCGCGGTCGAACTGCATGCCCTCGGTGAACTCGAGCTCCATCCCGAAGGTCTGGCCCTCCTCCACGTTCACCACGCCGTCCTTGCCCACCTTCTCGATGGCGTCGGCGATGACGTCACCGATCTCGCGGTCACGCGCGGAGATGGTGGCGACGCGGGCGATCTCCTCCTTGCCGGAGATCTCGCGGCTCTGCTTGTGGATCTCGCCGACCACCACGTCGACGGCGTTCTCGATGCCGCGCTTGAGCCCCATGGGGTTGGCGCCGGCAGCAACGTTCTTGAGGCCCTCGCGCACGATGGCCTGGGCCAGCAGGGTGGCGGTGGTGGTGCCGTCACCGGCAACGTCGTTGGTGGCCGTGGCCACCTCGCGCACCAGCTGGGCGCCCTGGTTCTCGAACGGGTCCTCGATGTCGATCTCGCGGGCGATGGTCACGCCGTCGTTCGTGATCGTGGGTGCGCCGAACATCTTGTCGATCACGACGTAGCGGCCCTTGGGGCCCAGCGTGACCTTCACGGCGTCGGCGAGGATGTTCACGCCGCGCTCGAGTGAACGGCGGGCCTCCTCGTGGAACTTGATCTCCTTGGCCATTCTCTATGCGTCCTTTCGCGTTCTCCGAGGTGCCTTTACTTCTTGCCCTTCGCGGCCTTCTTGGGCGCGTCGAGCTTCGCGAGGATGTCGTGCTCGCTGAGCACGACCACGTCCTCGCCGTCGATCGTCAGCTCGGTGCCGCCGTACTTCGAGTAGATGACGACGTCACCCACCTCGACGTCGGGGGCCACCCGCTCGCCATCCACGACCCGGCCCGGGCCCACGGCGACGACGCTTCCGCGCTGCGGCTTCTCCTTGGCCGTGTCGGGAAGCACGATCCCGCTGGCCGTGACCTCCTCCGACTCGCCCGCGGTCACGATGACGCGGTCACCAAGCGGCGTGATGCTCATCTGTCCTCCAAATCGAATATCTGCGACTGCGGGGCGATCTGCGTGGCACTCGCCCCGCCTGAGTGCCAGCGAGGAAGGTAGGCGACCGCACGCGGATTGTCCAGAGGTAACGGTCCGGGTAACAAAATCGCTGCAAAAACGGCACAGCATCTGAGTCCGTGGCACTCAGGTCAGCAGGTGCCAGCAACGGGGCGGCACGATCCCCGCCGGGGGACGGCCTCCGCGGTCACCCCTCCCTATGCAGCAGGTGTCTGGGCCAGGGAGTGCTCGGCCGGCACGCCGAGCACCATCCGCAGCACGGCGCAGGAGTCCACGCTGCCGACATCCACGGAGTCATCCTCGGCGAGCGCGCGAAGCGCGGCCTCGGCATCGGGACTGATGCCCCACACCACCAGGTGCCCGGCATGCACCACCACGCCCTCGCAGGCGCAGTGGATGAGCAGGCCCTCTGCGGGTCGGGCGCGAGCTGCCTCGGCGGCTCGCCGGAGAAGCGCGGCCTCTCGTTCCAGCAGCAGGCGCTCGCGGGGGTCGGGCTCGGCGGCCGCCGCCAGGCCGCGATCACCTGCGAGGGATGCCACCTCGTCAGCGACCGGATTCCACGACGGGCTCATGGGGAGCGACCTCGGAAGTCGATGCCTGCGAATTCCTGACTGAATCTACCGGAGTGTGGGGGGTTAACCATACTTTTCACTTATTTTCCGTATGCCGGATGGGGCAAATCCCCGCAATGTGCGCCCGTTCGCCGCCCAGCCGAGCCGCCGCCCGTGTGCGTATCCTCACCCCCACGGTGCGTAAGGGATCACCCACAGCCCAGAGCCTTACTCGTGATGAGTACGACCTCGACCACGTCGTGGCGTCCTACTGGGAGCCGGTCCTGCACTGGATCCGCTCCACCGGCAGGGTGCGCGGCGGAGAGGTGGAGGAGGTGCGCCAGGAGGTTTTCCTGCGCGTCACCCGCGAGATCCAGGGGGGCATGCGCTACCGCCTTCCCATCGGCGCGGCCATCTACCGCATCACCAACTGGACCATCCAGGGCTACGTGGCGCGCGCGGCCGGCCGCCGCGACCACGAGCAGCCGGTGGGCGACATGCCGGCGCATGAGCCCGTGGATCATGGTGCCTACGACGAGATCGACCAGGTGGGCCAGGATGAGCTGGTGGAGGCCCTCTTCCGGCGCCTCGGCGACCGCGAGGGCACCCTCATGACCATGCACTACCTCGAGGGGCTCGATTTGTCGGAGGTAGCGGAGGCCATGGGCATCACCGCCAACAACGCCCACCAGATCCACCACCGCGCCAAGAACCGCATCCACGGGTGGCTGGTGGAGGAGGGCTCGTGAGCCACCTCGACGACCTCGCCGGGGAGTTCCGCCGCCAGTACCTGGATGGCGCCCACCCCGACGCCGCCGAGTTCCTGGACCGGGCGCCCTCAGGCGACCGCGACGAGCTGGGCCGGCGCATCCGCGCCATCCTCGCCGAGGAGCCTCCCCCCGACCCCGCCCCCGAGACCCTGCTCATGGTGCAGGCCATGCTGCGCGGCCAGCCGCCGTTGCTGGAGCTGCGCACCTCCAAGGGCATGACCCGTGACCAGGTGGTCACCGACCTTCGCGAGGAGCTGGGGCTCGAGCCCGCCAAGGAGCAGCGGGTGGCGGTGTACTACCACGAGCTCGAGAACGGCCAGCTGCCACTGGCCGGCATCCGTGACCGCGTGTTCGACGCCGTGGCCAAGGTGATGGGCGTGGCGCGGGCCTCCCTCATGCTCAAGGGTCCGGGCGCGGGCGACCCCGGCCATGCGCAGGTGGTGTTCGCGCGGGCCGAGCCCGGGGCGCAGGTGAGCCTGGACGCCCTGGCGGCGCTGCCCGGCGACCCCGACGAGGTGGACGACCTCTTCACAGGCGGCCCGGGATGACACGGGGCGGGCGCCGGGAATCCGATCCGCGCGCCGAGCACCTCCTCGCGCGCTTTGCCGAGCGGTTCGGGCGCACCGACGTGCCGGTGCCGGTGGACGCGGTGGCATCAGACCTGCTGGGCCTCCTGGTGCTGGAGAGCGAGGACATCGAGGTGTCGGGCCTGCTGGTGCCGGCCAGCCGGTACGTGTTCCTGAACGCGCGGGAGGCCCGGGAGAGCGCGGGGCGCAGGCGGTTCACCCTGGCCCACGAGATCGGCCACTGGGTGTGCCAGTGCGATGAGGGCCGCGGCGCGGCGCCCGAGCCCATCCTCTGCCGCGAGGCCGACCTGTCGGCAGGAGGCGGCGGCCCGCTCGAGCGCGAGGCCAACAACTTCGCGGCGTCCCTTCTCATGCCCGAGGAGCAGGTGCGCAGCATGGCCGCCGAGGGAGTGGGCGCGACCGACGCCGCCGAGCGGTTTGGCGTGAGCGACATCGCCATGGCCTGGCGGTACTACAACCTGTCGCTCTCGGACGCGCGCCCCTAGCCAGGGGCAGTCCCCAAAGCCCTTCCCGGAACATTGCGTTTCGGCAAGCGCGGGCACATAGATCGCACACAACTGACGCGTTGGCTGCTCCTCGAACCCGACGAAGGAGCCCCACCATGTCGTCCAAGTCGACCAAGTTCACGGCCGCGCTGGTCGCGGCCACCGCCGGCGCCGGCGCGCTTGTGGCCTCACCCGCCCTCGCGCGCGGCGGCGACCACCGGCCGCCGCCTCCTCCCCCGCAGCAGGCCGCTCCGGGCGCCCAACTGCAGGGCCCGGCACAGGGCCCCGGGCAGGCGGGTCCATCACGCCGTGGCCCCGACCCCACCAGCCCGCGCGTGGCCGGCGGCGACACCTGGCTCACCCCTGGCGTGCGCCGCGGCCGCAGCTTCCGGGTGAGCTGCGACTACGTCAAGTCCGCCGTCATCAACCCCATCCTCTTCCCCGGCCAGGACCCTGCCGGCCACGACCACCAGTTCTTCGGCGGCCTCACCGTGAACGCATCCACCACCCCGGCGTCACTGGTGGCCGCCAATGCGAACCGCGACTCCACCTCCTGCACGGCCACCCGTGATGGATCGGTTTACTGGCAGGACTCGCTGATCATCACCGATGACCCGGCCAACCCGGTCACCCTCCTGCCGGACCAGATCCGCGTGCGCTACGCCGCGCCCGGCGGCCAGCGCGTGCGCGCCTTCCCCGCCGGGTTCACCATGATCGCCGGCGACCGCAC
>VFQT010002129.1_pt1 | contig 21131 bp, 21 predicted proteins | sample 3512381 | NCBI WGS metagenome assembly VFQT01 (sample SAMN10412376, study PRJNA504923) | tailings metagenome | isolation source: Relicate 2 Philex TSF3 active mining site | place: Philippines: Tuba, Benguet | collected 2017-08-29
CCAGCCCATCGGTTTCACCGGGCTGGGTCATCAGGTTGCAGATGTAGAGGCGTGGCGCCTTGCTGCGGCTGATGGCGCTCACCAATTCGGGCACAAGCAGGTTGGGCAACAACGAGGTGTAGAGGCTGCCCGGACCGAGCACGATCAGATCAGCGTTGGCAATCGCTTCGAGGGCGCGCGGTAGGGCCGGGGGGCGTTCCGGGGTGCAGCCCAGGCGCACGATCGGGCTGGAGGCGTGGCCGATCTGCGACTCGCCTTCGATGCGGCGACCATCTTCCAGTTCAGCCCAGAGGCGCACATCGGCATTGGTGGCTGGCACCACCGTGCCCTGCACAGCGAGCACACGGCTGCTTGCGGTGATCGCCGATTCCAGGCTGCCGGTGATCGCGGTAAGGGCCGAGAGGAACAGGTTGCCGAAACTGTGGCCCTCCAGGCCAGTGCCGGCGCGGAAGCGGTATTGGAACAGGCGGGTGAGCAGCGGTTCCTCGGTGGCCAGGGCCGCAAGGCAATTGCGGATGTCCCCCGGCGGCTGCACCCCCAGCTCCCGCCGCAGCACCCCGGAGCTGCCTCCGTCATCGGCGACGGTCACAATCGCCGTGAGGTTGCTGCTGTAGCGCTTCAGGCCGCTGAGCAGGGTGGAGAGGCCGGTGCCGCCGCCGATCGCCACGATCGCGGGGCCGCGGTTCAGCCGCCGCTTGGCGGCCAGGGCATCCACCAGAAGGGTGTCTTTTTCAGGGGCGAGCGCCTTTTGAATCGTGCCGAAACTGCGGCTCTGGCCTAGCCAGATCAGGCCACCGCCCACCAGCAGCACCAAGGGGCCGGTGATCTCCCGCGGCAACACCTGGGTGACGTTCTGCAGCGACCAGCGGATCGACTGCAGCAACCAATAGATCGGTTGCAGATCAGCCCAGACGGCCGCACCGAGCAGTGCCAGCAGTAGGCCAATGCCTGAGGTGAGCATCCAGCGCTTTACCACCAGCCCTGGCTGCAGCCAGCGGGCTGCCCGCCGCGAGCGGCTCACCAGATCCTGCTGGCGCAGGTCGCCGCGACCCACCCAGCTGGGTCTGGGTTTGCTGCGCTGGCTGCTGCGTGGCATTCGAGCGCGCATCACCCCAGGAGAGTGCTGGAACTGTACGGAGAAACCGCCAAGATGGCCCGGTTGCCTGCGTGAGCGTCCGGTGCCTGCACCCGTGGTGGAACTGCGCGACGTGAGCGTGCGCTGGGGCAGCAAGAGTGTGCTCAGTGATGTGGATCTGCAGCTGCAGCCGGGTGAGCGCCTGGCGGTGGTGGGTCCATCCGGTGCGGGCAAATCCACGATCCTGCGCCTGTTGGCTGGCCTGCTTCTGCCCAGCAGCGGTGAGCTGCGCATCCACGGCATCCCGCAGACCTACCTCCGCTTGGATCAGCGCCATCCGCCGGATGTGCGGCTGGTGTTTCAGAACCCGGCTTTGCTGGCCTCGCTCACCGTGCGCGAAAACGTGGGCTTTCTGCTGGATCGTTTCAGCCGATTGAGCGAGCCCGAGATTCGCGAGCGGGTGGGTAAGGCCCTTGATGCAGTGGGCCTGGCCGGCACCGAAGATCTCTACCCCGGTGAATTGAGCGGGGGGATGCAGAAGCGGGTGAGCTTTGCCCGGGCGGTGATCGATGACCCCAGTCAACCCGATGGCACGGTGCCGCTGTTGCTCTTCGATGAACCCACGGCCGGTTTGGATCCTGTGGCCTGCACCCGGATCGAGGATCTGATCGTGCAGACCACCAACCTGGCCCGCGGCACCTCGGTGGTGGTGAGCCATGTGATGAGCACGATTTTGCGGTCGGCGGATCGGGTGGTGCTCCTCTACGACGGCTTATTCCGCTGGGAGGGATCTGTGGCCGACTTTCAGACCACAACCAATCCCTATGTGTTGCAGTTCCGCACCGCTAGTCTCAGCGGACCGATGCAGCCGGCGGAGCTCTGAGATCCATGCGCCGCAGTGTGCGAGAAGCCATGGTGGGCTTCACCCTGATTGCGGCTTTTGCCGGAACGGGTTTGTTCTGGTTGTGGTTGCGTGGGGTCTCGCTGGCGAGCCGCACCTGGCGTTTTCAGGTGAATTTCGCCGATGCCTCCGGTCTGGCCGAGCGCTCGGCCGTCACCTACCGGGGTGTGCTGGTGGGCAACGTGAACAAGCTCACCACCACCTCTGCCGCCGTGGTGGCCGAACTGGAAATCGACGATCCATCGCTGCAGCTGCCTTTGCCGCTGGTGGCGCAGGTGCAGGAAGCCTCCCTGCTGGGGGGTGATGCGGTGGTGGCGTTGATCGCCCCCAGCCGTCAGCTACCAGCGGGTACGCCAGGCCCCACGGCGGCCAACTGCAACCGCAGCCTCGTGGTGTGTGACGGTGCCACCCTCAACGGCGTGAATGCGGCGAGCATCTCCAGCCTCACCGTGACCATGCAGAAACTGCTGGAGCAGGTGGATCGCGAGAACCTGGTGCCGGAACTGGTGAAGACCACCCGCAGTTTCGACATGACCGCGAAGGAAGCCACCAAGTTCATGGAGGACGGTCAGCAGCTGATCAAGGATCTGGAGGCGGCGGTGAGGAGTGCTCAGCCCACCATCGACAACCTCAACGCCGCCACCGCCAACGTGCGCAACATCACCCGTGCGCTGGATAACCCGAAAACAGTGTCTGAGCTCAAGGGCACGGTGACCAACGCGGAGAAGCTCACTGCCCGCTGGAACGAGGTGGGCGGCGATGTGGAAAAACTCACCGCCGACAAGCGCTTCATGGATGGCCTGCGCAGTGTCGGGATCGGCCTAGGCAAGTTCTTCGATGAGCTCTACCCGGCCCAGACCGGCTCCAGCAAAGAGAAGTCGGCCCAGCCCGCCACCGCTAAACCCCGCTGATCGCCTCCATCGCAATCGCCGCGATGGCTTGATCGCTGGCTTTCGGCAGTTGCACGTATTTGCCGCCGGCGGCATCGGCGAGGTCTTTGCCCATGCCGCTGCCGATGAACTTGCGCTCGGTGTCGATCACCAGCAGCTTGATCCCGAGGGCGCGGTAGCGGCTCGCCACCTGCTTCACCTCTTCCTTGAGGTCGACGGGTTCCTCGCCCTCCAGCTCCGGTTGGCCGAGGGAGCGGCCGAGGGGTACGTTGCCGCGACCATCGGTGATCGCCACCACCACCACCTGGCCAAGATCGCCGGTGGCAAGGGCGTTAGCGCCCACCCGCGCAGCCTGGGAGAGGCCATGGGCCAGTGGTGAACCACCGCCGCAGGGCATCGATTCGAGGCGCCGGCGAGCGGCGGTGATCGAGCGGGTGGGCGGCAGCAGCACCTCAGCCTGTTCGCCGCGGAAGGGGATCAGGGCCACCTCATCGCGGTTTTCGTAGGCCTCGGTGAGCAGGCGGATCACGGCGCCCTTAGCGCTCTGCATCCGGTTCAGCGCCATCGAGCCGCTGGCATCCACCAGAAAGATCACCAGGGCACCGGCTTTGCGCTGCAGCTGTTTGGCCCGCAGATCGCTGTCTTCCACCACCACCTTGCGGTGGGGTTCACGTTCGCGGCGGGTTTTCTGATACGGCGCGGCGGCCCGCAGGGTGGCGTCCACAGCGATGCGCTTCACCGGCCCGCGGGGGAGCATCGGCTTCACGTAGCGGCCGCGCGAGTCGCTGAACACCACGGCGCGGCTGCCGCTGCCGCCGCTCTTGGCCTTACCGGCGTTGAACAGCAGCAGGTCGGGATCAATGGCCGTGGCCTCTGGATCTAAAAGGAATTCCTCCGGGATTGATGGTGGCGCCTGATCCTCGGGGGTGTCGTCTTCGTCTTCGTCGTTGTTGTCGTCTTCGGGCTCGTCGGGCTCCTGCTCGTTGTCAGGTTGCTCGGGTTCCTCAGGCGGCTGCTCGCCCTGTGGTGGCGGCGGCGGCGGTTCCATCGGCTGATCAGGATCCGGCGGCGGCAGCTGCAGGGCGCGGGGGGCGATCACCAGGCGCACTGCCACTTGGAGGTCTTCGGCTTCCACGCGGTCACGGCCGCTCAAGGCCGCGTGGGCGCGGGCGACGCGTACGGCATACAGCTCGCTGCGATGGCCTTCCACGCCGCCGCGCAGGGCTTCGTTCACCAAATAGGCGATCTGTTCGCGGCTGATCTGCACGTCTGGCAGCCACTGGCGCGCCAGCAGCAGCTGGGTGGCCAGGGCGTCGGTGTCTTCCTGGAAGCGGGCCGCGAAAGCTTGTGTGGATTCGGCATGGCCGATGGCGCTGCGGGCGATCTCCACCCGTTGATCCAGCTCCAGCACCTGGTTGGCCGAAAGGGCGATCGCGAAGCGATCGAGGAGGTGATCGCGCACAGCTCCCTCTTCGGGGTTGTAGGTGGCGATCAGCAGGCAGCGGCAGGGATGGCTGAGGCTCAGCCCTTCCCGCTCGATCCGATTCTCGCCACTGCTCACCGCCGCTAGCAGCAGGTTGGTGATGTTGTCGTCGAGCAGGTTGAGCTCGTCCACATAGAGCACACCTCGATGCGCTTCCGCCAGCAGGCCCGGCTGAAACACGGCCTGGCCGCTGGCCAGAGAGGCGGTCACATCCACCGAGCCCACCAGGCGGTCTTCGGTGATCCCCAGGGGCACCTGCACGAAGGGCGCCGGGATCACTTTCGTGGGCAGCAGCGCGGCGTCATCATTGCCACTGGGATCGGCGCCGAGTTCTGTGAGGCGGCGGCGGGTGGGTTCGTCCCAGTCGTCGGGACGCTGCGGGTCGATGTTGAGCCCTGCGGGTGCCGGCTGGCCGGCGGGTGCCGTGCCCAGATCCAAGACATCGATCGGCGGGAGCAGGGCGTGCAACCCGCGTGCCAGCACCGATTTGCCCGTGCCGCGCCCACCGGCGATCACCACCCCGCCCAGACCCGGATCCACCGCGGCGAGGAGCAGGGCTAGCTTCAGGGTGCCGTGGCCCGTGATCGCCGCCAGCGGGAAGGCTCGCTGAGCGGCAGCGTTGGCAGCGTCAGGACGGGCGCTTGCAAGCATGGGCGGGCGCAATGCACCTACAGGTGGCGACAAGTCTCTCTGATCAGGTTGGTGCACGGGGCTGGAGGCGCCGCCTCGGCGTTTGGCTGGGGCGGGATCAGTGGTGACGCAGCTTTGCTCTGCGGAGCACTCGACCCTGGCCATTGGCCTGGGGGCGAATCTGCCCTCGGCCGCTGGCGCACCGCTCGACACCCTGGTGGCCGTGCGGCCCCAGCTGCATCAGCTGCTCTTGAGCTGGGCAGGTGTGGCTTGCAACTTCTGCTGGTCGCCCCTGTTTCACACTGCGCCGGTGGGTGGCCCGCCGGATCAGCCCGACTATCTCAACGCGGCACTGCTTGTGGCGGCACCACGGCCACCCAGTGCTGCTAAGGCCCTGGAGCTATTGATGGGCTTGCACCGGCTGGAGCAGGCTTTTGGCCGCGAGCGCCTGGAGCGCTGGGGCCCGCGCACTCTCGATCTCGATCTCCTCTGGTGGGGGGATCTACGCTGCGACCGGCCTGAGCTGCACTTGCCCCATCCCCGCTGGCATGAGCGTGGTTTTGTGTTGGCGCCCCTGCTGGCGATCGAGCGGGGTTGGGGTGGTGCGATACCGCTTCCAGCAGGGTTTGCACCGTTGGTTGAGCTGCTGGCGGCCTGTGCTGATCCACCCCCTCAACGGATGGTGAGCTCCTCCATGGCGTGGTGATCCCGGGGTCGTCACTGAGCGGCCTGGGGGGTGTGGTGGTTGAGCAGCGCTCTCCGGGGGCGGATATCCACGGATATCCCGAGGTGGACACCGCCTCGGGCAAGGCACGCCCCTGCGAAGCTGGCCCCACTGCCCCCTGCCCCGCACCCCATGGCGCCCCTGCCAGCTCCGGAGCCTGCGCGCCATCTGGAAACCACCGCCAGCCTTGATGCCCGCAAGCTGCGCTTCGAGATCAACCGAGTGCAGCTGCCGATGGGGGTGGAGGGCAGCTTCGGGCTGATCAAGCACCCCGGTGCCTCCCTGGCGGTGCCGGTGCTCGCCGATGGTCGGGTGGTGGTGCTGCGCCAGTACCGCTTTGCCGTGGCCACGCGCCTGCTGGAGTTCCCTGCCGGCACGCTCGATCCGGGTGAAACGCCTCTGTCCACAATGCAGCGCGAGCTTCAAGAGGAGGCGGGCTACAGCGCGACCCGTTGGGATGCGCTTGGAGCGATGCTGCCCTGCCCGGGCTATTCCGATGAGGTGATTCACCTCTTTTTGGCCCGCGATCTCACCGAGCTCAGCGAGCGCCCCGCCGGTGACGACGATGAAGATCTCGAGGTGGTGTTGATGACACCGGCCGAGCTGGATGCCGCCATTGCCAGCGGCAACGAGTACCTCGATGGCAAAAGCATCACCGCTTGGTTCCGGGCCAAGCAGCTGCTTGGGCTCTGATGGTGGCGGAACGCTGGATTTTCTGGCATCGGCGTGATCTGCGCCTCGCCGACAACCTGGGCCTGGCCAGGGCCGTAGCAGCCACCCCGGCGGTAACGGGGGTGTTTGTGCTCGATCCCGCCATCCTTGGCGCAGCCGACATGGCGCCGGCTCGGGTGTGGTTCCTGCTCGAAAGCCTGCGGGAGCTGCAGCAGTGCTGGCGTGAAGCGGGTAGCCGCCTGCTCGTGCTCCAGGGAGATCCAGAGCTGCTGCTGCCGCAGCTGGCGGAAGCCCTGGCCGCGCCGGTGGTGGCCTGCAACCGGGATGTGGAGCCCTACGGCCGATCCCGCGACCGGCGTGTCGCGGCGGCGTTGCAGGCGGCGGGGCGCAAGGTGCTGGTGGATTGGGATCAGGTGTTGGTGGCACCGGAGGCCCTCAAAACCGGCGGCGGCGATCCCTACCGGGTGTACGGCCCGTTCTTGCGCAACTGGCGCGGCCAGGTGAAGCGCAAAACCGCCGCCGGCTCTGCCCTCAGCGGCGGCATCGAGCCCGTGGCGGCACCCGCGGGCTTGGTGGATTTCGATCCGGCCGCGTTGCCGGAGCCGCGGGCGAGCCTGTGGGTAACCCTGCCGCTGCAGGCCAACCTGCCAAGCCTCGAGGAGCTGGGGCACGCGTTTGAGGGTGCTGACCTCTGCCCCTGCCGGCCTGGGGAGGCCGCGGCGTTGGCGCAGCTGCAACGCTTCTGTGATGGCGAGCCCGGTGCTGGGCGCGGTATTCCGCTACTCGGCTACGAACCGGGGCGCAACATGCCAGGCGAGGCCGGCACCTCGGGCCTGAGTGCGGCGCTGAAATTCGGCACCCTCAGCCCGCGCCAGGCCTGGGCGGCGGCCCAGCAGGCGCGCCAGGTGGTGGTGGCCCTGGGCGGGGCTGAGGAGGCGCTCACCTCGATTGGGGTGTGGGAGCAGGAGCTGGCCTGGCGCGAGTTTTATCAACAGGCGCTGTTCCATTTCCCCGAGCTGGCGGAGGGCCCCTACCGGCCGCAGTGGAAGCACTTCCCCTGGGATAACCACCAGGGCCATTACGAGGCCTGGTGCGAAGGCCTCACCGGCATGCCGATCATCGATGCGGCGATGCGCCAGCTCAACGAGAGCGGCTGGATGCACAACCGTTGCCGCATGATCGTGGCCTCCTATCTGGTGAAGGATCTGATCTGCGATTGGCGCTGGGGCGAGACCGCCTTCATGCAGCGCCTGGTGGATGGAGATCTGGCGGCCAACAACGGCGGCTGGCAGTGGAGTGCCAGCAGTGGCATGGATCCCAAGCCACTGCGCATCTTCAACCCCGCCACCCAGGCCAGCAAGTTCGACCCCGAGGGCACCTACATCCGCCACTGGCTGCCGGAGCTGCGCCACGTGAACACCAAAGATCTGCTCAGCGGAGAGATCGCTCCGATGGAGCGGCGTGGTTACCCGGCGCAGCTGGTGAGCCACAAGAGCCAACAAGCCCGGTTCAAGGCTCTGTACGCCGCCTTGCCCAAACCAGGCAGCGAGCTGATCAGGCGTTGATCGCCCCTCAGGCGGCGATGGCGGCGGCGGTGTTGCGGTTGGCTGTGGCGCCGCAGAGGCCCTGCAGCACTTCGATCACCTGCTGCTGTTGCACGCTGCTGAGCTCCGGGAAGATCGGCAGGCTGAGCACTTCGGCGCAGAGCCTCTCGGTGACCGGCAGTGATCCCGGCGCGTAGCCCAGATCGGCGTAGGCGGGCTGGCGGTGGATGGGGATCGGGTAATAGATGATCGTGGTCACACCGGCTTCCTGGAGCTGCTGCTTGAGCCAGTCGCGGCAGCAGGCTTCCGGTAGGCCGAAGCTGGCGCTGTCGGACGACGGGGTGCAGCCCTGGTTGCAGGCGGGTGTGGGGCTGCAGGCGGGCACGCGCACCACGAACTGATTCCAGCTGTGGCCTTCAGGGCCGGCTTCGGGCAGGTGGATCGTGCTGGCGGCGTCGAGTTGGCTGCGATAGCGGGCGGCGATGCCGCGGCGCAGCTCGATCCAGCGCTCGAGGTGCGGCAGCTTCACGTTGAGCACCGCCGCCTGGATGGCATCGAGGCGGCTGTTGTAGCCGAGTTCGGTGTGCAGATAGCGGCGGGGCATCCCGTGCACCGCCAGCTCGCGCATGCGCTGGGCCAGGGCGTCGTCGCGGCAGGTGACGGCGCCGCCGTCGCCGGCGCCGCCGAGGTTTTTGGTGGGGAAGAAGCTGAAGCAGCCCACATCGCCCCAGCTGCCCACCGGCCGGCCGGCCCAGCTGGCGCCGCTGGCCTGAGCGCAGTCTTCCACCACCTTGAGGCCATGGCGTTCGGCGATGGCGCACACCTGCTCCATATCCACCGGGCGGCCGAACAGGTGCACCGGCAGCAGCACCTTGGTGGCTGGCGTGATCGCCGCCTCCAGCTGCTCGAGGTTGATCAGATAGGAGCTCTCCTCAACATCCACGAACACCGGCGTAGCGCCCACAGCGCTGATCGCTTCGGCTGTGGCGAAGAAGCTGAAGGAGCAGGTGATCACCTCATCGCCCGGCCCCACGCCTAGGCCGCGCAGCGCGAGGATCAACGCATCGGTGCCGCTGTTGCAGCCCACCGCATGCGGCGTGCCCACCGCTTTGGCAAACGCTTGTTCAAAGGCGGCGATCACGCCACCACCGATGTATTGGCCGCTGCGCAACACCTGCAGAACGGCGGCATCGAGCTGCTCGCCCAGCGCATCGAGCTGCTCGGTGAGGCTGAAAGGGGGCACCTGCATAAAGGCAACCTTAAGGCCCGTGTTCGGTTCTCCGCTCTTCAGACCCCCTCGGGATGCCACTTGATGTTGCAACCAATCGAGGCTTGCTGGTCGGCGCTGATGGGCTGACCGCCCAGCAGGGCCTCTATCGCTGCGCGCAGATCACGGCCGTCGAGCGGTTCGTTGTTGCCGGGGCGGCTGCCATCGAGCTGGCCCCGGTACACGAGCTGGTGGGCCGCATTGAACAGATAGAGATCAGGGGTGCAAGCCGCGTGGAAGGTGCGCGCCACGGCCTGGCTCGCATCAAACAGATAGGGAAAGCGCCAGCGGTTGCGCGCGGCCTGCTCCCGCAAGCCTTCAGGACCATCCTGCGGATGGGTGATCGTGCTGTTGCTGGAGATGGCTACGAGCTGAATCCGATCGCTGTACTCCGCCTCCAGCCGGCTCAGCTCCGGTTCGATGTGCTTCACGAACGGGCAGTGGGCGCAGAGAAAGAGCACCAGCACCGGTTGTGCGGTCAGGCTGGTGCTGCTCCAAGCCGCGCCGTACTCGCCAGTTCCAACGGCACCGTTGGGGCCCCCCACCTGCGCGAGCTCGAAGGCAGGCAGGGGTGTGCCCAGCGGCAGCATCGTGGAAGCGGTGAGCACCATGGCAGCGGCTCTGGCTCATGTGGGGCAGGATGCGGCGATTGTGTCTCAGCTGGCCTTGCTTCGATCTGTGCTGCGTTCCCCTCGCTGCTGGAGCGGCCTGTTGCTCGCCGCAGCTCTGGTGGGGTGTGTGCCGGCGCATCGCAGCGCCAGCTGGAGCCTCTATCCCCTGCAGCGCAACCAGCCCCATGACGGCCTGGCCGTGGTGAGCCAGCCCGACGGCTATGGCCTGCACATCTGGCTGGAAACCGACACCAGCCAGCAGGGGGTGTGCAAGCCCCGCTGGCTGGTGGATCCGGCTCGGCTGTTCAACGGCAATGGCAGCGCTCCCTTCAGCTCCGGCCTGGCCACCCGCGCCGAATTTTTTGAGGCCGTGGCTCGTAAGGATGTGCAGCGGGCGCTGAAGCGCGAGCTGGAGGCGCTGTGCAAAGCGCGTGCGCCGCGGGCGCATTGGCAGTGGAGTGAGCCACCGCGCAAGGATGCCGATGTGAAGGTGCAGACCTTCCCCCTGGTGGAAGAGCAAGACCTGCTGCCCTCCCCCTATGAGGTGCGGCAGCAGGAAGAGGAGCTGATGCATGGGGCTCCACCGGCTTCCTGAACTGCGGCGGCCCTACTGCTCTGGGCTGGCCGCGGCCCAGACCTCCCGTTCGGCGCGGCGCCAGTAGCGGCTGAAGCGCCCCAGATCCACCCGTCCATCCAGCTCAACAAACGGCTCAGGCTCCAGCACCTCCACCGGCAGCTCCTGCTCGAGGGCCTGGCAGATCGCCTCCACCCGCGGGTCGGTGCCGGCGCTGGTGACGATGCCATCGGCGTCTTGGGCGCGGGCGAAGGCGAGCACCTCAGCTGCGACATCCCCGTGGCGCAGGCTCACAGGTAGCTCCAGCAGGCATTCGTAGAGGAAGCCGATGCGCTTCAGGCTCACCGCCTGGGGCGTGGCGCCGGCGGGATCGCCGATGGTGGGGCTGCGGCCTGCCAGCAGCTCGGCATCGAACACGAACACCGCTGGCCGGTCGGGATAGGCCTGCAGGGCCGGATTGGCGGGGCCGAGCGCCTCGCCGTGGATCCAGAGGATGGGGCGTTGCATCGGATCAGCGGCGGCGGGTGGGGCGGCTGAGGGCGGCGTTGCGGCGGGTGTCCATCGCCCGAACGCTGGGCATGGGCGCGAACAGCTCCGCCTCCAGCTGCTCGTAGCTGGCATCGAACGGGCAGCCTTGCTCGCTCAGCGGGCAGGTTCGGCAGAACGTGCCGCCGCTGTAGCGCTCCAGGTTGCCCCGATTGAAGAAGTAGGGCTTGTGGCTGAAGCTGCTGGCCACCCACTGCCAGCTGAGGTTGTTGCTGGCCGGATCGCCATCGAGCAGGTGGCGCAGGAACCACTGGGCGCCGGCCTGCCAGCGCACCCGGCGCCAGTGCACCAAGTAGGCCGCCATCCACATGCGGGCGTGGTTGTGCAGCCAGCCCGTTTCGTGGAGCTCAGCGATGAAGCCATCCATGCAGGCGAGGCCCGTGCGGCCCTCGGCTACGTCGGCCGGGAGGTCGGGGCTGTAGGCCCCGGGGTGATGGCCGGTTTTGAGCTCCTCTTGGTCGCGCCAGATGCCATCGCCCAGCTGCTGCCAGAGGCGCTGCCAGTAGTCGCGCCAGCCCAACTCATTGATCAGCTTTTCGCCTGCCTGTCTGCCGCCGCCACCCGGGGCCTGCAGGCGGGCGAACACGGCATCACGCACCTCCGCCAGGCTGAGGGCCCCGTGGCGGATGTAGGGCGACAGGCGGGTGACGGGCCCATCGAGGAAGTTGCGCCCCTTGGCGTAGCGCGCCGGCTGGACGCGGCCGAGCAGCGCTTCGGCCTGGCGGCGGCCGCCTCGGATTGGGCTGAGATTGCCTTCAGCGGCTGGAAACAAGCGGCGCAGTTCCGCTTCCAGGGCTTGGCGGTTTTCGAATTGGCGGGGCAAGTCGCCCGGCTGATCAGCCCAGGCGAGTGCTACGCCGGCAAGGGAATCAGGGGCCACAGGGTGGAGCAATCCGAGTGCCGATCCTGCCGCCTGGGGCCGGTGGCCGTGGCTGGGGGAGAATCCCCCGATCGCAAGCGCCCTGGCGTCGTATCTCCCCATGCTCCTCGATCTGCGCGGCAAGAAGGCCCTGGTGACGGGCATCGCCAACAACAAGTCGATCGCCTGGGGCATCGCCCAGCAGCTGCACGCCGCCGGCGCCGAGCTGGGCGTGACCTATCTCCCCGATGAGAAGGGTCGCTTTGAAGGCAAGGTGCGCGACCTCACCGCACCGCTGGCCCCCACCCTGTTTGAGCCCCTCAATGTGCAAGATCCGGCTCAGATCGAGGCGGTGTTTGCCCGGGTGAAGGAGCAGTGGGGCTCGATCGATGTGCTCGTGCATTGCCTGGCCTACGCGGGCAAAGACGAACTGGTGGGCGATTACTCCAACATTTCCCCCGAAGGATTCGCCCGGGCGCTAGAGGTGAGTGCCTACTCCCTGGCGCCGCTGTGCCGCTACGCCAAGCCCCTGTTCAACGAGGGCGCCAGTGTGATCACCCTCAGCTACCTGGGCGCTGAGCGGGCTATCCCCAACTACAACGTGATGGGCGTGGCCAAGGCGGCTCTGGAAGCTTCGGTGCGCTACCTCGCCGCTGAGCTGGGCACGGAGAAGCAAGTGCGCGTGAACGCGATCAGCGCGGGCCCGATCCGCACCCTGGCCAGCTCCGCCATCGGCGGCATCCTCGACATGATCCACAACGTGGAGGAGAAGGCGCCGCTGCACCGCACCGTGACGCAAGACGAGGTGGGCGGCACAGCGGCCTTCCTGGCCAGTCCCCTGTCCAGCGGCATCACCGGCCAGGTGATCTACGTGGATGCGGGCTACTGCATCACAGGGATGTGAGCCAGGGTTCAGCCCCGCTGGTGGCGGGACAGGCTGGCGGCTGAGAAGAGAAAGCCCTCCTCGCGTGCAATCGCCACCACGGCACTCACATCAGCGGCGGCATCGATCCGCTGTTGGATGGCGGGGTTGGCATCGGCCTTGGCCAGAAAAGCCATAAGTTGCGCTTTTGACATCGAGCTGGCCAATAAGTTCAGTTGAACCCTAGGTCGCCTCAGCGTGTGGCGCCCGGGCATGATCGGAATCTCCTATCCAGGGCCGCTAGCCGGTGACTGACATGCGTAGCGGCGAGATCCACCGCGTCACCGGTGAAACCGATGTGCGCGTGCAGCTCAACCTCGATGGCACCGGTCGCTGCCAGGCGAACACCGGCGTGCCGTTTCTGGATCACATGCTCCATCAGATCAGCAGCCATGGGCTGATCGACCTGGAGGTGAACGCGGTGGGCGACACCCACATCGACGATCACCACACCAATGAAGACGTGGGCATCGCCATCGGTCAGGCCCTGGCGCAGGCGTTGGGTGACCGGCGCGGCATCCATCGCTTCGGGCACTTTGTGGCCCCGCTGGATGAGGCCCTGGTGCAGGTGGCGCTGGATTGCAGCGGCCGGCCGCACCTGAGCTTCGGCCTGCAGATCCCGGCTCAGAAGATCGGCACCTACGACACCGAGCTGGTGAAGGAGTTCTTCGTGGCGGTGGTGAACAACTCCGGCCTCACCCTGCACATCCGCCAGCTGGATGGGGTGAATTCGCACCACATCGTGGAGGCCTGCTTCAAGGCCTTTGCCCGGGCGCTGCGCCTGGCCACCGAGATCGACCCGCGCCGGGCCGGTGCGGTGCCGAGCAGCAAGGGAGTGCTGGAGCGAGCCGGCGCCTGAGCCCGCCGGGGAGCCGCCCGCCGCCTTAACACTCCGTTACGCGATGATCGGGGTTCGCGCCCACGTTGCGAAACGCCCTGCCCGATGACCGTTGCTCCCGCTGCTGCCCCGGCCTACGACCGCGCTGATTGGGCGAGCGCGTTTCGCAATGTGGGCGTGGAGCTGGATGGGGTGGAGCTCACCGCTGCCCGTGGAGCCATCCCGCCGGAGCTGGTAGGCACGCTCTATCGCAATGGGCCCGGCCGCTTAGAGCGCGGCGGCCAGTGGGTGCATCACCCGTTTGATGGCGACGGCATGATCACCGCCCTGCGCTTTGCCGGCGGCAAGGCGGAGCTGCGCAATCGCTTCGTGCGCACCGAGGGCTGGCAGGCCGAAGAGCTGGCAGGCAAGTTTCTCTATCGCGGTGTGTTCGGCACGCAGAAGCCCGGCGGTGCTGTGGCTAACGCCTTCGACCTACGCCTCAAGAACATCGCCAACACCCATGTGGTGCGTCTGGGCGATCAGCTGCTGGCGCTCTGGGAGGCAGCCGAGCCTCATGCCCTGGACCCAGACAGCCTCGAGACCCGCGGTCTGAGCTCGCTGGATGGTGTGCTCAAGAAGGGGGAGGCCTTCAGCGCTCACCCTCGCTTCGATCCAGGCCACCACGGTGCCCCGCGGATGGTGACCTTTGGGGTGAAGGCCGGCCCGCGTAGCACGATCAGGCTGATGGAGTTCGCTGTGGAGGATGACCCTGCTGCGGGCGTGAAAGCCGGCCAGCTGCTTAGCGATCGCAGCGACAGCTTCGGCGGCTTTGCCTTTCTGCACGACTTCGCCATCACGCCGAACTGGGCTGTGTTCCTCCAGAACGCCATCGCGTTCAATCCGTTGCCCTACGTGGCAGGGCGCAAGGGTGCTGCGCAATGTCTGCAGTCTCAACCTGGCGGCCAGGCCAAGTTTTGGTTGATTCCTCGCGATAGCGGTGCCTTTGCAGGCCAGAAGCCGCGCATCGTCAACGCTCCTGATGGCTTTGTGTTCCATCACCTCAACGCCTGGGAGGAGGGTGAATCCGTCGTCGTGGAGAGCATCTATTACGCCGATTTCCCCTCGATCGGCCCCGATGAGGATTTTCGCTCGATTGATTTTGAGCTGCTTCCCGAGGGTTTGCTTGAGCAATGCCGCATCAACCTCAGCGACAGCACCGTGGTGACTACCCGCTTGAGCGAGCGTTGCTGTGAGTTCGCCATGGTGAATCCCGATCGAGAGGGGCTTCCCTGCCGCTTCGCTTGGATGGCAGTGGCTGAACGTGAAACCGGAAACGACCCTCTTCAGGCCATCAAAAAGCTTGATCTGCAGAGCGGTGAGAGATGTGTTTGGAGCGCCGCGCCGCGGGGCTTTGTGAGCGAGCCGCTGATGGTGCCCCGGCCGGGTGCCACCGCCGAAGACGACGGCTGGGTGCTCTGCCTTGTGTGGAACGGTGCCCGCTGCGCCAGTGACTTGGTGATCCTCGATGCGGTGTCGCTGGCGGAGGTTGCGGTGCTTGAGCTGCCGCTGGCGGTGCCCCATGGCCTGCACGGCAGCTGGGCGCCGGCCTGATCAGCATGGGAGCTGCCCCCGCTTGCTTGCGGTGCCCTGGTTTGTGAAGCAAGAGACCTTCCTGCGTCCCTACCCCGAAATGAAGCCTCATCTCGAGGCCCACATGCTCTGGGTCGAGCAGCTGCGGCAGGAGGGAGTGGTCATCAGCAGTGGCTACCTGGTGGATGGTCAGGGGCAACCGGGTGGGGGCGGCCTGTTGTTGCTGGAAGCTGCGAGTTACGCCGAGGCGCAGTCGCTCGTGCAGCAGGACCCGATGGTGCTCAGCGGTGGCGTGGACTGGCGGCTGGAACAGTGGCGGCCGGCCGTTGGTGATCTCGGTGTGCGCTGAGGTGCGGTGACCTTGCGCGGCTCGGTTGCATCTGGTCGCATACCGTTTGGCTTTGGGTTGCAGTTGCCTGTGGAAGCGCCGTTAGACCCATAGCAGCCACTGCAACTGCCATGCCCACCCTGCGTTCCGCTGCCGTTGCGTTCACCCTGCTGCCGTTGGGCATGGGCCCGGCTTTGGCCTTGGTGGCCCCAGCTGCATCACGGGCGCAGCCATTGCCCTGCAATGGCACGTTGCTGCAACTGCAAGTGCAGCAACAGGGCACCACCAGCGTGGATCGCTTCCGCTTCAACCTCGGCCTGGAGGCGGAGGCCCCTACCAAGACTGCGGCCCTTGATCAGCTCAATGCCCGCCTGGCAGCCGTGCGCAAGGCTGTGACGCCCCTGGCCCTCGGCAAGCTCACGATCCCTGCCCCCTCCACTTACCGCAGCGGTGGCGGTGGCGCCGGGCCGGTGCGCGAGCAGGCGAGCACGTCGGTGTCTGGTGAGGTGAGCAAGGCCAACTACAACGCCCTGATCCAGGTGGCGGGGCGCCTGCCGGGGCTGACGCTACGCGGGTTCACGGCGGAGGCGGCCAGTGGCAGCGCAGCCCAGCTGCAAACGCGCCTGCTGCGTGAGGCCCTGGCGGAGGGGCAACGCCAGGCCCAGAGCACGGCTGATGCCCTCGGCCTGCGGCGTGTGCAGCTGTTGCGCATCGATCAGCGCGGTGGTGGCCCGATCCGGCCCATGCCGTACGCGATGGCGGCCCGCAACGGTTTCAATCCCGATGAGGCGCGGGAGCCGGAAAGCTCCGTGAGCTTGGCTCTTGATTACTGCTTGTCCTGATTGAGGAGGTCTCGCAGCCGTGGTTTCAGCGCCGCAAACGCCCGTCCCCGGTGGCCGAGGTTGGCCTTCTGGCTGTGGGGCATCTCGGCGAAGGTGAGGCCCACTTCCGGCACAAAAAACACCGGGTCGTAGCCGAAGCCGCCCTCGCCCCGAGGTGCTTCAAGGATCTGGCCGGGGCAGAGTCCCTCCACCTCCAGCACCAGCTCGCCGGCGGGGTTGGCTAGAGCCAGGGCGGCGGTGAAGTAGGCGCTGCGGCTTGCCGGGGTGTGGGCGCCTGCTGCGTTCAGTTCACGCAGCAGGCGTTCGATCCGGGCGCTGTCGCTGTCGGCATAGCGGGCGGAGTGCACCCCGGGCGCGCCCCCGAGGGCGTCAACGCTCAGGCCGGAATCGTCGGCGAGGGCCCAGCAGCCGGTGGCGCGGGCCACGGCTTCCGCCTTGATCCGTGCATTCTCGGCAAACGTCCTGCCGGTTTCTTCCACGTCCAGGCCTTCGGGCTGGGGTTGGGTGTTCAGACCAAGCTCCGCGAGCAGGGCGCCAAATTCGCGCACCTTGCCGGCGTTGCCGCTGGCGATCACGAGGGTGATGGGCTGGCTCATCAGATGCCCTCCGCCAGCTGGCGGGCCCAAGCCAACACCTCGGCCACGCGGGCCTCGCTGGGTGCCTCGCAGTAGAGACGCAGCAGCGGTTCGGTGCCGGAGAAGCGCAGCATCAGCCAGTGGCTGGGCCCAAGGCGTAGCTTGACGCCATCGGTGGTGATCACCTCCTGCACTGCTGCGCCGGCCACCTCATCGGGCGGGGTAGCCGCCAGAAACTGCTCAAGGCGCTGGCGGGTCGCCATGTCGCGCAGCCGCAGATCAAGGCGGTCGTAGGCGGCCGCGCCGCCGCAGCGCTCCTGCAGTTCACTCACGCGCTCGCCCAGAGGCTTGCCGCCCTCCACCAAGGCCTCAATCAACAGCAGGGCCGCGTAGAGCGCATCGCGCTCAGGCAGGTGAGCGCCGAAACCCACGCCGCCGGATTCTTCGCCGCCTACCAGCACCTCGCTGGCCAGCATCTCGGCGGCGATGTACTTGAAGCCCACCGCTTTCTCCAGCACCGGGCGGCCCAGGTTCTCGGCCACCAGTTGCATCAGATCGGAGCCGCTCACGGTTTTCACCACCGAGCCGCTCAGCCCTTTGGCGCGGGCCAGGTGGTCGATGAACAGGGGCATCAACAGCTGGGTGCTGCAGAAGCGGCCGTGTTCATCCACTGCCGCAATGCGGTCGCCGTCACCGTCGAACACGATTCCTACCGCCGGTCGGCCGGCCAGAGTGGAGGCGCGCACCTCCGCGATCAGTTCCTGGAGATAGGGCGCCAGGGGCTCAGGCGGGTTGCCGCCGAACAGGGGATCGCGGTTGGAGCGGATCTCGCGCAGGTGGTCGCTGGCGGTGGCTCCCTCCAGCAGGCGGCTGAGGCCACCGGCGGCGGAGCCGTGCATGGGATCCACGATCACCTGCAGGCCCAGTCGCTGCAGCCCATCGCTCAGGGCAGCGGTGTTCACCTTGGCCTTCAGGCCGGCCAGGTAGGTGCCCATGGCATCGAAGCGCAGGGTTTCACCAGGGATCGGCACTGTGATGCCGCCAGCCTCCAGCCTGGTTTCCACCCGCTTTGTGAACTCGCCCTCCACCGATCCGCCGAAGGGGCCTTTGATCTTGAGGCCCAGCCATTCCGGCGGGTTATGGCTCGCCGTGATCACCAGCGCTCCGAGCGCTTGGCGTTCCACCACCGCCCAGCTCGCGGCAGGGGTGGGGATCGGGGCTTCGGCCAGCACGGGCACCAGATCAGCGCCGCGCACGGCACTGCAGATCGCTTCAGCCAGCTCCGGTGCCAGGAAGCGGCGGTCGTAGCCGATCACGATCTCGCGGCTGGCTAGCCCGGGCGGTGCCGAAAACTCCAGCTCCCGCGCTGCGGCTGCCGCTACGGGCAGCAAGCGCTCCACGGTGATGTCCACCCCGAGGATGCCGCGCCAGCCATCGGTGCCGAAGGCGATCGGGCTGGCCTCCAGGGGCAGGGGCGCGGACGCAGCCATCGGGGCAGAGGCACAGGGCGATACCGGTGGTGCTAGCAGCCGGCCTGCCCCCCTGCGGGCGCGCGGGTGCCGGCAGGCCAGACGGCCACCTAGCGTGAAGCCCGTGCCCACTGAGATCCCGCTCAACGACCGGCTGTTGCGCAGCTGGCTGCGCTGCAAGCGCCGCGCCTGGCTGGATCAGTTCGGCAACCCGGATCAACGGCTGTGGACGGCCCATCGCGAGCTGCAGCTCGATGAGCAGCGCCGCAGCTTCTCCACCCTGTTTCCGCAGAAACCCCAGCGCGGCGAAGCGGCCGCCTCCGCTGGAGCGCCAGCAGTGGTGGGTTTGCGACTGCGGGGCCCGGCGGGCGGGCGGGTAGTGGAAGCGCACCCCCCGTTGCTGCAGCGGGTTCAAGGCAGCAGCCGCTGGGGAGCCCATGCCTACCGGCCGGTGATGTTCCGCCAGGGGCGCCGCACAACCCGTGAGCATCGGGTGGTGCTTGCTCTGTGGGGCTGGTTGCTGGCGGAGGAGCAACAGGCGCCGGTGGCGAATGGTTTAGTGCTCAGCGGAGCGGGCCGCAACCTGGAGAAGGAAACCCTGAACCTCACCGCCAGCCTGCCCCGCCAGCTGGATGAGGCGCTGGAGCGTCTGGCGGGGGATCTGGCTCGCTCCTCCCCGCCGCCACTGGTGGCTGACCGCAAGAAATGTGTGCTCTGCAGCTGGCGCGGCGCCTGTGATCAGGTGGCAGCCGCCGAGGGGCATCTCAGCGAGGTGAGCGGCATCGGCGCCAAGCGGCGCGAGATGTTGCTAGAGCTCGGCGTGGATCGGCTCGAGCATCTGGCGGCCGCTGAGCCGGAGCAACTGGCCGAGGCCTTGCTCGTGCACGGCGAGCAGCACGCCGAGGTGGCTGGGCAACTGGTGACCCAGGCGCGGGTGCAACGCGATGGCGTGCCGCTGCGGCGTGATCCAAGCGCAGCCTTGCCGGAGCTGGCCGCGGCACCGGGGGTGCTGATCTACGACATCGAATCCGACCCCGACGCCCGCGACGATTTCCTGCACGGTTTTGTGCGATTGCCGCGGGATGGAGAGGGGCGCTGGCCCACCGCCGCGATGGCGGCGGAGGCGCCGTATCACCCACTGCTGGCTCTGCAGGAACACGGGGAGGCACGGCTCTGGCAGCGTCTGCAGCGTCTGCTGGCTGCCTATCCCGACTGGCCGGTGCTCCACTACGGCGAAACCGAGCTGCTGGCCTTGGTGCGGCTGGCCCAGCGCCAGGGCGCCAAGGAGCGGCAGATCGCCAAACTGCGCAGCCGGATGCTTGATGTGCATCTGCGGCTGCGGCGCCATTGGTGGATGCCCACCAACAGCTATGGCCTCAAGGCCACGGCCAGCTGGCTGGGCTTTCGCTGGGGGCAGCAGGGGGTTGATGGGGCGCGGGCCTTGCTGTGGTGGCGGCGTTGGCGCTTGGGCGGGGATGGGCCCAGGGGCCGCGGTTCACGCCAGAACCTGCGCCGGATCTTCCACTACAACCACGACGACGCTCTGGCCACCTGGGCTGTGGCCCACTGGTTGCTGGAGCAGGACGTCACTCCAGCGCCGCCCTGACGTCAGCTCAGTCCGCCCGCCCCCACGGGAGGCGCCACGAAGCCTGCAGGCACGCTGATCTGCAGAGCCACGCCTGGGTTGGCCGTGCCGTCGGCGCCGGCGGCAAACAGCTCCTCGGCCTCCAGTGCGCCTCGGCGCACCAGAGCCAGACCCTCCATCCCATCAGCTCCGGCCAAGGCTGAGCTGATCACTCCGGCCCGCTCACCGGCGGCCGTGAACAAGGTGGTTCCGGGGCGGAATGAGTCTGCCTCCCCGCCGCGCCAGTGGCGCAGCTGCTGTTTCACCCCGTCGTAGGTGGCCAGCTTGGCCAGGGTTTCCTGGCCCACGTAGCACCCCTTGTTGAGGCTCACCCAAGGGGCGAGACCGAGCTCAAAGGGATTGGTGGTGTCGTTGAGCTCGCCGGGTGCGGCGGGGAAGCCCTGCCGCACCCGCAGCTGCTCTACCGCCTCGCTGCTCAGTTCAGCAAGAGCCTCCAGCCAGCCCGGCAAGGGCTCACCCGGTTGCTGCAGCCAGGCGGGTTGTGCGGCGCCCGCCCCCAGATTCACACCCGGGCTGAGCAGCTGCGATGCGTTTTCGCTGGCAACAGCTCCGATCCAGCGAACCAGCGTGGCGGCCTCCACAGGCCCGAGCTTCACCCGATCGGCCGGGAACAGCACGCGATCGAGGGCCTGATGCACCGCTCCACCATCGCCGGCGATCACCAGCAGGTCAGCGCCGCTGTCGTCGGGTTGCACCAGCGCCAGGGCGCGCATGCGCCCGGTGGGGCTGATCAGACAGGTGGGCAGGCAGGCTCCGCTGGCGGCCAGCTCGATCGCCTGACTGCTCTGCCCATGCAGAAAGCGGCGCGCATCGGCTCCCTCCAGCCGGATGCGGCTGATCGCGCTGCTCCAGCGGGCCGGGCCGGTGAGGCTCATGAGCGGCTCGCGGCCGATACGGCGGCTACCTCTTCCAAGAGGAACAGGCTCTGCAGCTCAAGGCCGGCAGCGGTCATGGCTTCCAGGCCGCCTTCCTGGCGATCCACGATCGTCACGACCCGATTCACCGTGTAACCCGCCTCCCGCAATTGGTTCACCGCCTTGAGGGAGGACCCACCGGTGGTGACCACGTCTTCCAGCACGGTGATGCAGCTGCCGGGTTCAGGCAGGGGCCCCTCCAGCCAGGCGCCGGTGCCATGGCCTTTTGCTTCCTTGCGCACGATCAGCG